>JAESGW010000386.1_pt1 | contig 50582 bp, 48 predicted proteins | sample 9269791 | NCBI WGS metagenome assembly JAESGW01 (sample SAMN16773120, study PRJNA677053) | algae metagenome | isolation source: Aphanocapsa lilacina HA4352-LM1 and co-occurring heterotrophs from near cave... | place: USA: Maniniholo cave, near Haena, Kauai, HI | collected 2009-07-28
TGAGGTCGAGGTCGACCACCCGGCGGGCGAGGGCGAGCCGCCCTGCCGGAGTGCCGGTGAAGGTGCCGACGGTGACCGTCCCCGAGGGGCGTGCGTCGGACCACTTGTGCTCGCGGCGGAGACCGGTGAAGCCGACGTCGGCGCCGTCGCGCCGGGCGAACAGGACCCGGCGCCGCTCCTTGTCGCGCAGCTCCTCCGGCGTCTCCGACGTCAGCAGCGTGAAGAAGTCGGACGACCCGACGATGGTCCCCGGGTGGTCCGGGGCGGCAGCGAGCTGGCAGGCGCGCATCCGCTCGCTGACACCGGGTGCGGCCATGTCGACGAGGTGCGTGGTGATGCCCGCGACCTCGTCCTCGAGGTGCGGCGCCGTGAACGTCGTGCCGCGGCCGAGGTCGACCTGGTGGGTGAGCACCGCGAGGCCGTAGCCGTAGCGGCCGTAGATCGCGGCCTCGCTCGCGTGCAGCGCCGAGAGGGCGGTCCCGGCCTCGCGGGTGCGGGCGAGGTGGTCGGTCATCATCGCGGTGAGGACTCCGCGCCGCCGGGCGTCGGGGTGCACCCCGACCCAGGTCAGGCCGGCGATCGGGACCAGGGCGCCCCCGGGGAGCGCCATCTCCATCGGTCGCACCCCGTAGATGCCGGCGTGCAGGCCCTCCGGCCCGTCCGGCAGGTCGACGACGAAGCGCTGGTCGGCCGGGATGCCGAGTCGCAGGTGCTCGACGTCGGCGGGTGTGACCTCGCCGAACCAGACGAGCTGGTCGGTGGCGAGGTAGGTCTCGGCGTCCTCCGAGGGACGTACGTCGATGCTCACCCCGGCCACCCAACAGTCCGGACCGAGGACCCGCAACCGGATAACGAACGGCACTCGCTAGGGTCGGGGAATGTTCGCCGTCTATGCCGAGACCTTCTCCTTCGACGACCCGCTGAGCGGCCTGGTGGTGGGGGAGCGGCCCGCCCCGGAGGCCCCCGACGGATGGGCCACCGTGACGGTGAGGGCCGCCAGCCTCAACCACCACGACCTGTGGTCCCTGCGTGGCGTCGGCCTGCGCGAGGAAGCGCTGCCGATGATCCTCGGCTGCGACGCCGCGGGTGTCGACGAGGACGGCAACGAGGTCGTCGTCCACGGCGTCATCGGCGACCCGCGGTGGACCGGCGACGAGGCCGACGACCCCGGGCGGTCGCTGCTCTCCGAGCGCCACCAGGGCACGTTCGCCGACCAGGTGGTCGTGCCGCGGCGCAACCTCGTGCCCAAGCCGGACTCGCTGTCGTTCGAGGAGGCGGCCTGCCTGCCGACCGCCTGGCTGACCGCCTACCGCATGCTCTTCGTGCAGGGCGCCTGCCAGCCGGGCGAGACGGTGCTGGTGCAGGGCGCCGGTGGCGGCGTCGCGACCGCGCTGATCACCCTGGGCCGGGCAGCGGGCCTGACGGTCCTGGCCACCAGCCGCGACGAGGCCAAGCGCGAGCGCGCCCGCGAGCTCGGCGCGCACGAGACCTTCGAGTCCGGCGCCCGCCTCCCGGTCAAGGTCGACGCCGTCATGGAGACCGTCGGCAAGGCAACCTGGACCCACTCGATCCGCTCGTTGCGCCCGGGTGGCCGCATCGTCATCAGCGGCACGACCTCGGGCCCCGACGTCGACGACGCCGGCCTGACCCACGTGTTCTTCAAGCAGCTGTCCGTCATCGGCTCGACGATGGGTACCCGGGCCGAGCTGGACCGTCTGGTCCGCTTCCTCGACGCGACCGGCGCCCGCCCGCTCGTGGACCGTACGCTCCCGATGGACCAGGCGAAGGACGGCTTCGCGGCCATGGCCGGTGGCGACCTCTTCGGCAAGATCGTCTTCACCCGATGACTCGGCGTCACGTCCTCACCGGTGCCGGGTCCGGCATCGGCGCGGCCCTCGCCCGCCGGCTCGCCGACCGCGGTGACGACCTCGTCCTCCTCGCCCGGAGCGAGGGACGTGCGGGCGAGCTGGCCGACGCGTTCCCGGGGGCGCAGCTCCTCGTCGCCGACCTCGCGGACCCGGGGACCCTCAACGGGCTCGGCCGCCAGGTCGACGGGCCGGTCGACTCCGTCGTGCACGTCGCCGGGGTCGTGGACCTCGCCCCGGTCGAGCGGCTGCGGCTGGCCGACTGGGAGGAGCAGGTCACCGTCAACCTCACCGCCCCCGCGGTGCTGACCCGCGAGCTGCTCCCGCACGTCCGTGCGAGCCGCGGCACCGTCGTGTTCGTGAACTCGTCGGCCGGCCTCACCGCCAGCGCGGAGTGGTCGGCGTACGCCGCCTCGAAGTTCGGCCTGCGCGCCTTCGCCGACTCGCTGCGGGCCGAGGAGGTCGAGCGCGGCGTACGGGTGAGCACGGTCTACCCCAGTCGCACCGCCACCCCGATGCAGGAGAAGGTGCACGAGCAGGAGGGGCGCACCTACGACGCCTCCCGGTGGATCAGCGCCGACACGGTCGTCGACACCATCCTCCACGTGCTCGACCTGCCCGGCGACGCCACCATCCCCGACGTCACCGTCCGACCGGTGGTGCCGCGGCCCGGAACCTGAGGGGCGCTCAGCCGACCTCCAGCACGAACACCCGGATCCTCCGGGTGTCGCCGACGCGCGCGCGGTAGTTGAGGTAGCCGGGGTAGAACTCGCCGGCAAGGGCGAAGACCTCGTCGGTCTCCTGCGGGGTCGCGGGCCGCGCGGTCACCTCCCGCGAGACGTTGCGGTAGGTCACCACCGCGTGCGGATCGGCCTCCAGGTTGAGCGCCCAGGCAGGGGTCGCCGCCTGGCCGAAGTTCGTGCCGAGCAGCGCCAGCGTGCCGGCGTACGGGGTTGCGATCAGGTGGCTCGTGCGTCGCTGGCCGGACTTGCGTCCCGTCGTCGTGACGTCGAGGACGGCCAGACCGGCCAGCAGCCCGGGCGCGCTCTGCCGGCCCTTGCTGAGCCGCAGGACCAGGTCGTCGAGGTGGCGCAGCACCCGGGAGAACGCCCAGCCGCCAGGCCGGGTGCCGGCACCCCAGCGGACCAGCCGGTGGAGCGGGTTGGCCGAGTGGTGGCTGTAGCCGAGGTCGGCGGCGAGGCCCATCACGAGCCTTCGCCGTCGGGCTCGCGCGAGCGCCAGTTGAGCGCGCCGACCAGCAGCATCCGCAGCTGGGTGCGCGCCTGCGCCAGCGTGCGCTCCTCGGCGTCCGGGTCGTCGACGAGACGCTCGGCCATCGTCACGACGAAGGACACGATGAGGTCGGCCAGGAGGCCGATGTCCGCGCTGGAGTACTGCTCGGCCGCGCCGCTGCGCGCGATGTCGGTGGCGAGCTCGCGGGTGATCAGGTCGATCTCCTGCCGGATCGCCTCGCGCACCCGCGGGGGACCGGCCGTGCGCTCGCGCGCGATGAAGGCGTAGTGCGAGCGGTTCTCGCGCACGTGCTGCGCGACGATCGGCAGCGAGCCGTCGATGAAGTCGCGGTACTCCGGGGCGTGGCGCCACACGTCGAGCAGCATGAGGCGCAACGACCGGAAGCTCTCGTCGACCAGGGCGAGCCCGAGCAGCTCGAGCGAGCCGAAGTGGCGGTAGAACGCCGTCGGCACCACTCCCACCTGCTTGGCGACCTGTCGCAGCGAGATCGCCGCGAGGTTGGAGTCGGCGGCCAGCGCGAGCGCCGCGTCGAGGATCGCGCGCCGGGTGCGTTCCTTGCGTTCGGCCCGTGACTCCGCACCGGTCCCTGCCACCTGCTCGGGTGCGTCCGGATCGGACTGCTCGGCGCGAGGCATGCCGCGATCGTAGGGCACACCACGATCGGCTGTGCGTGCACGCGTGTGCACGGATCGTGCGCCGGATCACCCTCGTCCTCGTTGACAGGCTGGGGAGCCGGCGCCATATTTGAGTGAACAGACGTTCACCGAAGGGACCCGAGATGATCGTGCTGGACCGGATTGCCCGCTCGCGCACCGCGGCCGCACTCACTTCGCCGCACGGGGTCGACCACTACCTCTCGCGCGTCAACCCGATGTGGGCGGCCCGCGAGGTCAGGGCCCGCGTCGTCGACGTACGTCCCGAGACCGACACGCCCGATGCGCCCGTCGCCACCCTCACGCTCCGGACCACCGCCACCTGGCGCGGACACCGCGCCGGCCAGTACGTCCAGGTGGGTCTCGACGTGCCCGGCTCGGCCCGGCGGATGACCCGCTGCTTCTCGATCTCCTCTCCCGCCTCGGGAGCGGGGGAGGAGATCGCCCTGACCGTGCGCTCGAACGCGGACGGCCAGGTGAGCAGGCGGCTCGTCGAGGCCGAGCCGGGCCTGCTCCTCCACCTCTCGCAGGCCGCGGGCGACTTCACGCTCCCGGTCAGCCCCGCCACCCCCGGCGTCGACCCGCTGCTCTTCATCACGGGTGGTTCCGGCATCACGCCGGCGATGTCGATGCTCCGCACGCTGCTGCGCGACGGCTACGACGGCCGGGCGGGCCGACCGGTGACGTTCGTCCACCACGCCCGCTCCGCCGACGACCAGATCTACGCCGCGGAGCTGGCCCGGATCGCCGAGGAGGACAACGACGTCACGGTGCACCTGCGACACGGCGGCCCCCGCACCAGCGAGGTCGAGCTGCACCGCCTCGTGCCCGGCTTCCGCGACGTCGACACCTGGGCCTGCGGCCCGGCCGGGATGATGCGGGCGGTGCGCGCGGCGTACGGCCACGACAACCCGCGGCTGCGGCTCGAGCACTTCAGGCCGCCGGTGCCCCCGAGCGGCAACGCCGAGGGCGACGTGACGTTCGCGGGCTCGGACCTCCGGGTCGCCAACACCGGCGCCCCTCTCCTCGAGCAGGCCGAGGAGGCCGGCCTCAGCCCGACGTACGGCTGCCGCATGGGCATCTGCTTCTCCTGCACCAGCCGCAAGCGCGAGGGCACCGTGCGCAACGTGCTCTCGGGTGCCGAGTCCTCGCTGCCCGACGAGGACATCCAGATCTGCGTCTCCGCCCCCGTCGGCGACTGCGTCGTCGACCTCTGACCGCCCCTGACGAGAGGACACCACCGTGAAGCCCCACCTGACCCCCGACCAGCTCGTCGCGTTCGGCGAGGAGATGGACGCCTTGCGCCGGCGGATCCTCGACGACCTCGGCGAGGACGACGCGGCCTACATCCGCGGCGTCGTCGAGCGCCAGCAGCAGCTCGAGGTGCTCGGCCGCGCGCTGTTCTACCTGCCGCCGGCCTGGCCGCTCGCCGTCGCCGCGCTGTCGGCCTCCAAGATCCTCGAGAACATGGAGATCGGCCACAACGTGATGCACGGCCAGTACGACTGGATGGGCGACCCGCACCTCAGCTCGCGCATCTACGAGTGGGACAACGTCTGCCCGAGCGAGCAGTGGAAGTACTCCCACAACTACCTCCACCACACCTTCACCAACATCATCGGCAAGGACCGCGACATCGGCTACGGCATCCTGCGCATGGACGAGGACCAGGCCTGGCACCCCTACTACCTCGGCAACCCGGTCTACGCGTTCCTGCTGATGGTCTTCTTCGAGTGGGGCGTGGCGATGCACGACCTCGAGGTGGAGAACATCGTGAAGGGGACCCGCACGATGGAGGACAACACGGCGCTGCACGCCGGGATCATGCGCAAGGTGAGGCGGCAGGCGCTCAAGGACTACGTGCTGTTCCCGGCGCTCACCGGTCCGCTGTTCCCGCTCACCTTCGCCGGCAACGCGGCGGCCAACCTCGTGCGCAACGTCTGGGCCTTCTCCATCATCTTCTGCGGCCACTTCCCTGCGGGTGCCGAGACCTTCAGCGAGGAGGAGTGCGCGGACGGCCCGGACGGCCGGGAGACGCGCGGGCACTGGTACTACCGTCAGGTGCTCGGCTCGGCCAACATCTCCGGCGGCCCGCTCTTCCACGTCATGTCGGGCAACCTGAGCCACCAGATCGAGCACCACCTGTTTCCGGACCTGCCGGCGAGGCGGTACCCCGATATCGCGCCCGAGGTGCGTGAGATCTGTGAGCGCTACGGGATCGAGTACACGACCGGGCCGCTGCGCCGCCAGCTGGGGAGCGTCGCGCGCAAGATCTTCCGCCTCGCCCTGCCGGACCGGAGCGCACCGCAGCAGGAGCCGTCGGTCACCGCGCGTCCGTACGCCGCCTGACGGGCGACGCGCTCAGTCCTCCGGGTCGTCGAGACGGGCCAGCCAGGTGGCGAGCCGCTCGATCGGCACCTCGAAGTCGGGGTGCGCGTCGACGAACGCCTGGAGCTGCTCGGCGAGCCAGGCCAGGGTGACCTCCTCGTCACCCCGGCGCCGCTCCAGCTCCTCGATCCCGCGATCGGTGAAGTACAAGCCCCGGCTCCGTCTCAGTAGTCGGTGCCGCGACCGTGGGGCGACTCGAACGCCGCGTCGAGCAGGGCCTTCTGCTCCTCGACGTGACGCTTGATCGTGCCCACCGACGGCGAGGCGGACGCGGGACGGGTGATCGGGTCGACCACCATGTCGAGCTGCGGCCACACGTTGAGCTGGTAGTGCGGCCACGGGCCCATGTTGCGCGGCTCGTCCTGCACCCACCGGATCGCCTTGAGGTTGGGGTACTTCGCGACCTCGGCCTTGATCTCGTCGACGGGGTTCGGGTAGAGCCGCTCGACCCGGCCGATCGCGAACGCGTCGCCGTTCTCACGCTTGCCGCGCTCGACCATGAGGTCCCAGGTGACCCGGCCCGAGCACATGATCAGCGTCTCGACCTTGTCGCGGTCGGCGGCGTCGTCGCCGATGAACGCGCGGAACGTCGTGTCGCCGACGAAGTCGGCCGGCTGCGAGGCGGCCTCCTTGCGCTTGAGCATCGACTTCGGCGTGAAGACGATCAGCGGACGGTGCTCCTCGCCCAGCGAGTGACGACGCAGCAGGTGGAAGTAGGACGCGGGCGTCGACGGCTGCGCCACGACCATGGCGTCCTCGGCCGACATCGTCAGGAACCGCTCGATGCGCGCCGACGAGTGGTCAGGCCCCTGGCCCTCGTAGCCGTGGGGGAGCAGCAGGACGACGCCGGACTGCTGGCGCCACTTGGTCTCGCCGGCGGAGATGAACTCGTCGATGACGGTCTGCGCGCCGTTGACGAAGTCGCCGAACTGGGCCTCCCAGAGCACGAGCGCCTCGGGCCGCGCGACGGAGTAGCCGTACTCGAAGCCGAGGGCGGCGTACTCGGAGAGGAGCGAGTCGTAGACGTGGAACTTCGCCTGGTCCTCGGTGAGGTTGGTCAGCGGCGTCCACTCGTCGGCGTTGGTGCGGTCGATGATCGTGGCGAACCGCTGCACGAAGGTGCCGCGTCGCGAGTCCTGGCCGGCCAGGCGGACCGGGCGCCCGTCCATCAGCAGCGAGCCGAAGGCGAGGATCTCGCCGGTGCCCCAGTCGATCGGGCCGTCGGTGATCGCCGCGGACCGGCGCTGCAGCTGCGGCATCACCTTGGGGTGGACGGTGAAGTCCTCCGGCGGCGTGACGTAGCTGTCGGCGATCCGCTTGAGGATCTCCGGGGTGACCGCCGTCGAGAAGTCGCCGGCCGGCTTGTCCGGGTAGTCGGGGACGGTCGTCCACTCGGTCGGCGCCTCCGAGCTGGCCTCGCGGACCTCGGTGAACACGCGCTCGAGCTGCTGCTGGTAGTCCTTGAGGACCTGCTCGGCCTCCTCGACGGTGATGTCGCCACGGCCGATGAGGGACTCGGTGTAGAGCTTGCGCACCGAGCGCTTCTGCTCGATCAGGTCGTACATCAGCGGCTGCGTGTAGGACGGGTCGTCGCCCTCGTTGTGGCCGCGACGGCGGTAGCACACGAGGTCGATGACGACGTCCTTGTTGAACGCCTGGCGGTAGTCGAAGGCCAGCCGGGCCACGCGGATGCAGGCCTCGGGGTCGTCGCCGTTGACGTGGAAGATCGGCGCCTGCACCATCCGCGCCACGTCGGTGGCGTAGAGGGACGAGCGCGACGAGCCGGGCGCGGTGGTGAAGCCGACCTGGTTGTTGATGACCACGTGCACCGTGCCGCCGGTGCGGTAGCCGCGCAGCTGGGAGAGGTTGAGCGTCTCGGCGACCACGCCCTGGCCGGCGAACGCGGCGTCGCCGTGGACCAGCAGGGGCAGCACCGGGAACTTCTCGCCCTGGTCGAGGATGTCCTGCTTGGCGCGGGCGATGCCCTCGAGGACCGGGTTGACCGCCTCGAGGTGCGAGGGGTTGGCCGCGACGGAGACCTTGATCCGGTCGCCCGAGCCGGCGATGAACTCGCCCTCGGCGCCGAGGTGGTACTTCACGTCGCCGGACCCCTGGACCGTACGGGGGTCGATGTTGCCCTCGAACTCGCGGAAGATCTGGCTGTACTTCTTGCCGACGATGTTGGCCAGCATGTTGAGCCGGCCGCGGTGGGCCATGCCGATGGTGACCTCGTCGAGGCCGGTCTCGGCGGCGGCCTCGCAGATCTCGTCGACCAGCGGGATCGTCGTCTCGCCGCCCTCGAGGCTGAAGCGCTTCTGCCCGACGAACTTCGTCTGCAGGAACGTCTCGAACGCCTCGGCCTGGTTGAGCTTGAGCAGGATGCGCAGCTGCTCCTCGCGGGGCGGCTTCACGTGCGGCTGCTCGACGCGCTCCTGGATCCACTTGCGCTGCTCGGGGTCCATGATGTGCATGTACTCGATGCCGGTGGTGCGGCAGTAGGAGTCGCGCAGGATGCCGAGGATGTTGCGCAGCTTCATGAAGCGGCGGCCCTCGCCGCCGAACGACCCGGTCGCGAACTCGCGGTCGAGGTCCCACAGGGTGAGCCCGTGCGACTCCACCTCGAGGTCGGGGTGGCTGCGCTGGCGGTACTCGAGGGGGTCGGTGTCGGCCATCAGGTGACCGCGGACCCGGTAGGCGTGGATCAGCTCGAGGATGCGGGCCTGCTTGACGATGTCGTCGTCGTGGGTCGCGACCACGTCGCGGGCCCAGCGGATCGGCTCGTAGGGGATGCGCAGCGAGCGGAAGATCTCGTCGAAGAAGTCGTTCTCGCCGAGCAGCAGGCCGTGCACCCGCTTGAGGAACTCGCCCGACTGCGCGCCCTGGATGACGCGGTGGTCGTAGGTCGAGGTCAGTGTCATCGCCTTGCTGATGGCGTTGCGGTTGATCGCCTCCTCGGAGGCCCCCTGCCACTCCGGCGGGTACTCCATCGCGCCGACGCCGATGATCGCACCCTGCCCGGACATCAGGCGCGGCACGGAGTGCACCGTGCCGATGCCGCCGGGGTTGGTCAGCGACATCGTGGTGCCCTGGAAGTCGGCGACGGTGAGCTTGCCGTCGCGCGCCTTGCGGACCATGTCCTCGTAGGCGGTCCAGAACGCGGCGAAGTCCATCGCCTCGGCGCCCTTGATGTTGGGCACGAGCAGCTGGCGGGTGCCGTCGGGCTTCTGCATGTCGATCGCGAGGCCGAGGTTGATGTGGGCCGGCGTGATGAGGTTGGGCTTGCCGTCGCGGACCTCGTAGCCGACGTTCATCTCCGGCATCGAGCGCAGCGCCTTGACCAGGGCGTAGCCGATGATGTGGGTGAACGACACCTTGCCGCCGCGGGCACGGGCCAGGTGGTTGTTGATGACGGTGCGGTTGTCCCACAGCAGCTTGACCGGCACCGAACGCACCGAGGTGGCGGTGGGCACGGACAGCGAGGCGTCCATGTTGGCGGCCGTACGTGCCGGTGCGCCGCGCAGCACGGTGTAGGTCGGCTCGTCGCTCGCCGGGCTCGGCGCGGCCGGCTTGGGGTCCTTGGCGACCGGCTTGCTGGTGCCCTTGGCGGGCTCGTCGGCGGCGGCCGCGGGGCGGGGCGTGGACTTGGCGGTGCTGGCGGCGGGCTTGTCGGCCGACTTGTCAGCGGGCTTGGTGGCGGGCTTGGTGGCGGTCTGCGCGGGGGGCTGCGCGGCGGGCTTCGCGGCCGGGGCAGCGGCCTTCGCCGGCTCCTTGACCGGCGCCGCAGCCGGCTGCTGCGAGGTGGCGCTCGCGGACGTCGCGCCGCTCCCGTTGCCGAAGTACTTGGCCCACTCCGGACCCACGCTCGCGGGATCCTTGTCGTACTGCTCCTTCATCTCCTCCACGAGCCACTCGTTGGCTCCCAGGTCAGATGATGGTGCAACCGAGGACTGGTTGCCGGACTGCCCGTTCGGGGACTGCGCCACGCTTGTTTCGCCTCTTCCGGTCTCATCGCGCAAGGTTTGACACTGTGCCTGTCTCTTGGCGTCCACAAGGCTAGTCCCACACGCACGCAAATGCAGGGGCGGGCTCGTCCTTTGAGGCATGGTGTGGCCCACACCCGCCGCCCCACCTCGCCACCGCGCCACCTGCACTGCCTGGAGTCGTCATGCCAAGCCCCTCGCCGGGCCGCACCGCGCGTGCCCGCCGTCTCGCGGCCTCCCTGCTCGTCCTGCTCGTCCTGCTCGTCGCGACGTCGTCCGCGTGCCAGTCCACAGCCGAGCCCTCCGCGGCTCCGGAGCGGATCAGCCGTGGTGACTCCCGGGTCACGCTGGCCTCCCACCCGGTGCCGACGAGGACCACGATCCACCGGGTCTTCGGGCGCCTGCCGGACGCCCGCCGCAAGGCCGTGCGCACCGAGGTCGGCGCCGTCGTCGACCGGTGGTGGGAGGCGGCGTACCTCGGCGGCGCCTATCCCCGCAGCAGCTTCCCGTCCGCCTTCCCGGGGTTCACCGACGCGGCCGAGAAGCGGGCGCGGGGCGACAAGGCACTGCTCACCAACCAGACCGGCGGTCCCCGCATCGACTCCGTCACCGCGCGCAAGCGCTCGGTCGTGGTCGACATCCTCGCCACCCGCGGGCAGGCGCGGACCGTCACCGCCCACGTCCTGCTGAGGTTCGACACCACGGGCTCGAAGACCGGCACCACGACCGTGCGCGGACGCCTGTTCCTCACCCGCAAGCGCGGGGCCTGGCGGATCTTCGGCTACGACCTCGCGAAGGGAGCCCGCTGATGCTCACAGGACAGGTACGTCACTGGGGCCGGGCGACCGCGCTCGCGCTCGTCCTGGGCGTCACCGCCCTCGTCGTGCCGCAGTCGGCGGTGCAGCCGACCGACGTGGCCCTCGTGAAGATCCGGCACGCGCAGGGGGTGGCGACCGGCGGCGAGGACGTCGTGTGGATCCTGGCGGTCGGCTCCGACGCCCGGCCGGGCCAGGCCATGACCCGGGCACGGGGCGACGCGCTGCAGCTGGTCGGGATCAACACCCGGACCGGCGCGGCCACCGCGATCGGGGTGCCCCGCGACTCGTGGGTGGCGATCCCCGGCCACGGCCGCGAGAAGATCAACTCCGCCCTCTACTTCGCCGGGCCGCGCGGCATGGCGGGCGCGATGCGCAACCTCATCGGCATCGAGCCCGACTACGTGATGGTGACCCGGTTCCCCTTCTTCGAGGACATGGTCGACGACATCGGCGGCATCACCGTCACCAACCCGCGCCGCTTCTCGGACCCCAACCTCAAGAAGGAAGGCTTCCGCAAGGGCCGGATCCGCCTCGGGGGCTACGACGCGATGGCGTTCTCACGGATCCGCTACAACCTCGCGGGCGGTGACTTCGACCGCTCGGCCAACCAGCAGCGCACGCTCCGGGGCATCCACGCCCGGATCCGGAGCCAGGCAGATCGGCCGGGGTTCATCGAGCGCGGCGTGATGACCGTGCTGGCGCACACCGACACCAATGCCTCGCCCGCCGAGCTGTTCGAGATCGCGCAGGCCGTGGCCCAGGTCGACCCGCGCCGCATCACGACCTGCGTGGTGCGGGGCCGCATCGGCTCGGTGGGCGCGGCGAGCGTCGTCTTCCCCGACGTCGCCCAGGCCAGGCGCCTGGGCCGTGAGGCCCGCCGGGACGCCACCCTCCGCGGCTGCTGAGGGGCCGTGGCGGCGGGCGTGGTCGGTGCGGGCCTGGTCTGTGCGGGCCTGGTCAGTGCGGGTAGATGCGACCGGCCGTCCGGGCCAGGTCGATGACGACCGCGTCGGAGTAGAGCTTGAGCCGCAGCCCGATGACCTGGGAGCCGCGGTAGCCGGTGTCGACGAGCTGGCGCTGGATCTCCCCGGCTCCGTTGGGCAGCTCCACCACCCCGCCGGGGGCCGGGACCTCCACCGGCTGGCCGCCGACCGTGATCGACCCGATCGAGGTCGACACCTTCGAGCGGACCCGCTTGCCGGACTTCTGGCGCATCGCCGCGCGTGAGCTGACGTCGGTGATGACGAGCTGGGCGGTCGGGACGGACACCGACCGGATCGCCGTGCGGGACCACCCCTTCGCGACCTTCTTGCCTCGCAGCTGCTTGCCGTTGACCTGGTAGGTCACGCCGTCGAGGAGGACGGGCACGGGCACGAGCTGGCTGGCGTTGGGGACCCGGTAGGTCTGGGTGCGCCCGCGCGAGCCCTGGCAGGGGAGGGCCTTGTGCTGCACGTTGCCGAACTCCAGCGCGCCCTCGAGCGCCTGGTAGTCCATGGCGGTGCCGCCGGAGCGGAACACGCCGACCGGCGCCGGTCCACCCATCCGGACCCGGGCCGTGCCGAGCTCCACGAGCTGACGCCGCTCACCCGCGGTCACCTCGATCCTCAGGGCTGAGGCCTGGGACTGGGCGTTGTGGCTGTTGGCCCGGCCGTTCTCGTAGCCGAGCGCGATCGAGCCGAGGCCCGGGATCACGATCGGCTTCGTCACGTCGCTGAGCACCTCGAAGACCTGCTGGGCGGTCTGCTGGGTGCCGGTGAAGACCGTGTCGCTGACCTGGTCGAGGGGCGCGAGGAGCTCCTGGAGCTCGGGCGGCAGCTGCTGCACGAGGGTGTTCTCGAGCAGCTCGAGGGAGATGGTGGCGAAGGTGAAGCTCTCGTCGTGGCCGTAGCCCTGCGGGGTGGCGAAGGCGTGCGCCGTGCTCCTCAGCCCCTTGATGACCAGCCGCGGCGTGGTCAGCGAGCCGACGGTGCCGCCGATGCTGATGTCGCCGATCGTGCTGGTCCCGCGTACGCCGTGGGTGGCGCCGTCGACGTACGTCTCCGTGCGGCTGGTGCTCGCCGACACCCGGATGAGCGGGTTGTCCGGGACCGACACCGCGCTCTGCTGCTCGACGACCTTGCCGGCCGCGCGGGTGCAGAGCTGCTGGGCGTGGGCGTCCTTGAGGTTCAGCGCCTCGACGCTGTCGGTCACCAGCTTCACGCCGTAGACGTCCCCGCGGTAGCCGTACGCCGTGAGGGCGTCCGCCGACGCGCGCCGGTTGTCGGCACCGTCGCTCGCCCCGGCCGGAGCCGTCCCGCCGGACAGCACGAGCGAGACCGCCAGGCCGACGCCCACCACGCCGGCGAGCCGACGCTCCCGTCCGACACGCACCTTGTCCTCCACCCGCTCGTGCACGTTCCCTCCCAGGAATCCCGGGGAGCACACGACTGGACCGGGCCGAGGTGACCGGCCAGTAGCTCCCTCGACCGGTCAACGAGGGGCGCCCGGATTGGTGACGGTGCTCACGACGCAACGGGGGTTCGCACCCGAGTTGCGTGCTTCGAGGTGGAGATCTCGACCTCGAAGCAGGGCGGTCACCGGATATCCGGTGACTCCAGCGGCCGGACCCCAGATGGTCCGGACGTGAGAAGTGGGCGCCTCCGGCAGGATTCGAACCTGCGGCACCTGGTACCGGAAACCAGTGCTCTATCCCCTGAGCTACGGAGGCCAGCACCGGCCCGGGGGCCGGTGCGCGGTGAACACTACCCGCCCCGCCGGGCGGCGGTGAAACCGCCTAGCGGAGTGCGAGGGAGCCGGACGTCGCGACGGGGAAGGCCAGGGCCTCGTGCTCGGCGACGCGAGCGTCGAGGGCGGTCGCCACCTCGTCGGGCCACGGGGCGGTACGCCGGGTCTCGAGGTCGATGTGGAGGAAGATCTCCTCCACCACGCAGGCCACGCGCTCGTGCGTCTCGTCGAGCAGGTAGACGAGGGCGTGACCGGCGCGCTCGGAGCGGCCCAGCAGGCGTACGCGGGCCGACATCGTGTCGCCGGTGCGCAGCTCGTGGAGGTAGGTGACGTGGTGCTCGGCGGTGAAGCAGGCGTGGCCGTGGGTCAGGGGCCACATCTGCGGGATGCCCACCTCGACGAGGGACTCGTCGAGGCCCTCGCTGGCGATCCCGATGTAGTGGCGGACGTTGAGGTGGCCGTTGATGTCCTCGAAGGGCATCGGAACGGGTTGCTCGACGTAGGCCGGGAGGTCGATCAGCTGGTCGTAGGTCGGGTGCGTCGTCACAGGCAGGACCATAGTGGTCACCGGTCGATATGGGTTCGGTCGCACGGGCGGGCCGCCGATAGGCTTGGTGGGTGAACCCCGAGCAGCTCTCCGAGACCATCGTCGATGCGCTGGCGTCCCTCGTGGCCGACGGCGCGATCACGCTGCCCGACGGCGTGCCGACCCAGGTCACCGTGGAGCGACCCCGGCAGAAGGGGCACGGCGACTACGCCACCAACGTCGCCCTCCAGCTCGCCAAGAAGGCCTCGACCAACCCGCGCGCCTTCGCCGACCTCGTCGCCGAGCGGCTGCGCGCCGCCGACGGCGTCGCCGAGGTCGAGGTCGCCGGTCCGGGCTTCCTCAACGTGACGGTCGAGGCCGGCGCCCAGGGCCAGGTCGCCGCCGACGTCGTCGCGGCGGGAGCGGCGTACGGACGGACCGGGACGCTCGCCGGTCAGTCGGTCAACATCGAGTTCATCTCCGCCAACCCCACCGGGCCGCTGCACCTGGGCCACACGCGCTGGGCCGTCCTGGGCGACGCGATCGCCCGCGTGCTGCAGGCGGCGGGCGCCGAGGTGGCGCGCGAGTTCTACATCAACGACCGCGGCAACCAGATGGACCTCTTCGGTGCCTCGCTCGAGGCCGCGGCGCTGGGCCGCCCGATCCCCGAGGACGGCTACCAGGGCGGCTACATCGCCGACCTGGCGGCGGCGATCGTCGCCGAGCGGCCCGACATCGTCGACCTGCCGGAGGACGAGCGGCTGCCGGCCTTCCGCGAGGCCGGCTACGCCCTGCAGCTCGCCGAGCAGCAGCGCCAGCTCGACGGCTTCAACACCCACTTCGACGTGTGGTTCTCCGAGCGCGACCTCCACGCCGACGAGTCCCACGGCTCGGTGGCCGACACCCTGCGCAACCTCAAGGACAACGGTCACCTCTTCGAGGCCGACGGTGCGCTGTGGATGCGCACCACCGACTTCGGCGACGACAAGGACCGGGTGCTGATCCGCACCAACGGGGAGCTGACCTACTTCGCCTCCGACACCGCCTACTACCTCAACAAGCGCGCCCGTGGCTTCGACCACTGCATCTACCTGCTCGGCGCCGACCACCACGGCTACGTCGGCCGGCTGCGGGCCATGGCGGCCTGCGTCGGCGACGACCCGGCGCTGACCCTCGACGTGATGATCGGCCAGCTGGTCAAGATCATGCGCGACGGCGAGGAGCTGCGGCTGTCCAAGCGGGCGGGCACGATCGTGACGCTCAACGAGCTGGTCGACGAGATCGGTGTCGACGCCCTGCGCTACTCGCTGGCGCGCTATCCCGCCGACAGCCCGCTGACGCTCGACGTCGCCGAGATCACCAAGGCGTCCAGCGACAACCCCGTCTACTACGTGCAGTACGCCCACGCGCGCACCTGCCGCATGATGGAGAACGCCGCCGACGTCGGGATGACCCTCCCGGGCGAGGCCTTCGACCCCTCGCTGCTCGACCACGAGCTCGACGGCCGCCTCCTGCGGGCTCTCGCCGACTACCCCCGCGTGGTCGCCAGCGCCGCGGAGCTCCGCGAGCCACACCGCGTCGCGCGCTACCTCGAGGACACGGCCGCGGTGTTCAACAAGTGGTACGACACCAAGGAGTGCCGGATGCTGCCGCAGGGCGACGAGCCGGTCACCGCCACCAACGAGGCCAGGCTGGTCCTCGTCCAGGCTGTCCGCACCGTGCTCGCCAACGGCCTCGACCTGCTGGGCGTCTCGGCTCCCGAGAGGATGTGATCGGGCGTGCCCACGGCCCATCCCTCCGGCTGGGCGCACGCCGACGGCGCCCTGCGCGGACCCCACTGGCTGCGTGAGCCGGCGGACCCCGACGCCCTGGTCGAGCACCTGTGGTCGCAGTCGGCCACCAAGGCCGACGGCGTGCTGAGCGTCGGCGGTGTGCCGCTGCCCGACCTGGTCCGCGAGCACGGCTCCCCGGCGTACGTCCTGGACGAGGACGACTTCCGCGCCCGCGCCCGCGCCTTCCGCGACGCGTTCTCCGCCTACGACGTCTACTACGCCGGCAAGGCCTTCCTCTGCACCACGGTCGTGCGGTGGCTGGCCGAGGAGGCGCTGTCGCTCGACGTGTGCTCCGGCGGCGAGCTGGCCGTCGCCGAGCGCGCCGGCTTCCCGATGGAGCGCGTCGGCTTCCACGGCAACAACAAGACGGTCCGCGAGCTCGAGCGGGCCGTCGAGCTCGGCGTGGGCAGGGTGATCGTCGACTCGTTCGACGAGGTCGAGCGCCTCGCCGACGTGGTCTCGAGGCTCGCTGGTGCTCGCACCTCGACCACCGAGCGCGTCGGGGTGATGGTCCGCGTCACCGCCGGCGTCGAGGCCCACACCCACGAGTACATCGCCACCGCCCACGAGGACCAGAAGTTCGGCTTCTCCATCGCCAGCGGTGACGCGCTGGAGGCCGTACGCCGGGTGCACGCCGCGCCCGGCCTCCGGCTCCTGGGGCTGCACTCCCACATCGGCAGCCAGATCTTCGACACCTCCGGCTTCGAGGTCGCGGCGCGCCGCGTGCTCGCGCTGCACGCGCAGGTCCGCGACGAGCTCGGCGTCGAGATGCCCGAGATGGACCTCGGCGGCGGGTTCGGCATCGCCTACACCACCCAGGACGACCCCGCCGAGCCCACGCAGCTCGCGGCCGGGATCACCGCGATCGTCGAGCACGAGTGCCGCGCCCTCGGCGTGGACGTCCCCCGGCTGTCGATCGAGCCCGGGCGCGCGATCGTCGGCCCGTCGATGTGCACCGTCTACGAGGTCGGCACGGTCAAGGAGGTCGCCCTCGACGGCGGCGCGCGCCGCACCTACGTCTCCGTCGACGGCGGGATGAGCGACAACATCCGCACCGCGCTCTACGACGCCGACTACTCCGCCACGCTCGCGTCCCGCTCCTCCGACGGCACCGCACCCGCGCTGGCGCGCGTCGTCGGCAAGCACTGCGAGGCCGGCGACATCGTCGTCAAGGACGAGTTCCTGCCCGGCGACGTACGCCCCGGGGACCTCGTCGCGGTGCCCGGCACCGGCGCCTACTGCAGATCCATGGCCTCCAACTACAACCACGCGCTGCGTCCTCCGGTGATCGGAGTTCGGGACGGGAAGACTTTCACCGTGCTGCGACGAGAGACTGAGGCCGACCTGTTCGCGACCGATGTGGGTGTTCTCTGATGACTTCCGGTGACAAGCAGCGCCCGCTGGGCGTGGCCGTGCTCGGCTGCGGAGCGGTCGGGTCGCAGGTCGTGCGCCTGCTGGCCGAGCAGCGCGACGACCTCGCCGCCCGGGTGGGCGCCCCGGTCGAGCTGGTGGGGGTCGCCGTGCGCCGCCTCGACGCGCCGCGCGAGGTCGAGGTCCCCGACGGCCTGCTGACCACCGACGCGCAGGGGCTGGTCGCCCGCGACGACGTCGACCTCGTCGTCGAGGTGATCGGCGGCATCGAGCCCGCCCGCTCGCTGATCCTCTCCGCGCTGGAGAACGGCGCCAGCGTCGTCACCGCCAACAAGGCGCTGCTCGCCGAGGACGGCCCCACGCTCTTCGAGGCCGCCGCCAAGGCCGAGCGCGACCTCTACTACGAGGCCGCAGTTGCCGGCGCGATCCCGATCCTGCGCCCGCTGCGCGAGTCGCTCGCCGGGGACAAGGTCACCCGGGTGCTCGGCATCGTCAACGGCACCACGAACTTCATCCTCGACAAGATGGACACCTCGGGGGCCGGCTTCTCCGAGGCGCTCGAGGAGGCCCAGGAGCTCGGCTACGCCGAGGCGGACCCGACGGCCGACGTGGAGGGCTTCGACGCCGCCGCGAAGGCAGCGATCCTGGCCAGCCTCGCGTTCCACTCGCGCGTCACCGCCTCCGACGTCCACCGCGAGGGGATCTCCGAGGTCACCGCGGCCGACGTCGCCAGCGCCCGCGACATGGGCTCGGTCGTCAAGCTGCTCGCGATCTGCGAGCTGCGTCCCGGACCCGACGGCCAGGACCAGGTGGCCGCCCGGGTGCACCCCGCGATGATCCCGCGCTCGCACCCGCTCGCCAGCGTGCGGGAGGCGTACAACGCGGTCTTCGTCGAGTCCGAGGCCGCGGGCCAGCTGATGTTCTACGGCCCCGGTGCGGGCGGCTCGCCGACCGCGAGCGCGGTGCTCGGCGACCTCGTGACCGTCGCGCGCAACCGCCTCGCGGAGACGCGCGGCGCGGGGGAGTCGGCCTACGCCGACCGCGCGGTGCAGCCGATGGGGGAGACGCGCACGCGCTACCACGTCGCGATCGACGTCGACGACCGCGCGGGCGTGCTGGCGGCGGTCGCCAACGCGTTCGCCGACCACGACGTGTCGATCCAGACCGTGCGGCAGGAGGGCCGCGGCGCCGACGCCCAGCTCGTCGTCGTCTCGCACGCCGCTCCCGACGCCGCGCTCGCCGCGACGGTGCAGCAGCTGCGCAGCATGGACATCGTCCGCGAGGTCACCTCGGTGATGCGGGTCGAGGGCGGCGACGAATGACGCAGCAGTGGCGCGGCCTCATCGAGGAGTACCGCGACCTCATCGACCTGCTGCCCGAGGGGCTCGAGGCAGTCACCCTGCGCGAGGGCGGCACGCCGCTGGTGCACTCGGAGTGGCTCTCCTCGCTCACCGGCGGTCAGGTGTGGCTCAAGGTCGAGGGCGACAACCCGACCGGTTCCTTCAAGGACCGCGGCATGACGACGGCCATCTCCGTCGCCAAGCACGAGGGAGCCGAGGCCGTCGTCTGCGCCTCGACCGGCAACACGTCCGCGTCGATGGCCGCCTACGCCGCGAAGGCGGGGCTCAAGCCGCTCGTGCTGGTGCCGGAGGGCAAGATCGCCGCCGGCAAGATGGCCCAGGCCGTCGTGCACGGCGCCCAGATCATCATGGTGCGCGGCAACTTCGACCACTGCCTGCAGATGGCCAAGGGCCTGGCCTGGGACTACCCCGTGGCGCTCGTCAACTCGGTCAACCCGGTCCGCCTCCAGGGCCAGAAGACCGCGGCCTTCGAGATCTGCGACTTCCTCGGTGACGCCCCCGACTACCACCTGCTGCCGGTGGGCAACGCCGGCAACATCTCGGCCTACTGGATGGGCTACGAGCAGTACGCCGACCTCGGGCGATCGTCCAGGCGTCCGGTCATGCGTGGCTTCCAGGCCGAGGGAGCGTCGCCGCTGGTCACCGGCGAGCCCTTCCCCGACCCGGAGACCAAGGCGACCGCCATCCGCATCGGCAACCCCGCGTCGTGGAAGCTCGCCGAGGCCGCCGCGCACGAGTCCGGCGGGCGGTTCGCCGCGGTGAGCGACGCGCAGATCCTCGCCGCGCAGGCCGAGCTGGCCCGCCACGACGGCGTCTTCGTCGAGCCCGCGTCGGCCGCCGGCGTCGCGGGGCTGCTGGCGGAGCTCGCGGCGGGGGAGAGCTACGCCGGAGCGACGGTCGCGATCACGGTCACCGGTCACGGTCTCAAGGACACCGCGACCGCCCTCGAGTCCTACGGTGACGTCGTCGACACCGTCGTGGACGCCGACGTCGCCGCCGCCGCTGCGGCCGCCGGTCTCGCCTGATCATGACGACCTTCGTCGACGGCCCGGTCCGGGTCAGCGTCCCGGCCACGTCCGCCAACCTCGGCCCCGGGTTCGACTCCCTCGGCCTCGCCCTGTCCATGCGCGACGAGCTCGCGGCAGAGGTGCTCCCCGAGGGCCTCGAGGTCGACGTGGCGGGTGCCGGCGCCGAGGGCGTGCCGCGCGACGAGACCCACCTGGTCGTGCGCTCGATGCGGGCCGCCTTCGACCTCATGGGTGAGCAGCCGCCGGGGCTGCGGCTCTCGTGCCGCAACGTGATCCCGCACGCCCGCGGCCTCGGGTCGTCCTCGGCGGCGATCGTCGCCGGCGTCGTGCTCGCCCGTGGGCTCGTCGCGGGTGGCCAGCTCCTCGCCTCCGACGAGGCGCTGTTCGACCTCGCCGCCGACCTCGAGGGACACCCCGACAACGTGGCGCCGGCGTTCTACGGCGGGTTCGTGATCTCCGGGCGCGAGGCGGACCGCTGGTACGCCGTGCGTGCGGGCGTCGACCCGCGGATCACGGCGGTCGTGTTCGTCCCGCCCGACGGCGTCGAGACCACGGTCGCCCGCGGCCTGCTGCCCGACGCCGTCCCGCACGCCGACGCCGCCGCCAATTCCGGTCGCGCCGCGCTGCTCGTGGCCGCGATCACCGGTCAGCCCGAGCACCTGCTCGCTGCGACCCGGGACTGGCTCCACCAGGACCAGCGCGAGCCGGCGATGCCGAGGACGCTGGAGCTCGTACGCGCCCTCCGGGCCGACGGCGTGCCGGCCGTCGTGTCCGGCGCCGGTCCCACCGTGCTGGCGTTCGGGTCGGCCGACACCGCCGACCTGCTCGCGCGCTGCCCGCGCGGCTGGACGCCCCACGCGCTGTCGGTCGACGTCGAGGGCGCCCGCCTCACCTGAGGCCCGACCTCGCGGCCCGGCGGGTGCGTCGCGATCTGGCGCGGGTCGGCGATCGGCCGGCCGGGCGCCTGCTAACCTGACGGCGCGCCGTTCGGCGTACCTGCCCGTCCCGGTCCTCCGGCATCCGCGAGGACTGCGTGCTCGGGCGACCACCATCCGCCTCGTAGGCCGCTCCGCGTGCCTCGCAGGCGACGCGACGTGCGAAGGATCCACGTGACCGAGACCCCCACGAAGCCTGCCAAGAAGGCCACCGGCAGGTCGGCCGGCCTCAGCTCGATGCTGCTGGCGGACCTCAAGTCGATGGCCGTCGGCCTCGGCATCTCCGGTGCCGGCTCGATGAAGAAGGCCCAGCTGGTCGACGCCATCAAGGCGACCCAGTCGGGCGGGCGGACCGCGGAGGCGGCACCCGCGGCAGCCCCGCAGCAGGAGACCGCCGCTGCGGACGCACCCACAGGCGACGCCCCCGCAGCCGGCGACGCACCCGCCGAGGCCCCGGCGCCCCAGACGACCGTCCGCACCCGGACCCGCAAGCAGCGCCAGGTCGAGCAGGCTGAGCAGAAGCAGGCCGACCAGCAGTCCGAGCAGCAGCAGGCTGACCAGCAGGACCAGCCCGACAACGGCCAGTCCGACAGCGGCCAGTCCGACAAGGGCCAGTCCGACAAGGGCCAGTCCGACCGCGAGCGCGGCCAGAAGGGTCAGAAGTCCGCCAAGGGCCAGCAGTCCGCCAAGGACGGCTCCCGGCAGGACAGGCAGCAGCAGGACAAGCAGCAGGACAAGCAGCAGGACAAGCAGCAGCAGCGCCAGAACCAGCAGAACCAGCAGAACCAGCAGAACCAGCAGAACCAGCAGCAGCAGAACCAGCCCGAGGACGACGAGGACGGCGAGGGCGGCAGCCGTCGCAACCGCCGACGTCGTGGCCGCGACCGTACGACCGTGCGCCAGGGCGGCCGCAGCGAGCCGGACACCACGATCCTCGAGGACGACGTGCTGGTGCCGGCCGCCGGCATCCTCGACGTGCTGGACAACTGCGCGTTCGTGCGGACCTCCGGCTACCTGCCCGGTCCGGAGGACGTCTACCTCTCGCTGTCGATGGTCCGCAAGTACCACCTGCGTCGTGGGGACGCGGTGGTCGGCCAGGTCCGCCAGCCGCGCGAGGGCGAGCGTCGCGAGAAGTTCAACCCGATGGTCCGCATCGACAGCGTCAACGGCACCGAGGCCGACGGCGCCAAGGAGCGTCCGGAGTTCTCCGACGCGGTCCCGGTGCACCCGCACCAGCGGCTGCGCCTGGCCACCGACGACGCGAACCTGACCGGCAAGGTCATCGACATCGCCGCCCCGGTCGGCAAGGGCCAGCGCGGCCTGATCCTCACGCCGCCGCGCACGGGGGCGACCTCGCTGCTGCAGTCGATCGCCCAGGCGGTGACGACCAACAACCCCGAGTGCCACGTGATGGTGGTCCTCGTCGACGCGCGGCCCGAGGAGGTCACCGACTTCCAGCGTGCCGTCAAGGGCGAGGTCGTCGCCTCGACCTTCGACCGGCAGCCGGCCGACCACGCGCTGGTCGCCGAGCTGGCCATCGAGCGCGCCAAGCGCCTGGTCGAGCTCGGTCACGACGTGGTCGTGCTGCTCGACTCGCTGACCCGCCTCGGTCGCGCCTACAACCTCGCCGCGCCGGCCAACGGTCGCGTGCTGGCGGGCATCGTGGACGCGTCCGCGGTGCACCCGACCAAGGAGTTCTTCGGCGCCGCCCGCAAGATCGAGGACGCCGGCTCCCTGACGGTGCTGGCCACCGTCGCGGTGGGCACCGGCTCCGCGACCGACGAGTTCTTCCTCGAGGAGATCGCGGGCACCGAGAACTGGGAGCTCGCCCTCAGCGCCGAGCGCGCGGCCAAGGGCATCGTCCCGGCCGTCGACGTCGTCGCCTCGGGCACCCGGCACGAGGAGAAGCTGCTCGCGCCCGCCGAGGGCGCGGTCGTCGGCGACATCCGCAAGAAGCTCGCCGCCGCGGACTCCCAGCAGGCCGTGCAGAAGGTCGTCGGCGGTCGCTGACCGCCGGCCGCGACGGCGGGAATCCCCGGATTGGCGCCGTTGTTCACACCGGTGGCACACTTGTGCGTCGGTTCCGGTTCACGTCACTACGCGATCCACGCGGGCGACCCGGAGCAATTCGAGAGGACACCATGAAGAAGGACACCCACCCCGAGTACGTCGAGACCCAGGTGACCTGCACCTGTGGCGCGTCGTTCACCACCCGCAGCACCGCGACCTCCGGCTCGATCCACGCCGATGTCTGCTCGCAGTGCCACCCGTTCTACACCGGCAAGCAGAAGATCCTCGACACCGGCGGCCGCGTCGCCCGGTTCGAGTCCCGCTACGGCAAGAAGGCTGCTGCCGAGAGCAAGTAGTCCACGTCAGGCGCCGGTCGCCCGCTCATCGCGGGTGGCCGGCGCCTTGTCGTCTGTCCGGGACCCGCACGAGGAAGCAGGAGCACGATGTTCGAGGCCGTCGAGGGCATGCGCGAGGAGCACGCCGAGCTCGAGCAGCGCCTGGCCCTGCCGGAGACACACGCCGACCAGCGCCTGGCCAAGCAGCTCAACCAGAGGTACGCCGAGCTCACCGCCGTCGTGACGACCTGGCAGGACTGGCGCCAGCTCGGCGACGACATCGAGGCCGCGCGCGAGCTCGCCGCGGACGACCCTGCGTTCGCCGCGGAGGCCGAGGAGCTCGCATCCCGCCGCGAGGTCGCGGAGGAGCGGCTGCGCCGCCTGCTCGTCCCGCGGGACGCCGCCGACGGCAAGGACGCCCTGCTCGAGATCAAGTCCGGCGAGGGCGGCGAGGAGTCGGCGCTCTTCGCCGGCGACCTGCTGCGGATGTACTCCCGCTACGCCGAGACCCGGGGCTGGAGCGTGGAGGTGCTGGACGCCACCGAGTCCGACCTCGGTGGCTACAAGTCGGTCACCGCGGCGGTCAAGGCGCGCGGCACCGTCGAGCCCGGCCAGGCGCCGTACGCCCTGCTCAAGTTCGAGGGCGGCGTGCACCGCGTGCAGCGCGTCCCGGTCACCGAGTCGCAGGGACGGGTCCACACCTCGGCCGCCGGTGTGCTCGTCTCGCCCGAGGCGGAGCCGGTCGACGTCACCATCGACGACAACGACCTGCGCATCGACGTCTACCGCTCCAGCGGCCCCGGTGGGCAGAGCGTCAACACCACCGACTCCGCCGTACGCATCACCCACCTGCCCACCGGCATCGTGGCGAGCTGCCAGAACGAGAAGAGCCAGCTGCAGAACCGGGAGTCGGCGATGCGGATCCTGCGCTCGCGGCTGCTCCAGGCCGCCCAGGACGCCGCGGACGCCGAGGCCAGCGACGCGCGCCGCTCGCAGGTGCGCACCGTGGACCGCTCCGAGCGGATCCGCACCTACAACTTCCCCGAGAACCGGATCTCCGACCACCGCACGGGCTACAAGGCCTACAACCTCGACCAGGTCCTCGACGGTGACCTCGCGCCGGTGCTCGACTCCTGCGTCGAGACCGACATGGCGGCGCGGCTCGCGGCGCTGGAGTCCTGAGTGCGCGCCAGCACGGCCCGTCGCGCGGCGGCCCAGCGGCTGCGGGACACCGGCGTGTCCTCGCCCGAGCGCGACGCCGACCTGCTGCTCGCCCACGTCCTCGGTGTGGGGCTGGGCAGGCTCCCGCTCGTCGACGACCTCGACGCCGGGCAGCAGGAGGCGTACGACGCGCTGGTGGCGCGGCGGGCGGCCCGCGAGCCGCTCCAGCACCTGACCGGCACCGCGGCCTTCCGCCACGTCGAGCTCGAGGTCGGGCCGGGCGTGTTCGTCCCGCGCCCCGAGACCGAGCTGCTCGCCGGCTGGGCGATCGAGGCGGCGCAGGCGGCCGGGCGTGAGGACCGGGCCTGTCGGGTCGTCGACCTCTGCTCCGGCTCCGGCGCCATCGCCAAGGCCGTCGCCCACGAGCTGCCCGAGGCCGACGTGCACGCGGTCGAGCTGGACGAGCAGGCGTACGGCTGGGCCGAGCGCAACCTCGCCGGCACGGGGGTGGACCTGCGCCACGGCGACATGGCGACGGCCTTCGACGACCTGGTGGGCACGGTCGACGTGGTCGTCTGCAACCCGCCCTACATCCCGCTGGAGGCGTGGGAGTCCGTGGCCGCCGAGGCGCGCGACCACGACCCGCACCTGGCGCTGTTCTCCGGCCAGGACGGCCTCGACGCGATGCGGGTGCTCGAGCGCCGCGCGGCCCTGCTGCTGCGACCCGGGGGAGTGGTCGGTGCCGAGCACGCCGACGTGCAGGGCGAGTCGGCTCCGGCCGTGTTCGCCGCTGCGGGCCGCTGGCTCGACGTGGCCGACCACCGCGACCTCGCGGGTCGGGCGCGCTACGTGACCGCGAGGCTGGCACGATGAGCGGCGTGGACAGGCTTGCGACCTCGACCGAGGAGGAGCGGGAGGCGGCGGTGACCGCCGCGGCCGGCGCCGTACGACGCGGTGACCTGGTGGTCATCCCGACCGACACCGTCTACGGCATCGCGGCCGACGCGTTCTCCCACGACGCCGTGCGCCGCCTGCTCGACGCCAAGGGCCGAGGGCGCGACATGCCGCCGCCGGTGCTCGTGTCGGCGGCCACGACGCTCGATGCCCTGGCCGAGGGGGTCCCGACGTGGGCCCGCACGCTCGTCGAGGAGTTCTGGCCCGGCCCGCTCACGCTCGTGTGCCGCCAGCAGGGCTCCCTCATGTGGGACCTCGGCGAGACCCGCGGCACGGTGGCGGTGCGCATGCCCGACGACGAGGTGGCCCTGTCGGTCCTGGAGCGCACGGGCCCGCTGGCCGTGAGCTCGGCCAACCTCACCGGGCGTCCCGCGGCGACCGACGCCGACCAGGCCGAGGAGATGCTCGGCGACGTGGTCGCGGTCATCGTCGACGCCGGCACCTCGCCCGGCGGCGAGGCCTCCACCATCGTCGACGTCACCGTCCCCCAGGGTCGGGTGCTCCGGCTCGGCGCGCTCTCACTGGAGACCCTCAACGCCGCCATCGCCGAGCACGGGGTCGTGCTCGAAGACCAGGGCTAGGCGGCGATGCGGGAGTACCTCCTCGTCTTCCTGGTGGCCCTGTCGGTCACCTACCTGCTCACGGTCGTTGCCCGCGAGATCGCCCTGCGCACCGGGGCGGTCGCACAGGTGCGCGACCGCGACGTGCACGCCGAGCCGATCCCCTACCTCGGCGGCCTCGCGATGCTCGGCGGCCTGTGCGCGGCGTACGTCGTGGCGCGCGAGCTGCCCTTCCTCGGGCTCAGCGAGGGCTTCGTGTTCAAGGACGCCGGGGTCGTGCTCATGGCCGGCGCACTGGTGTGCGCGGTCGGGGTCATCGACGACATCTTCGAGCTCGACGCCCTCACCAAGCTCGGCGGGCAGGTGCTGGCCGCCGGTCTCCTGGTCGCGCTGGGGGTGCGGTTCTACTACTTCCCGCGCCCCGACGGGGTCCAGTTCTCCCTCGACGACGTGCAGGGGGCGGCGCTGACGCTCCTGGTCGTCATCGGCACGATGAACGCGGTGAACTTCGTCGACGGGCTCGACGGCCTCGCCGCCGGGGTGGTCGGCATCGGGGCGGCGGCGTTCTTCCTCTACTGCTACTTCGTCTCCGCGCAGAACAACCTCACCCTCGCCACGACGGGAGCGCTGCTGAGCGCGGCGCTCGCGGGCGCGTGCGCCGGGTTCCTGCCGCACAACTTCCATCCGGCGCGCCTGTTCATGGGCGACTCCGGCTCGATGCTGATCGGGCTGGTGCTGTCGGCGAGCGCGCTCACGCTGACCGGGCAGTTCGTCGGCATGCCGGAGACGACCGGCAACAGCCTCTTCGTCACGGTGCTGCCGGTGCTGCTGCCCATCTCGCTGCTGATGGTGCCGATCGTCGACCTCGTGCTCGCCGTGGTGCGCCGCACCCGCGCCGGTCGGTCGCCGATGAGCGCCGACAAGCAGCACCTGCACCACCGCCTGCTCGAGATCGGCCACTCCCAGCGTCGCGCGGTGCTCATCATGTGGATGTGGGCGGCCACCATCGCCGCCGGCGCGGTGATCGTGAGCCTGTTCGACCGGTGGTGGGTGTGGTGGAGCCTCGGCACGATGCTCGCGCTCACCGTGGCCCTGACCTTCGTGCTGCCCCAGGTGCACCGACCCCGCAAGACCGGCCTCGGCGACACCGGGCTGCCCGAGAACGACGCCGTCGAGGGCCGGCTCGACGACGAGGACTTGACCGAGGACCGCGGAGAAGGTGTCGTGGGGCAGGTCCGGCAGCCGGGGGAGAGCCTCCCCTGACCCCGGATTGCAGGGCTCCCGGGACTTTGTGATAGTTTTCACGAGCAGTCCCGGAGGCCTTGTCGAAGGCCCCGGACAGGCTTGCCGAAGGGCCAGCCAGGACCCGCCAGACCCCGACAAGAACGGCCGCCGCCATGACGACCGAGCGCACCGCGACCACCCGTCGCAGCAGCCTTGCGCCGGGCGTACGGGTCGTCTCCCGGGCGGCGGGGCTCACGGTCCTCGCGGGCGCGCTGCTCGCCGCGGTCGCCGGTGTCCTCCACGGCGCCGAGCCGGCCGCCGCCGCTGCGGTGGGGGCCGGACTGGTCGCCCTGGTCGTGTCCTTCGGGACGTTCTCGCTGCACGTCGTCGCGAGCGCGATGCCGACGGCGTCGCTGCTGGTGGCGCTGGTCACCTACGCCACCCAGCTGGCGATCGTGCTCCTGGTGTTCCTCGCGATCACCCGCGGGGGAGCGTTCTCCGGCGACGTGTCGCGGGGCTGGCTGGCCGGCTCGATGGTCGTCGCCACGCTCGTGTGGACCACTGCGCACCTGGTGCTCACCGCTCGCGAGCGCACCCCCTACTTCGACCTCCCGACCGGGGGTGAGCGATGAGCACCACGACTGCTAACGTTCGCAGCGCCATGGCCGAGTCCAGCGCCACGTCCCCCGAACCCCCGCGCAGCAGCAGTGCCCCGAGCTACCTGGTGGCCGGTGTGCTGTTCTACGGCTTCGTGGGCTGGCTCCTGGACCAGTGGCTCGGCACCCGCTTCCTGGTGGCGGCGGGGGTCCTGCTGGGCGGCGGCCTGGGCACCTACATGATGATCGTGACGCTGCGGCGCCAGACCGATGCGCAGCAGCACGACGGCACGACGAGCAGGACGACGAGCACCACGATGAGCAACAAGACGAGCAACGAGGAGTCGGAGTGAGCATCACCCAGCCTGTCGCGGCAGAGGGCGGTTCGGGCTTCACCGCCCCCGGCCCGGGGAGCTTCGAGCTGCCGCCGATCTTCGGTGACGTCACCAAGCCGATGGTGCTCCTGGTGCTCTCCGCCGTCGTGGTGTTCGGCTTCTTCTACGCCGCCTCGCGCAACGCCTCGCTCGTGCCGGGCCGCCTGCAGTACGCCGGCGAGATGGTCTACGGCTTCGTGCGCAACAACATGGCGCGCGACAACATCGGCAGCGAGCACTACATGAAGTTCGTGCCGTACCTCTTCACGCTGTTCACCTTCATCCTGGTGAACAACTACTACGGCGTGATCCCGTTCCTGCAGTTCCCGAGCTTCTCGCGCATCGGCTTCATCGTCCCGCTCGCGCTGCTGAGCTGGGGCATCTACGTCGGCGCCGGCGTCTGGAAGCACGGCCCGCTGGGCTACCTCAAGCACGCCACGATGCCCGGCGGCGTCAAGGGCCCGATCCTGCTGCTGCTGGTCCCGCTGGAGTTCTTCTCCAACATCATCATCCGGCCGGTCACGCTCACGCTCCGTCTGTTCGGCAACATGTTCGCCGGGCACCTCCTGCTGATCCTCTTCGCCACGGGCGGCGCGGCCCTCCTGGCCAGCGGCAACGTCCTCTACGGCGCCGTCGGCGTCCTGTCCTTCGGGCTGGGCATCGGCGTGAGCTTCCTGGAGATGCTGGTCATGTTCCTGCAGGCCTACGTCTTCACGCTCCTGAGCTCGATGTACATCGGCGAGGCCCTCGCCGACGAGCACTGATCCGCAACAACCCCACAAGTTTCGCCAAACAGCGGCGCGAGAGACGCGTCGCCGACGAAAGGAAAAGCCGTGGAAGGCTCCATCAACCTGGTCGGTCTCGGCCTGTCCGCCATCGGTCCCGGTGTCGGTATCGGCCTGATCTTCGCCGCGTTCATCTCCGGTGTCGCGCGCCAGCCCGAGGCCCAGAGCCGTCTGCAGTCGATCGCCATTCTTGGCTTCGTTCTTGCCGAGGCGCTCTTCATCATCACCGTCGCGCTCGCGTTCGTCCTGCCTCTCTGACGACCGTCGCACCCCAGCTCTAGACCGTAGGAGTTCGACTCATGGACCACATCGTCCTGGCGGCGGCGGAGGGCGAGACCCACAGTCCGGTGCTGCCGGTCTGGTCAGAGGTCATCCTCGCCCTGATCGTCTTCGCGATCCTCTTCGTCCTCATGCGCAAGTTCGTCGTACCGAACTTCGAGAAGACCTTCGCGGAGCGCACTCAGGCGATCGAGGGTGGCCTCAGCGCGGCCGAGTCCAAGCAGGCCGAGGCCGACGCCAAGCTCGCCGAGCTCGAGAAGCAGCTCGCCGACGCCCGGCACGAGGCCGCGCGCATCCGTGAGGAGGCTCGCGAGCAGGGTGCTGCGATCATCGCCGAGATGCGGGAGCAGGCCCAGGCCGAGTCCACCCGCATCGTCGAGCACGGCAAGACGCAGATCGAGGCGGAGCGCCAGCAGGCGGTCACCTCGCTGCGTGCCGAGGTGGGCGCCCTGGCGACCGGCCTGGCCGGTCGCATCGTGGGCGAGAGCCTCGACGACGAGGCTCGCCAGAGCCGCGTGGTCGACCGCTTCCTCACCGAGCTCGAGACGCAGGGCGGCAGCACCTCGGGGAGCGTCAACTGATGATGCGAGGAGCCTCCGCCGACGCGTACGCCGCCACGTCCGCCGCCCTCGCGGGCGCGGGTGACACCGGCACGGTCGGCCGCGACCTGTTCGGCGTGGCGGACCTCCTCCGCGCGGAGCCCGCCCTGCGGCGTGTCGCGACCGATCCCTCGATCGACAGCGAGGCGAAGGCCGGGCTGCTCCGCGAGGTGCTGGCCGGCAAGGTCTCTGAGGTCGCGCTCGCGGCCGTCGTCGTCGCCGTGTCGCAGCGGTGGACCGCCAGCCGCGACCTCGCCGACGCCCTCGAGCGTCTCGGCGTGGTCTCGGTCGTGCAGTCCGCCGGGGGAGAGGCGGGTCGTCTCGAGGACGAGCTGTTCGCCTTCGGGCAGGTCCTGCAGGACAACCCGCAGCTGCGGGACGCGCTGTCCGACCCCGCCCGCAGCAGGGAGGACAAGTCCCGCCTGCTGGGCGACCTGCTCGGCGACAAGGTGCTCCCGGCGACTGTCGCCCTCGTGCAGCAGTCGCTCTCCGGCAGCTACCGCACGGTCGGGGTCGCCCTGGCCGACTACCAGAAGGTGGCCTCCGAGGTCCGCGGACAGGGAGTGGCGACCGTCCGCGTCGCCCGCCCGCTCTCCGACGCCGATCGCCAGCGGCTCGCCGACGCGCTCTCACGCAGCTACGGGCGCGAGATCCACATCAACGTCGTCGTGGACCCCGACGTCCTCGGCGGCATCCGCGTCGAGATCGGTGACGACGTCATCGACGGCACGGTGTCCAGCCGTCTCGACGAGGCGCGCCGCCGGCTCGCCGGCTGAGCGCCCGGCGCCAACCATCAGAACTTTTCGAGCAGACCAGACCAGGAACAGGTGAGATGAGATGACGGAGCTTTCCATCCGTCCGGACGAGATCCGGGACGCGCTCCAGCGCTTCGTGTCCGACTACAAGCCCGACACGGCGTCCAAGGAAGAGGTCGGCACCGTCGCGGAGGCCGCCGACGGCATCGCCCGCGTCAGCGGACTGCCCTCTGTCATGGCCAACGAGCTGCTCGAGTTCGAGGACGGCACGCTGGGCATCGCCCTGAACCTCGACACCCGCGAGATCGGCGTCGTGGTCCTCGGTGACTTCGACAAGATCGAGGAGGGCCAGTCGGTCCGCCGTACGGGCGAGATCCTCTCCGTCCCCGTCGGTGACGGCTACCTCGGCCGCGTCGTCGACCCGCTCGGCACCCCGATCGACGGGCTCGGCGACGTCGAGACCTCCGGTCGTCGTCCGCTCGAGCTCCAGGCCGCGACGGTGATGGAGCGCAAGTCGGTCCACGAGCCGCTCGCCACCGGCATCAAGGCCATCGACGCGATGACCCCGATCGGCCGCGGCCAGCGCCAGCTCATCATCGGCGACCGCGCGACCGGCAAGACGACGATCGCGATCGACACGATCATCAACCAGAAGCAGAACTGGGAGTCCGGCGACCCGGACAAGCAGGTGCGCTGCATCTACGTCGCCATCGGCCAGAAGGGCTCGACCATCGCCTCCGTGCGTGGCGCCCTCGAGGAGGCCGGCGCCCTGGAGTACACCACCATCGTGGCCTCCCCGGCGTCCGACTCCGCCGGCTTCAAGTACCTCGCCCCCTACACCGGCTCGGCCATCGGCCAGCACTGGATGTACGAGGGCAAGCACGTCCTCATCGTCTTCGACGACCTGACCAAGCAGGCCGAGGCCTACCGCGCCGTGTCGCTGCTGCTGCGCCGCCCGCCGGGCCGCGAGGCGTACCCCGGTGACGTCTTCTACCTGCACAGCCGGCTCCTCGAGCGCTGCGCGAAGCTCTCCGACGAGATGGGCAAGGGCTCGATGACGGGCCTGCCGATCATCGAGACCAAGGCCAACGACGTCTCGGCGTTCATCCCGACCAACGTCATCTCGATCACCGACGGCCAGATCTTCCTGCAGTCGGACCTGTTCGCGGCCAACCAGCGCCCCGCCATCGACGTGGGTGTCTCGGTCTCGCGCGTGGGTGGCTCGGCCATGACCAAGGCGATGAAGGCCGTCACCGGCTCGCTCAAGGTCGACCTCGCGCAGTTCCGCGCGATGGAGGCGTTCGCGATGTTCGCCTCCGACCTCGACGCCGCCTCGCGCCAGCAGCTCGACCGCGGCCAGCGCCTGATGGCCCTGCTCAAGCAGCCGCAGTACTCGCCGTACCCGCTCGAGGAGATGACCGCCTCGCTGTGGCTCGGCACCACCGGCCGCCTCGACAAGGTCCCGACCGACGACGTGCTGCGCTTCGAGCACGAGTTCCTCGACTACCTGCGCCGCTCGCACGAGGGCATCCTCGCGGGCATCCGGGAGACGACGAAGTTCGACGACGACGCCGACGCCGAGCTCGCATCCGCCTACGACTCCTTCCTCGACCAGTTCGAGACTTCCGACGGCCAGAGCATCAAGGCCGGCAAGGAGGAGCACGTCGCCCTCGAGGACGAGGACGTCGAGCAGGAGCAGATCGTCAAGCAGAAGCGAGGCTGACGCAATGGCTCTCTCGGTACGCGAGTACCGCGCGCGGATCAAGTCGACGGAGTCGATGAAGAAGATCACGCGTGCCATGGAGCTCATTGCTGCGTCGCGGATCATCAAGGCACAGCAGCGGGCCCAGGCGGCAGCGCCGTACGCCCGTGAGCTGACGCGCGCGGTGTCGGCCGTGGCGACGTTCTCCAACGTCGACCACGCGCTGACGACCGAGCCGGAGGACCCCAAGAAGGCTGCCGTCCTCGTGGTCACCTCCGACCGCGGCCTGGCCGGCGCCTACTCCTCGAGCGTCATCAAGGAGGCCGAGCGCCTCGTCGAGAAGCTCAAGGGTGAGGGCAAGGACGTCGACCTCTACGCCAGTGGTCGCAAGGCGGAGGCCTACTTCAAGTTCCGCCAGCGTGCGGTCGTCCAGGCCTGGACGGGCTTCTCCGACCAGCCGACCTACGACGTCGCCGCCGAGATCGGCGCCACGCTGATCGAGGCCTTCCTCGCGGGCGAGGACGACGACACCGACGCCCGCGCGGTCGACGAGGTCCACGTGGTCTACACGCGGTTCCGCTCGATGCTCAGCCAGGAGCCGACCGCCGTACGCCTCCTCCCGCTGGAGGTCGTCGAGGGGACGGAGCCGCCCGAGGAGGGCGACCTGCTGCCGCTCTACGAGTTCGAGCCGTCTCCCTCTGAGGTGCTCGACTCCCTGCTGCCGCGCTACGTCCAGAGCCGGATCTTCTTCGCCCTGCTGCAGGCGGCCGCCTCCGAGCTGGCCGCCCGCCAGAAGGCGATGAAGTCCGCGACGGACAACGCCGACGAGCTCATCAAGAAGTACACCCGAATCGCCAACCAGGCCCGCCAGGCCGGCATTACCCAAGAGATCAGCGAGATCGTCGGTGGCGTCAACGCCCTTGCCGACGCCAACGCCGGGAGTGAGTGAGAGAAATGACTGCCACTGTTGAAGAGACCACCACGAGCGGCAACGCCGGCTCGGTCGGTCGCATCACGCGCGTCATCGGCCCGGTCGTGGACATCGAGTTCCCGACCGACGCCATGCCGTCGATCTACAACGCCCTCAAGGTCGACCTGACCCTGTCCGGCGAGACCACCACGATCACCCTCGAGGTGGCCCAGCACATCGGCGACGGCATGGTGCGAGCCATCTCGATGAAGCCGACCGACGGCCTGGTGCGCGGCGCGCAGGTGACCGACACCGGTGAGTCCATCACCGTTCCCGTCGGCGACGCCACGCTCGGCAAGGTGTTCAACACCACGGGTGACTGCCTCAACCTCGGCGAGGGCGAGACGCTCGACGTCAAGGAGCGGTGGGGCATCCACCGCAAGGCGCCCGCCTTCGACCAGCTGGAGTCCAAGACCCAGATGTTCGAGACCGGCATCAAGGTCATCGACCTCCTCACCCCCTACGTGCAGGGCGGCAAGATCGGCCTGTTCGGTGGTGCCGGTGTCGGCAAGACCGTGCTCATCCAGGAGATGATCGCCCGCGTCGCGAAGGACCACGGTGGTGTGTCGGTGTTCGCCGGTGTCGGCGAGCGCACCCGTGAGGGCAACGACCTCATCGTCGAGATGGAGGAGGCCGGCGTCATCGGCCAGACCGCCCTCGTCTTCGGCCAGATGGACGAGCCGCCGGGCACCCGCCTGCGCGTCGCCCTCTCGGCCCTGACGATGGCGGAGTACTTCCGCGACGTGCAGAAGCAGGACGTGCTGCTCTTCATCGACAACATCTTCCGCTTCACCCAGGCCGGCTCCGAGGTCTCCACGCTGCTCGGCCGCATGCCGTCCGCGGTGGGCTACCAGCCCAACCTCGCCGACGAGATGGGCCAGCTCCAGGAGCGCATCACGTCGACGCGCGGTCACTCGATCACCTCGATGCAGGCGATCTACGTCCCCGCCGACGACTACACCGACCCGGCGCCGGCCACGACCTTCGCGCACCTCGACGCGACCACCGAGCTCTCGCGAGAGATCGCCTCGCTCGGCATCTACCCGGCCGTGGACCCGCTGACGTCGACCTCGCGGATCCTCGACCCGCAGTACATCGGCGACGAGCACTACCGCTGCGCGGTGCGCATCAAGCAGATCCTCCAGCGCAACAAGGAGCTGCAGGACATCATCGCGATCCTCGGTGTCGACGAGCTCTCCGAGGAGGACAAGATCATCGTCTCCCGGGCCCGTCGCATCCAGCGGTTCCTCTCGCAGAACACCTACGTCGCCAAGCAGTTCACGGGCATCGAGGGCTCGACCGTCCCGGTGGCCGACACCATCGAGGCGTTCAACAAGATCGCCGACGGCGAGTACGACCACGTGGCCGAGCAGGCCTTCTTCATGTGCGGCGGTCTGGACGACGTCGAGCAGAAGTGGGCCGAGATCCAGAAGAGCCTCTGATGGCCGACACCGACAAGGTCCTCCAGGTCGAGCTGGTCGCTGCCGACCGGCTCGTCTGGTCGGGCCAGGCCACGATGGTCATCGCCCGCACCACCGAGGGCGACGTCGGCATCCTGCCCCACCACGCGCCGCTGCTGTCCTCGATCATCGAGGGCGTCGTGGACGTGCAGACGGCCGAGGGGGAGACCTGGGTCGCCGCGGTCGACGCAGGCTTCCTGTCGGTGGCCGACAACCGGGTCTCGATCCTCGCCGAGCGGGCCGAGATGTCCCACGAGATCGACCTGGAGAAGGCGCGCCAGGACCTCGAGCGGGCCAAGGAGGCCGGCGAGAACGACGACGCGGCCCAGGAGGCCGTACGTCGTGCCGAGGCGCGGATCCGCGCCGTGGAGCGGGCCTCCTGACAGCTGTCCAGAAGCTGACGCTAGGGTGAGCGCACGAACCGGTCGGTTCGTGCGCTCACTGCGTGTGGAGGGTGGATGCCGGTCTGGGAATGGGCGCTCGACATCGTCGGGCTCGGCCTGCTCCTCGCCCTGCTCTACGGCATCGCGCTCATCCTCCGGCGGCGGTTCCTGGCGCGGGACGGTGGCACCTTCGAGCTCAGCTTCCGCGTGCGCACCGACCACCCCGGGCGGGGCTGGCTGCTCGGCATCGGTCGCTACTCGGGCCAGTCGCTCGAGTGGTTCCGGATCTTCTCGCTGTCGCCGCGTCCCAAGCGGGTCTGGGCGCGCGACCTGCTCGAGTACTCCGGTCGTCGCGCTCCGGCCGGTGCCGAGGAGATGTCGCTCTACGACGGTCACGTGGTGGCGTCCTGCCACTACGACGGCGAGCCGCTCGAGATCGCGATGAGCGAGGCCTCGCTCACCGGCTTCCAGTCGTGGCTCGAGTCCGGGCCCCCCGGCACCGACTGGAACAGGCGCTGACCTTCGCTCCGCCCGGCGTACGTCGGGGGCGGGTCGTCCGGGCGACCACCGGCCATGACGTCGGCGGGGGACGTCATCGGGGCGGGTCGTCCGGGCGACCACCGGCCATGACGTCGGTCAGCCCGAGGCCGGGCCCGTCGACCCACCGACCCTCAGGGTCACCGGCAGCACGACGTCGTCGACGTCCTCGCCCGCGATGCGGCCCAGGACGGCGCGTGCGGTCGCGCGTCCCTTGTCGGCCAGCGGCTGCACGACGGTGGTCAGCTCGACGTCGAGCCACGGCAGCGCCACACCGTCGAAGCCCGCGACGCTGAGGTCGCCCGGCACGGCGAGGCCCCGGCGGCGAGCCTCGACGACCACGCCGGCCGCCTGGACGTCGCTCTGGCAGACCACCGCGGACGCGCCCGACCCGGTGTCCCACCACGCACCGACGGCCTCCTGCGCGGCTGCGACGTCGCTCGCGCACGCGCCGATCACCTCCACGTCGGGGTAGACCGCGCGCAGGCCGGCCTCCCGCTCGCGCTGGGGGTGCGAACCCTCCAGCGTGAGTGTCGCGACGCGCCGGTGGCCCAGGTCGTGCAGGTGCCTGCCCAGGGCCTCGGCCCCGGTCCGGTGGTCGATGTCGATGAGGGTGGTGCCGGGCCAGGCGGGGCCCTCCACGACGACGAGGGGCACCTCGCGGGCGACCAGGTCGTCGTACGCCCCCCAGGTCTCGCGGCCGCAGATGTCGTAGATCACCGCGTCCAGCGGGAGCCCCACCTCCGCGTCGTCCGGCATCAGCAGCAGGCCCAGGCCGGCGGCGTCCAGCACGTCGGAGACCGCGTCGAGCATCGCCAGCGCCGCAGGGTCGCGGAAGGCCGTGCTCAGCTGCCCGACGGCGATGCCGACGACGCCGCTCCGTCCGCGGCGGAGGTTGCGCGCCAGCGGGTTGGGGCCCGCCCAGCCGAGGGACGCCGCGGCGGCGAGCACTCGCTCCTTGGTGGCTGTCGACACGGGCTTGGCACCGGAGAACGCGTGGGACGCGGTGGACAGCGACACGCCCGCCTCGGCGGCGACGTCGGCCAGGGTGGGGGAGCGGGTTGGACCGGACACGGGATCGGACGATAGCATCGAATCGTTTCGCTCGAAACGTTTCGCCGTTGTCGTCCAGGAGCTGTCCCGTGCCCACCCTCACCGCCGCCCGCAACGCCGTCGGGCTCACCTTCTTCCTCAACGGGCTGGTCTTCGCCAGCTGGGTGTCGCGCATCCCCGAGGTCCGGTCGAGCTTCGGGCTGACCAACGGCCAGCTCGGCCTCGTGCTGCTCGCGATCGCGCTGGGCTCGGTACTGGCCCTGCCGACGACGGGCGCCGCGATCAACGCCCTCGGCACCGTCCGCATCGTCCGCCTGGGCGCGGCCGCTGCGACCGTCGGGATGCTGGCCGCGGCGCTCGGGCTCGGCGAGGTGCTGCCCCTGACCGTGGCCGGGCTGTTCGTCTACGGCCTCGGCATCGGTGTGTGGGACGTGGCGATGAACGTCGAGGGCGCCGAGGTCGAGCGCGGCCTGCGCCGCACGATCATGCCCCGCTTCCACGCCGGCTTCAGCGGCGGCACCGTCGTGGGCGCCCTGGTCGGGGCGCTGCTCATCGAGCTCGGCGTCCCCGCCGTGGCGCACCTCGTCGGCGTCGTCCTCATCTCGATCGCCCTCGTGTGGCGCACGTCCCCGAGCTTCCTGCCGGTGGTGGAGCGGCACGAGGAGACCACCGTCTCCGCCGCCCGGGCTTGGCTGGAGCCGCGCACCCTGCTCATCGGGGTGATGGTGCTGGCGCTGGCGATGACCGAGGGCACCGCCAACGACTGGCTGGCGGTGGCGCTGGTCGACGGGCACGACGTGTCCCACGCCGTGGGCGTCGCCGGATTCGCCGTGTTCGTGCTCGCCATGACGGCGGGGCGCTTCGCCGGGACCGGGCTCATCGACCGCTTCGGCCGCGTGGCCGTGCTGTGGAGCACCATGGCCGTCGCGGGCGCGGGGGTGCTGCTCATCGTGTTCGCCGAGCAGCCGGCGCTCGTCGTCACCGGCATCGTCCTCTGGGGCGTCGGCGCCTCGCTGGGCTTCCCGGTCGGCATGAGCGCGGCCGCCGACGACCCGGTCCGGGCGGCCTCGCGGGTGAGCGTGGTCTCCACGATCGGGTACGCCGCCTTCCTCGCCGGACCGCCCTTCCTGGGCTTCGTCGGCGACGAGGTGGGCACCCTCAAGGCGCTGCTGGTCGTCGCCGTCCTGCTGATGCCCGCGGCGCTGGTCGTGCCGGCCGCCAGGGAGCAGCGCGCGCCTGACCCGGCCGTCCGCTAGGAACCACGCGCCGCGCCCGGGCGCGTTTCCGCTCGCCCGTGCGCGGTCGGCGCCGAGCCCGGAAGGCCCGCCCTATCCGCCCTCCGGCAGCGGCAGCCGCCACAGCGGCGCCCCGTCGAGCGAGGCGACCACGAGCCCGGCGTCCGTGACCGCGAGCTGGTGGCCGGCCGCCGGCTCGGGCAGGGCGTACACCGCGAGGACCTCAGTGGCGTCCGGGTCCAGCCGGACGACGCTCGAGGCGCCGGGGTCGCCGCCGTCGAGCCCGTCCGCGCCGTCGAGCACGAACAGGTCGCCGTCCGGCCCCGTCACCACGTCGTAGGGCCGACCCGCGGGGGCGTCGACCACGGCCGCCGACGACAGGTCGGCGTCGAGCAGCTGGACCCGCGAGTTGCGGCGTTCGGCCACCGCGACCCGACCGTCGCCCGTGATCTCGACGCCGTGGGGCAGGAAGAAGTCGCCGGTGCCGCTCCCGAGCTCGCCGACCTCGGAGATCACGGCCCCGTCGACGTCGAGGTGCACGACACGGGAGCCGCGGTAGCCATCGGCGACGTAGAGGGTCCCGTCCGCCTGCACGGCGACGTCCGTCGGGCGGCCGAAGGCCAGGCCCACGGCCGGACACGGCAGGTTGGTGAGGACGTTGCGCACCTGCAGGCAGGCCTCGCGGAGGCGACCGGGCGGAGTGCCGAAGCGACGCAGCTCGTCGCCGCCGGGGGAGAAGGCCACCACCTCGTCCGTGCCCACGTCCGTGATCCACACGGTGCCGTCCGGTGCCACGTCCACTCCGTGCGGCGACGCCAGGAGGCCGCGGCCCCACGAGTCGACGACGGCGCCGGTCCTCGGGTCCACGCGGTGGACGACGTCGTGCGACACGGGCGTTGCGGACGCGAAGGGAGCCCCGCCGCGGTCGACCACGACGAGCGTGCCGTCGGGAGCAGCCGCGACGCCGGACGCCGGCCCGGTGACACCGGGCACGGGCCACGGCTCGAAGGTCGCCTCGGGCGTCGCAGCCGGGCGCGCCGCCTCGACGACCGCAGGCGGATCGCCCCAGGCGACGAGCCCGAGCGCCAGGGTGAGGACCAGGGCGACGCCGGCACGCCGTGAGCGCCGGCCTCCGCGAACGGGAGTGCTGCTGGACGTGCGGTCGTCGTTCGAGTGCCTCATGCGCGCCACGCTAGGACCGGGTGCACCCGGGCGGAGAACTGGTCAGGAACACCCCGGAGGGGGCGTCAGGGTCGGCTCGGGGACCTGTCGCTGGCGCGCACGCGCGGCTGGTTCGGCACGTGTCCCGTGGGTGGTCAGTCGTCGAACAGGCCGCGGATGTCGGCTGCCGTGATGCCCGTGGCGGAGGCTCCGCCGCCGTCGATGACCTTGGCGAAGAGCTCGGCCTTGCGCGCCTTGAGGGCCATCACCTTCTCCTCGATCGTGTCCGTGGCGACGAGCCGGTAGACGTGGACGTGCTGCGACTGCCCGATGCGGTGGGCGCGGTCGACGGCCTGCGCCTCGGCGGCCGGGTTCCACCAGGGGTCGAGGAGGAAGACGTAGTCGGCCTCGGTGAGGGTCAGCCCGGTCCCGCCGGCCTTGAGGCTGATCAGGAACACGGGGGCCTCGCCCGCGCGGAACGCGTCGACCACGGCCTCGCGGTCGCGGGTCGAGCCGTCGAGGTAGACGGTCGGGACGCCCTCCTCGGTCAGCCGGTCGCGCACCCGGCGCAGGAAGGTCGTGAAGGTGCTGAAGACCAGGGAGCGGTGGCCCTCGGCGGTGATCTCGACCAGGTGCTCGCTCAGCAGGTCGGTCTTGGCCGAGCCGACGAGGTCGTGGCCCGGATCGACCAGCGCGGGGTCGAGGGCGAGCTGCCGCAGCCGGGTGAGTGCGGAGAAGATGGCGACCCGGTTGCGGTCGAAGTCCTCGACCAGTCCGAGGATCTTCTGGCGCTCCTTGGCCAGGTGGGTGTCGTAGATGCGCCGGTGCCGCGGCGCGAGGTCGACGGCGAGCACCTGCTCCTGCTTGGGCGGCAGCTCGGTCGCGACGAGGTCCTTGGTGCGTCGCAGCACGAACGGCCGGATGCGGGTGCGGAAGCGTCTCAGGGCCGCGTCGTCGCCGTCCTTCTCGACCGGCCCCACGACGACCTCGCGGAACCGGCGTGCGGTGGGGTAGAGGCCGGGCGCGGCGAGCGAGAGCAGGGCCCACAGCTCGAGCAGCCGGTTCTCGAAGGGCGTGCCGGTGACGGCGAGGCGGAAGTCGGCGTCGATGGCGCGGGCGGCGGCGTACGTCTTGCCCTGGTGGTTCTTGACCTGCTGCGCCTCGTCGAGCACCAGGCCGCTCCAGTGGCGGGAGGCGAACTGCTCCCGCTCGAGGCGCAGCATGGCGTAGGTGGTCACCACGAGGTCGCTGGTGTCGGCGAGGGCGGCGACATCGTCGCTGCGCCGGCGTACGACCCCCACACGCAGGCCGGGCGCGTGGGTGGCCGCCTGCTCCCGCCAGGCGGAGACCACGCTGGTGGGCGCGACGACGAGGAACGGCGAGGTGCCGCCGCCCGACCGCGCGTGCTCGACCAGGGCGAGCACCTGCAGGGTCTTGCCCAGGCCCATGTCGTCGGCCAGGATCCCGCCGAGGCCGTGCCCGTGCAGGAAGGCGAGCCACCAGAAGCCCTCGAGCTGGTAGGGGCGCAGCGTCGTCGTCAGGCCGGCGGGGACGTCGGGGCGAGGCACCTCGTCGAGGTCACGCAGAGCGGTCGCCCGCTCGACCCAGCGCTGTGCGCGCGCATCGACGACACCGAGGTCCGCCAGCTCGGCCCAGGCGCCGAGGTCGCCGGTGCCGACGCTCAGTCGGCCCGGCTCGGCCTCGCGCAGCTGCGCCGCCAGCGCCACCGCCTCGTGGAGGCGGGAGAACTCCGGACGGTCGAGGGAAACATAGGTGCCGCTCGGCAGGACCAGGAACTCCTCGTCGCGGGTCACGGCTGCCAGCACGTCGGGCAGCGGCACCTGCTCCCCGTCGACGCTCACGTGCACCTCGAGGTCGAGCCAGTCGGTGTGGTCGGGCTGCGCCTCGGCGAGCACGAAGGCGATCTCGGGCGCCGCGCTCGACTCCCGGAAGTCGGGCGGGCCCTCCTCGTCGACATCGAGGTCGGGGAGCGTACGCAGGTGCGGCAGGTCGTGGAGCGCGAGGGCGAGCGCGTCCCCGTCCGAGACCGTCGTGGCGGCGAGCAGCCCGGCCGGCACGTCGGCGAGGATCGACCGCTCCGACTCCGGGTCACGTACGCCACCGAGGGCGTCGCGGCCCGGGAGCGGTGACCGCCGGTCACCGTAGACCCAGGACCAGTCGAGGTCTGCCCGGGTCGAGGACTGCCAGGTCACCCGCAGGGCGAGCCGTGGTCGAGGCGCCGCCGGCACCTCCACGGAGCCGTCGGACGACTCGACCCGGAGGCCCCGGACGACGGGGGCGAGCGCGTCGAGGAAGTCCGTGCGCTCCTCGGGGGCGGCGACAACCGGACGTCCGAGCACGAGGTCCATCACGGAGTCGTGGCAGGGCTCGGCCAGCTCGGCCAGGACCACGTCGTCCCCGTCGACGAGCGCCACCGAGGTGGCCGGCCGCCCGATGGGCACCACCTCGTCACCGCGCCAGCGACGGTCGGCGCTCCGCACCGAGACCTCCAGGGTGGGGCTGCCGTCGACGTCCGTCAGGTCGGCGACGACGGTGGCCGGCTCCGTGGCGACCGAAACCGAGGACAGCCCGGCCCCCGCGACCAGCGTGACGCCGTGGGCGACGGCCTCGCGCAGCGCCGGCACGAGGCGGTCGCCGTAGTCGTCGAGCATCGGAGCCGCCCCGGCGACGAGGTAGGCGTGACGTGCGACCAGCCCGCGGTGCAGGGCCTGGAGGGCGTCCACCTGGGCGGGGACGTAGCGGGACCGCGCGACGGGACCGGCGAGGTCACCCCACTCGGCACCGCTGCGGGCCCAGCCGCGGCGCGCGCCGGGGCGTACGGGTCTCATCGACAGCTCGCCGGCGGTGCTGCGCGACCAGCGCGACGGCGGCCGGCGGGCGACCTCGAGGCCGAGCCCCTGGCCGGTGAGGGTGGACCTCGCCCGCGCCTCGAGGTCGTCGGTGAGCCGGGAGAGCTGGCGGCGCCACACCGGCTCCTCCCGCCGGCTGCCCGGGCCCTCGCGGGACTGGTCCGCCACCGGGCCGGGCGCCCGGAGGCGCAGCGCGACCGCCGCCCCGTGCTTGCACATGCGCCCCACCGGGCACGAGCACGAGCTGAAGACCCAGTCGCCGACGGCGTGGACCTCGGCGTGCAGCTGGACGCGGTAGGGCAGCGGGGCGGTGCCGCGCACGGAGGCGGTGGCCGTCAGGCTGCTGTCGGTCTCGTGGACGACCGCCAGGTCCTCGACCGCGTCGGCGTAGGCCCGGGCACGCCCCAGCGCACCGAGGTCGAAGAACCCGGCGAGGTAGGAGTCGGTGAGCGCGTCGCGGATGTCCATGGCGCGCCCATCGTGTCACCGCCCGGCGACATCGGCGGCCCGCTCTCCACAGCCCCGGCGCGCAGTGGGCGGGCGCCGGTCGGACGGGAGCCTCAGCGCTCCCCGCCGGGCACCCACAGCACGTCGCCGTTCTCGCGGTTGGCGTGGCGGGCGAGGATGAACAGCAGGTCGGAGAGCCGGTTGAGGTAGGTGATGGCGAGGGCGTTCATCGTGTCCTCGTGCTCCGCCCACGCGGCCCACCCGGCGCGCTCGGCGCGGCGTACGACCGTGCGCGCGACGTGCAGGTGCGCGGCGCCGAGCGTGCCGCCGTTGAGGATGAACGAGCGCAGCGCCGGCAGGTCCTCGTTGTAGTGGTCGCACCACGCCTCGAGGCGGTCGACGTAGTCCTGCTCGACCCGCAGCGGCGGGTACGGCGGGTCCTGCACGACGGGCGTGGAGAAGTCGGCGCCAACGTCGAAGAGGTCGTTCTGCACGCGGGTGAGCACCGCGACCACGTCGTCGCCGAGGCTGCTGTCGACCGCGGCTTGGGCGAGGGCGACACCGATGTGGGCGTTGCCCTCGTCGACGCAGGCGTACGCCTCGAGGCGCAGGTCGGTCTTCGAGGTCTCGCTCATGTCGCCGAGCCGGGTCCGTCCGGCGTCGCCGGTGCGGGTGTAGATGCGCGTGAGGTTGACCATGTCACGACACTAGCGGGGGGCGACGCAGTCTCACCGCGCGTGTGGCGGGAGGTTGAGCAAGCCCGCGAAGCCGCGTCGGCGCGTCGAAACCCAGGAGCATCCCGGTGACTCGCCGGAAAAGGTGGAGCATGGATGCAACCCGGAGGGGTACAACTACGTCAGTAGGAGTGACAGCAGTCACAGCCAGGGCGTCGGGGGACGCCGGTCAGGAGCACCGGATGGACATCGTCTCGGAGGGCCACACGCTCGTCCTGCACGGCGACTTCGACGTGCGGAGCACGTGGGAGGTGCGCAACGCCATCTACGAGCACATCGACGCCGTCGACGACGACCTCGTGATCGACATGACCGGGGTGACCACGATCGACGCGACCGCCCTGCGACTGCTCGCGGTCGCCACCCGGCACGCCTGGCTCTCCGGCCACCACCTCACCGTGCGCAACCCCGGACCGGCGGTGCGCCGGATGGCCCACCTGACCCGGCTGGCCCACGCCATCGAGGTCGAGCGGGTCGCCGCCACGGCATGACGGTGTGAGGCATCAGTCACACCTCCAGCCGGTGACTGACCGGTAACCCGCGCCCTACTGTGTCGCCATGAGCGAAGCTGCAGGTCGGAAGGATCGCCCGTGGGTGATGCGGACGTACGCCGGGCACTCCACGGCCGAGGCGTCCAACGCGCTCTACCGCACGAACCTGGCCAAGGGGCAGACCGGGCTGAGCGTCGCCTTCGACCTGCCCACCCAGACCGGGTACGACCCGGACAGCCCGCTCAGCCGGGGCGAGGTCGGCAAGGTCGGGGTGCCCGTCCCGCACCTGGGCGAGATGCGCAAGCTCTTCACCGGCATCCCGCTGACCGACATGAACACCTCGATGACCATCAACGCGGTCGCGATGTGGATGCTCGCGATGTACCAGGTGGTCGCCGAGGAGCAGAACCCCGACTCCTCGCCGGAGGAGGTCGCCGCCCAGCTGGCCGGCACCACCCAGAACGACATCATCAAGGAGTACCTCTCCCGCGGCACGTACGCGTTCCCGCCCGAGGCCTCGATGCGGCTGATCGCCGACATGATCGCCTACACGGTCCACCAGATCCCGAAGTGGAACCCGATCAACATCTGCAGCTACCACCTGCAGGAGGCGGGTGCCACGCCGACGCAGGAGCTCGCCTACGCGCTGAGCACCGCGATCGCGGTCCTCGACGAGGTCAAGGGGTCCGGCCAGGTCTCCGACGACGACTTCGAGAAGGTCGTGGGGCGGATCTCGTTCTTCGTCAACGCCGGCGTCCGCTTCGTCGAGGAGACCTGCAAGATGCGGGCCTTCGTCCAGCTGTGGGACGAGATCACCCAGGAGCGCTACGGCGTCCAAGACCCGAAGATGCGCCGCTTCCGCTACGGCGTGCAGGTCAACTCGCTCGGCCTCACCGAGGCCCAGCCGGAGAACAACGTCCAGCGCATCGTGCTGGAGATGCTCGGTGTCACGCTGTCGAAGAACGCCCGGGCCCGCGCGCTCCAGCTGCCCGCCTGGAACGAGGCGCTGGGCCTGCCGCGCCCCTGGGACCAGCAGTGGTCGCTGCGCCTGCAGCAGGTGCTGGCCTTCGAGTCCGACCTGCTGGAGTACGACGACATCTTCGACGGCTCGCACGTGATCGAGGCGAAGGTCGCCGAGCTGGTCGCGAGCGCCCGGGCCGAGATCGACCGGGTCCAGGAGATGGGTGGCGCGATCGCCGCCGTCGACTACATGAAGTCCGAGCTCGTCTCCTCCCACGCCGCACGTCGCGCCCGGATCGAGTCGGGCGAGGAGGTCATCGTCGGCGTCAACAAGTTCGAGTCGACGGAGCCCTCACCGCTGACCGCCGACCTGGACGGCGCCATCATGGCCGCCGACCCCGAGGCGGAGAAGACCGCCCGGGCCAGCGTCGAGGCCTGGAAGGCGCAGCGTGACGAGACCGAGGTCGCCGAGGCGCTCGCGGCGCTCGCCGCCGCTGCCGCCACCGACGCCAACCTGATGGCGCCGACCCTGGTCGCCGCGCGCGCAGGTGCCACGACGGGGGAGTGGGCAGCCACGCTGCGCGAGGTCTTCGGCGAGTACCGCGGCCCGACCGGGGTCACGGGTGCGGTCGTGGCCGAGGTGGGCGCCGAGCTGGCGGCCGTGCGTGATCGCGTCCGGACCACCGGGGAGCAGCTGTCCGGCAACGCCGGCGGCCGGTTGCGCCTGCTGGTCGGCAAGCCGGGTCTCGACGGGCACTCCAACGGCGCGGAGCAGGTCGCCGTACGCGCCCGCGACGCCGGGTTCGAGGTCGTCTACCAGGGCATCCGGCTCACGCCGCAGCAGATCGTCGCCGCCGCCGTCGCCGAGGACGTGCACTGCATCGGCCTGTCGATCCTGTCCGGCTCGCACATGGAGCTGGTGCCCGACGTCCTCGACGGCCTGAGCGAGGCCGGCCTGTCGGACATCCCCGTGATCGTCGGCGGGATCATCCCGGACTCCGACGCGCGCCGCCTGCGCGAGCTCGGCGTGGCCGCGGTCTACACGCCCAAGGACTACGGGCTGACCGAGATCATGGGCGGGATCGTCGACGTGATCCGCAAGGCCAACGGGCTCGACTGACCCGGCTGGCACACTTCCGGTCATGGGACGCGTCATCGTGGTCGGGGCCGGTGTCGTCGGCCTGACGTGCGCCGTACGCCTGCTCGAGGCGGGCCACCGTGTGGACGTCGTCGCGCGCGACCTCCCGCTGGAGACGACCTCGGCCGTGGCGGCCGCGCTCTGGTACCCCTACCGCGCGCTGCCGCAGGACCGGGTGACCGCGTGGGCGGCGACGACGTACGGGGTCCTCGAGGGCCTGTCCGCCGACGAGCGCACCGGCGTCCGGATGCTCACCGGCACCGAGGTGCTGCGCGAGCACCAGTCCGAGCCGTGGTGGCGCAGCGCGGTGCCGGCCCTCGACCGGGAGACGGCCCTGCCGCCCGGCTACGCCGACGGCTGGACGTTCGTCGCGCCGGTGGTCGACATGCCGGTCCACCTGCGGTGGCTCATCGCCCGCATCGACGAGCTCGGTGGCACGCTCACCCGGATGAACCTGTCCGCCCTCCCGGGGGACGGGAGCCTCGTCGTCAACGCCACCGGGCTGGGCGCGCGGCACTTCGGGGCGGACCCGTCCGTGCACCCGGTCCGCGGGCAGGTCGTGGTGCTCGACCAGGTCGGGCTCGACCGCTGGACGCTCGACGGCGCAGGACTGACCTACGTGGTGCCGCGCACCCACGAGATCGTCGTGGGTGGCACCGACGTGGAGGGCGAGTGGAGCCGTACGCCCGACCCGGCCGTCGCCGCCGAGGTGCTCCACCGGGCCACCGCGCTCGTGCCGGTGCTGGAGGGAGCCCGCGTCCTGCGCCACAAGGTCGGCCTGCGGCCCGCGCGACCCGAGGTCCGGGTGGAGCGGGACGGCGACGTGATCCACTGCTACGGCCACGGTGGCGCCGGGGTCACCCTGTCGTGGGGCTGCGCCGGCGACGTGGTGGAGCTGGCCGGTGACTGACCTCCAGTGCGCCGCCCGGGTGTTCGTCGCCCGGCACGGCGAGGCGCTCTACGAGTCCGAGCTGCTGAGCGACGCCGGTGGTTGGTTGAGCCCGCTGGGGCGCGAGCAGGCCCGCGGACTGGCCGAGTCGATGGCCGGCGAGCGGATCGCCCGCGTGTGGACCAGCGACATGGCGCGCGCCGTGCAGACCGGCGAGATCGTGGCCGCCCGCCTCGGCGTCGACGTGGTCGTGCGCAAGGGGCTGCGGGAGTTCGGCGTGGGCGACGCGGCCGGTACGACGGGCGACCCGGACCCGTTCGCGGCGACGTTCGCCGCGTGGCTCGCCGGCGACCTGACGGCTCGCATCCCCGGCGCGGAGACCGGCCACGAGGTCGTCGCGCGCTACGAGGCCGTCCTCGGCGAGGTCGCGGACGCGCACCGCGGGGAGTCGGTGCTGGTGGTCAGCCACGGAGGGGTGATGTGCATGGCACTCTCCGCCCTGGCGCACAACCTCGCCCTGGGCCACAGCCGCGACCTCCCCCCGATGCCGAACTGCGGCGTCGTCTCGCTCGAGGGCGATGCCGACGGGTGGACCGCCCGGTCGTGGGCGGGGACCGCCATCCCCTGAGACCGATAGGTAAGCCTTGCCTAATGTCTTGTAGGGTGCCGGCGTGGGTTCGAAGAGCGCGTCGAAGAAGGCAGGCAAGGCGAAGGTCGCCAAGCTGCCCAAGAAGAAGTGCTGCGTCTCCACCAAGAAGTGCGGCCGCTGCCCGCTGCGGATGCTCAAGGAGGGCACCCTGCCCCCGGGCTACACCGTGAAGAAGCGCAAGCTCGTCAAGGTCGACGTCGCGGTCAAGGGCGGCAAGCCGGGCAAGCCCGACAAGAAGGGCTCGAAGAAGGCCGCCTGAGCGCGCGTCCCCTCACGCCAGTCGCTGGACCGCGAGCACGACGGCGGCGACCACCAGCATCACCAGGAGCGCCGCGCCCATGCGTACGGCCATGCCCCGGAGCCACAGCGACATCAGCGTCTCGGCGCGGCCGCGACCGTCGAGCGGCGTGACGTCGACGACCGCGGAGCGGTTGATCGGCCCGTGCACGTGGGGGTAGGTGTCGTCGCCGACCGCCTCCACCCGCACCTCCGAGTCCAGCCGCGCCGGGTCGATGGTCAGCAGCACCAGGTGCTCGCCCAGCCCGCGGTAGTAGCGGTCGAAGACCCCCTGCACCTGCTCGCGCCTGCTCGCGTGGATGAACCCCTCCTCCGCGAGGCTGCGGCCCACCGTCGAGGTGGTGTAGGTGCCCGTCGCCAGCGTCGCGCGCCAGTCGGCTGCGGTGGCGATGTGGAAGATGCGCTCGGGGAGAGCCTCGGGGTGCGCGTCGGTCACCGTGCGAGGGTAACGACTGGGGCCGGGGCGGCGGGCTCCGTCCTGACAGCCCAGAAGAGACCGGTGCTCCGGGGTGTCCGGCTGTGGACAAGGGGGGAGGGGGACAGCTCAGAACTGCTTGTGCTCGAGGTCGTCCACATCGCACAGCTGGTCGTAGTCGACGAGTGCGCGGGTGATGCCGTGGTCGGTCGCCAGCGCGCGGGCCTGCGGGTTGGTCGGTGCGACCGTCTAGGTCCGCACCGGGAACGAGCGCGCCTCCCACTGCCAATCGATGGAAGCGCGGGCCAGGGCTGCCGCGTCGATGGTCAAGTCCACCGAGTACCCGTCACCCCGACGAACCTCATCCGACTCGCCAGGTGGGCAGGCCTCCTGAGTCAGATGGATCCGCAACGTCACCCGCACATCGGAACGGGCAACGAGCTCGATGCTGACGTTCGGTTCGGTGAAGGCAATGCGTTCGCGAACGGATCCCTCGGTCGCGGCGGCTAGCAGCCAATGGCCCAGCGTGACGGCTTCGTCGGCATGGAGGCATGGGAACGAGAACGTCCACGTGGTCGTTGGCGATCGAACCTGTCCAGTGACGTCGAGCCAGTCCGGCATGACAGTGCGGCCCGAAGGCAGGACGAGTCCATCCGGAAACTGGTAGCCAGTGATCCTCAGCTCGAGGAAGGAGCCGTCGATGGAGGTGAGACGCACAGCAGCACTAGAAGAGCCGGTGCTCCGCGTCGTCCATCCCGCGGAGAGCGTCGTAGTCGACGAGGGCGCAGGCGATGCCGCGGTCGGTCGCCAGCACGCGCGCCTGCGGCTTGATCTCCTGGGCGGCGTAGATGCCGCGGACCGGGCCCTTGCTGGTGAGCATCGGGTCGCGGTTGAGCAATTCGAGGTAGCGCGTGAGCTGCTCGACGCCGTCGATCTCGCCGCGGCGCTTGATCTCCACCGCGACCGACAGCCCGTCGGCGTCGCGGCACATCAGGTCGACCGGGCCGATGGCGGTCATGAACTCGCGGCGGACCAGGGTGAGGCCGTCGGCGAGCGTGGCGGGGTGCTCGGCGAGGAGCTCCTGGAGGTGCTTCTCCACGCCGTCCTTCTGCAGCCCGGGGTCGACGCCCAGGTCGTGTGAGGAGTCGTGCAGCACCTCGTCGATGAGGATGCGCAGGGTGTCGTCGGACTTGGTCGCGGTGACGAGCCACTCCGGGCGCCCGTCCTCCGAGGTCCCCTCGCGCACCGTGCACGGCGGCGACATCCAGTTGAGCGGCTTGTAGGACCCGCCGTCGGAGTGGATCAGCACCGACCCGTCCGACTTGAGCATCAGGACGCGGGTGGCGAGCGGCAGGTGGGCCGAGAGCCGTCCGGCGTAGTCCACCTGGCAGCGTGCGACGACCAACCTCATGAATACAGCCTCACGACGGGCGAATCTACAGTGGCCCCGTGACCGACCACGCAGTACGCCCCGCGCGGGCGCGCGACCTGCCCCTGCTCGCCGCGATCGAGGACTCGGGTGTCGCGCTGTTCGAGGACGTCCTCGGCGACCTGACCGGCGACGCGCTCGCCTCGCCGGCCACCAGCGGACGGGAGCGGGCCGCCGAGCCGGGGTTCATCCTGGTCGCAGGCGACCCCGCGATCGGCTTCGCGCACGTGGTCGACCTCGACGCGCACGCCCACCTCGCGCAGATCTCGGTGCACCCCGACCACGGTCGTCGTGGCGTCGGCACGGCGCTCCTGGAGGCGGCCGCCGAGCGGGCCACGCTGAAGGGGCACGGCTCGCTCACCCTCACGACGTACGCCGACCTCCCGTGGAACGCCCCGTTCTACGCGCGGCACGGCTTCGTGGAGTTCGCCCCCGACGACCCGCTGACCGCCCGGCAGCAGGCGATCTCGGACGAGGAGGAGCGGCTCGGGCTGCGCCGGCACGGGCGCCGGGTGTGGATGCGCCGGGTGCTCCGCTCGCACCGCACGGCGGCCGAGCTGGCGGCGCACCTGCCCGAGCTCGACGCATCCCCGCGCGAGGTCGGGACGCTGCGCACCGTCGTACGCCGCCCGGCGCCGGGCGAGCGCGAGGTGCTCGAGGTCGGCCACCTCGACGTCGCCGAGGGCCTCGTGGGGGACACCTGGGCGCAGCGGGGGAGCAGGCGCACGCCGGACGGCTCGGCGCACCCCGACATGCAGCTCAACCTGATGAACCACCGCCTGGTGCAGTTCCTCGCCCAGGACCCCGAGCGCGAGCAGCTGGCCGGCGACCAGATGTTCGTGGACCTCGACCTGTCCCACGAGCACCTCCCGCCGTGGAGCGAGCTGCACATCGGCGGCCCGGAGGGAGCCGTGATCGTGGTGACCGACCAGCCCCACAACGGGTGCGGCAAGTTCATCGCGCGCTTCGGCAAGGACGCGATGACCTTCGTCAACGGCCCCGAGGGCAAGCCCCGGCGGTTGCGCGGGCTGTGCGCCCGGGTGGTGCGCTCCGGCCCGGTCCGACCCGGCGACGAGGTGCGCGTCGTACGGCCCGCGACGACCCCACCGGCGGCCTCACCGGCGGCCCCACCGGCGGCCCTGTCCGAGTGACGCTTCCCACATCCTCCACCCGCGGGCGGCATGGGAGCATGCGTCCATGACTGAGACGGCAACCCGCGAGTTCACCACCGTCGGCGTGATCGGCCTCGGCACCATGGGTGCCGGCATCGCCGAGGTCTTCGCCCGCAACGGCTTCGCCGTCGTCGGTGTCGAGCAGAACGACACGGGCCTCGAGCGGGGGCGTCAGCACCTCGAGCACTCGACGGGTCGCGCGGTGAAGCGCGAGAAGCTCACG
>JAESGW010000387.1_pt1 | contig 50533 bp, 48 predicted proteins | sample 9269791 | NCBI WGS metagenome assembly JAESGW01 (sample SAMN16773120, study PRJNA677053) | algae metagenome | isolation source: Aphanocapsa lilacina HA4352-LM1 and co-occurring heterotrophs from near cave... | place: USA: Maniniholo cave, near Haena, Kauai, HI | collected 2009-07-28
TGATCGGGCACAACACCGACAGCACCGGCTTTGCGCGCGCGATCGGCGATCTGGTCGCCGGCTCGAAACATGGCGCGGTCGCGCTGATCGGCGCCGGTGGCGTCGGCAAGGCGATCGCGTTTGCGCGTGCGAGCTTGGGCGTCGCCGGACTCAATATCTTCGACGCCGACCGCACCAAGGCCGAGGCGTTGTCGTCGCAACTGCATGGTCGCCTGCAGGCGCGTGTTGTCGATGACGTCGCTGGCGCGCTGCAGGGTGTCGTCGGCGTGGTGAACGGAACGCCGGTCGGCATGCTGCCCGATCGCGGCATGGCGGTGCCGGAGGCGCTGCTGCATCGTGGCCTGTGGGTGGCAGACGCGGTCTATACGCCGTTGTGGACGCCGTTGCTCGTCGCCGCGAGAGCAAAGGGCGCCGGCGTCACGACCGGGCGCGATCTTGCGGTCTATCAAGCCGCCGATGCCTTCGAGTTGTTTACCGGTCTGAAGCCGCCGGTCGACGTTATCCAGAATGCGTTCGACGCCGTGATGGCAAGCCGATACCCTGCCACGTGACGAATATCGCCACGACGTGCAGGCACTGGATTCGGCATGAGCGAACCACCCGGAGAAATCGCCGACAAACGACGTGAAGTGCTGGGCCTGCTCGGTTTCGTGCTGATTGCCACCGCGCAGGTTTCCAACATGATCCTCGCGCGCGGCGTCGCCGGCAGCGTTCCGCCGTTCTCGATCGCGTTCTTCCGCTGGAGCATCGTGGCCCTCGGCCTGCTGCCGCTTATCGTCATGGCGTTGCGGGAAAAGCCCGGCGTGCTGCGCGGGCAGGGCACCGGCATCGTGGTGGCCGGCTTTCTCGGCATGTTCATTTGCGGCGGGCCGGTCTATGTCGCGGGCGTAACAACGTCTGCCATCAACCTTTCCCTGATCATGGCGCTCTCGCCGCTGGTGGTGCTGCTGATTTCTTTCATATCGGGTCAGGAAGCCGTTCACCGAAGCCAGATCATTGGCATGATGGTCTCGCTGGCGGGTGCGGCGCTGATCATCATGAAGGGGCAAGCCAGCATTGGAGGCGGGGTGGCGATCGGCGACCTGCTGGTGCTGATGGCGATGCTGGCCTGGGCAGGCTACACGCTGATGCAGAACCGCGTCGCGAGCGGCATAAGCTTTCTGGCTCGGATCGGCCTGTTCGCGGCGGCGGGAGCGCTGTTCTCGCTGCCCTTCGCGATCCATGAAATGTGGCATTCGCCTGCCGCCGCGTTCAGCGGCCGTGCGGCGCTGGTGTATCTGTTTGCAGGGCTGGTCCCCGGCCTGTTTGCCTATTCGGCCTATGCTTACCTCGGCGGCAAGTTCGGTGCGGTGTCGACCTCGCTCAGCCTCTATCTCGGGCCGATCGTCAGCGCGGTGCTGTCGATCTTCTTTCTTGGCGAGGCGCCGACGATGGTTCATCTGATCGGCGGCGCGCTTTCGCTCGGCGGCATGTGGCTGAGCCTGCAGGCCAAGCAGGGCGTGGCGCGCTAGACCAGAAGCGTGATGGTGTTTAGCGCATCGTAGCTACGCTCTACCCATGCCACGCCATCACGCTTAGGCGAGCCTATTATTCCATCGCCGCATGATTTGGCGCGGCCGACTGCGCGCGCAGGGTCGCCTTGGTCGATCCGATCATGATGGTGAGCGGGATCGCGCAGGCGGTGAAGATCATCACCAACTGATAGTCGTGCGAGAACGCGATGATCTGCGACTGCACTTTCACCATCACGTCCGCCAGTGCGCGGCCCTGGTCCGTGCCGAGATTGATCATGTCGCGCACGACCGGCATCTGCAGGGCGTGATTGAACGGATTGATGTGTTCCGACATGACCGCATAGGTGTAGCGCGAGCCCTGCGTCAGTTGCGCGATCACGAGCGATATCCCGATCGAGCTTGCGACATTGCGCATCAGCGTCAGCATCGATGTGCCGTCGGTGCGCAGATGATTGGGCAGGGTCAGGAACGCGACCGTAGAGAGCGGCACGAACACCAGGCCGAAGCCAAAGCCCTGGATCACGCTCACGGCCACGATCTCGGTGCCGCCGGTCTGGTCGGTCCAGCCGGTCATGTAGAACAGCGAGCCGGCGGTCAGGCTGAGGCCCGAGATGATCAGCGTCCGCGCCTCGATATGGCGCATCAGGCGGCCGACGAGCATCATCGCCACGAACGTACCGCAGCCGCGGCTCGCCAGCAGAAGCCCGGCGGTGATGATGGGATAGCCGATCACGTTCTGCAGGAACGGCGAGGACAGCGCCATGGTCGAGAACAGCACCAGACCCATCACGGCCATGAACACGCAGCCGCCGACAAAATTCTTGTCCTTGAACAGGGCGAACTGGATGAAGGGCCGGTCGGTCGTCAGCGAATGCGCCAGGAAATAATAGAAGCCGATGGCGGCGATGATGAACTCGGCGATGATCTCGTTGGATTCTAGCCAGCCGAGCTGCTCGCCGCGGTCGAGCGCAAGCTGCAGCGCGCCGATCGCAATCGCAAGTGCCGTGAAGCCGAGCCAGTCGAAGCGCAGTTCGAGATTGTGCTTCGTCTCGTCCATGAAGACGGCGAGGCCGAGCACGGTAATGATGCCGAACGGCAGGTTGACGAAGAACACCCAGTGCCAGGAGTAGGTTTCGGTCAGCCAGGCGCCGAGCGACGGGCCCATGATCGGCCCCATCATCACGCCCATGCCCCAGATCGCCATCGCCTTGGCGCGCTCGTGCAGCGCATAGGAGTCCAGCATCACGGCCTGCGACAGCGGCACCAGCGCGGCGCCGAACACGCCCTGCAGCAGGCGGAACACCACCATCTGGGTGATGTCCTGCGCCAGCCCGCACAGCACCGAAGCAATCGTGAAGCCGGCGGAGCAGATGATGAAGATGCGCTTGCGGCCGAAGCGGTTGGCGATCCAGCCGACCGGGGCGGTCATGATCGCGGCCGCGACGATGTAGGACGTCAGCACCCAGTTGATCTGGTCCTGCGAGGCCGACAGCGATCCCTGCATGTAGGGCAGCGCGACGTTGGCGATGGTGGTGTCCAGCGCCTGCATGATGGTCGCCGTCATGGCGCAGATCGTCACCATGTTCCGGCGCAGGCCGGGAACGGCAGCCGATGGCTGAACCGACGTGGTCATGGCGCTAGTCGTGATCCTGGTTCGCCGCCGCCGGCGACAGGCCGAGCAGCGCCGAAAGCGAGCGGCGGTGGTTGGTATCGATCGTGGTGTAGACGCTCATGCCCGCCTTCAGCTTGCGGACATACTTGTCGTTCCTGTCGAAATAGATCCGCACCGGCACCCGCTGCACCACCTTGACGAAATTGCCCGAGGCATTCTGCGGCGGCAGGATCGCAAACTGCGCGCCGGTGCCGGGCGACAGCGAGCCGACCGTGCCCTTGAACGGGTGATTGGGGAAGGCGTCGACCTCGAGCGTGACGGACTGGCCGACCGCAACATAGGTGAAATCGGATTCCTTCGGGTTGGCGTCGACCCAGGGGTTCGAGGTGTCGATGATGCTGAACACCGGCGTGCCGGCCGTCACGAAGCGGCCGAGCTGGATCTGCTCGACCTGCGTCGCGGTGCCGGCCATCGGCGCGCGCACCGTGGTGTGGTCGAGGTTGCGTTGCGCCTGGTCGAGCGCCGCTTTCGCCTGGGCATAAGCCGGAAACTCCTCGATCGGGAGGTCGGGATTGCCGAGCAATTGCGCTTTCGCAGTCGCGATTTTCTGCTGCAGCAACTGGAACTGGGCGCTCGCCGTCACCAGCGCCGCCGCCGCATTGTCGAGGTCGAGCTGCGAGCCGAAATTGTTCTTCACCAGCGAAGACTTGCGTTCGACGTCGCGCCGCTTCAGATCCATGCCCTGCTGCGACAGGTCGGTCATCTGGCTGTAGATCTTGAGGTCGGCAGTGAGGTTGTCATAGGTGACCTTGGCCTGTGCCAGATTGGCCCTGGCTTGCGCCACCGCAAGGCGGAACGGGACCGGGTCGAACTCGAACAGCACGTCGCCCTCGCGGACCTGCTGCCCCTCCCTGACCACGACCTTCTCGATCTTGCCGGAGATATCGGGCGTGATCAGCACCTTCTGCGCGCCGACATAGGCATCGTCGGTGGTCACGTAGCGCCCGCCGTTGAGATAGAGCGTCACGCCGGCCACCGCTGCGACCAGCGGCAGCACCACCAGCAGCAAAAAGCGGCGGTAGCGGCGGATGCCGGCCATCAGCCGGCGGCGCGGCTCCGCGGCGGCCTTCGGCGGCGACGTCGGCGAAGCGGGATTGCCCTTCTGCTCGGGCGGGAATTTCAGCACGGGATCAGCCATAGCGCTGTTCCTTTCGCGGAGGTTCGTTCGCCGGATTCTGGATCGCGTTGCGGACGTTTTCCTTGATCAGGTCGAGTTGGGCGAGCAGGCGGTGGGCATCGGCAGGGTTGATGCCCTCCAGCGCGGTCGCGGTGAGTTCGGAGCGCAGCCCGGAGAGCTTGCCGAGCAGCGGACGGGCGGCCTTGCGGAGATAGAGGCGGTTGACGCGGCGGTCGTTCTCGTCGCCGCGGCGCTCGATCCAGCCATTGTCGCAGAGCTTGTCGATCAGCCGCGTCAGCGTGATGGGCTGCATATCCATCATCTCGGCGAGTTCGGACTGCTTCAGCCCCTCGGTGCGTTCGACCTTGGCCAGAACCGCCCATTGCGCGCGGGTAATGCCGTAGCGCGCCGCCTGCTTGTCGGCATAGGCGCGCACCATCCGCTGCACCTCGCCGAGCGTAAACAGGAAGTTCATGTCCACGGGACCACGCATCGTACCAGCCTCCATAAGCTTGCCATATAATAAGCTAGCTTATGAATTCCGCATCGGGCGTTAATAATGACGTGACCCGCCCCCAGAACATGGCTGGAACCCGTTACGCGCGGGGCTTTGGGTTTGGTTGCCAAAATGCTACCAAGGCCTCGCGATGACCCTGGCCAAGCCGACCTTTCCAGCTCCCGACCACGATCATGGCCGCTGCACCGCGGAAGCGATCGCGCATGCGGAGGCGGTTTGCGCGCGCCGGGCGCAGAAATTCACCCCGATAAGGCGTCAGGTGCTGCAGGCGCTGTTGTCGAGCCACCGCCCGCTAGGGGCCTATGAGGTGATCGACGAACTCGCCAAATCGATGCCGCGGCCGGCGCCGATCACGGTCTACCGCGCGCTCGACTTCCTGATGGAGAACGGCCTCGTCCACCGCATCGAGAGCCGCAACGCCTTCCTCGCCTGCGCCCACGACCACGACGAGACATCGATGGTGGCTTTTTTGATCTGCGACCATTGCGGTTCGGTTGGCGAAATCCCGGCGGCGCCGGTGGCACAGAGCCTCAACGCGGCGGCACGGGCGTCCGGCTTCGCGCCAAAGCTTTCCGTCGTCGAGATCGCCGGCACCTGCGCGCACTGTCAGAAATAATAACAACACGGCGTTCAAGCCGCGCCACGAGGAACGATGCCCGCCGAAAAGATATCTCCGTCCCCCGGGCGTGCGCTCAGCCCGGGCGCGATCGCCCTGGTGCTGATGCTGTGCCTGAGCTGGGGCTTCAACCAGATCGCGGTGAAGCTCGCGCTGCCCGACGTGCCGCCGATGCTGCAGGCGCTGATCCGCTCCGCGGGCGCCCTGCCGGTCATGCTGATCGCGGGCTGGCTGCGCGGGGTGAAGTTCTTCGAACGCGACGGCTCGCTGTGGCCCGGCCTGTTCGCAGGCACGTTGTTCGGCATCGAGTTCGTGCTGATCTTCACCGGGCTGGTATTTACGACGGCGTCGCGTGCGGCGGTGTTTCTCTACACCGCGCCGTTCTTCGTCGCGCTCGGCTCCTATCAGTTTCTCGGCGAACGCCTGAGCCTTCTGCAATGGAGCGGGCTGGGCCTGAGTTTTGCCGGCGTCGCGCTCGCGATCGGCGTACCGCAGCCGAATGTCGATGCGACGGTATTGCTGGGCGACCTCTTGGTGGTCGGCGGCGGCGCGCTGTGGGGCGCGACCACGCTGATTGCCAAGGGCACGAAGCTGCGCAACGCGGCGCCGGAAAAGGCGCTCAGCTATCAGGTCGCGGTGTCGATCCCGATTCTCGGCTGCGCGTCGCTTCTGTTCGACGAGAAGATCGACCACATGCCGAGCGCACTGTCGATCTCGCTTTTGGCCTATCAGGCGTTCTGGGTGGTGGGGTGCACGTTCGTGATCTGGTTTGCGCTGATCAAGACCTATTCGGCGAGCAAGCTGTCGTCGTTCACCTTCGTTACGCCCCTGTTCGGTGTCGTCGCGGCCTATTTCATCATGCACGACACGCTGACCATCGCCTTCGGCGTCGCCGCCGTTCTGGTCATCGCCGGGCTCTATCTCGTCAACAAGCCGGATCCAAAGGTCATGCCGGATCCGAACGTGCCGCCCTAGCCGCTGCTGTCATTCCGGGGCGATGCGAAGATGCGAACTACGGCGCGCAATTGCGCGCCTGAGAATCTCGAGATTCCCCGGTGTGCAATTGCACACCGGAGGTCTGGTCCTTCGGACCATCCCGGAATGACAGGGAGAGATTGCGCCTAACCCGTCTCGATCGGCAGCGACGTATCCTTAGCCCATTCGCCCATCGAGCCGTCGTAGAGCGTGAGGTTGTCGTAACCAAGCCGGTGCAGCAGGAACAGGTCAACCGTCGCCGAGATGCCGCCGCCGCAATAGGCGACCACGCGCTTGTCCTTGGTGATGCCCTGCGCCTTGAACTTCGCTTCGGCCTCCGCAAGTGGAATGAACGCCTTGGTCTGCGGATCGAGCAGGGTCGCCGCCGACACGTTGCAACTGCCGGGCACGCGCCCGGGCCGGCCGTACCGACTCGGCTCCAACCCCCTGTGGAACTGCGGGCCGAGCGCGTTGACAACGACGGTGCCGCGTTCGGAGGTGGCAGATAGCGTCTGGTGCTTGTCGACGAAAAATCCGTCCCTCGGTTTCGCCGTGAGCGTCGCCGGCGAATATCCTTTGGCCGGTCCGGTTTCGAGCGGGCGTCCTTCCAGCTTCCATTTGTCGAGCCCGCCGTCGAGCACGGCCGCGTTCTCGAAGCCGAGCGATTGCAGCATCCACCAGAACCGCGTCGCCCACATCGGCGTGCCGATGCTGTACAGCACCACCCGGCTGGCGTTGGAGACGCCGTGACGGCCGAAGGCGCGTTCGAGATGCGCGGCATCCGGCATCATGAAGCGAAGCGTAGTATCGGGATCGGAGAACTCGCCCTGTAGGTCGAGAAAATCCGCGCCCGGAATATGCCCGGCCTCGAAGGTGTGGCGACCGGGCACGGCGAGATAAGGCTGGGTGCTGCCTTCGGGGGCCGGTTCGAGATAGGTGGTACAATCGAACAGGCGCAGGTCGGCCTGATTCAGGATATCGCCGAGTTCCGCCGTGGAGATGAGTTCGTTCCGGCCCGACATGGTTGCCTCCCGCTATTTTGGGCTGATGCTAGGGCCCTGATGGGGCTATGAAAAGGCTGCGGGTGGGAGCGCCCGCCCTTTCAATTCCGTGATTCCTGTCCAATATAGCGGGGTAAGGGAAGATCGGGCTTTTGGCCTTGCCGTCCATCACCGTGGCCGATGTAAGTCATTGAGTAAAAAGAAAGAATTCCGTTGTGTGACGAGGCGCACTGCGCTTTTGCCGTCCCCTTGGTGAATGTCATCAAAACCTGATATCCGAGACCCCCATGAACAAGCCCGAAATGATCCCGCAAGACGACATCGCCGGCCCCAAGGCCCGGCATAAAACCACCCAGGTGATGGTCGGCAACGTCGCCGTCGGCGGAGGCGCGCCGATCGTCGTCCAGTCGATGACCAACACCGACACCGCCGATGTCGAAGGTACCATCGCGCAGGTCGCGGCACTGTCGCGCGCCGGCTCCGAAATGGTGCGCATCACGGTCGATCGCGAGGAGGCCGCCGCCGCCGTTCCGCACATCCGCGACGGCCTGCGCAAGCGCGGCATCACCACGCCCTTGATCGGCGATTTTCACTACATCGGGCACAAGCTGCTCGCCGAATATCCGGCCTGCGCCGAGGCGCTCGACAAGTACCGCATCAATCCCGGCAATGTCGGCTTCAAGAACAAGCGCGATACGCAATTCGCCGACATCATCGAGATCGCCAACAAGAACGACAAGGCGGTTCGGATCGGCGCCAACTGGGGCTCGCTCGATCAGGAACTGCTGACCAAGCTGATGGACGAGAACACGGCGTCGCCAAATCCGCGCGATGCCCGCGCGGTGACGCGCGAAGCAATGGTGCAGTCGGCGCTATTGTCGGCGGCGCGCGCGCAAGAACTCGGCATGCCCAAGAACAAGATGATTCTTTCGGCAAAGGTGTCCGCCGTGCAGGACCTGATCGCCGTCTACCAGACGCTCGCCTCGCGTTCGGATTACGCGATCCACCTCGGCCTCACCGAAGCCGGCATGGGCTCGAAGGGCATCGTCGCATCGTCCGCGGCGCTCGGCATCCTGCTGCAGGACGGCATCGGCGACACCATCCGCATTTCGCTGACGCCCGAACCGGGCGGCGATCGCACGCTGGAAGTTCAGGTCGCGCAGGAATTGCTGCAGACCATGGGTTTCCGCACCTTCGTGCCGCTGGTCGCGGCATGTCCGGGCTGCGGCCGCACCACTTCGACCACGTTCCAGGAACTGGCGCGCTCGATCCAGGATTTCATCCGCACGGAAATGCCGGGCTGGAAGACGCAGTATCCCGGCGTCGAGACGCTCAACGTCGCGGTCATGGGCTGCATCGTCAACGGCCCCGGCGAATCCAAGCACGCCAATATCGGCATCTCGCTGCCCGGCACCGGCGAAGCCCCGGCAGCGCCCGTGTTCGTCGACGGCAAGAAATTCCGCACCCTGCGCGGACCCTCGATCGCCGCCGACTTCAAGGCGCTGGTGATCGATTACATCGACCAGCGCTACGGCAAGGGCGCCAAGGCGCCGGAGGCCGTGACCGCGGCGGAATAACTCTCTTCGTCGTCCCGGCGAACGCCGGGACCCATACCGCGTTGCGCTTTCGGCTCAAGCAAGGTGGCCGATGTCTTTCCGTAAAATCAGTTTCGGTGACTGTGGGTCCCGAACTCCTGATGCGCAATTGCGCATTTGGGCCGGGACGACGAATTGAATTGCGTGCGCATTGCGCTTCGCTCCATCCGGGCTACGATGCGTCCCAATCAAGAACGGTTGGGAGAACGCCCATGTCTTCATTGTCAGGCAAGCAGGGACCACGTTATCGCCATCTCGCCGGCGAAGCCGAACCCTACGAGACCATCGGCGTCGAGAAACTCACCCCGATCATCGGCGCGGAGATTTCCGGCGTCGACATTGCAAAGCTCGTCTCGGATGACGCGCGCTCCAATCGGCAGATGGACGAGGTCCACCGTGCGCTCGCCGAAAACCTCGTGATTTTCTTCCGCGACCAGCACATCAGCTCCGACCAGCACCTCGCCTTCGGCCGCAAGTTCGGCGAACTGCACATCCATCCGGCGGCGCCGAACGAGGGCGATCCGGCGCTGATGAAGATCTATGCCGACAAGGATTCTCCGCGCGCCAATGGCGAAGGCTGGCACAGCGACGTGTCCTGCGACGTCGAGCCGCCGATGGGCTCGATCCTCTACATCAAGCAATGCCCGCCGCGCGGCGGCGACACGCTGTTCGCCAACATGTATGCCGCCTATGAGGCGCTGTCGGACCGCATGAAGACCTATCTCGACGGTCTCACCGCGCTGCATGACGGCGAGCAGACCTATCGCGGGCTCTACGCCAATTACGGCGTCGCCGACCGTCCGGAATATCCGCGCGCCGAACACCCGGTGGTGCGCACCCATCCGGTGACGGGCAGGAAGGCGCTCTACGTCAACCGCGGCTTCACCCGCTATATCGTCGGCGTCCCGCGCGACGAGAGCGATGCCATGCTGGCCTATCTCTACCAGCACGCGGAGAATCCGCTGTTCCAGTGCCGCTTCCGCTGGACCGAAAACGCGATCGCGTTCTGGGACAACCGCTGCGCCCAGCACCGCGCGATGTGGGATTACTGGCCGCACACGAGATCCGGCACGCGCGTGACGGTGAAGGGCGAACGGCCGGTGTAAGCCGCCCGACCACGACGCTGCTCCGTTGACGTGCCGCTCTGCCTGCGTCAGTCTTGGTCAAAACCAAAACAACAATCCGGAGGGCGCCCATGCTCCGCGCAGAAGACAACAAATTCCTCACCGAGAGCGGTTCGGGGACGGGGATGGGCGAGTTGCTGCGCCGCTTCTGGATTCCAGTACTGCTGTCGGAAGAACTGCCCGAAGCCGACGGGACGCCGAAAAAGATCGTCGTCATGGGCGAGGAACTGCTCGCCTTCCGCGATACCCGCGGGGTGGTCGGCGTCATCGATCAATATTGCCCGCATCGCGGCGCCAATCTCTGGCTCGGCCGCAACGAGGAGTGCGGTATCCGCTGCGTCTATCACGGCTGGAAGTTCGACACCGACGGCCGCTGCGTCGACATGCCGACCTCCTATCCCGACCTCAACGCCAAGGACCTGATCCGCATCAAGTCCTACCCGGTGCGTGAATGGGGCGACATGATCTGGGCCTATATGGGACCCGTCGAGCAGATGCCCGAATTGCCCGCGCTCGAAATGGCGCTGGTGCCGCCGTCGCATCGCTATGTCACCAAGAAGTGGCAGGACTGCAACTGGGTGCAGGCGCTGGAAGGCTCGATCGACACCGCGCATTTCACCTTCGCGCATCTGTCGTTCGAAAAGGAAGAGAACGAGATCCTCGACATCAAGAAGCACTTTGTGAATCCGCTCGTACGGGTCGCGACCGACCACATGCGCTGGATCGCCGAGGACCCGCGCCCGGTGATCAAGATCAATCCGCACGAGGCCGGTCTCACGATTGCCGGCGGACGGCTCACGGGCACCGACAACATCTATTGGCGCATCGCCCAGTTCCTGATGCCGCTGCATGCCTATGCGCCAAGCTCGATGCCGGGCGAGAACATTTTCGGCCAGAGCTTTGTGCCGGTCACCGATACCAATTGCTGGATTTACACCTATGCGTGGAATCCGGAGCGTCCGCTGACGCAGGCCGAGCGCGATGGCTACGATCGCGGCAACGGCGTGATGGCCGTGGTCGACGAGAATTATGTTCCGCTGCGCAACAAGTCGAACGACTACCTGATTGATCGCAAGCTGCAGAAGACTTCCAGCTACACCGGCATCAAGGGCGTCTCCGAACAGGACGCCGCCGTACAGGACAGCCAGGGCCCGATCGCCGACCGCACCCGCGAACATCTCGGGCCGACCGACCTCGGCATCATGCACTTCCGCAAGCTCGTGATGGATGCCGCCCGCGCGCTGCAGCAGGGCGTGGCGCCACCTCATCTGCAGCACCAGGACCGCTATGCGGTGCGCTCCGGCGCCTGCGTCACCAGCAAGGCCAAGGATCTGACCGCGGTCATGATCGAGCGGTTCAGCGATCCCGCGGGCTATGTCGGGCATCCGGGGCGAAACGCGGCGGCGGAGTAGGGGGCACACTCTCACAACGTCGTCCCGGCCTTGAGCCGGGACCCATAGCCACCGACGCTAATTGTGTCGGAATGTGTCTACCAGATCGTCCTATCGATAAGCCGCGGCGCATGGGTCCCGGCTCAAGGCCGGGACGACGTGTGGAGAGATCCGGGACGACCGCTACAACGGAATCTTCCGGTACTCCCGGTTGCTCAGGCTGGCTTCCTCCAAATCGAGGTCGCGCTCGATTCGCCGCCTGGTTTCGTCGGTGATCTTGCCGTCGCGCAGCAGCGCATGGATGAACACGCGCTCGGAGGCAATCAGTTCGCGGGTCAGCGCGGTGCCGGCCGCCGAGATATCGTGACCGTTGGGATCGAGCGAATCCGGAAGCTGGTTGCTGCGGATTTCGTGTCGTGCGCGCAAGAGCTTGACGACTTCGTCGGTGAGTTCGCGGTCGTCGGTGATGGCATCGAGCGACTTGAGCGCGGCATGAAGCGCCTCGCGCCGCGCGGCGATTTCGGATTCATGTTCTGCGATATATTCCTTGCGGCCGTCCCCGGCGAGGCCGAGCCATCGCACCACCAGCGGCAAGCTCGAGCCGAGCCCGACGAGCGTGATGAATATGACGCCGAAGGCGACGAACAGGATCATGTCGCGATAAGGGAAGCCTTCGCCGCCCGGCAGCGCGAGCGGCAGAGCGAGTGCGGCAGCGAGCGACACCGCGCCGCGCACGCCGGTGAAGCCCAGCACGAACGTGACCCGCCAGGATGGCGCCGGATCCCGTTCACGCAATCGCTTGCTCAGGACGCGGGGCACGTAGACGGCAGGGTAGACCCAGGCGAAGCGGGCGACGATGACGATGACGACGACCAACGCCGTCGTGAACATGATTTCCTGAAGCGGAAACGCCTTGGACTTCTCGAATACCTGCCGCATCTGGAATCCGGTCAGCAGGAACAGCATGCCCTCGACCAGAAAGATCACGAGGTCCCAGAAGAAGATGCCTTGCAGGCGCGTCGCGGCGGAAATCAACAACGGTCCGTTCCAGCTCATGTAGAGCCCGCAGGCGACGGTTGCGATCACGCCGGAACCGCCGAGGTGTTCGGGGATCCAGAAGGCGAGGTAGGGCGTCAGCAGCGACAGCGTGATCTCGATCTGCGGATCCCGCGTGCGATGCCGTGCGTGCAGGGAGAGCCAGCCGATCGCCAGTCCAAACAGGATCTCGCAGACGACGATGACCGCGAAGGTGCCGGTGGCCTTTGGCAGCGAGAACAGTCCGGTCGAAATCGCCGCCACCGCGAACCGGTAGAGGATCAATGCCGTGGCGTCGTTGGCGAGCCCTTCGCCCTCGAGCACGATGAGGACGCGGCGCGGCATGCCCAGTTTCCGGGCAATCGCCAGCGGCGCCACCACGTCCGGCGGGGCGACGATCGCCCCCAGCAAGAAGCCGACACTCCAGGGCAGGCCGATCAGGTAATGCGTCGCCGCGGCGACCATGAAAGCCGTGAAGATCACGCAGCCGACCGCGAGCAGGATAATTGGCCGGAGGTTGGACTTGAATTCGCGCCAGCTCATGGCGACGCTTGCCGAATAGATCAGCGGCGGCAACACCATCAGCAGTACGATTTCGGGCGGCAATTCCACGGCCGGCATGCCCGGCACGAAGGCGAGTGCAATGCCGGCGATCATCAGCAGGATGGCCGGCGCGACGTTGATCCGCCGCGCCAGCAACGCGGTGCCGGCCAGCACCGCCAGCAGGATCAGAAAGATCTGAAATTTGGCTTCCATGACGGCCCCCCTTCGCAAGGAAAATCCGCGAGGTCAATTGCGGAGGGAGGGCGTGCCCACGGATGCGGCGCGATCCTGAAAGCGCCGCCGGCTCAGCTGTTGCAGCCACAGGTCGTCATGCGCGTGATCGCCGGCAATCTTGGGCCGGAGCAGCGATGCGGCGCCCACGCCGGCGGGCGCGAAGGCCTGATCGCGTATCACGCAAAAGTGGGGACCGGTTTTGCGGGCAGGATACGCGCAGATATAGCGCCTTCTACTCGCGCAGATCGTAACGGTAGGACTTCGAAACGATCTTCCAGCCGTCCTTCAGCTTCATCGCCACCAGATAGTCGGTGAAATAACGCGGCGGCAACTGGCAACGCACCTTGATGAAGGCGGTCTGGTCATCGGAGCGGTCGATGGTGACGATGAAATCCTCGCGCGGCGTTCCTTCCGCCTTCGCCGACGGCCGCTTGCGCACGCGGTCGAGCCAGTCGGGCACGGTCAGCACCTGCAATTCGCCCTTCTCCAGCCAGCGCAAATCGGCCGACGAATCGAACATTGCACCGAGCTTGTCGGCATCGCCTTCATACAGGCCATCGAAGTAGTTCTTGACCACGGCTTCCACGGTCGATCGGTCGTGACTCACGGCAATTCCTCCCGGCGAAAAGAAATTTGTTCGGGCGAATTAAGCCACGAACGCGTTGATTGCGCTATGGGTGACTTCATCACAGGTGCGAGGGACTGCAAGTGGCGGCTTCACTGAAATCGAATGCTCGCATTCTGACCGGAGAATGCTACTGCCGCGCGGTGGGCTATGCCGTGGCCGACGAGTTCGCATACGCCATGAACTGCCATTGCTCGAACTGCCGGCGCACCACCGGCGCGGCGTTCAAGCCGTTCGCCGGCATCGCGCGCGACAGGCTCAATCTCACCAGGGGCCAAACCAACCTGAAGACTTATGGCAACGAGGCGAACCACAACGCGCACTGCGAGCGCTGCGGCTCTTTACTCTACTCGGTAGTGCGTGACGGCGCCTTCGTCCATGTCGCCATGGGCACGCTGGTCGACGATCCCTCGATCCGCCCGACGGCTCACATCTTCACGGGCTCGAAGGCGCGCTGGTTTGCGATCACAGACGATTTGCCGCAATATCACGAACACGTCGTGTCGCGCTGAGTGCCCGCTCAGGGGAATAGATGCTCGCCGCCGGGGGTCTATATCCGGTCGGGGAACCCGGCCGGAAAAAACGTGATCCCGCCACGGGCGAACCGCTGGGGCGCTGGGGCGACTAACGAAAAGGCAGAAGTGCGATTCACGTCCGCGTGGATCGTGACGTAACTCACAAAGTCCGGCCGCCAGCTCTGATAGGCAGTTCGGGTGGTAGAAAGTGCGAGGCTCCGGAAGTGTCATGGTTAAATCTGGATCTTTAGGAATGTTTCGATGGATGCTGGCGGCCGCCGCATCCCTGTTGGTCTGCGGGCCGGCTTTTGCCGAGAAGCGCGTGGCGCTGGTGCTGGGCAACTCCGCCTACCAGAATGTCGCACCGCTCGCCAATCCGGTTAACGACAGCACCAGGATCGCGGCGACGCTGAAGGAAGCCGGCTTCGATGTCGTCGATTCCCGCCGGGATCTCTCCGCGATCGACACCAGGCGCGCGCTGCGCGACTTTGCCGACCGCTCCCGCGATGCCGATATCGCCGTCGTCTATTACGCCGGCCACGGCATCGAGGTGGACGGCGGAAACTACCTGATTCCGGTGGACGCAAAGCTGGAACGCGACACCGACGTCTATGACGAGGCGCTGTCGCTCGACCGCATCCTGGTCGCCATGGAGCCGGCCAAGAAACTGCGGCTGGTGATCCTCGACGCCTGCCGCGACAATCCGTTTTCCAGGACCATGAAGCGCACCGTGGCGTCGCGGGCGATCGGGCAGGGTCTCGCCAAGGTCGAGCCGACCAGCCCGAACGTCCTGATCGCCTATTCGGCGAAGGCCGGTTCGACCGCCGCCGACGGCGACGGCAAGAACAGCCCGTTCACGTCAGCTTTGTCGCAGCATTTGACGAAGCCGGGGCTGGATGTGCGCCGGGCCTTCGGCTTTGTCCGTGACGAGGTGCTCAAGACCACGGGCAACAAGCAGGAACCTTTTGTGTACGGCTCGCTCGGCGGTGACGACGTGCCGCTGGTGCCGGCGCCGGCTCGCCCCGCGGCAGCCGCGCCTGCGACGCCCGCGCTCAGCGCGCAGGCCGAAGCCCGTCGCGATTACGAACTGGCGCTGCAGATCGGCAACAAGAGCGCGCTCAACGCGTTCCTGGCGCAGTATCCTGATGGCTTCTACGCCAGCCTTGCCAAGCTGCAGCTCGACAAGCTCACTGCCGAAGACACCCGCGTCGCCGCGACCGAGAAGGCGCGGCTGGCCGAGCAGGAGCGGGCGCGGCTCGCCGCCGAGGGCGCCCAGAAGGCGCAGCAGGCAAAGGCCGATGCCGAAGCGAAAGCGGCCGAGCAGGCGCGGATCGCCGCCGAAAAGGCCAAGCTGGTAGCGCAGGAACAGGCCGCTGCGGCTGAACAGAAGCGCTTCGCAGCCGAAAAGGTCGCCGCCGACAGGGCTGCAACCGACAAGGCTGCTGCGGACAAGGCTGCGACCGACAAGGATAAGGCCGTGACGGTGGCGGCACTGGATGCAGGACCGCCGCAGGCGGACGTCACCAAGTCGGTGCAGTCCGAACTGCGCCGTGTCGGCTGCCTCAGTGCGGAAGCCGACGGCAACTGGAACACGGCATCGCAGCGTTCGCTGACGCAGTTCAACCGCTACGCCAGGACCAGGCTTGACACAAAGCTGGCCTCGACCGATGCGCTCGACACGATCAAGCTGAAATCGGCGCGGGTCTGCCCGCTGGTCTGCGAGCACGGTTACGAGGCGAACGGCGAGCGTTGCACGAAAATCACCTGTGCCGCGGGCTCGTTCCTCAACGACGACAACGAGTGCGAGAAGCGCCGCGAAAAGAAGCCGGTCGCCAAGCGCGACAGGCCGGAGACGAGGCGCGCGCCGGAAGCCGCACGCGTTCCGGGAGAGCGGGTGGTCATCAGAACGCCGCGGGGGGCGACGGGTGTACCGAATGGTCCGGGGATGTCGGCGCAGGGCCGGCCGCTGACCGGCCAGGAACGTGCAGTTGGCTGCCACTCCTACGGGGCCATCATGTCGGGCGTGTGCCCGTAAACCGCAGCCGCGTGTGATCGGATACAGCGGGCCCCGGCTCATCTCTGCCCAAGCGGCAGGGGTTCCGGGGCCTGATTTTTGAGGGCATGACTACAGTCGGTCAGATCGCACTGGCCGCGATGTTGACCATCAGCGCCAGCAGCGCGGTGTTGAACACGAACGAGATGATGCCGTGCACGGTCGCGGTGCGGCGGATGATCCTGTCGGTGATGCCGACGTCGGAAACCTGGGCGGTCATGCCGATCACGAACGAGAAGTAGACGAAGTCCCAGTAATCCGCCTCGACATGCGTCTCGCCGCTCGGAAATTGAAGTCCGCCGGGATTTTTGCTGCGATAGAATTCGTGCGCGTAATGCAGCGCGAACGAGGTGTGAACCAGTGTCCACGACAGCGCTATCGTGACAATGGCGAGGATCAGTCCGGCGGGGTTGCCCTTGGAGGCGCCGAGTTCGAACACGATGGCCGCGAGGCTCGCGAAGGCGCCGAGCGCGGTGAGCAGCAGCATCACGAAACGCCCGTCGTCCTGCAGCACGGCGTTGCGGCGGATATAGGCGACGCCAGAGCGCAGCATCATGATGTAGGCGAGCCCGAGGTAGAGCGCGGCAAATGCGTCCCAGCCGATGACAAGGCGCGTCACCAGCCGCCGGGAATCAGGCACGAGCAGGAAAACAACGATGCCGATCGCGATCGCGGCGAAGGTCCGCGGTCTCGAGTAGACGACGCGGACCGGCAGCGGCCAGTTGCGGAAGCGAACAAGGTGTTCCTCGAATTCCTTGTTCATCCCGCGCCTTTGATTTGGGTCAGTTCTTGCGCTCCGCCACGAAGCGTGCGGCCGCCCGCAGGACATCGCCCTTGGCGCCGAAAACCGAAAGCGCCGAATCCGCCCGCGCGAGCAGGTCGTTCACGCGCTGCTTGGCGCCGTCGATCCCGAGCTGGGTGACGAAGGTGGTCTTGCCGAGGGCCGCATCGGCGCCGGCCGGCTTGCCGAGCGCGGTCGCGTCGCCTTCGACGTCGAGCAGGTCGTCGGCGATCTGGAAGGCCTCGCCGAGTGCGCGGCCGTAATCGTCGAGCGCCTGGTATTCCTTGTCCGTGGACTGGCCGAGGATGGCGCCGGCGATGCAGCCATAGCGCAACAGCGCGCCGGTCTTCATCTGCTGCAGCCGCGCCACGTCGACCGGCTCGCGGTCGCCGAAGCGGCCTTCGCCGGCGAGGTCGAGGATCTGGCCGCCGACCATGCCGCCAATGCCGGACGCCCGCGCCAGCGCCCGCGTCAGTAGCAGGCGGACATTGGCATCCCTGTGGATCTCGTCGCGGGTGACGATGTCGAATGCCAGCGTCAGTAGTCCGTCGCCGGCGAGGATCGCGGTGGCATCGTCGGTTTTCCTGTGCAGCGTGGGCCGGCCGCGGCGCAGGTCGCTGTTGTCCATCGCCGGCAGGTCGTCATGGATCAGGGAATAGCAATGGATGCATTCCAGCGCGGCGCCGACCAGGAGGCCCGCCTCGCGCGGAACACCGAACACGGCGGAACTTTCCACCACCAGAAAAGGGCGCAGCCGCTTTCCGCCGCCAAGGCTGGAATAGCGCATGGCCTCCATCAGCCGCTTCGGCCGGGCGATCTCGTCGGGCAACAGCGTGTCGGACAACAACTTCGCCAGCAGCGCTTCGGTATCTTCCGCGGTCTGGTCCAGGCGTTCGGAAAAATCGGCAGTGGCGGTCGTCATCAAGAATAGCTCCAGATCGAGTTGGCCGGACAATCGTTGATGGCAACGGCTTCGTCAATTCCATGACCTCGGTCACAGCGCCCTAAAAGTGCTGGAAAACGCGCGGAATATCATGGAGATGTCACGCGCGTGGAGGTCTTATGGGCCGGCCCCGGCCGGCCTGGGGCTCATCCGGAACACCCAATTTGCGCATTGTCCGAATTTTGCTGCTGTTGCTGTTGGCGGTGCTGTTGCTGCCCTATCTGGTGACCCCATTCTATAGCGCAGGCCACCCGGTCTCGACGCTGATGGCCTGGCGCTGGCTCACGGGCAAGCCGGTGTCGCGGCAATGGATCGATTTCAAGGCGATTTCGCCCTATCTGCCGCGTTCGGTGGTGGGATCCGAGGACGCCAAGTTCTGCAGCCATCACGGGATCGATTGGAACGCGCTGCAGGACGCGATCGAGGATGCCGAGGACGGCGAGCCGCAGCGCGGCGGTTCGACCATCACCCAGCAGGTAGCCAAGAACCTTTTCCTGTGGCCGGGCCGCAGCGTGATCCGCAAAGGGCTGGAACTGCCGCTGGCGATGTGGATCGACCTGGTGCTGTCCAAGCAGCGGATCCTGGAAATCTACCTCAACATCGCCGAACTCGGCCCGTCCGGGCAGTTCGGGGCCGAGGCAGGGTCGCAATACGCGTTCGGCCGCTCGGCGGCGACGCTATCGGCGCGGGAGGCCGCCTTGCTGGCGGCAATCCTGCCCAATCCCGTCAGGCGCAGTGCCCGCAATCCCGGCCCCGGCGTGCGGCGACTGGCCGGGACCTACATGGCGCGGGCCAATGCCGCAGCCTTGCAGCGGTGCTGGAACGAAAATCGTGCCTTTTGAGCCAATTTTCGGCCAATTTAACCGCCGGCTGGCCTAGCTTTACGTCAAGTCATCCTCTATAAGCGCGGCCTTATCGGCATCGCAGCCCGTGCGCGAACGCGTGTGGCGCGCCGTCCAAACTTTGGACGATGCCTCCAACAACACCCCTAGAGGACCGTTATGGCCGTTCCCAGAAGAAAAACATCGCCCTCGCGGCGTGGCATGCGCCGCTCGGCGGACGCGCTCAAGAAGCCGACCTATGCCGAGGACAAGGATTCCGGCGAACTCCGCCGTCCCCACCACCTCGACCTGAAGACCGGCATGTACAAGGGCCGTCAGGTTCTCAAGGCGAAGAAGGAATCCTGACCGGACACGGGCGTAGGCGCCGCGGCGAGCGGCGTCTGCCCGAATTTGGCCAACGAGTGGGCCAACGGTTCCCGCGGTGAAGCAGTGTGATTCGCCCCGGAACATTCCGGTTTTCTAGCAAGGCGCGATACCCATGGTCGGTTTTCCGCTGCTCCTGATTCCGCTCGCGATCTACAACATCATCGTGTTCCTGATGCCCGGCGTATCGTTCACCGATCCGCTGGTGAAGCTGGCGCTGGTGTCGGGCGCGGAATGGACGGTGACGCTGAGCGACGTGCTGCTGACGCTTGGCATCCTGCTGCTGCTCGCCGAAGTCATCAAAGGCGCGCGCCCCGGCGCAAAATACCTCACCGACCATCTGCTCTCGCTGATCGTGTTTGGCGCGGCCGCGGCGGAATTCGTGATATGGCCGAAGTTCGGCACCTCGACCTTTTTCCTGCTGACCGCGCTGGCGCTGGTCGACTTCCTGTCCGGTCTGGCCTTGCGCACGCGGCGCCGTACCGTCGCGGTGGCGGCGCCTGCGCCGTCGAGAAAGGGTGCGGCAAGAGTCGAGGCGCCCGCGCCCGAACCCGAGCCGGCGCCTGAACCTGCGCCGACGCCGGCCGCCGTTCCACCCGCGGCCGCCGTTCCGCCGGCAGCTTCGGTCGCCGAGTCTGTTTTGCTGGATCACCCTGAACCCAAGCCGGTGCAACCCGCACCGACGCCGGTGCCGCCCGCCACTGCGCCCGAGCCGGCCGCGGCGAAAGTCCCGCCGGCAGAGTCGCCGTCACCGGAAGTGCCGTCGCCGGGAATACAGCCGGGCAGTGGTTCGCTGCCCTCGCCCGACAAGCCCGATACGCCTCCGCGCTGAACTAAACTAGATCGTCTGCCGGGTTCGGAAGCCGGTGCCGTAACGGGCGATCTGGCTGGCGCCGTAAGCGGTTTGCGCGTCCGCCAGTGAACCCCGCCGCAGGCTGCGGGTCTGCGGGGCCTGGTCGGCGGTAGCCATTAACTGCGCGAGGAAGCTTGGATCCGGCCGCGGCGTGGCCTGCCTCGGCGCCCATTGCACGGACTGGGCGACGGGCACGAGCGCCATGCAGGCCGGTTCGTCGGCGTCGACGAACTCGCCATCCAGGATCTCTTCCGATCGATCGTTATCCAGCATCGCACACCGTAACCGGCTGAAACTGTCACGTTTTGGGACGTTAAGCCCCACTGCGATCTGATCCTCGCAAGGCCTATGCCGTTCCCCTCCAGTTCGTTCCCGACGGGCTTGGGAAGTCCGTGAAACGTGGTTTCCGGATTATTTATGAACTTTGCCTAGCCTGCGATTCGAAACAGCCACTATCCTCAGGCAATCGGGAATCACCCGGTGTCCCGAATCGAGGCAACCGATGCCCGCTGTCCCGCAAGCCGCCAGCATTCTTGCCTCGCTCGGACAGGCCGCTTTCGTCTGGGACGTGGCAGCCGACAGCATCGCCTGGAGCGACAATGCCGGCGCGGTCTTCACCGACATCCCGCTGGAAACGCTGGCAAGCGCCACGCAGTTCGCCAGGCTGATCGAGCCGACGCGATCGATCCGGTCGGACGCGCTCGCCCAGTCGCCGCCGGTGCGCAGCGGCGAGGGGGGCAACTACCGGATCGAGTACGGCGTGAGAACCGCGACCTCGGCTCCGGTGATCTGGATCGAGGAAACCGGCTGCTGGTTTGCGGGGCCCGACGGCAAACCGGCGCTGGCGCATGGTGTCGTCCGCATCAACAATGAGCGTCATGCCCGCGACGAACAGTTGATGCGGCTGTCGCGGCACGATCCGCTCACCGGTGAACTCAACCGCACGCATCTGGTCGCCGCGCTGGCGGAGAGCATCGAGGAGGCCGCGCGATCCCGCTCGTCCTGTGCGTTCATGCTGATCGGCATCGATCATCTGGCACGCATCAACGACGCGTTCGGCTTCGACGTCGCGGACGCCGTGATTGCCGAGATCGGAAAGCGCATCCGCGTCCGGCTGCGCGCCGGCGATGTGCTGGGACGGTTCTCCGGCAACAAATTCGGCCTGATCCTGCGCAACTGCACCGTCGACGACACCAATGTCGCGGCCGAACGGTTCCTGGCCGGCATTCGCGACGAAGTCGTTCCCACCAAATCCGGACCGGTTTCGGTGACGGCGTCGATCGGCGCGATCAGCATACCGCGCTATGCCCGCAACGCCGATGAGGCAGTGAACCGCGCGCAGGAAACGCTCGACGGCGCGAAGCGCCGCCGCGCCGGATCGTTCTCGCTCTGGCGTCCCAATGTCGAGCGCGACGCCCAGCGCCGCGTCAACATCCGCGTCACCGACGAGATCGTCACCGCGCTGAACGAGCGCCGCATCGTCACGGCGTTCGAGCCCGTAGTGGATGTCCGGTCGCGGCAACCGGCATTCTACGAATGCCTGGTGCGGATGGAGCAGGCCGACGGCCGCGCGCTGCTGGCGCCGGATATCGTTCCCGTCGCCGAGCGGCTGGGCCTGATCCGGCTGGTCGATCACCGAGTGCTCGAACTCGCGGTCGCCGAACTCGCCGCCTCGCCGAACGTGCGGCTCAGCCTCAACATCTCGCCCGCCACCACGATGGACCCGGACTGGTGGACTTCGATCGAATCGCTGATGCAAGCGTATCCCGGCGCCGGCGAGCGGCTGATCGTCGAAATCACGGAAACGGTCGCGATCCGCGATATCGACGATATCAGGGGCTTCATCACGCGGCTGAAGAATTTCGGCAGCCGGATCGCGATCGACGATTTCGGTGCCGGTTACACCTCGTTCCGGAATCTGCGCAAGCTCGGCGTGGATATCGTGAAAATCGACGGCGCCTTCGTGCAGAACATCGCGCGTTCGGCGGACGATCGCGCCTTCGTGCAGACGCTGATCGACCTGGCGCGGCGGCTGCAGATCAAGACAGTCGCGGAATGGGTGCAGGACGAGGAAGCCGCCGTGATGCTGCGCGAGTGGGGCTGCGACTATATCCAGGGCCGGCTGATCGGACTGGCCTCGCCGCAGCGGCCGTGGAGCACGGCGGCCGATCCGGCGCTGCCGGTGGCCGGTTGATCGGCGGCCGCGACTGGATACGTGGTTCAGACCGGCATCTCGCCACCGGCCGATTCAATCGCCTCGTTCTGTAGCCGGCCGTCGACCACATGGATGCGGCGATGCATCTGCGCGGCGAGATTGAGGTCGTGGGTGACCGCGACCACGGTCTTGCCGTCCAGCGCCACCAGGTCGCGCAGGATGCCGAACACCTGCGCGGTCGACATCGAATCGAGGCTCCCGGTCGGCTCGTCGGCCAGAATGACGGGCGGATCATTGGCGAGCGCCCGGGCTACCGCCACACGCTGGCGCTGACCGCCGGATAGTTGGTCCGGCATCTTGTGGCGATGGTCGCCCAGTCCGAACGATCCGAGCAATTCCTCGGCGCGTGCCTGGATCGCGCGCGGCGACAGGCGCCCCTGCGCGCGCATCGGCAGGGCGACGTTCTCGGTGATGGTGAATTCGGGAAGCAGAAAGTGGAACTGAAAGACGAATCCGAGCCGCGCGAGCCGCACCTTCGCCCGCTCGTCTTCCGTCATCGCCGTCGTGGAACGGCCGTCGATCAGGACGTCGCCGCTGGTCGGCAGGTCGAGCAGTCCCAGCAGGTACAGCAGCGAGGATTTCCCCGAGCCGGACGGGCCGGTGATGGCAATGAACTCCCGCGGCATGATCTTGAGGTCGATATCGCGAACCAGCGTCACCGGCACGATGCCGCCGAGAATCTTGGTGACGCGACGGGCCTCGATCAGCGGCGTGGTCATGTTGCGCCCCTGATGATGTCGACCGGATGAAGCCGCGCCGCCGCGCGGGCCGGAAAATAACCCGCCACCAGGCTCGACAGCAGCGCCACTGCCGTCGCGAGCAGATAGTGCTTGGCCGAATAGATCACGGGCAGATGGTTGTAATCGGAAAACGGCGTCTTGAACTCCAGCGAGGCGAGGCCGCGGGTCAGGAGATAGCCGAAGATCCATCCGAGCGCGGCGCCGACGAACCCGACCAGGAGCGCCTCGAAGATGAAGATGGCGCGGATGGTGGGGTCGCGAAAGCCGAGCGATTTCAGGATCGCGATGTCGCGCGTCTTCTCATGCGTGATGGTGGAGATGATGTTGTAGGTGCCGAAGCTCGCGACCAGCAGGATCGCGCCGACGATGGTGTACATCAGCACGTTTCGCACCGTGATGGCCGAGAGCAGGTCTTCCTGCGCTTCCTGCCAGGAGATCGACCGGTATCCGGTCTGCTCGCCGATACGTTCGCTGATCAGGCGCGCCTCCATCGGATCCCGCGTGCGGACGCGGATTTCGTTCACGACGCCGGTCTGCCTTTCGAGAATCTGTGCGGTCTTGAGCAGGACGTAGCCGGTGGTTTCGTCCGTCATCCTGAAACCCGAATGGAACGTGCCCACCACGGTGGCGCTCATGTTGACGCCCCAGGCAGAGGCAAGCGTGATGTTGGAGTTGATGCGCGCGCCGATCTTGGCCGCGAGCCGGTCGCCAAGCACGATGGCGTTGGACGCGCGGTAGAGCGATTGCAGCGATCCCTGCCGCATGTGGGTCGCCAGATTGGAGACCTCCACCTCGGTGCGGGGATCGATGCCGATGATCGAAACGGTGAGGTTGCGGCCGGCAAAGCGCAGCACCGCTTTGGACTGCACCGAGGGCGTCATGGCCCCGGGCACCCAGGTCTGCAGCGAGGCGATCGTGGCCATCGGGTTCTTGATGCCGGGGCGGCGCACCTCCGGCGTCAGGCCGTGGAACTCGGCCGCCCCGTAGCGGATCTCGGCGGGTTGCCGGTTCGGCTCGCGCAGTTCATCCGTCACCGAGATATGCGGCAGCGCATTGACCAGGGTCTGGACGAAGTCGTCCTGCGAACCCTCCATCATTGCCGCCATCATGATCGAAAAGCCGACGCCGGTCATGACGCCGGCGATCGCCACCAGGGTCTGCCGGGCGCGATAACGGACGTGGGTCCAGGCAATGCTCAGGATCAGGTTCACGGCGCTGGCGTCTCCACGGGAACGGCGCGGACCCGGAAACCATTCTTGATGTTGGCGGTAGCCGGCGAGGCGACCCATTCGCCTTCGCTCACGCCATGCAGGATTTCCACGAAGCCGGTGCCGCGGATGCCGATCTCGACCTTGCGCAGCCGCGCATGTCTGTCTTCGATCGCGAACAGGTTGCTGTGGACCAGGGCGTTGGCCGGGACGAGCAGGACGTCGAGCTTTTCCCGACTGATGATGTTGGCTTCGACGCTCATGCCGACGCGCAGCGGTGTTTCGTCGGGCAGGCTGATCCGGACGCGAAACGTCTTGGAAAGGGGATCGCCGGCCGGAGTGATCTGCTTGACGGCGCCCGGCAGGACCTGACCTGCGAACGCATCGGTGCGCAGCAGCGCATTCTGACCGACCTTGACCCGCGGGATGTCCGCCTCGTTGACGTCGGCGACGACCCACAACGGCTTCTCGAGGCCGATGCGGTAGAGGATCGTTCCGGGCTCGACCATGTCCCCGACCTCGCCGTCCTCCTTGAGAACGATGCCGTCCATCGGGGACACCAGCTTGTAATAATCGAGCCGCTGCGCCTGGGCCGCGATCTGCGCCTTGATGCGCGCCAGGTCGGTCTCGGCCTTCTGGAATGCCTGCGAACTCGCAACCCCGCGCGACAGCAGTTGCGACTGGCGGTCGAACTCGCGCTGCTGGAATTCCGCCAGCGCATGCAGGTCGTTCAGCGTCGCCGTTGCTTCTCTGTCGTCAAGACGGGCGAGAACGTCGCCCCGCTTGACCGCCTTGCCCTCGCACCGGCAGCGCTCGATGATTCGACCGCGCACCAGGGGTGTAGAGCGTGACCATGTCTCGGGCTCGACCGAGCCGGTCGCGTAGACGATTTCGGCGGCGGCGCCGCGCGTGACACGCGCCACCGTGATTGCGGGCCCTCGCAGCAACCACCATGCGATGGCGATGGCTGCAGCCACGATCAGGATCGCGACCGCAAGCTTCCATGAAAGCCGCCGGCGATTTCCGGGAGGTAATCCGCCCGCGACCGGCGGCTCGATCGTCGCAACCTGCATGTCCATGCGGACAGTGTGGCTGCGACGCGCGCTTTAGCGTTTGATGCAGGTCAACCGGGGAACAAAAGAAAATCGCGAGCACGAGGCCCGCGATTGCAACGTCTGTCGCGCCGACCAGGACGAGGCCGGGGATGTCGGCGCCTGCACGCGGGCAGACCGCTACTCTTCCTTCTTCGGCTCTTTCGACATGCGCTCGAGACGTTCCTGCATGTCCTTCATCTGCTGGCGAAGGTCGTCGATATTGTCGTCGGGCGCGGGCTCAGGCGCCTTCTCCAGTTCGCTCGTTTCGCTGCGCGGCGGCGCGAACGGCTTGAACATCGAGAAGGTCTGCTGGAACAATTCCATGTTGCGACGGACATGCTCTTCCAGCGGCGCAAACGGCGTTCCGCTGAAGGTGTTGGTGAGCTGCTTGCGGAATTTCTCCTGCTCGCGCGTCAGCGTGTCGATCGATTGCTCGAGATATTTTGGCACCACCATCTGCATGCTGTCGCCGTAGAAGCGGATCAGCTGGCGCAGGAAAGTGGTCGGCAGCAAATTCTGTCCGGCCTTGTTCTCCTGTTCGAAGATGATCTGCGCCAGTACCGAGCGGGTGATGTCGTCACCGGTCTTGGCGTCATAGACGAGGAAATCCTCGCCATTCTTCACCATCGATGCGAGATCCTCGAGCGTCACATAGGTGCTGGTCCCGGTATTATAGAGCCGCCGGTTGGCGTATTTCTTGATGGTCGTAGGTTGATCTGACTTTGCCATGGGCTCACACAATACACCGAGAGCGGGGGAACCCGACGGCATTGCCGGCGGGCAGACGAGCAACGCAACGCAACAAAGTAAGCATTTTCAATCGGGTTCGGCTACCGTTTTGTGCGGCACGGTTAATTCCAAGGCATGGACGCTGCTGAGGAAACCCTCACGCGGATCAATTTGAATGCGCCGCGGCATGATTTTGGGCTGGGGCCGATTGACATGGGTCAACGAGGTTAACAGGATAAGGTGAGAGACAGGCTCGCCAACCGGCCGCCCGCCGTCACAAGAAACCTCAACCTCAGGAGATGTCCATGTCAGACGATGTCGTCATCGTCAGCGCCGCCCGCACCCCGGTCGGCAGCTTCAACGGCGCGTTCGCCACCACCCCGGCCCACGACCTCGGCGCCGTCGCCATCAAGGCCGCGCTGGAGCGGGCGGGTATCGAGCCGGGCCGTGTCTCGGAAGTCATCATGGGTCAGATCCTGACCGCGGCGCAGGGTCAGAACCCGGCCCGCCAGGCCTCGATCGCCGCCGGCATCCCGGTGGAAAGCCCGGCCTGGGGCGTTAACCAGCTCTGCGGTTCCGGCCTGCGCACCGTGGCGCTCGGCTACCAGGCGCTGCTCAACGGCGATTCCGAAATCGTCGTCGCCGGCGGCCAGGAGTCCATGAGCATGGCCCCGCACGCGCAGTATCTGCGCGGCGGCGTCAAGATGGGCGGCCTCGAACTGGTCGACACCATGATCAAGGACGGCCTGTGGGATGCCTTCAACGGCTACCACATGGGCAACACCGCCGAGAACGTCGCGCGCCAGTACCAGATCACCCGCGCGCAGCAGGACGAGTTCGCAGTTCACTCGCAGAACAAGGCCGAGGCCGCCCAGAAGGCCGGCAAGTTCACGGACGAGATCGTCCCCGTCACCATCAAGTCCCGCAAGGGCGACATCATCGTCAGCGCCGACGAATATCCGCGCCACGGCGCTACCGTCGATGCGATGGCCAAGCTGAAGCCGGCGTTCGAGAAGGACGGCACGGTCACCGCCGGCAGCGCGTCCGGCATCAACGATGGCGCCGCCGCCGTGGTGCTGATGACCGCCAGGCAGGCTGCCAAGGAAGGCAAGAAGGTGCTCGGCCGCATCGTGTCGTGGGGCCAGGCCGGCGTCGACCCGAAGATCATGGGCACCGGACCGATCCCGGCGTCCCGCGCCGCGCTGAAGAAGGCCGGCTGGAACATCGGCGACCTCGACCTGATCGAGGCCAACGAGGCGTTCGCGGCGCAGGCCTGCGCGGTCAACAAGGACCTCGGCTGGGATACCGGCAAGGTCAACGTCAATGGCGGTGCGATCGCGATCGGCCACCCGGTGGGCGCGTCCGGCGCGCGCGTGCTGGTGACGCTGCTGCACGAGATGCAGAAGCGCGACGCCAAGAAGGGCCTCGCCACGCTGTGCATCGGTGGCGGCATGGGCATCGCCATGTGCATCGCACGCGACTGATCCTGAGGCAAAGTGACCGGCTGAATGATGAAAAGATCATCTGTCACCCGCAGTCGTAATTGTTAAAGATGAAATGCCCGGTCTCGCGCCGGGCATTTTCATCTTCGGGGCGTTTTTCTGGAACGCTTCAAACCTGCAGGCTGAGCTTCGTCAAAAGACCGGAATGATTTCCGGCTTATAAAGAAGACCACCAAGGAGGACTACGACATGGCACGTGTTGCATTGGTAACGGGGGGAACGCGGGGCATCGGCGCGGCGATCAGCAAGGCGCTGAAGGCCGCAGGCTATAACGTGGCGGCGAGCTACGCCGGCAACGACACCGCGGCCGAGAAATTCAAATCCGAGACCGGCATCCCCGTCTACAAATGGGACGTCAGCTCGTTCGACGCCTGCGCCGCCGGCATCAAGAAGGTCGAGGCCGATGTCGGTCCGATCGACGTGCTCGTCAACAATGCGGGCATCACCAAGGACGGCGCCTTCCACAAGATGACGCTCGATCAGTGGAACGCGGTCATCAACACCAATCTAGGTTCGCTGTTCAACATGACCCGCCCGGTGATCGAAGGCATGCGCGCCCGCAAGTTCGGCCGCATCATCAACATCTCCTCGATCAACGGCCAGAAGGGCCAGTTCGGCCAGGTCAACTATTCGGCGGCCAAGGCCGGCGACATCGGCTTCACCAAGGCGCTCGCGCTGGAGAACGCCAAGGGCGGCATCACCGTGAACGCGATCTGCCCCGGCTACATCAACACCGAAATGGTGCAGGCGGTGCCGAAGGAAGTGCTGGAGAAGAGCATCCTGCCGCTGATCCCGGTCAACCGCCTCGGCGAGCCCGAGGAAATCGCCCGCGCCGTGGTCTTCCTCGCCGCCGATGACGCCGGCGGCATCACCGGCTCGACGATGACCATCAACGGCGGACAGTACATGACCTGATCGCGATCGCGTCTTTTCCAGGAAACTCGTCATGCCCGGGCTTGTCCCGGGCATCCACGTCTTTACAACTGGCGGCGAGAAAGACGTGGATGGCCGGGATAAACCCGGCCATGACGAATGAATCCGATCATTGCCGAATCCCATGACCGCCCGTTCCGCTACGCTGATCGGCCTGACCGCGATCCTGATGTGGTCGCTCTTGTCGGTGCTCACGGTTGCCACCGGGAAAATCCCCGCGTTCCAGCTCGCTGCCATGACATTCGGCATCGGCGCCGCCGTGGCATTCGCCAGCTTCCTGTTCCGACCTTCCGCCTTCGGCGCCATGAAGCAGCCGCTGGTCGCCTGGGTAGTCGGCGTCGGCGGCCTGTTCGGCTATCACGCGCTGTACTTCCTCGCGCTGCGTTTTGCGCCGCCGGCCGAAGCCGGCCTGTTGAATTATCTCTGGCCGCTGCTGATCGTGCTGTTCTCGTCGTTCTTGCCGGGCGAACGGCTGGCGTCGCATCACATCATCGGCGCGCTGCTCGGGCTCGCCGGCACGGTGCTGCTGCTGGCCGGCAATACCGGCGAGGGATTCGCGCCCAGCCAGATTCCGGGCCTGGCCGCGGCCTTCCTCGCCGCCTTCGTATGGGCGGCCTACTCCGTGATGTCGCGCAAGCTGAAGGCGGTGCCGACCGACGCGGTGGCAGGCTTTTGCCTTGCGACCGCGCTGCTCGCCGCGCTGGTCCACAACATGGTCGAGACCACCGTGTGGCCGGAGACGATGGGGCAGTGGCTTGCCATCATCGCGCTCGGCGTCGGCCCTGTGGGGGCGGCGTTCTTTGTCTGGGACATCGGGATGAAGCGCGGCGATATTCGCGTGCTGGGGGCCGCGTCCTACGCGACGCCGTTGCTGTCGACGGCGTTCCTGATCCTTGCCGGTTACGCGCAGCCGACCGCGACGATTGCGATTGCCGCGGTACTGATCGCCGGCGGCGGTTTGATCGCGGCGAAAGATATGGTGCTGAGAAAAAAATCGTAGGATGGGTAGAGCGCAGCGAAACCCATCATCTCTCCGCGCAACGAATTGATGGGTTTCGCTGCGCTCTACCCATCCTGCGAGGAGCCCATAAAACTTTTCGGCGCCAATTCGAACTTCGCAAACTCGAATCCCGGCGCGACGGTGCAGCCGACCAGCGTCCAGTCTCCGTTGCTTTCGGCCGCCTGCCACGCGTGCGGCGGGACGATCGCCTGCGGCTCCTCGCCGGCTATGAGATCGGGGCCGAGGTTTACACTCCGCTGGCCGCTGTCATCGGCGATTTGCAGCGTCAGCGCCGCGCCCGCGTAGTAGTGCCAGACCTCGACCGCATCGATGCGATGCCAGTGCGAGCGTTCGCCGCGCGCCAGCAGGAAATAGATCGCGGTCGATCGTGAACGTCCGCCGGCATCCGTGCTTTCATCGCGAAACGTTTCGCGATAATGCCCGCCTTCCGGATGCGGTTTCAGTCCAAGCCGTGCGATGATGTCGGCGGCTTCTTTCGGAAGCGCCATCAGGATTTGTTCTTGCGTTCGCGCAGTTCGCCGAACACTTTCTCGGCGCTGGCGCCCTTCATGTGCAGCTTCGCCGCCACGGACGGCTCGTCGGCACGCAGGAACACGTTGGCCTTCTTTTCCTCGCCGAGCAGCACGGGGATGGTCGGCTTGTTCTCCGCGCGCAGCCGCGCCACTTCCTCGGCGCGCGCCTTCAGCGCGGGATTGTCGCCGTCGACCGTGAGCGCGAACTTGACGTTGGAAGCGGTGTACTCATGGCCGCAATAGAGTTTGAAATCGTCCGGTAGCGCCCGCAGCTTCAGGAGCGAATCCCACATCATCGGATAGGTGCCCTCGAACACCCGGCCGCATCCGATCGAGAACAGGGTGTCGGCGGCAAACACCGCTTTCTCGCCGTCGAACACGTACGAGACATGGTCGAGCGTATGGCCCGGCGTTTCCAGCACCCGCACCAGCATGCCGCCGACCTTGATGACGTCTCCATGGGCGGTGCGCAGATCGACATCGGCGATCTTGGCCGACTTGTCGTGCGGGGCGACGACGCGGCAATTGTACTTCTGCTTCAACTCGGCGACCCCGCCGACATGGTCGTGATGGTGATGGGTGATGAGGATATCCGTCAGCGTCCAGCCTTCCCGCTCCAGCGCCTTGATGATCGGCGCGGCCTCCGGCGCATCGATCGACGCGGTGGCCTTGGTCGCGGGATCGTGGATCAGATAGCCGAAATTGTCGGTGAGGCAGGCAAAGGTGCGAATTTCCGCGGCCATGATAGCTCCCTGAGTAAGGCTCAGCTCCCCATTTGATAGCATGAAATATGGCGTTAACGCTCACGCGGCAATGCCATTTTCGCCGCGCCGCAGCCGATCGCGGTATGTTAGATTGGTGCCATGACCATCGACGTGATCGACCTTCGCGATTTCTATTCGCAACGCCTCGGCATCGTGGCGCGGCAGCTGATCAACCGTGGCATCCGCGCGCGGTGGCCCGACGCAGCCGGGCAGCGCGTGCTCGGGCTCGGCTACCCGACGCCCTATCTCGGCCTGTTTCGCGAGGATTCCGAGCGCTGCATCGCTTTCATGCCGGCCGCCCAGGGCGTGCTGAAATGGCCGACGGCGCGGCCGGCGCTGGCGACGCTGATCGATGAGTTTTCGATGCCCCTGCCGGACGCCGCGGTGGACCGGATCTTGTTGGTCCATGCGCTGGAAATGTCCGACGATCCGGAGCGATTGCTGCGCGAGGCGTGGCGCGTGCTGGCGCCGTCCGGGCGCCTGATCGCGGTCATCCCGAATCGTCGCGGCGTGTGGACGCGCACCGACAACACGCCGTTCGGTCACGGCCGGCCGTATTCGCGCGCGCAGATCACGCAGCTGCTGCGGCATACCTGGTTCACGCCGGCTGCGTGGGGCGAGGCGCTGTTCCTGCCGCCGGTCGGCAACAGCTGGCTTCTGCGATCGGCGATGGCGTGGGAGCGCGCCGGCGCTGCGCTGTCGCTGCCGTTTGCCGGCGTGCATATCGTGGAGGCGACCAAGCAGGTCTATCGCGCGATTCCGGCAGGCCGCGAACGCACGCGGCTGATTCCGTCGCTGGAGCCGGTGCTGGTGCCGTCGTCGACGGCGTCGCGCGACAAGCTGGACAAATAAACAGGGCGGGCAAAGGCGCACAGCGCTTTGCCCGCCCTGAAGGACTGCGCGAACCGCTTACTCATTCCCCGGATTGAAATCTTCGCTCGGCGCGGCAGGCGCGGCCAAGCTGTCGGGGCGCGGTCCGTGCGGACGGCGTCGGCGGCGCGGAAAACGCTCGCGGTCGCCTCCGCCTTCATATCCGCCGGCCCCGCCGTTCACCTGCGGCTGCGGTCCGGTGATGAAGGACGGCAGGCGGTCGACGCCGCCGGTATCGGCAATCACCGGCTGCGGCTGGTTTTGCGGCTGATACTGCGGCTGCGGACGATGCTCGCGGTCGCGATCGCGATCCCGCTCGCGATGTTCGCGCGGCTGCTGCTGTTCGCGCTGATAGGGCTGGCCGTCGCCGCGCTGCTCGCGCGGATTGCTGTCGCGCATGTAGGGCTGTTGCTGCTGCGGGACGAAGCCCGGCTCCTGGCCGAAATGCGAGAAGCTCTCGCCTTCGTCCTCGCCATCTTCCGTCGCCGGCATTTCGTTGTCGACACGAGGTTGCGGCTGGTTCTGCCGGAACTGCTCCTGGGCCGCGGCGATCAGACGGAAATAATGCTCGGCGTGCTGGTAGTAATTCTCGGCTGCGACCGGGTCGCCGGAAGAGCGCGCATCGCGCGCCAGCTGGACGTATTTTTCCGCAACGTGGGATGCGGTACCGCGGATCTTGATGTCCGGCCCGTTGGATTCGAACACCCGGGTCATCGGGTTTTGACCGCGCCGGTTATTATTATTGTTGTTGTTATTATTGTTCCGGTTACGCATCCGCTTGTTGTTCTGACCGTTTCTCATGTGTCGCCTTTAATTCCAGCCCTGAAGTTATGCAGTTGCCGTCGTATCCTCATCGCATCCGGGCGCACTCAGGCGCACCGGGTCACGATGCCGTTCAAATTCATGTCGTCGATTTTGCCAACCATCGCGTTCAGCAAAGACGCGTTCCCCAACCAGCGCCGTTTACCGCGCGCCGGACCAAATCATTGAGCCAGTCAAACCAGCCTAATCGTCTTGCGTGACGACTTCGCGTGACGGAGTGTTTGCGTAAGTCTTCAAGACCAATATCAGGCTTTCGTTCGCTTTGCGGTCAAGAGCAGCACAGCTCCAGCTATTGCGCTCAATTCGACCTGCGTTTTGGAACCTTTCGCTCGGCGGGCTCTCGTTTCGAGAACTCTGGCGTACACCCGTTTTTAGCTACGGGGCCAGCCACCCGGGACCGATTTGTGACCGGAACGTAGTCGCTCCCGGGTGATATTCCAAGAGGTTTTTTTGCGTTCCAATAGGACTTTATCGGGCCGTTTTGTGGCCCGCGACGGCCCGCGGAATGCCCGCCAGATCGGCCTTGGGGGAGGGGGCGGGCGTTAACCCGGCAGCTACCATCAAAGCCTCGATTTGGCCGCTCTGGCCCGCTCCGGCCTCCACGACCAGGGCGGCACCGGGCATCAGAAGTCTGGCTGCCTGGGGAACCAGCGCGCGGTAGGCGTCCAGCCCGTCGGCGCCGCCGTCGAGCGCGGCCAGCGGATCGTGGTTCCGGACCTCTGCCGCCAGGTCGCCGACATCAGCCGAGCGGATATAGGGCGGATTCGAGACGATCAGATCGAACCGGCCGGATAGCCCGCTCGCATAATCGCACGCGATGAATGTCGCGCGATCCGACAGTCCTGCGCGCGCCGCGTTGGCTGCGGCGGTCTGCAGCGCTGCTTCGGAGATGTCGGTGCCTGTGCCCGTTGCTGCCGGCAATTCGGACAGCAGCGCCAGAAGAATGGCGCCGGTGCCGGTGCCGAGATCGGCGATGCGCAGCTGACGATCGAGTTCGCCGCCGGCGCGCAACAGTTCGAGTGCCAGTTCGACCACGGTCTCGGTGTCGGGCCGCGGCACCAGCGTCGCAGGCGCGAGTTGCAGCGGCAGTCCCCAGAATTCCTTTTCGCCGACAATGCGCGCGACTGGTTCGCCGGCGAGACGGCGGCGCGCTAAGTCTTCGAGACGTGCGAATTCGCCCTGCGTGAGTTGGCGCTGTGCCGCCGTGATCAGGCCGGTCAGGTCGAGACCGAGCGTGTGCCCCGTCAGCAGCCGCGCGTCGAGTTCGGCGGAATCGATTCCAGCGGATCTGAATTGAAGGGTCAGTGCCCGCCGCGCCGTCTCGACGGTTTGTGCCGGCGTCACGCCGCCGCGCCCTGCGCTGCAAGCTGGGCTGCCTGATGCTCGGTGGTCAGCGCGTCGATCAGTTCGCCCAGCGCTTCGCCCGAGATCACCTGCGGCAGCTTGTACAGCGTCAGATTGATCCGGTGATCGGTGACGCGCCCTTGCGGAAAATTATAGGTGCGGATGCGCTCGGAGCGGTCGCCGGAGCCGACCTTCTCCTTGCGGTCGGCGGAGCGCGCCGCATCGACGCGCTGGCGCTCGGCGTCATAGATCCGCGAGCGCAGGATGTTCATCGCTGAGGCGCGATTTTTATGCTGCGAGCGGCTGTCCTGCATCATGACAACGATGCCGGTCGGAATGTGGGTGATGCGGATCGCCGATTCGGTCTTGTTGACGTGCTGTCCGCCGGCGCCCTGCGCCCGCATGGTCTCGATCCGCAGATCGTCGTTCTTGATGTCGACGTCGACATCCTCGACCTCGGGCAGCACGGCGACGGTTGCGGCCGATGTATGAATGCGTCCCTGCGTCTCGGTGTCAGGGACGCGCTGCACGCGGTGCACGCCGGATTCGAATTTCAGCTTGGCGAACGCGCCGCGGCCCTGCACCTCGGCGATGATTTCCTTGAAGCCGCCCATGGTGCCTTCCGAGGCCGAGATCACCTCGACCTTCCAGCCCTGCAGGCCGGCGAACCGCTCATACATCCGGAACAGGTCGCCGGCGAACAGCGAGGCCTCGTCGCCGCCGGTGCCGGCGCGGATTTCCAGCATCACGTTGCGGTCGTCCATGGCGTCCTTGGGCAACAGCGCCACGCGGATTTTCTGCGAAAGCTCGTCGACGCGCGCCTGCAGCGTCTCCAGCTCGGCTTCGGCCATGCTGCGCATTTCCGGATCGGTGGCCGGATCCGCCAGCAGCGATTCGGCATCCGCAATCTCGGTCCGCGCCGCGCGATAGGTCTTCACGGCGTCGATCAGCGGATTGAGCTCGGCGAGCTCGCGGGTGATCTGGACGTATTTCTCGGAATTCAACTGGCCCAGCAGTTCGGCCTCGAGCGAGGCGTGGTGGGCAAGCAGGATGTCGAGTTTGGCTTCGGGCAACATGGCGTGGTTCTCAAGGATCGGATGCAGAGGGCGGGCGTCGTCGGGCAGAGCCTCGCTACAACGACAGCCCCTCGGTCTCCGCGAATTCCGTCAGCTTCTGCCGGATCGAGACGCTGCCCGAGGGCGCATCGAGCAACGGCATGATCATGGCTTCGGCCTTTTTGGCGTCGAGGTCGAGGATCAGCGCCTTCACCGGGCCATGCGCGGTGGCGGATAGTGACAGCGAACGGTAGCCGAGCGCGATCAGCGCCAGCGCGCCGAGCGGCTTGGATGCCATCTCGCCGCAGAGCGAGGCGCTCTTCTTCGCCGCCTTGGCCTTGCGCACGATGTCGCGCAGCGCGCGCAGGATCGGCGCGGACATGGTGTCGAAGCGCTCGGAAACCTTGGCGTTGCCGCGGTCGACGGCGTACAAAAACTGGAAAAGGTCGTTCGATCCGACCGAAACGAAATCGACTTTCTTCAGCAATTCGTCGAGCTGGTAGAGCAGCGCGGGCACTTCCACCATGGTACCGACATCGATGCGTTCCGGCAGCGGATGGCCGTGCTGACGCAGATAGGTCAGTTCGCGCTCGACGATCGCCTTGGCCTGATCGAACTCGGCTACGTCAGATATCATCGGGAACATGATCTTCAGCGCGCGGCCGCCTCCGGCCCGCAGCAGCGCGCGAATTTGTCCGCGCAGCAATCCCGGCCGGTCGAGGCCGAGCCGGATCGCGCGCCAGCCGAGCGCGGGATTTTCCTCGATCACGGTTTCCATGTAGGGCAGCGCCTTGTCGCCGCCGATGTCCAGCGTGCGGAACGTGACCGGCTTGGTGCCGGCGGCGTCCAGCACCGTGCGATACAGCGCGAGCTGGTCGGAGGAGCGCGGCAGGCTCTGGCCGACCATGAACTGCAATTCGGTGCGGAACAGTCCGATGCCGGCGCTGCCGGTGTCATCGATATGCGGCAGGTCGACGACGAGGCCGGCGTTGATCATCAGTTCGACCGGCTGGCCGTCCCTGGTCACGCAGGGCAGGTCGCGCAGCGCGGCATACTGCGCCTGCCGCCGGGCGCGGAAGCGCACCCGCTCGGCATAGGCCGATTCGATTTCGGCCGACGGGCGAACGTAGATCGAGCCGGACGTGCCGTCGACGATGATGGCGTCGCCGGGATCGGCGATGCCGGGCGCGTTCGGAACCTCGCCGACGGCGGGAATGCCGAGCGCGCGCGCCACGATCGAGACGTGGGAATTGGCGGTGCCTTCCTCCAGCACCAGTCCGCGCAGGCGCTTGCGGTCATAGTCGAGCAGCGCCGCGGGCCCCATCGCGCGCGCGATCAGGATGGCGTTTTCGGGCAGTTGCTCGCGCGACGGCGCGTGATCCTGTCCCACCAGTTGCCGCATCAGGCGGTGGCCGAGATCCTCGAGGTCGTGAAGGCGGTCGCGCAGATACGGATCGGTCGAACGCAGCATGCGGGCGCGGGTGTCGGACTGCACGCGCTCGACGGCGGCTTCCGCAGTGAGGCCGGTGGCGACCGCCTCGTGCAGCTTGTGCGACCAGCCATGGTCGTTGGCGAACATGCGGTAGGCTTCCAGCACCTCGCGATGCTCGCCGCCCTCGGCGACATCGCCGCGTTCCAGCATGCGATCGAGATCGGCACGCAGCTTGCCCAGCGCCGTGTCCAGCCGCTTGAGTTCCTTGGGCAGGTCTTCGGCAATGTAGTTGGTGATGACGACGCGCGGCTCGTGCAGCACGACATGGCCGAGCGCGATGCCGTCGGAGAGGATGGCGCCGGTCTTGTGCAGGGAGTGCCGCGCCGCAGGCTCTGCGCCGGGTTGCGCCAGTGCCGCCAGTTCGCCCGAGGCGATCATTTCCGCCAGCACCATGGCGGTGGTCTGCAGCGCCTCTACCTCTTCCTCGACATAGGTGCGCTTGGCGCGGTTCTGCACCACCAGCACGCCGAGCGTGTTGCCGGCGCGCAGGATCGGCACGCCGAGGAACGAGTGGTAAATCTCTTCACCCGTTTCGGGGCGGAACGAAAAGGCCGGATGGCTTTGCGCGTCCGACAGGTTGAGCGGGTTCGCCTCGCTGGAGACGAGACCGACAAGGCCCTCATGCGCGTGCAGCACCGTCCGGTGCACGGCGTCGCGGTTCAGACCCTCGGTGGCATAGAGTTCGAGCGTATTGTCGATGCGCAGCACGTAACAGGAGCAGACCTCGGCCACCATGTTGGCCGCGATCAAGACCACGATCTTGTCCAGGCGCTCCTGGGCGGAGACTTGCTCCGCCATGGTTTCGCGGAGCCGTCTCAACAAGACGCGGGGACCTCCCGACGCGCTCCGCATGTGCCAAAATCCTCCCCCGCAAAGCCGTCCGGCCGGGTGGCCGGGGGCTGATGTGAAACGCACGAAAATCAACAATTTCAATCATTCGGCACCGCCCGCAGGCGCTGGTCCGGCCGAATCGAGGTCGCCACAACCGTCGCACAGTCTGTGGCGGCCCACCTCTCAGGCCTATAGCCAATCGAGGCTTGTTTTGCCAAGCAAAAGGCCTGCCAGAAACAATAACGTGTGGGTCACTGGCGATGCTGCGCCAGCGAAGCGGCACGATCTGCCGAAAACGCCGCTGGTATGACGATCAGACCATGGGCCGCGAGTTCTGGAGAAAATCGTTCTAAAGCGTTTTCCAGCGAAGTGGAAACCGGTTCGCGCCAGGAAAGCGCGTCAAAGCAAAAATCTAGAGCCCCGTTCCGATTCTATCGGAACGGAAAAGGCTCTAGGTCTGGTCGAGCCCATAGAGCGTGTGCAGCGTGCGTACCGCCAGTTCAGTATAGGCGGCGTCGATCAGCACCGAGAACTTGATCTCTGAAGTGGTGATGGCGCGAATGTTGATGTTGCGCTCGGACAGCGCCTTGAAGCCCTTGGCGGCGACGCCGGCATGGCTGCGCATGCCGCTGCCGATCACCGAGACCTTCGCCACGTCGGTGGCGCTGTCGAGCCTGGCGTAGCCGATCTTGTCCTTCGACGCGGTGATGGTGTCGCGGGCGCGGGTATAGTCGGACGCTGGAACGGTGAAGGTGAGGTCGGTGGTCTTGCCGTCCTCGGAGACGTTCTGCACGATCATGTCGACGTTGATATTGGCATCAGCCAGCGGTCCGAAGATCGCAGCCGCGACGCCGGGCTTGTCCTCGATCTGGCGCACGGAAATCTGGGCTTCGTCCTTGGAGAAGGCGATGCCGGTGACGACGTGGCTTTCCATGATTTCCTCCTCGCTGCAGATCAGCGTGCCCGGCGGCTGGTTGGCGTGCGGGTCGATATCTTCCGGCTTGTCGAAGCTGGAACGGACGAATACCGGCATGTTGTGCACCATGCCGAGTTCCACCGAGCGCACCTGCAGGACCTTGGCGCCCTGCGAGGCCAGTTCCAGCATGTCCTCGAACGCGATCTTGTCGAGTCGCCGCGCCTTGGGAACCACGCGCGGATCGGTGGTGTAGACGCCATCGACGTCGGTGTAGATGTCGCAGCGGTCGGCATGGATTGCCGCCGCGATCGCCACCGCCGAAGTATCCGAGCCGCCGCGGCCGAGCGTGGTGATTCGGTTGGTCTGCGGATTGATGCCCTGGAATCCGGCGATGACGGCGACTTCCTTGCGGTCCTTGAAGCGGTTGACGATCTCCGCGCCGTCGATTTCGAGAATCCTCGCCGAGGCGTGCGCATCCGAGGTCCGGATCGGAATCTGCCAGCCCTGCCACGAGCGGGCCTGGATGCCCATGCCCTGCAGCACGATCGCGAGCAGTCCCGATGTCACCTGCTCACCCGATGCGACCACGGCGTCATACTCACGCGCGTCGTGCATCGGCGAGGCGTCGCGGCACCATTCCACCAGTTCGTTGGTCTTGCCGGACATGGCCGACACCACGACGGCGACGTCGTGTCCGGCATCGACTTCGCGTTTGACGTGACGCGCGACGTTGCGGATTCGGTCGATATTGGCGACGGACGTACCGCCGAATTTCATCACGAGGCGGCCCATGACGACGCGTGCATTCCCTGTGAGGATAAGTTACTTGAGCCGCACGGAAATTGGAGCGCGCGGGTCGAAAGCGGCGTATACATAGCGATGCGGCCTTGGGCAAGCACCCGGGTTCCGTTTTCGGCCAAAAAATGGCGCAATTTCTGTGGTGACGGGGTAATTCAGGGTAGGCGTATGGGGCGTTACATCGACGATATCCTGCAACCCGGCGAGAAGGTGTTGTACTCGACCAATGCGCACTGGATGTTCTTTCTGCCGTCGATCGCGGCGTGGATCGCGGTGATCGTGTTTCTGGTGCTCTCGCGCATGGTCGGCACTGACGTCCTGATGCTGATTTGCCTGGCCTTCGCGGCAGTCGCGGCACTGGTCGCCTTGTACTGGACGGCGACGGCCTGGTTCCACCGCTGGACCACCGAGACCGATGTCACGAATATGCGAGTCGTTCACAAGACCGGTTTCATCAAGCGGCGGACCTTCGAGATGAGCCTCGACAAGGTCGAGAGCGTCGATGTCAATCAGAGCATCCTTGGGCGCATGATGAACTATGGCGATGTCACGATTCAGGGCGTTGGCGAGGGCACGCAAACCATCGCCACCATTGCGCGGCCACTCTCGTTTCGTAGTGCCATCACCGCCCGACCGGTCGGTACGTAGCCATGGCGATGCAGTCGAAATCATCCGCCGGTTCTTCCTCGAGCGGCAGCACGGTCGACCCGGCAGAAGTTGCGAAATTTTCCAAACTGTCGGACGAGTGGTGGGATCCCCGGGGCAAGATGGCCCCCCTGCACAAGATCAACCCGCTGCGGCTCGGCTACATCAGGGACGCGGCCTGCCGCAAGTTCGATCGCAACGTCAAAAGCCTGAGTTGCCTGTCGGGCCTGCGCGTCCTCGATATCGGCTGCGGCGCCGGGCTGTTGTGCGAGCCGCTGACGCGGCTGGGCGCACAGGTGATCGGGATCGATCCGTCCGCGACCAACATCGCCGCCGCCAAGTTGCATGCCGACAAGGGCCATTTGTCGATCGACTACCGCTGCACCACGGTCGAGACGATGGACGTGCGCGAGCGCTTCGACATCGTGCTGGCGATGGAAGTGATCGAGCACGTCATTGATGTCGGCGCGTTCCTTTCGCGCTGCGCGGCGATGGTCAAGCCGGGCGGGATGATGGTGGTCTCGACCCTGAACCGCAACTGGAAGAGCTTTGCGCTGGCGATCGTCGGCGCCGAATATGTGCTGCGCTGGCTGCCGCGCGGCACGCACCAGTGGGACAAGTTCGTCACCCCCGACGAACTCGCGCAGCATCTCGCCCACAACAGGTTCACCATCACCGAACAGGCCGGTGTGGTCTACAACCCGCTCGCCGACCGCTGGAGCATCTCGTCCGACATGGACGTGAACTACATGGTGGTGGCGGAGGGGATGTAGTTGATCCCGGCACCTTAGCCACATAACCGGTGTCGTCCCTGCGAACGCAGGGACCCACAGCCACCGGCGGAAGTTTTGCGAAGAGCGTCTGCTGCTCTGCCTTATCGAAAGATCACGCGGTATGGGTCCCTGCGTTCGCAGGGACGACGATAGATTTGGTGCTTGACGCAATCCTGTCATGACGCCGCTCCGGTTGACCGCACCCGTGCCGCCCGGCACGGTGCGGCGATCTTCCCGCCGGTATTTCCCATGTTCACCGTCGCCTCGCTCTGGATTCCCTTCACCATCGTCGCTGCGCTCGGCCAGGTCGCGCGCAACGCGATGCAGCGGTCGTTGACGGGACCGCTCGGGACCTGGGGCGCCACCAATATCCGCTTCCTGTTCGGCTTTCCGTTCTCGATCGTCTTCTTCGCGGTCGTGGTGGCTTTCACCGGCGACGCCGTGCCGTGGCCGGCCGCGATGTTCTGGCCGTGGCTGCTGCTCGGCGCGCTGAGCCAGATCGTCGCGACCGGCCTGATGCTGCTGGCGATGAACGACCGCTCGTTCGTGGTGACGACGGCGTATCTGAAGACCGAGGCGATCCAGACCGCGATCTTCGGCTTCGTCTTTCTCGGCGATCATCTGACCTTGCTGAAGGTGGTCGCGATCCTGATTGCGACCATAGGCGTGGTGATCACCGCGCTGCGGCCGGGCGGCGAAAAAGGCTTTGCCGAGTTGAAGCCGACCATCATCGGCCTGGTCGCCGCCGGCTGCTTCGCGCTCTCGGCGATCGGCTTTCGCGGCGCGATCATCACCGTGCCTGGCGTCTCCTTCGTGACGGCGGCGTCGTATACGCTGGTGTTCGGCCTGTTCGTGCAGACGCTGGTGCTGACCGTCTATCTGCTCGCTCGCGCCCCCGACGTGCTGATGAAGATTTTCGGCCTGTGGCGGCCCTCGATGCTCGCGGGCTTCATGGGCGCGTTCGCCTCGCAATTCTGGTTCCTGGCGTTCGCGCTGACGGCAGCCGCCAACGTGCGCACGCTGGCGCTGGTCGAGGTGCTGTTCGCGCAGGCCGTGGCCTATTACTCGTTCAAGCAGGCGCTATCGGCGCGCGAACTGTCCGGCATCGTGCTGATCGTGATCGGCGTGGCGCTGCTGGTGGCGGCTTAGCGTCATTCCGGGGCGGCGCGAAGCACCGAACTATGGTGCGCAATTGCGCACCTGAGAATCTCGAGATTCCGGGTTCACGCTACGCGTGCCCCGGAATGACGCCAAGAAATCGTAGGGTAGGCAACGCCAAGCATCAATTCCGATCGTCCGGCAACACCGGCAGCGGAGAGACCTCGACGCCTTCGTCGATCAGAGAACGCGCTTCCTCGGGCGAGGCTTCGCCGTAGATCGGGCGGTGCTCGATATCGCCATAGTGCATCTTGCGGGCCTCGTTGGGGAAGCGCTCGCCGACATTGTCGGCGTTCTTCACGATGTGGTCGCGCAATTCCTTGAGCTTGGTGCGCAGCTCGAGCTCTTGCGACATCAAGAGCGGCGTCGTTTCCGATGCGGTCGCTTCCGCAGGCGCCGTCGGTACTGGCGCGGGAGCTTCGCGGCCCTTCCTGGTCACGATCTGCGGGGCCATGATGGCGCGCTCGACCTTGACCGAGCCGCAGGCCGGGCAACTCACCAGCTTGCGCTTCTCCTGGCTTTCATACGCCGCGGAACTTTGAAACCAGCTTTCGAACGCATGGCCCTTCTCGCAGCGAAGGTTGTAGTGGATCATGCCGAGCCCCGGACGAGATGCAGATGCTCCGGGCCGGCCTTGGGATCGGCGATGCCAAAACGCCGCCCATGCTGCAGCGACGGCACGGATTTACGCGCAGCCTCTACCTTTGTTGCGTCGATCTCGGCGAGGAACACGCCGGGCTCGACGCCGCCCTCGGCGAGGATCTCGCCCCAGGGCGCAATGATCAGCGAATGGCCGTAGGTCTCGCGCTTGTTCTCGTGCATGCCGGCCTGGGCCGCGGCGAACACGAAGCAGCCGTTCTCGATCGCGCGGGCGCGCAGCAGCGTGTGCCAGTGCGCCTCGCCGGTCTTGCGCGTGAACGCCGACGGCACGGTGAGGAACGAGGCGCCGGCTTCGGCGAGCGCGCGATACAGCGCCGGAAAACGCACGTCGTAGCAGATCGTCAGCCCGATGCGACCCCATGGCAGATCGGAGATGACGGCCGTCTCGCCCGGCTGATAATTGGCCGACTCGCGGTAGCTCTCGCCGCCGGGCAGGTCGATGTCGAACATGTGGATCTTGTCGTAGCTGGCGAGCACGTTGCCGTCAGGGGCGATCAGGAACGAACGGTTGACGGCGCGCTCCGGCGAGAAGCGCAGCGCCAGCGAGCCGATGTGGAGATGGATCTTCAGTTCCGCCGCCAGCGCGCGATAGGCCTTCAGCGAGCGATCGTCCTCCTCGGCGGCGAGATGCTCGAACAGCGCCTTGCGGTTCAGCTGCATCATGTTGCTCACCTCGGGGGTGAGTACGTAGTCCGCGCCTTGCGCTGCCGCCTCGCGGATCAATTTCATGCCCTGCTCGAGGCTGGGCTCGGGCAACAGTCCGGTGCGCATCTGCACCATGGCGGCCGTGAAGGTGGAGCCAGCGCTCATGAGGATGCCTTTTCTCCGGCGAGCAGGGCGTCGAGCTTGCCCGCGCGGTCCAGCGCGTAGAGCTCGTCGCAGCCGCCGACATGGGTTGCACCGATGAAGATCTGCGGAAAGGTCGAGCCATGTCCGGCGCGGTCATACATCTGATCGCGAAGGGCCGGGTCTGAGGCCACGTTCAATTCGGTGAACGCGGCATTCTTGCGCGTCAGCAACGATTTGGCGGCGGTGCAATAGCCGCAGCCGGGACGGGTATAGATTTCAATGGCGGTCATGGCGCGCTCTGGTTCGGAACTATCTGAACTATATGGGAGCCCGGTGGGTGTCCACAACCCGCGCGAACACCAGCACGTCGACCTGCGCCGCTTTGGCACGCAACAAGGCACGGGCGCAGGCATCCGTCGTGGCGCCCGATGTCAGGACATCGTCGATCAGGATCACACGACGCCCGGCGATATCGGCGCTGCGCTCGGGCGCAACCTTGAACGCGCCCTGCACATTGCTCGCACGCTGCGGCCGCGACAGCCCGATCTGCTGCTCGGTCGCGCGAATCCGCCGCAGCGCCTCGGAGGCCAGTTTGACGCCGCTTTGCCGCGAAATCACCCGCGCCAGCGCGCCGGACTGGTTGTAACGACGGCTCCAGCCGCGCCGCCAATGCAAGGGAACCGGCACCAGCACGTCGGCCTCGCCGAGCAATTCCTGGCCCGCGCGGGCCATCCAGCGGCCCATGGTGGGCGCCAGATCCGTGCGGTCCTGGTACTTCAGCGAGTGAACCAGCGTGCGGGCGACATCGTCATAGCGCACCGCGGCGCGGGCGCGCTGGTACGCCGGTGGGCTGGCGATGGCCTCCATCGACAGTAATTCCGGTCCCGGATCGTACACAAAGGGAATGCCGAGCCGCGGGCAATAGGGCGGCTCGATGAACGACAGTTTCGCCCAGCACGCCGCGCAGACGCCTTCGCCATCGACCGGCTCGCGGCAGGAAACGCACAGCGTCGGCAGCGCGATGTCGAGCGCCAGCCGTGGAATATGCGCAAGCGCGTCGCGGCAAGCGCAGAGCGCGCCGCGCAGATGGTTGGAGAAGGAGCGTGATGATGATGCCTCGGCGTCCATGACGCGAGGCTAGCGTCGTGTGTCGCGCGGCTCAAGCGCAGGATTGCCAGAGATCGGGCAGGCGGCTACCAACCGGCATGGCTTCTAACCCGACCGTCGCGCCCATTCTATTCGATCGTGCCATGTTGCGCGCGCGGCTCGATCGCGCGCGGCGCGGAGAGCCTGTCACGTTCCTGCTCGATCGCGTCAGGGAGGATATGGAAGACCGGCTGCAGGCGGTAACGCGCAGCTTTGCCGACGTGGCAGATATCTGGACGCCGGGCGAGTTGTTGCGAAAACCGCTGGCCGATCGGTTTCGATCGATCGTCCACGTCGATCCCGATGAAAGTGAAGCGCTGCCCCTTCAGCCGGAGTCACTCGATCTCGTCGTCTCGGCGCTGGCGTTCCAGTTTGTCAACGATCTGCCGGGCGTACTGGCGCAGGTCCGTCGCGCGCTGAAGCCCGATGGCCTGCTGCTGGCCGCGATGATCGGCGGCGATACGCTGACCGAACTCAGGCAATCCTTTGCGGCGGCGGAAGCTGAATGCGAAGGCGGGGTGTCGCCGCGCGTCGTGCCGTTTGCCGATCTGCGCGATGTTGGCAGTTTGTTGCAGCGCGCCGGCCTTGCACTGCCGGTCACCGACGTCGATCGCGTCGTGGTGCGCTACGACAGCGCGTTTTCGCTGATGACCGATCTCAGGCGCATGGGTGCGAGCAACATCCTGATCGAGCGGCGGCGCACGCCGACCCGCCGCGCCACCATGCTGCGGATGGCGCAGATTTACGCTGAGCGTTTTGCCGATCCCGACGGCCGCATCCGCGCGACCTTCGACGTGATCTGGCTATCCGGCTGGGCGCCGCATGAAAGCCAGCAGAAGCCGTTGAAGCCGGGCTCGGCGAAGGCGAGTCTCGAGGCGGCGGTGAAGGGGAAGAACACTTGATGCCTGACCTCATGGTGTGGAGCGCCGCAGGCGCGTCCCGAACCATGAAGCCCCGATGCGGCCATCCTTCGAGACGGCGCTTTCGCGCCTCCTCAGGATCAGGTCAGAGACACTCCCCGCGGCCGTGGCGGCGTTCTACTTTGCATGGGGTTGTTTTCGATTTTTTGTGCCAGGAGGCGCCGACCCCTGCGCGTCACAGCAACAAATCGATCAAATGCGGGATCAACGGGATGTCCGCCGGCGGCATCGGGTAGTCGCGCAGTCTGTTGGCGCGGACCCAGGCCAGTTGCTGGCCCTCGCGCGCGGTCACCGTGCCTTCCCAGCGCCGGCAGATGTAGAGCGGCATCAGCAGGTGGAAGCTGTCATAGGCGTGGCTGGCAAAGGTCAGCGGCGCCAGGCACGGCTCGCTGACGTCGATGCCGATCTCCTCGTGCAGTTCGCGGATCAGCGTCTGCTCCGGCCGTTCGCCCGGTTCGACCTTACCGCCGGGAAACTCCCACAGCCCGGCGAGCGCCTTGCCTTCCGGGCGCTGCGCCAGCAGAATCCGTTTATCGACGTCGACAAGGGCGCAGGCGACAACGAGGGTAAGCTTGATGTCAGCCATGCGCCGCTCTCTCGCTCACGAACGGTAGTCGCCGTTGATCGCGACGTATTCCTTGGTGAGGTCGCAGGTCAGCACGCGGTCGCGGCCCTTGCCGAGCCCGAGGCCAACCTTGATCTGGATCTTCGGGTTCTTCATCACCTCGGACACCTCGGCCTCGTTGTAGGACGGATCGCGCGCGCCGCTCTTGGCGACGCGGATGCCGTTGAACGAGATCGACAGCTTGTCGCGGTTGGCGGGCTCGCCGGCCTTGCCGACCGCCATCACCACGCGGCCCCAATTGGCATCCTCGCCGGCGATCGCCGTCTTGACCAGCGGCGAGTTCGCGATCGACATCGCGATCCTGCGCGCCGAGGTCTTTGTGGTCGCGCCCTCGACGATCACCTCGACCAGCTTGCGCGCGCCCTCGCCGTCGCGGGCAACCTGTTCGGCCAGGTCGGCCAGCACCCCGTAGAAGGCCTTGGTGAAGGCCTTCAGCCTGGGATCGCTGGCGCGGCTGATCTTTGGCGCGCCATGCTCCGCGGCCGCGCCGGTGGCGAAAGCGAGCAGGGTGTCCGACGTCGAGGTGTCGCTGTCGATGGTGATGGCGTTGAAAGTGTCCTCGACGCTGGTCTTGAGCAGCGACTGCAGTACGGCCGACGACAGCGGCGCATCGGTGAACACAAAGGACAGCATGGTCGCCATATCGGGCGCGATCATGCCGGCGCCCTTGGCCATGCCGTTGATGGTGACCCTGGCCTTGCCGAGCTTGACGGTCGCGGTCGCCACCTTCGGGAAGGTGTCGGTGGTCATGATCGCCCTGGCCGCGTCCATCCAGTGCTCGGGCGTGGCGGCCTCAGCTAGCGTTGCCAGCACGCCGTCGAACTTGGTGGCGTCAAGCGGTTCGCCGATCACGCCGGTCGAGGCGAGGAATACGTCGCCGGTGGCGCAGCCGACCGCCTTCGAAGCGATCTGCGCGGTCAGTGCCGTCGATTGCTTGCCGGTCTTGCCGGTGAAGGCGTTGGCATTGCCGGAGTTGACCACCAGCGCGCGCGCCTTGCCGCCCTTCAGCCTGGCGCGGCACCATTCGACCGGCGCGGACGGGCACTTGGACTTGGTGAACACACCGGCGGCCGTGGTGCCTTTGTCCATCACCGCAAGCAGCACGTCGGTACGGCCCTTGTAGCGGATGCCGGCAGCCGCGGTCGCAAGCCTCACGCCTGCAATGGCGGGCATCTCGGGGACATCGGTCGGGGCGAGGGGAGAGACGGTTGTGGACATGCGAGCACCTTGTTCGACCAGGTCAACCTTAGCCGGGGCTGCCAACTCGGCCCCAGACATGGAACGGCCGGGCGCTTCGGCCCGGCCATGACGATGGTAGATACTATTGGTCTCGAAGAAGTGACAGCGATTTCTTACTTCTTCGCCGGCGCCATCTTGGAATCCGCGGGCTTGGCGGCATCCGGCTTCGCGGCGGCTTCCGCCGGCTTGTCCATGCGCTCGACCTTGGCGGCTTCGCGCAGCTTGGCGACGTATTCCGCCTGCGCCTTGCGGGTCACATAGGTCTCGATCTGGGCCTTGACCTGCTCGAAGTCGGGAGCCTTGCGGGACCGCTTTTCCTCGACCTTGATGACGTGCCAGCCGAACTGCGACTTGACGGGGTCGGAGATCTTGCCGGGCTCCAGCGCGAAGGCGACGGTGGAGAATTCCGGCACCATCTGCTCCTTGGTGAAGAAGCCGAGGTCGCCACCGTCGGAGGCGCCCGGGTCCTTGGACTTCTTCTTCGCCAGCTCGGCGAAGTCGGCACCCTTCTTCAGCTCTTCGGCGACCGCCTTGGCCTCGTCCTCGGTTTCGACCAGGATGTGGCGGGCGCGGACTTCCATTTCGCCGGTAATCTGCTTCGAGGCCTCTTCATAGACCTTCTTCATCGCCTCTTCGGTGGTCGCCGCCTTGCCCTCGGTGGCCAGCAGGCTGTCCATCAGCAGGCGGCTGCGCGTGAACGCAAGGCGTCTCTTGAAGTCCTCGGAATTCTCGACCTTCTTGTCCTCGGCGGCCTTGGCGACGATCTTCAGGTCGATCAGGAAGGCCAGCACGTTGTCCTTCTTGGTCGCCGGGTCCATCTGGGCGAGGCTGGGGCCGAGTTCCTCTTCGGCAAGCGCGACATCGCTCTGGCGGATCTCCACGCCGTTGACCTTGGCGAGCACGGGATTGTCCTGGGCCCGAACCGGCAGGCCCGCGGCCAGTACCGCGGCCAGGCAGCCCGTCGCGGCCAGTGCGGCCAGGCCGAAGCGCAGGCCGGTTTTCGTTTCCGGGAACGAGGTGGTCATGCAAAATCCTTGTATTGAACAGGGGAAGGCCAAAGGCGGCGGGACACTCGCCCAATCATGGGGACTTGGCAACGCGAAAAGTCTGTCGAAATGATGAATTCCTTGACATATCTCGATACGTTGACAAGCCCCGGGGGCAGCCATATCTCTGCCGGAACCTATCGACGGTATTGAGCTTATTTCGCTGCGGTTTTTGCCGTTGAACCCTGGATTGCCCGATTCCCACTCATTTGGCGGATGACCCCCGGTTCGGGGCGTTTCTCCGCGATGTGTCACGGTGAGTTGATGGGCAACTTGGTCTAACACGTCACGGCTGCAACGCAGGTAACGGCAAAGGCAGGAATTGGCATGATCGGCGCGTTCGCCCGCAAGTTTTTCGGTTCCGCCAACGACCGGCGGGTGAAGGGATACCAGTCCCGCGTCAACGCCATCAATGCGCTCGAGCCCGAGGTCGCTGCGCTGTCGGACGAGGCGTTGAAAGCCCGCACCGCCGAATTCCGTCAACAGCTCGCCGACGGCAAGACGCTCGACGACATCCTGGTTCCAGCCTTCGCCACCGTGCGCGAGGCCGCCAAGCGCACCCTCGGACAGCGCCATTTCGACGTGCAATTGATCGGCGGCATGGTGCTGCACGAGGGCGATATCGCCGAGATGAAGACCGGCGAAGGCAAGACGCTGGTGGCGACGCTAGCGGTCTATCTCAATGCGCTGGCCAGCAAGGGCGTCCATGTCGTTACCGTCAACGACTACCTCGCCCGCCGCGATAGCGAATGGATGGGCCAGATCTACAATTTCCTCGGGCTTTCCGTCGGCGTGATCGTGCACGGCCTCGACGATTCCGAGCGCAAGGAAGCCTATTCGCGCGACATCACCTACGGCACCAACAACGAATACGGTTTCGACTATCTGCGCGACAACATGAAGTACCGGCTGGAGGACATGGTCCAGCGCAGCCACTTCTACGCCATCGTCGACGAAGTCGATTCGATCCTGATCGACGAGGCGCGCACGCCGCTGATCATCTCCGGCCCGCTCGACGACCGCTCGGATTTCTACAACACCATCGACACCTTCTTCCCCAAGCTCGACAAGACGGATTACGACGTCGACGAGAAGCAGCGCACGGTGACGCTGACCGAAGGAGGCATGGAGAAGCTCGAAACCCTGCTTCGCGATGCCGGCCAGCTCAAGGGCGAATCGCTCTACGACGTCGAGAACGTCTCGGTCGTACACCACGTCAACCAGGCCCTGCGCGCGCATACGCTGTTCAACCGCGACAAGGACTACATCGTTCGCGACGGCGAGGTGATCATCATCGACGAGTTCACCGGCCGCATGATGCAGGGCCGCCGCTATTCGGAAGGTTTGCACCAGGCGCTGGAAGCCAAGGAGCATGTCGCGGTTCAGCCGGAAAACCAGACGCTGGCCTCGATCACGTTCCAGAACTATTTCCGCATGTACGAAAAGCTCGCGGGCATGACCGGCACGGCGCTGACCGAAGCCGACGAACTGTTCGACATCTACAAGCTCGAGGTCGTCGAGATCCCGACCAACGTGCAGGTCGCGCGTCTCGACGAGGACGACGAAGTCTACCGTACCCAGAACGAGAAATACGCCGCGATCCTTGCCGAGATCGAACGCGCCAACAAGCGGCTGCAGCCGGTGCTGGTCGGCACCGCCTCGATCGAAAAGTCGGAGGTGCTGGCCGAATACCTCAAGAAGAACGGCTACAAGCAGATCGATTTCGGCTCGGAATCCGGAATGGAAAAGCTTTACGCGGCGGCGCGTGCCGGCAAGCCGGCAAAGCTGTTTGCGGTGTTGAACGCGCGCTTCCACGAACAGGAAGCCTATATCGTCGCCGAAGCCGGCGTGCCCGGCGCGATCACGATCGCGACCAACATGGCCGGCCGCGGCACCGACATCAAGCTCGGCGGCTCGCTCGATATGCGGATCCAGCAGGAGACGGCCAACATCGCCGACGAGGCCGAGAAGGCCACGAAGATCGAGCAGATCAAGGCCGACATCGAGCGCTTCCGCGAGATCGTGCTGAAAGCCGAGGACGTCGTCGAAATCGAACCCGCCAAGGGCTCAAAGCCGGCCAAGACCATCACCAAGCCGGGCGGGCTCTACATCATGGGCTCGGAGCGCCATGAATCCCGCCGTATCGACAACCAGCTGCGCGGCCGTTCCGGCCGCCAGGGCGATCCCGGCCGTTCGAAATTCTTCCTGTCGCTGGAAGACGATTTGATGCGGATTTTCGGATCGGACCGCCTCGACAGCATGCTGCAGCGGCTCGGCCTGCAAGAGGGCGAGGCCATCATCCATCCTTGGATCAACAAGGCGCTGGAGAAGGCGCAGCAGAAGGTCGAGGCACGCAACTTCGACATCCGCAAGAATC
>JAESGW010000388.1_pt1 | contig 50215 bp, 48 predicted proteins | sample 9269791 | NCBI WGS metagenome assembly JAESGW01 (sample SAMN16773120, study PRJNA677053) | algae metagenome | isolation source: Aphanocapsa lilacina HA4352-LM1 and co-occurring heterotrophs from near cave... | place: USA: Maniniholo cave, near Haena, Kauai, HI | collected 2009-07-28
TCTCACCCCACCCTCGGACGGATCATGAGCAAAGAGCCCCTCCACCCCCTCCACATCCCCGACGACACCTCCGACACCGGGGTCTTCGGGTGGATGCTGGAGTCGATCGTGCGCTCCTACGCCCTCCGCCTGGCCGGGATCATCGCCCTGCTCGGCGCCACGGTGGCGGCGCTGCGCGTCGACGCCCCTGCGGCCCCGCGCATCGCCGCGGTCGTGCTCGGCGTCCTGGCCGCCTTCGCCCTGCTGATGTCGCAGCTGAAGTCGTGGCGGCGCAGCCTGCAGTGGGTGCTCATCGTGGGCACGGCCCTGGCCTGCGGCGCGCTGCTCGCCGTCGTCGTACGCCTCGGCTGAGGCCCGGCGGCCCCGCCGCGTTTGGCGAGGGCGTCGCGCGGGAAGACACCGGGCACACGGACAAGGGGGACCCATGGCGGGCGAAGTGACGGTGGAGCTCAGCGACCTGCGGGGGTACGCCGACGTGGTCGACGACGTGGCCCGCTACCTCGGACGGGTGTCGGGCTACGCCGACACCCACTGCGTCAGCACCGACTTCGGCCAGCTGCTCGACCCCCTGGCGCAGGAGTACGTGGCCCTGCTCCCCCAGATGAAGCAGCTGCTCGCCGACCAGGTCGAGCTCATGGAGGCGAGCGCCCTCGCGATCGACCAGACGCTGCGCGACTTCCGCACCACCGACGCCGCGGAGGCCGAGCGGCACGGCGGGCGGGTGACGATCACCGACGACGGCAAGTCCACGACCTACCACGACAACCCGCTCACCGACCTCGGCAGCCCGTCCCCCGACGAGTCGGAGCTGCCGGAGGTCGACTTCGGCTTCCCGTTCGACCAGCTGGCGTGGGCCCTGGAGAAGATCTGCGGCTACGACGTGCGGCGCGAGGTGACCGACTGGCTCGTCGGCGACGTGGTCGAGGTGTCCAAGCAGTCGAGCGCCTGGTACATGGTCGGCTCGGCGACCTCCAGCTACTCGTGGTCCTTGCAGAACGCCAACATCATCGTGGCGAAGACCTGGACGGGTGACGCCGCGACCTCGACGATCGACCGGATGGAGGAGTGGAAGACCACCCTCGAGCAGCAGGGCACCGACTTCGACCAGATCGGCAAGCACCTCGCCGACATCGCCGGCGACGCGGTCGAGGTGGCCCAGCTCGCCATCGACCTGATCAAGTTCGCCGTCGACCTGATCGCCGCCGCGTGGGCCAGCCAGTGGATCCCGATCTACGGCCAGGCGAAGTTCGCCATGAAGGCCTGGGACGCCTTCGGCAAGGTCAAGGAGGCCTGGGACAAGATCCAGATGTTCCTCGACGCCCTCGGCCTCATCGTCGGCTACCTCGAGGTCCTCCACGACAAGCTCAACCCCGTCAACCTCCCCGCGGCGCCCAGCCATGGCTGACCCCTACGGCCGCGAGGCGATCGCGACGGCACGCACCCGGCTGCACGCCGAGCTGGCCGCGGCCCGCGAGCGCCTCGAGGCCGAACGCCGACGCCCGCTGCTGACCGAGCAGGAGAAGCGCGAGCTCACCGAGATCGCCGCCCGCGGCGACATGGGCCGCGACATGCAGCAGTTCGCCCGGGAGGTCGACGAGGGCCGGGCCGACTGGGAGGGCTTCGTCCGCCGCACGGACGGGCGCAGCGAGCTGTTCCGCGAGTTCGTCCGGCGCTCCGAGGAGCGCTTCGAGGACGAGGTCGAGGAGGCGCTCGTCACCTCCGAGCCGCCGCCCGACATCGAGGACCCGCGGCCCACGCCATGGCCGCCCGAGGGCTGGGTGCCGCCGCGGTCCTGACGCCGCCCTGACGGCGCCCTGACGCGGGTCAGCGCCGGAAGCCGACCGGGTCCCCGGCGTACGCGGCGAGGTCGGCGCGCACGGCCTCGCTGATCGACCACGCCGACTGCGCGCCGTGGTCCCACAGGACGTTGACGCACTCCCACACCGCGGCGGGGCCGCCGCCGGCCTCGACCCGCAGCTCGGCGGCGACGGTGAACGAGGACCGACCGACCCGCGAGACCCACAGCGAGGCGAGGAACGGCTGGTACGGCACGAACCGCATCTCCGCGTGGTACTCGATCGTCTGCGAGGCGACGAGCTCGGAGACGCCGGCGTCCACCCCGTGGAGCAGCCCCGTCGCCCCGTCCGGCAGGCCCGGGAGCCGCGCGAACCTCAGGAACTCGTACCGGGCCTCGTCGAGCACCCGTACGGCCTCGACGTTGTCGACGTGCCCGGCGAGGTTGATGTCGCGGTAGCGCGCCTGGATCTCGGTGGTGAAGGTCTGGGCCATGGGCGAAGTCTGGCGGACGCCCGCCTAGGGTTGGTCCATGACCTCCGGACCCTTCGGCGGCGACCTGATGGCCGGTCCCCCGCCCACCCACCTGCCCGCCGACCCCGCCGACGCCGAGCTCGCCGGTGGTGACAGCCCGGCGGCGGTCGTACGCCGCCACCCCGAGTCGCCGGCCGCGTGGGCCGCGATGGCCGCCCAGGCCCAGCAGGCCGGCGCCGACGACGTGACCGTGTACGCGTACGCGCGGGTGGGCTACCACCGCTCCCTCGACCAGCTGCGCCGCAACGGCTGGAAGGGCCACGGCCCCGTCCCGTGGGAGCACGAGCCCAACCGCGGCTTCCTGCGCTCGCTCGCCCTGCTCGCCCTCGCCGCGCGCGCGATCGGCGAGACCGCGGAGTGGGAGCGCTGCTCGACCTTCCTGCGCGACTCGAGCGCCACCGCGGCCGACCAGCTGCTCTGACCGCTCGTCGCCGGAGACCGACCGCTGGTCGCGCCACCCGCAGGGAGGGGTGACGACGGTCACCGCGGCGGTAAGGTCGCGCGGGTGAATTCCGGGAACACACCCTCTCCGTCGCGCCCTGATGACCCGGGCGTCCCCCCGACCGACAAGCGCAAGATGGCGCTCGCCGCCGTCCTGCTCATCATCCCCATCGTGGTCCTCCTGTGGGTGCCGCACTACGCCAGGGTCGAGCCGGAACTCCTCGGCTTCCCGTTCTTCTTCTGGTACCAGTTCCTCTGGGTCTTCATCTGCTCGGCGCTGACCTGGACGGCCTACAAGCTCACCCTCTCGGCCCGTGGCCTCACCTCCCACAAGGTGGGTGAGGACCGATGACGCCGCAGGTCACGGTGCTGGCCGCCGACACCGACGGCATCAACGGTGTCGCGCTGTCGGTGCTCATCGCCCTCTTCGCCCTGGTCACGATCGCCGGCTTCATGGCCACCCGGTTCAAGCGGGCCGACTCGCTGGAGTCGCTCGAGGAGTGGGGCCTGGGCGGTCGCAAGTTCGGCACCTGGATCACCTGGTTCCTGCTCGGCGGCGACCTCTACACCGCGTACACGTTCGTCGCGGTGCCGGCGGCGATGTTCGCCACGGGCGCGGTCGCGGGCTTCTTCGCCGTGCCCTACACGATCGTGCTCTACCCGATCATCTTCATCTTCATGGCGCGGCTGTGGTCGGTGAGCCACCGCCACGGCTACGTCACGACGGCCGACTTCGTCCGCGGCAGGTACGACGACCGCGGGCTGTCGCTCGCCGTGGCCGTGACCGGCTTCGTGGCGACGATGCCCTACATCGCGCTCCAGCTCGTCGGCATCCAGGCGGTGCTCGAGGTGGCCGGGCTCGGCGGTGGCGACAACATCGTCGCCAAGGACGCCCCGCTCTTCATCGCGTTCGCCCTGCTCGCGGCCTACACCTACTCCAGCGGCCTGCGCGCGCCCGCGGTGATCGCGTTCGTCAAGGACATCCTCATCTACCTCGTGATCATCGTCGCGATCGTCTACCTGCCCGGCCAGGTCGGCGGCTGGGAGGCGATCTTCGGCGCGGCCGAGGACAAGATGGCCGCCACCAACGAGGCGACCGGCGGGCCCACCGGATCCTTCATCCCCGGTGCGGGACAGGGCTGGGCGTACGCCACCCTCGCCCTCGGATCGGCGCTCGCGCTGTTCATGTACCCGCACTCGATCACCGCGTCGCTGTCGTCGAACTCGCGCAACACGATCCGGCGCAACGCCGCGATCCTGCCGGCGTACTCGTTCGTGCTGGGCCTGCTGGCCCTGCTCGGCTGGGTCGCCATCGCCGCGGGCACCCAGCCCATCGGCCTCGACGGCGAGCCCAACGCCCAGCTGGTCATCCCGCAGCTGTTCGAGGACATGTTCCCGGCGTGGTTCGCAGGCGTGGCCTTCGCCGCGATCGCCATCGGCGCGCTCGTGCCGGCCGCGATCATGTCGATCGCCGCGGCCAACACGTTCAGCCGCAACATCTACAAGGAGTGGCTCAAGAAGGACGCCACGCCGGCGCAGGAGGCGAAGGTCTCCAAGCTGATGTCGCTGCTGGTCAAGGCCTTCGCGCTCATCTTCGTGCTCACCCTCGACAAGCAGAACGCGATCAACTTCCAGCTGCTCGGCGGCATCTGGATGCTCCAGACCTTCCCGGTGATCGTGTTCAGCCTGTTCACGCGCTGGTTCCACCGCTACGGCCTGCTCGTCGGCTGGGCCGTCGGCATGGTCTACGGCACCGTCGGGGCCTACAACGTGAAGAACCCCGTCACCGGCAAGGCGTTCGGCGGCTCGCTCGACAACATCCCCGGCATCGGCGAGATGGGCTACATCGCGATGACGGCGTTCGTCATCAACGTGGTCGTCGCGACCGTGCTGACGGTGGCGCTGCGGGCGGCGAACGTGTCGAACGGTCGCGACGAGACGATCCCGTTCGACTACTTCGCCGACGCCGACGACCCTCGGGTGCAGAAGGACCTGGCCGAGCACGCGCACCACGAGGACCCGTACGGCGACCCGGACGACGTCCCGGGCAACGCGCCGGCGCGCTGAGCCCGGCGTACGGGCTCCGGAGCCTCCGGCGCCCGCGCCCCGGTAACGGGTCCGTACGAGCACTCCCGCCCCCACCGATGGGGGCGGGAGTGCTCATTTCGGGCAGTTGCCGCTGGGGACCGTCGCGGCTGCCGGGCCACCAGGTGTCCACACATCCGCGCGGCGGTCGCTCCTCCACAGGCCGGAGAGCGCACCCTCGTCAGGTCCTCGCGTACGTCCGAGGCTCGAGCGATGGACCTCCAGAGCTACCTGCCGTCGCGTGCCCAGCACGGGCTCCTCACCCATCGTCAGGCGCTGGCGGCCGGCCTCCTGCCACGCGACGTGGCGCGGCTGGTCGCCAGCGGCGAGTGGGTGCGACTGCGCAAGGGCGTGTACGCCGACGGGGAGGCGTACGCCGCCCTCGAGCCGTTCCGCGAGGCACCGCTGCTGCGCCTGCGCGCGGTGGTGCTGAGCGTCGACTGCGAGCCCGTGTTCAGCCACGACTCCGCGGCGATCGTCCACCGGCTGGGTGTGCCTGACCCGCGCGCCAGCAGCCCGCACGTCGCGCGGCCGCACCACCGCGCGACGCGTACGACGGGCGGCATCGTCACCCATGGCGCACCCTTCGCTCCCGAGCAGGTGCAGCGGGTCGACGGCCTCCTCGTGCTCGACCCAGCCCGTACGGCCCTCGACATGACTCGCCTGCACGGCCTGTGGCCCGGCATGGCCGCCTGCGACGCCGCCCTGAGGCAGGGCGTGACCCGCGCGGACCTGGCGCTGGCGGCCGAGGTGATGCGGGGGTGGCCCCACAAGCGGCGCGTCGACCGCGCGGTCGAGCTGGCCGACCCGGGCGCGGAGAGCTACCTGGAGTCGCTGGGGAGGGGTCTCGTGCTCGACCTCGGCGTCGGCGTGCCGCAGACACAGTTCGGGATCACGGACGGCACCCGTCGGGCGTGGTGCGACATGCGCGTGGGCGGCCACGTGTTCGAGGTCGACGGGCTGCTGAAGTACGACGAGGACCCGAGGGCCGCGCTCCTGGAGGAGAAGGAGCGTCAGGACTTCCTGTCGGGGTTCAAGCTGGGCGCCTCGCGGGTCACGCACCACGACTGCCACGGCGGGCGTCGGGCCGCGCTACGCCGGATGGCCCGGGAGTTCGAGGACACCTGCCGTCGTTTCGGCACCTCGATCGACGACCTGGCTCCGTACCTGCTGCCTCGCCCGGCCCGCGTACGAGCCGGCTGAGGGCCGGGACCTGATACCGGGCGACGGTCCGCGCCAGCCGATGCCGGTAACGGGTCGGAAAGCACACTCCCGCCCCCACTGGTGGGGGCGGGAGTGTGCGAATCGACCCGTTGCCCGAGGGCGTACGGGCGGTGCGTCCGGGCGGGCCGCCCGGCCGAGCGGTCAGCCGCCCAGCGACGTGCCGGCCGAGCGCAGGTTCTCGCAGGCCTCCACGATGCGGGCGGCCATGCCGGCCTCGGCGGCCTTGCCCCAGGCGCGGGGGTCGTACTGCTTCTTGTTGCCGACCTCGCCGTCGACCTTCAGCACGCCGTCGTAGTGGGTGAACATGTGGGCCGCGACGGGGCGGGTGAAGGCGTACTGGGTGTCGGTGTCGACGTTCATCTTCACCACGCCGAAGTCGACCGCGTCGCTGATCTCCTGGGCGGTGGAGCCCGAGCCGCCGTGGAAGACGAGGTCGAAGGGGCGCGCGTCGGCGCCGAGGCCGAGCTCGGCGGCGGCGGCCTCCTGCGCGGTCTTGAGGATCTCGGGACGCAGCTTGACGTTGCCGGGCTTGTAGACGCCGTGCACGTTGCCGAAGGTCAGCGCCGTCATGTAGCGACCGTTCTCGCCGGCGCCGAGGGCCTTCACCGTGGCGATGGCGTCCTCGGGGGTCGTGTAGAGCTGGTCGTTGATCTCGTTGGCGACACCGTCCTCCTCGCCGCCGACGACGCCGACCTCGATCTCGAGGACGATGTGGGCGGCCGCGCACTTGGCGAGCAGCTCCTGCGCGATCTGGAGGTTCTCCTCCAGCGGCACGGCCGAGCCGTCCCACATGTGCGACTGGAACAGCGGCGCCTCGCCGCGGCTGACGCGCTCGGCGGAGATGTCGAGCAGCGGCCGCACGAAGCCGTCGAGCTTGTCCTTGGGGCAGTGGTCGGTGTGCAGCGCGATGTTGACGGGGTAGTTCTTCGCGACCTCGGCGGCGTACGCGGCGAAGGCGACGGAGCCGGTGACCATGTCCTTCACGGACGGGCCGGAGAGGTACTCGGCGCCGCCGGTGGACACCTGGATGATGCCGTCGGAGCCGGCGTCGGCGAAGCCCTTCAGCGCGGCGTTGAGCGTCTGGGAGGACGACACGTTGATGGCCGGGTAGGCGAAGGACTTCTCCTTCGCGGCGTCCAGCATCTGCGCGTAGACCTCGGGGGTGGCGATGGGCATCGGGGATCTCCTCTGAAGCGGTCAGGCAGGCGCTCCCAACCCTAGTGGCTACCCGCGAGTCGTGAACCGGGCGACCGGACGTCTCACCACGTGACAACCGACGGTCCCGGTGCTCCGTCTCCACGGCTGGAACACTCACCCGCAGGGGGACCACAGCATGAGCACGGACATCGACTGGCAGCGCGAGCTGGACGCGTCGTTCGGCGCGCGCCCGGACAGGCCCACGGACCTGTACGTCGCCCGGGGACGACGGGCCGTACGCCGTCGTCGCGCGGCCGCCGCGGCCATGGTCGTCGCGACCGTCGCCGTCGGCGGGGGCGCGATCTGGGCGACGTCGCCCGGCAGCTCCGTGCGCGGGGACGCGGACGTCGCGACCGAGGTCGTCGCACCCCAGCCGGACGCGACGACCGACCGGCAGCGCGAGCGCGACCGGGCCAGTCCGCGGTCGATGCCCTCGATGAGCGTCGAGGAGGAGTTCCTCGGGGAGCCGGCCGTCCTCGAGCCCGACGGGACGGTGAAGCTCTCCCCGCTGACCGACGCCGAGCTCGAGCGGGTGCCCAACCCGATGGGCTACACGAAGGCCCAGGGGCACTCGGTCGGGCTCCGGGTGGTCTACCAGGGCGTCGAGAAGTACACCCTCGTGACGACGAACCACGACGGTTCGTCCAGCTCGATGCACACCAACACCGCCAGCGGCGACTTCCCCGGGTGGCTGGCCGGCAAGGTCGAGCTCCAGCGCGGTCTCGACCGGGACGACGCCTCCCCCGACGCCAGCGTGGTGGAGGCCCCCGACGCGTGGCTCACCCTCGGCGCGGACGGCAGCATCGAGTCGGCGACGCCCTTCGTCGCGGTGATGGAGGTACGCGACCAGGTCGACCTCGGCGGCGGCTTCGCGCTCGACGCCGAGCGGACCGGGACGGTGCGGCTCCAGGTCGCGGGGACGGCGAGGTTCGTCGCGTGGCGGGTGGTCGGTGGTGAGCTCGAGGTCATCGCCGGTCCCGGCTCGTTCGACTCCATGTCTGCCTTCATCGCCTGGGCCCGCCAGCAGTACGCCTCCGGCGAGGGCATGCGATGAGCCGCCCCGACCGCGACGAGGCGTTCAGCGAGTTCGTCGCCGCCCGCCAGGCCCACCTGCGCCGCATCGCGTACGCGCTCTGCGGGGACTGGCACCGCGCCGAGGACCTGCTGCAGACCGCCCTCACCAAGCTCTACGTCGCCTGGCCGCGGATCAGGGAGAGGGGCAACGAGGAGGCCTACTGCCGCCAGATCATGGTGCGGGCCAACATCGACGAGTCGCGAAGGCCGTGGCGCCGCGAGCGACCCAGCGACACCCTGCCCGAGCGGGCCGCGGCCGAGCCGACCGCGCCCGAGGAGAGGTCCGCGCTCTTCGACGCACTCCAGGGCCTGCCCGAGCAGCAGCGCAAGGTCGTCGTGCTGCGCCACTGGCTGGGGCTGTCGGTCCGCGAGACCGCCGCCGAGCTCGGCATCAACGAGGGGACGGTGAAGAGCCACAGCAGCCGCGGGCTCCGGTCGCTGGAGGCCGTGCTGGCGCCGCAGCGGTAGTGCTCCAGGGGGCGCCTGGATCCACCCCCACGGGGCTGGCGCGCACCCCCCGTCAGGCCTAGGTTGACACCCATGACACGCCGTCTCGGACTCAGCGCCGCTGTTGCCGCCCTGGTCGCCGCCACCCTCTCCACCACCGCCCCGGCCACCGCCGCAGACCCGAACCTCGGCGCCCCGGCCGTGGGCCAGTGCTTCGACATGAGCGTCGAGGAGCTCGCCGCCGCGTCCTACGTCGAGGCCCCGGTCGACTGCGCCGGCACCCACACGGCACGCACGATCGCCGTCGCCCTGCTGCCCGACGACCTGGCCTACACCAGCACCGGCAAGCTGACCCGCTTCGCCCTCGACACCTGCTTCCCCGCCCAGCGCAAGGTGCTCAAGACCTCGCTCCTCGGCATGCGGATGAGCGCCTACAACGTCGGCTACTTCATGCCGACCCCCGAGCAGCAGGCCGCGGGCGCGCGCTGGCTGCGGTGCGACCTCGTCCTGGGCGGCGCCTCTCTCGAGCCGCTCCCGGGCAAGGTGGCGCTCGGCAAGTTCCCCTACAAGAACTCGGTGTCGCGCTGCCTCACCGGCGGCGACTTCGTGCTGACCACGTGCTCGAGCCGCCACGCCTACCGTGCGACCGCCGCGATCAAGATCAAGGCCGACCGGTTCCCGAAGGAGAAGGCGTGGAAGCGCATCGGGACCCAGCGCTGCCGCAGCGCGGTGACCTCGCGCTCCTACCGGTTCGGCTGGCCGTCGAAGGCCGCGTGGAAGGCCGGCGACCGCGCGCTGATCTGCTACTCGAAGTCGCGCCGCTAGACCTCGGGAGGGCCGGGTCCGGGGTGACGAGGGGACATCCCGGGCCCGGAGGACCCGTCCGGACAGGGCCTAGCCGCGCCAGGCGTCGTCGCCGGTCAGGTCGGCGTACGTCCGCACCCAGCTGTGCATCGCGATCGCGGCCGCCGAGCTGGCGTTGATCGAGCGCGTCGAGCCGAACTGCGCGATCGAGAACGTGCCGTCGCACACCTCGCGGGCGGCCTCGGAGAGGCCGGGCCCCTCCTGGCCGAACAGGAAGCACACCCGCCGCGGCAGCTCCATCGTCTCGAGGTGCGCGCTGCCGGGCAGGTTGTCGATCCCCAGCAGCCGCACCGGCTGCTCGAGCGAGTGCAGGTACGCCGCGAGGCTCGCCGCGTCGGGGTGGTGCCGGACGTGCTGGTAGCGGTCGGTCACCATCGCTCCGCGACGGTTCCAGCGGCGGTTGCCGACGATGTGCACCTCGGCGGCGAGGAAGGCGTTGGCGGTGCGGACGATGGTGCCGATGTTGAAGTCGTGCTGCCAGTTCTCGATCGCGACGTGGAAGTCGTGGCGTCGCGTGTCCAGGTCGGCGACGATCGCCTCCATCGTCCAGTAGCGGTAGCGGTCCACCACGTTGCGGCGGTCGCCGTCGCGCAGCAGGTCCGGGTCCCAGTGCTCGCCGTCGGGCCATGCCCCCGGCCAGGGGCCCACCCCCACCTCCTCCGGACCGTGCGGCATGGGGTCGTACGGCGCCCGCGGCTCCTCGTGCTCGTCGGGCTCCATGGCAGCACCCTAGGCACCGTCGCCGAAGCGGGAACCAGGGGCCGCGCTGGTTAGGGTGGCGCGCGTGAGCGTGCTGTGGGACCTGTCGTCCATCCTGTCCTCGGGCGTCCAGCCGATGCTGCTGGGCATCGAGTGGATGGACCCCAACTGGCTCCTCGACCGGTTCGGCGCGGCCCTGTTCTGGATCAGCCTGCTCATCGTCTTCGTCGAGTGCGGGTTGTTCTTCCCGATCCTCCCCGGCGACACGCTGCTGTTCGCGCTCGGGCTCTTCATCGCCACCGGGCAGCTCGACCTCTTCCCGGGCCCGCCGATCGCCGAGCTGCTGATCACGATGGCAGCCCTGACCGTGGCCGCCTTCCTCGGCAACGTGGTCGGCTACGAGATCGGGCGCAAGATCGGCCCGCCGCTCTACGAGCGTGACGGCCGGATCATCAAGCGCAAGTACTTCGACCAGACCACCGCCTTCTTCGACCGGCACGGCAACAAGGCGCTGGTGATCGGTCGCTTCGTCCCGTTCGTGCGGACCTACATCACCGTCGTGGCCGGCGTGACCCGGATGGAGCGGCACCGCTTCTTCGTGTGGAGCCTCGTCGGCGCCGTCCTGTGGGTCGTCTCGGTCTGCCTGCTCGGCTTCTTCCTCGGCGACGCCTTCCCCGGCCTCGCCGAGAGCATCGACAAGCTCATCATCGTGATCGTGGCGTTCTCGCTGGTCCCGATCGTCATCGAGTGGTGGCGCCACAAGCGCACCAACGCGCCCGGTGCCGAGATCGGCCCCCAGGACGGCGGACCGGACCGCGACATCATGGGCCGCGACCTCGACTGACGAGGGTCGTCGCGGACCTCAGCCGCGGGCCGCGTCCAGGTCGGCGCGCGTGAGGACCGAGCGGATCTCGAGGCCGACGTCGGCGAGGGGGTTCTCCCCCTCCGGCGACCGGTCGATGGCGCACACGACGACCTCGACCGTGGCGCCCGCCGCGCGCAGCTCGCGCGTCGCGTCGCGGACGGCGCCGCCGGTGGTGATGACGTCCTCGATGATCGTCACCCGACGCCCGGCGACGTCGGGGCCCTCGGCCAGCTTGCAGGTGCCGTACTCCTTGGCCTTCTTGCGCACGAAGAGGGCAGGCAGGCCGGTCTTCGCCGAGACCATGGTGGCGATCGGGATGCCGCCGAGCTCGAGGCCGCCGAGCAGCTCGGTGCCCTCGGGCAGCAGGTCGAGCATCCGCGTCGCGACGCGGTCGAGCAGCGCCGGCTGCGCCTCGAAGAGGTACTTGTCGAAGTAGGTGTCGGCGACCTGGCCGGACCGCAGGGTGAACTCCCCGGTCAGGCGGCAGGCGGCATCGATGTCGGCAGCGAGGGCGGCGTCGGTGGTCACGCACCCGACCCTAGCCACGCCGCTGGGTAGCGTGGGTCCGTGCCCACCGCGAAGCCGCTCTCCCAGCCCCTCGCCGCCCGCCTGGCCCACATCCCGCCGACCGTCTTCAGCGAGATGTCGGCCCTCGCGCTGCGGACCGGTGCCATCAACCTGGGCCAGGGCTTCCCCGACGTCGACGGCCCGCCGTCGGTCGTCGCGGCGGCCGAGGCCGCGCTCGAGGCGGGTGCCAACCAGTACGCGCCCGGGATCGGCGTGCCCGCCCTGCGGTCGGCGATCGCGCGCCACCAGCAGCGCCACTACGGCCTGGAGGTCGACCCCGACCGGGAGGTCGTGGTCACGACCGGCTGCACCGAGGCGGTCGCCGCCGCGCTGCTCGGCCTCGTCGACCCGGGCGACGAGGTCGTGGTCCTCGAGCCCTACTACGACTCCTACGTCGCGATGCTCGACATGTGCGGCGCCGTCCGCCGGCCGGTGACGCTGCGGGCGCCGTCCTTCCGGCCGGACCCGGACGAGCTGCGCGCCGCCGTCACCGACCGCACGCGGCTGATCCTCCTCAACACGCCGCACAACCCCACCGGGACCGTCCTCACCCGCGAGGAGCTCCAGGTGGTCGCGGACCTGGCCGTCGAGCACGACGCGATCGTCGTGACCGACGAGGTCTACGAGCACCTGGTCTTCGACGACGCGCGGTCCACCGAGGGGCACGTGCCGATCGCGACCCTGCCCGGCATGTGGGAGCGCACGCTCACCCTGTCCAGCGCCGGGAAGTCCTACTCCTTCACCGGGTGGAAGGTCGGCTGGGCCACCGGGCCCGCGCCGCTGGTGCAGGCCGTGCTGGCGGCCAAGCAGTGGCTGACCTTCACGTCCGGCTCGCCGCTGCAGCCTGCCGTCGCGCACGCCCTCGACCACGAGCCCGACTGGCCGCGCGAGCTCGCCCGCGACCTGCAGGCGCGCCGCGACCTGCTGTGCGACGGCCTCACCGCGGCCGGGCTCTCACCGCGCGTGCCCGAGGGCACCTACTTCGCCACGACGGACGTCTCCCACCTCGGGTGGGCCGACGGTCGCGAGCTCTGCCTCGCGCTGCCCGAGCGCGCCGGCGTCGTCGCGATCCCCACGCAGGGGTTCTACGACGACGCCGAGGCCGGTCGCCAGCTGGTGCGATGGGCGTTCTGCAAGCAGCCCGACGTGATCAGCGAGGGCGTACGCCGGCTCGCGGCGGCCGACCTGCACCGCTGAGCGCCCCGGCGCTCGCTACTGGTCAGCGACCGGGGTAGTCCCTCGGCGGGTGGTCCGAGCCGTCCGAGGGCGGCTGCTGGCCGTAGGGGTCGTCCTGGCCGTAGGAGCCCTGCTGCCCGTACGGGTCGGGCTGGCCGCCGTACGTGCTCTGCTGGCCGTACGGGTCGGGCTGGCCGCCGTACGGGCCGGGCTGGCCGTACGGACCGGGCTGGCCGTACTGCGCCGGCGTCCCGGCGTAGGCGGACGGCCCCTTGAACCAGTCGCCGGCGCCGCCGACGAAGAGCAGCACGATGGTGGCGACCGCGGCGATCAGCGAGACCACGGAGACCCCGCTGGCGACGCCGATGAGCGAGAGGAGCGCGACGACGCCGCTGGAGATGACCAGGAGGATGCGCGCGACGTTGGAGCGGCGCAGCACGAAGACCGCGAGCACGATGGCGATCAGCGCCCAGGCGAGGAGCACCAGGATCACCGCCACCAGGACGCCGACGACCGACTCGGGGTCGAGCTGGACGTCCGTGGCGGGCGTGCCGGACTGCATCTCGCGCTCGATCTCGGCGATCAGGTCGTCGCGCGCGACGACGAGCCCGAGGGCGCCCAGGCCGAGGAAGACCGCCGTGATGCCGGAGAACACGATCGCGATCCAGGCCGCAGCGGTCACCGTGCCGGGGCGGCGGTCACCGGCGGGCTGCCCGTAGGGCTGCTGGCCGTACGGCGCCTGTCCGTAGGGCTGCTGGCCGTAGGGCTGCTGACCCTGGGGCTGCTGGCCGTAGGGGTTCCCCTGCGGGGGCGGACCGTAGGGGTCCTGGCCGTACGGCGTGTGCGTCGGGCCGGGGTCGCTGGACTCGCTCATGGGGACATCTCACCACGTCCGCACAACGCGGCGTCGGAGCGTCGGCGCAGTCGCGTCGCCGGCGCCGTCAGCGCGCGTCGAGGGAGAACCAGCGCCGCACCTCGACGCGCTGCAGGCACACGACGGTCGCGACCGCGGCGGCCGCCGGGATCAGCACCAGCGGCGCGTTGAGCACGAGGGCGAAGCACGCCACGGCGCTGAACGCCGCGCTCACCATCAGGCCGCGACGGGCCCACGCGCGGCGCGCCATCGCGAAGCCGGCCAGCACCAGCGCCACCAGGCACCACACGACGAAGGCGCCGGCCACCGCGAACACGGTGGTGCGCAGCTGCTCGAGCGTGAGGCCGTCCTCGACGAGCTCGGGCTGCTGCTGCTCGAGCAGGCTCATCAGGAACTCCGGCGAGAGCCCCGCGATGGCGAGCCACAGGACCGACAGGCCCAGCAACCCGCCGGCCGTGACGACGGTGATGACGAAGGCCGCGACCATGGCTCCGGGTCGGGCGGGCGCGGGCTGGTGCGGGGCCCCGGCGCCCGGCTGCGATGCGTAGGGCCGGGGGTACGACTGGGCGTACGGCTGGCTGCCGGCCTGCAGGTAGGGCTGTCCGTACGGCGACGTGGGCGGCGCGCCGGGGTGCGGCTGCGCTCCCGGGGGCTCACCGAAGGGGCGGGTGGCCGGCGGCGGGCCGCCGGGCAGGTCGGGCGTGCCGGGAGCGCCGGCGCCCGGGGCAGCGGGGGGCTGCGGCGCCCTGCTCCACGGGTCGGGGCTGCCGGACGCGGTGCGGGCGTGTCCGCCCCTGTCCTGGTCCTTGCTCTTGTCCTTGCCCTTGTCCTTGGCCTTGGCCGGTTCGGGCGGCGTCCACCTGCCGGTGGCGAACCACTCGCGTCCGGGCTGCATCCACAGCATCGCGGCGCCCGCGGCGACGAACGACCCGGCGAGGCCGCCGGCGGGCAGGCCGGTGACGAAGACGGGCACGGCGAAGAGCGTCAGGCCGAGCCGCGCGGAGCGGTCGGGCTTGCGGACGTACCAGCCGAGGATCGCGGTGGCGCACGCGCAGACCGCCGCGACCATGCAGGAGATCCGCAGCAGGTCGGTGGTGCTGGACACCGTCAGGTCGAGGGACGAGAAGGGTGACTCGGCCAGGACCTCCGCGATCGCCTGCTGGGTCTCCAGCGAGCCCAGGGAGGTCACCCGCTCCCAGACGGTGAGGAGCACCACCACCGACGAGAACATGACGATGCCCGAGGCCAGGCTGACCTGGGGCGGGCGCTGCGTGGTGGGCTGGCTCACCCCACCAGTGTCCCAAGCCCGCCCCAACCGCGCATGGCGCGGGGTGGTTCGGGACGTTCTGGTCGTCCAGGGCCCCGTTCCACGACCGAAACGTCCCTCACCACCCCTCACCTCCCCCGCCGGGGCGGCCACAGACGCTGGGGGTCATCTCAGGGTCGGCCTCAGGGGCCTGCGGGGTCCTGTCCCCGATGTGCCGGCCGGCCCCGCGCGGCGAGGCTGGGGCCCATGATCAGCGTCGAGCACCTCACCAAGCACTACGGCACCTTCACGGCCGTCGACAACGTCTCCTTCACGGCCGCCACCGGACGGGTGACCGGCTTCCTCGGCCCCAACGGCGCCGGCAAGTCCACCTCCATGCGCATCATGGTCGGCCTGACCCGGCCCACCTCCGGGCAGGTCACCGTCACCGGTCGCGACTACCGCGAGCTGGTGAACCCCGGCCTCGAGGTCGGCGTCCTGCTGGACGCCTCCGCGCAGCACGCCGGGCGCACCGGCCGCGAGATCCTCGCCATCGCCGCGCAGACGATGGGCCTGCCGAGGTCCCGCGTGGCCGAGACCCTCGCCCGCGTCGGCCTGACGGAGGAGGAGGCCGGTCGCCGGGTCCGCAACTACTCGCTCGGCATGCGCCAGCGCCTCGGCATCGCGACCGCCCTCATCGGCGACCCGCAGGTGCTGGTCCTCGACGAGCCGGCCAACGGCCTCGACCCGGCCGGCATCCGGTGGATGCGCGACCTGCTCCGCGGCTTCGCCGACGACGGCGGCACCGTGCTGCTGTCCTCGCACCTGCTCCACGAGATCGAGGTCATCGCCGACGACATCGTCGTCATCGGCCAGGGACGCATCGTCGCCCAGGGCAGCAAGGCCGAGCTGCTCGCGGCGGCAGGGACCCTCGTCCGCACCGCCGACCCCGCCCAGCAGGACCGCCTCGCCCGTGCCCTGCACGAGGCGTCGGTCGTCACCACACCCATCGACGGCGGCCTGCGCGCCGACGCCGACCCCGAGCTCGTGGGCGAGACGGCACACCGTGCCGGAGTCGTCCTGCGCGAGCTGCGCGCCGCCGACGGCGCCGGCCTGGAGGAGATGTTCCTCGAGCTCACCGCCGAGACCGCTCGCGAAGGAGCAGCAGCATGACCACCCAGATCGACACCGCCACCCAGGTCCCCGCCACCCCCGCGGCGGCCACCCCCGCGGCACCCGCCCCGCGCCGCGTCGTACGCCCGATCCCGATGACGCGCCTCGTGGGCGTCGAGCTGCGCAAGATGTTCGACACCCGCGCCGGCTTCTGGCTGATGGCCAGCGTCGGCATCGTGTCCGTCCTCGCGACCGCCGCGGTGATCCTGTGGGCGCCCGACTCCGCGATCGACCAGGAGACGTTCTCCAGCGCGATCGGCTTCCCGCTGTCGGTGATCCTGCCCATCATCGGGCTGCTCTCGGTCACCAGCGAGTACAGCCAGCGCACCGGCCTCACGACCTACACCCTCGTCCCGTGGCGGGGTCGGGTCATCACCGCGAAGGTGATCGTCACCCTGGCCATCGGCGTCGCGTCGATGTTCGTGGCGCTCGCCGTCGGAGCAGTGGGCAACGTGCTCGGCTCGGCGATCACGGGCCTCGACCCCGTGTGGAACGTGACCGTCCAGGAGTTCGGCCAGATCGTGCTCGCCAACGTGCTGGGCATGCTCATCGGACTCACCCTCGGCGTCCTGATGCGCAGCTCGGCGGCCGCGATCGTCGGCTACTTCGTCTACTCCCTCGTGCTCCCGGCGGCGCTCGGCACCCTCGCGGCCTTCCAGTCGTGGTTCGCCGACCTGCAGCCGTGGGTCGACGTGAACTTCGCGATCACCCGGCTCTTCGACCAGACGATGACCGCCGAGTACTGGCAGCAGCTCGGCGTCACCACGCTCGTGTGGCTCTGGATCCCGCTGGCCATCGGCCTGCGCGCGGTCCTGCGTGCCGAGGTGAAGTAGTCCCCTTCTTCCCTCGTGCCCATCAGCGGCTGCCGGTCGGGGGACCGGCGGCCGCTGGTGGCTGTCCGGGGGCCGCGCCGGTGGGTGGCTGGAGTCACCGGATATCCGGTGACCGCCCTGCTTCTAGGTACAGATCTGGGCATGGAAGCACGAAACCCGGGTGCAAACCCCCGCCCGGCGTCACGGTCGACGCCACGCGCGACCGCCTCTGACAGGCTGGCGGCATGCACCCCGACGCCTGGCTGGTCGTCATCGACCCGCAGCGGATCTTCGCCTCGCCCGACAGCGCCTGGGGCTCGCCGATGTTCGCCGACATCGTGGAGCCCGTACGCCGCCTCGCCGCCGTCGCGGACGAGCGCACCGTCGTCACGCGCTGGGTCCCGGCAGCCGACCCGCAGGGCAGCTGGGCGGCGTACCTCGCGGCCTGGCCGTTCGCCGACGTGCCGGCCGACGACCCGCTGCTCGAGCTCGTGCCCGAGGCGCGGGACCTCAGCGACACGACGGTGTCGCTGCCGACCTTCGGCAAGTGGGGACCGGACCTGGAGGCGGTCACCGGTCCCACCCCGCACCTGGTGCTGGCCGGGGTCAGCACCGACTGCTGCGTCGTCTCGACCGCGCTGGCCGCGGCCGACGCGGGCGCGACGATCACGGTCGTGACCGATGCCTGCGCCGGCTCGACGCCGGAGAACCACCGCGCCGCGCTGGACGTGATGGCGCTCTACCCACCGCAGATCACCCTGGCGACGAGCGCCGAGGTCCTCGCGTGAACCGCTCCGGGGGCCGGGTCATCCACACCGGCCAGGCACTGGTCGACGTCGTCGTCGAGGTCCCCGACCTCCCGGACCGTGGTCAGAACGTGATGGCGGCCTCCGCCACCGACTACGCCGGTGGCGCGGTGACGGTGCTGGTCGCGGCCGCGCGGTTCGGCGCCGACTGCGTGCACGCCGGCGCCCACGGCACCGGTCCGCACGGCGACCTGGTCCGTGACGCCCTCGCCCGGGAGGGCATCGTGGTGTCCGCGCCGGCCGTCGACGGACTCGACACCGGCATCTGCGTGGTGATGGTCGAGCCGAGCGCCGAGCGCACGTTCGTCACCACGCTCGGCGCCGAGCGGCACATCAGCGTCGAGTCGCTCGCGACCTCGCAGCCCGGCCCGGGCGACCTCGTCTGCGTCACCGGCTTCTCGCTGGCGCTCGAGCGCACCCGCGACCCGCTCCTGGCGTGGCTGCCGGACCTGCACCCGGAGGTCGTCGTCGTGCTCGACCCGGGCGCTGCGTTCGCCGACCTGCCCGAGGACGTACGCGCCGCGATGCTCGCGGTCACGGACGTCTGGTCGAGCAACGCCGAGGAGGCCGAAGGGCTGCTGCGGGTGGTCGGGCACGAGACCCCCGGCGACCTCGCCGGGCTGACCACCGCGGTCGCTCCCCTGCTCCGCGGGGACGCCGTCGCCATCGTCCGCGACGGACCGGAGGGATGCGCGGTGCGGGTCGCCGGCGAGACGACGTACGTCCCGGGGTTCCCCCAGACGCCGGTCGACACCAACGGCGCCGGCGACACCCACACGGGCGCGCTGCTGGCGGAGGTCGCGGCCGGCACGCCGTGGGTCGAGGGGTGCCGGCGTGCCAACGCAGCGGCCGCGATCAAGGTCACCCGCCGCGGGCCGGAGTCCGCGCCCACCGCGGCCGAGGTCGATGCCTTCCTGGCCGGGGCGCGCTGACTGGTCAACGACCGCGGGACGACTCGCGCAGCCGGCGCCCGCGCGCGATGTCCTCCTGCTCCTTCTTCGCCGCCTTGTCGGACTTGCGGGTGTCACGCGGGGGCAGCTGGAGCTCCTCCTCGGCGGCGATCCCGGCCTGGAGCTCACGGCCGCGCTCGATCTCCGCGTCGAGCTCCGCGCCGAAGAGCAGCGCGAGGTTGGTGATCCACAGCCAGAGCAGGAACGCGATCACGCCGGCGAGGGAGCCGTACGTCTTGTCGTAGCTGGAGAAGTTCGCGACGTAGAAGCCGAACGCCACCGACGCCAGCACCCACACCACGATCGCCACGACGGCGCCGACGCTGATCCAGCGGAACTTCGGCTGCTTGACGTTGGGCGTCGCGTAGTAGAGGAGTGCGACGATCAGCACCACGACGCCGAGCAGCACCGGCCACTTCGCGATGCTCCAGACCGTCACGGCCGCCGACTCGAGCCCGATCGCCCGCCCCACGGCCTCGGCGGCGGGACCGGTCAGGACGAGGCCCACCGCGACCACGGCGGCGAGCAGGACCGTGACCAGGGTGACGAGCAGCATCACCGGGCGCAGCTTCCAGATCGGCCGGCCCTCGTCGATCTCGTAGATGCGGTTCATGCCGCGCGAGAACGCGTTGACGTAGCCCGACGCCGACCACAGGGCGACGAGAAGACCGATGACGAGGGCGAGGCCAGCGCTCTCGTTGGAGGCGAGCGCCACCAGCGTCGGCTCGAGGGTGTCGGCGGCCGACGAGGCGCCGACGTCACGCAGGATGTCGAGCAGCGTCTCGACGGTCTGCTGGCGCTGCCCGACGAGGCCGACGAGCGACAGCAGGGCGATCACACCGGGGAACAGCGCGAGCACGGAGTAGTAGGTCAGGGCCGCGGCGAGGTCGGTGCACTGGTCGTCGCCGAACTCGCGCACGGTCTTGCGCAGCGCGTAGCGCCACGTCGGCCTCGCCAGGTCGTCGGGCGAGTCGGGCTTGGCCGCGGCGTCGGGCGACGGGGCGGTCCGCTCCCGCTCGGCGCTGGTGGACTCCTCCACGTGGCCATCGGTGGTCGAGTCGGCTCGGTGCGTCATGGGCCTCCAGTGCCCGGGTGCGGGACCGCCCATGCGCGCACCGCAGTCTCGCTACCGTGACCGCGTGACCTCTGACGTCCTCCTCGTCGGCGCCGGTGACCTCGGCGCCGCGGTCGGCCTCCGCCTCGCCGACCTCGGCCACCGCGTGCTCGCGCTGCGTCGCAACGCCGCGGCGGTGCCCGCGCCGCTGGTGGGCCGGTCGGTCGACCTCACCCGTGAGCAGCCGGACCTGTCGGACGTACGCCCCCGCCTCGTCGTCGTCGCGCTGACCGCGCGGCCGCGGACCGAGGAGGCCTACCGGGCGACGTACGTCGACGGCATGGCCCGCGCGCTCGACGGCCTGGCCGAGCCGCCCGAGCGGGCGGTGCTGGTGTCCTCGACCGCGGTGCACGGCGGCCGTGACCTCCCCGACCTCGAGGACGAGACGGCACCGGCTGCGCCGGGCGACGGGCCGGGACGGATGCTCGTCGCCGCCGAGGAGGCGTTCCACGCGCGCATGCCCCACGGCTCGGTGCTCCGCCTGTCGGGGTTGTACGGCGGGAGCAGCACCCGGCTGCTGGACCAGGTCCGCGAGGGCCGGGTCACCGACCCGCACCGCTGGACCAACCGCATCCACCGCACCGACGCGGCCGCCGCCGTGGTCCACCTGCTGACGATGCCCGCCGAGCCGGAGCGGCTCTACCTCGGCACCGACGACGAGCCGGCACAGATGGGCGACGTCGCCGCGTTCCTCGCCGAGCGGCTCGGGGCGCCCGCTCCCCCGCCCGCCGACCTGGCCCGGGGGCACGGCAAGCGGCTGTCCAACGCCCGGCTGCGCGCGACGGGCTGGGCGCCGACGCTGCCGACCTACCGCGAGGGCTACGCGGTACCGTGATCGTGGAGGATCCGAGCCACCTGGTGACGGCGGGTGCACGGGATGACCTGCGATCAGGACTCAGACGCCCATCAGCCGCGTCAACGCCTCGAGACCCGGCGCGGTGCTCGCCGCCAGTCGCTCACGCACCCGGTCGAGCTCGGACGTCGCGGCGTACCCGGGCGGGATGCGGGCCGGGTTGACCGCCACGGTGTGCGCCCACTCCGCGATGTCGGGCTCGGACCCGAGGGCCATCGCCGAGCGGGTGCCGCGGACGTTCATGTCGGCCCACTGCTCCAGCGAGTCGCCGTAGCGCGAGGGCGCGCACAGCCTGTTCTTCTCCGCGTCGTCGCCGCGGGTCGCCTCGACGTAGCCGGTGACCGCGGCCCCGAAGCACGGGAACCCGGCCCGCACCGGCTGGAGGGTGATCACCTCGGGCCGCCACACCGGCACGAGCGGCGGGTTCTTGAGCCCGTCGGCGGCGCAGTGCACGACGACCGCGTCGTCCGCGACCCGCACCGACGTCCCGTCCGCCATGTCGAGCCGCCCGCGCGCGACGTGCCGGACGTGCCCACGGCGGACGACGTCCTCGATCGAGCGCAGCAGCTCGAGCTCCCAGCGACCGAGCGTCGGAGCCTTGGCCATCGTGGGCGTGACGGTGGTGTCGAGCCGCACCATCACGCCCGCGTCCTCGAGCCGGAGGAACAGCTCGTCGAGCGTCCGCGACGCGGCGGCCTGCTCGAAGATCGTCGCCGGCACGCCGAGGTAGACTGCCGGGTCGGGCTGGATGAGCGCCCGGTCGAGCATCCACGGGTCCCGCGGGCGCACCCAGCAGATCGCGCCGGGATCGACGCCCTGCTGCAGCAGCCACACGCAGGCGTCGGTGGCGGTCTTGCCCGACCCCACCACGACGTACTGGCTCGGCGCCTCCTCCAGCCGGACCACGTCGTTGACGGTGACCGCGCGCGCGTCGTCGTCGACCGCGAAGGGCGGCGGCGTCTCGGCGGGGATGCTCGGCGAGAGGTAGCGGGCGTCGACGACGCGGCAGGAGTCGGGCACCTGCCAGGTCCGCCCGGAGATGCGCGAGACGACCGTACGGCCTCCGACGTGGTCGCAGCCCGTGAGCACCTCGACGCGGCCGGTGGCGCGCAGCCGGTCGACCGCGCGGGCGTAGTAGGCGACGATCTCCGGCTGCGATGCGCGGACGTGGAGACCGGCTTCGGGCCCCTGCTGCTGCACCTGTCCGCCGAGGACGGTCGAGGCGACGCCGTAGAAGGTCGAGGCCTGGTGCAGCCGGACGAACGGGTAGTCCTCCAGCCAGTGGCCGCCGGCGCCGTGCCGTCGGTCCACGATCGCCACGCGCGCGTCGGAGTGGTCGACCAGGGCGTCGGCGAAGCCCATGCCCATGGCACCCGCCCCCACCACGAGGTAGTCGACGTCCAGGGTCTGCATGGGTCCACCATCCCGCATCCGGGCGATGGCGCGCAGGCCCGCGGCCCCGCACACTGGGGGCATGTCCGTGACGACCGCCGAGGTGCCGGCCGGCCGCGCCCGGGCCCGCGCGCGCCACCGCCCGGGGCTCGCCCTGCTGGTCGCCGTCCTCAGCACCGTGCCGTACGCGGTGGGGGTGCTGCTGCCCTACGTCGCCAACGGCCTCCACCACCGCCCGCCGGGGGTCACGCTGTACGCCTACGACATGTCCACCCTCTGGCCCTACGACACCGCGCTCGGCGGAGTCGTGTCGTTCGTGGCGATCGTGGGGATCCCGATGTTCCCGTTCGTGACGGTCGGGGTCGCGGTCTGGTCGGTGTTCAACCTATGGGATGCCCGCGGAGAGCTGCCGCGGCGGGACGTCGCGCTCTACGTCGCGGCGGCGCTCGTCGCCGTCGCGTCGATCGGCTGGCTGGCGACGCCGCTGGCCGGCGAGCTGTTCGTCTGGCTCGTCGACTGACCCTCGTCCACAATCTCCCCGTGCAGATCTCCCGGGCAGACTTCGCCGACCCGCGACTGGCGGCGTTCCTGCAGGCCCACCTCGACGACATGGAGCCGACCGCGCCGCCCGAGAGCCGGCACGCGCTCGACCTCGCCGCGCTGCAGGGCGACGGCGTACGCCTCTGGGTCGGCACGGACGGCGACCACCTCGTCGCCACCGCGGCGCTCGCCGAGCTCACGGAGCGGCACGAGGAGCTCAAGAGCATGCGGACCGACCCCGCTCTGCGCGGTCGCGGCCTCGCGTCGCGGATGCTGGCCCACGTCCTCGCCGACGCGCGCTCGCGTGGTGTCGCCCGGGTGTCGCTGGAGACGGGCAGCATGGCGTTCTTCGAGCCGGCGCGCCGGTTCTACGCGCGGGCGGGGTTCGTCGTCTGCCCGCCGTTCGGGTCCTACGTCGACGACCCGCTCAGCACGTTCATGACGCTGGACCTCACTCGGTTCTGAGCGCGCTCCTGAGCACGGCTCGGGCCGACCTCACGCCGGCCGGACGATGTCGTCCGCGAGCTCGCCGACGTACGCCGGGAACCTCACCGTGACGGTCGTGCCGCGGCCGCGCTCGGACTCCAGCTCCACGGTCGCGCCGTGCCGGTCGACGATCCGCGCGACGATCGCCAGGCCCAGGCCCGTGCCGGGGCGCGAGAGCGCCGCCGGGTTGGTCGAGCGGAAGAACTCGCGGAAGAGCTGGGCCTGGTCGAGCCCGGAGATGCCGATGCCGGTGTCGGCGACCGTGGCGACGACGGTGTCGCCCTCGGCCGAGAGGCGGACGGTGACGCTGCCGCCGGGATCGGTGTACTTGATGGCGTTGGACACGAGGTTGGTGAAGAGGCGGTAGAGCTCCTCGGGGTCGCCGTCCACCCGCACCGGGGCGTCCGGCAGCTCGACGCGGCAGGTGACGTCGCCTGCCCCCGCGTGGGCGTGGCACTCGTCGTGGACGTCGTGGACCACGCGGCGCAGGTCGACCACGATCGGGTCGAACTCCCGGTTGGGGTCGGAGACCTGCGCCATGGTCAGCAGGTCGTCGATCACGGCCCGCATCCGAGCGGCACCGCGGGCGGCGGCCGCCACGGACCGACGGGCGTCGTCGTCGAGGCCGGCTGTGTCGAGCAGCTCGAGGTTGGCACTCATCGAGAAGAGCGGGTTGCGCAGCTCGTGGCCGAGGGTGTTGACCACCTCGACGCGATAGCTGTCGAGCCTGCGCAGCCGGTCGACGATCGCCCGCTCGAGCTCGAGCTGACGCGCGTTGGCGACCGCGCGGCCGAGGTCGCGACCGATGTCGCGGGCGGCGTCGATCTCGACGTCGGTCCAGCTCCGGGCGTCGGACACCCTGGTCAGCACGAGGAAGCCGAGGCACTCCGGGCCCACTCCGAGCGGGACGAACAGCACCGAGCCGATGCCGATCCGGTCGAGGAAGCCCAGCAGTCGCTCCGCGTCCTCCGGCGGGAGGCCGGGCCGGGCGGCGTTGCTGCGAGAGAAGGGCGCGACGTACTGCTCGCTCCAGTAGCGTCGGGCGAGCCGGATGACGACGTCGTCGATGTCGGCGAAGGGCGGCACGACGTAGTCGTCGTCACCCAGCGCGAAGGAGGTGGTCCGGGCCGGGCCGCCGTCGGCGTCGAAGGCGGTCAGCCACATGCCGACCGCGTCGAAGCACTCGACCACGGTCTCCCGGCAGGCCTCCAGCACCAGGTCGAGGGTCGGCTCCCCCAGGGCCTGCCGGACGATCGCCCGCGCCTGGGAGGCCATCCGGACCTTCTCGCTGAGCTCCTCGCGCTCGAGGGCGAGGAGGACGAGCGTGCGCGCGACACCGGCGTACTTGGTGAGGACCTCGAGCGTCTCGGCCGACGGCAGGCGCCCGTCGCGCGGGCTGTCGACCGAGAGCAGTCCGCGAAGTCGCCCCTGGTCGTCGTGGAGCGGGGCGGCGAGCAGGTCGAGCGGGTGCCAGGCGTCCTCGCCGTCCAGCGGGGTCACGTCGGGGATGTGGCTGTAGGCGAGCGCCTCGGCGCTGGCCCGGTCGTGCGGCACGAAGCGCCACACGCCCCACTCGTCCGCGTCCGCGAGCTCGCCCTCGATCGACTCGGCCGGCACGAGGGTGCCGACGAAGCCGTCCTCCACGCCGGCGGCGACGACGACCTCGAAGTGGTCGTCGCGGCGCAGCGTCAGCGAGGACTGCTCGAACCCCGCGAGCGTCGCCACTCCCTCGACGAGCACCTGCAGGTGCTCCCGGGTCTGCTCGTCGGCCCACGGCACAGCGGCCACGGGGCCCGGTCCTCGCGTGTCGTCCTGCATCGCACCTCCTGCCGTCGGCGCAGACACGACGACCTTATGCCTCCAGAGCCCGAGAGCGCAGGGAAACCCTGACACACCCTCGCGGCAGTGCCGTGTCACCCGACCGGGGTCACCAGCTCGCCGCGCTCGAGGAAGGCGTCGACGTTGTCGAGGACGAGGCGTCCCATCGCCTCGCGGGTCTGCACCGTCGCGCTGCCGACGTGCGGGAGCAGCACGACGTCGTCGCGCTCCAGCAGCGCGGCGGGCACGTGCGGCTCGTCGGCGAAGACGTCGAGCCCGGCGCCGGCGATGCGGCCCTCCTCCAGCGCGGCGACGAGCGCCTCCTCGTCGACGACCGAGCCGCGGGCCACGTTGACCAGGTAGCCGTCGGGTCCGAGCGCGTCGAGCACGGAGGCGTCCACGAGCCCGTCCGTGCCGGCGCCGCCGGGCGTGAGCACGACCAGCACGTCGCTCGCGGCGGCCAGCTCGCCGGCGTTCGGGTGGTAGGTCCAGACGACGTCCTTCGGGCTGCGCGAGTGGTAGTGGACCACCGCGCCGAAGGCCTCCAGCCGCTGGGCGGCGGCGGTGCCGATGCGCCCCAGCCCGAGCACGCCGACCACCGCCCCGCGCACGTCCCGGGTCAGCGGCACCTGCTCGCCGCGCGCCCACGCCCCGCTGCGTACGAACCGGTCGGCGGCGGTGATGCCGCGCAGCACGTCGACCACGAGGAAGGCCGCGAGGTCGGCGACCGCGTCGGTCAGGACGTCGGGCGTGTTGGAGACGACGATCCCACGCCGCCGCGCCTCGGCGACGTCGACGTTGTCGTAGCCGACGCCGAAGTTCACGATGGCGCGCAGGTCGGGCAGCGCGTCCATCTCGGCCGCGCCCGCCGGCGCGCCACCGCCCACCACCGCGACCTCGACCCCCGCCGGGTCGTCGAGGTCCGCCAGCACCGGGGCGGCATACCTCTCCGAGAGCCACTCACGCACGAAGGGCATCAGCCCCCCGAGCTGGACGACACGGGCCGGGTGCTGGGCGAGATGCTGGGCGGGATGCTGGGCGTCGGTGCTCACCACGCCATCCTTGCCGGGCGCGCGCCTCGTCGTACAGGACGACCTGGCTGTCGCACGATGCCCGCACCGACGAGTCCGGAGGGAGAGCGATGGGCCTGCTGATCGGCTTCACCACGATCCTCGTCGTGATCGCCGCCGGCGCCGCGCTCGCCCACGTCGGGGTCCTCGACCGCCGCTCGCAGCGCACCCTGGGCGAGATCGCGTTCTTCGTGGCGTCGCCGGCGCTGATGGTCGTCACGATCAGCCGGGTCGAGCTCGGCGCGGCGGCCGCCAACCTCGTCGCCTCGAGCGTCTCGCTGGCGGCCTGCTTCGCGGCGTACGTCGTGGTGGCGCGGCTGCGCTGGCGCCTCGACGCCGGGGCGTTGCTCATCGGCGCGCTCTCGTCGTCCTACGTCAACGCCGGCAACCTCGGCATCGCCATCGCCGCCTACGTCGTCGGCGACATCACCGTCGTGGTGCCGACCCTGCTCGTCCAGATGCTCGTCGTGCAGCCGGCCGCCTTGATCGCGCTGGACCGGATCACCGGCCGCGGCGAGGGCGTACGCTCCGCCGCGCGCCGCCTCCTCACCAACCCGCTGACGATCGCCGCCGTGCTCGGCCTCGTGCTCGCGACCACCGGCTGGCGACTGCCGGACCCGCTGCTGTCGCCGCTGGAGATGCTCGCAGGCGCGGCGATCCCGCTGATGCTGATGTCCTACGGCGCGGCCCTGCGGCTCAGCCCGCCCATCGGTCGGGCCGGCCACAACGGCGAGGTCGTCGTCGCGACCGTGCTCAAGATGGGCGTCATGCCGGTGGTCGCGTGGGGCGTCGGCGTCGCCCTCGGCCTCGACGACCGCGTGCTGCTCGGCGTCGTGATCACCGCGGCACTGCCGACCGCGCAGAACATCTTCCTGCACGCCACCCGCTACCGCGTCGGGGAGGATGTCGCGCGGGAGACCATCCTGGTCACCACCCTCGCCTCGCTGCCCGCGGCGCTGCTCGTCGCGGTGCTGCTCGGCTGACGCCCCCGATCCCCCAGGAGACCTCGTGACCGACCTGCTCGACCGCCTGCGCACGGCCGTCGGCGACGCCCACGTCCTCACCGAGCCCGCCGACGTGGCGGCCCACGTCGTCGACTGGACCGGCGTCCACGAGGGGCGCGCGCTGGCGGTGGTGCGGCCCGGCACGACGGCCGAGGTGGCCGAGGTGGTGCGCGCGTGCGCCGAGACGCGTACGCCCGTGGTCCCGCAGGGCGGCAACACCGGGCTGGTGGGCGGCGGTGTCCCCGACGCGTCCGGGACGGCGGTGGTGCTCTCGCTCGGCCGGATGCGGTCGGTGCGCGACGTCGACCCGGTCGCGGGCACCATCACCGTCGACGCCGGCGTCGTGCTCGCCGACGTGCAGGCCGCGGCCGAGCAGGCCGGGCGCCTCTTCCCGATGTCGCTGGGCTCCGAGGGCAGCTGCACCATCGGCGGCAACCTCGCCACCAACGCCGGCGGCACCGCGGTGCTGCGCTACGGCATGACCCGCGAGCTGGTGCTCGGGCTCGAGGTCGTGCTGCCCGACGGCCGCGTGTGGGACGGCCTGCGCGCGCTCCGCAAGGACAACACCGGCTACGACCTCACCCAGCTCTTCGTCGGCTCCGAGGGCACGCTCGGCGTGATCACCGGCGCCGTCCTGCGCCTCTTCCCGGCGACCCCGCGGCACGCCACCGCCTGGATCGCCGTGCCCTCCGTCGGCGCGGCGGTGTCGCTGCTCGGCACCGCGCAGCGGCACGGCGGCGTGCACCTGTCGACCTTCGAGATCGCCAACCGCCAGGCGATCGACCTCGTGCTCGCGCACCTGCCGGGCGCGGTCGACCCGATGGCAGAGCCGAGCGGCTGGTACGTCCTCCTCGAGCTGGCCGGGTCCGCCTCCGACGAGCACCTCGACACCACGCTCGAGGCGCTGCTCGGAGAGGCGGTCGAGGCAGGGCAGGCGACCGACGCGGCCGTCGCGGGAAGCCCCGCCCAGCGCAGTGCCCTGTGGTCGCTGCGCGAGGGCATCTCCGAGGTGCAGAAGGTCGAGGGCGCGACCCTCAAGCACGACGTCACGCTCCCGATCGCCGACCTCGCCGACTGGACCGAGGCGATGGGCCCACGGCTGCAGGAGGTCCTCCCCGGGGTCCGGCCGGTCACCTACGGCCACGTCGGCGACGGCAACCTCCACTACAACCTCAACGCGCCCGTGGGTCGTGACGACGACCTCCTGGCGGCCGCCGCCGACCTGACGTCGGCGATCTACGACGCGGTCGCAGCGGCACACGGCTCGATCAGCGCCGAGCACGGGCTGGGTCGGACGAAGGTCGCGGCCGCGGCGGCGTACAAGTCCGACGTCGAGGTCGACCTGATGCGCGCGGTCAAGCACGCCCTCGACCCCGCGGGCCTGATGAACCCGGGGGCTGTCGTGCCGCCCGCCTAGGCTGGGCGCCATGAAGGCTCAGACACTCGGCCGCGTCGTCCTCGGCGGCTTCATGGTCACCGCGGGCGTGCTGCACCTGACCACCCAGCGCGAGGAGTTCCGGGCGCAGGTGCCGGAGTGGTTCCCCGTCGACGAGGACCTCACCGTGCTCGGGTCGGGCGTCGTCGAGATCGCGCTCGGCAGCGCCTTCGTGGCGCTGCCGCGGCACCGGCGTACGGTCGGCGCGCTGCTCGCGGCCTTCTTCGTCGCGATCTTCCCGGGCAACGTCGCGCAGTACCTCGAGGGGACCGACGCGTTCGGCCTCGACACCGACCGCGCCCGTTTCGTGCGCCTGTTCTTCCAGCCCGTCCTCGTGCTGTGGGCGCTGTGGGCGGGAGGCCTGCTCGGCCGGCGGCGGGCGGTCGTCGACGAGGAGCAGGAGCGCGAGGAGGTCGAGATCGGCGAGTAGTCCGCCGATCGGGGTTTGGCCGCGTCCCCCCGGGGCACGAGGGGTCCGAGTACACACGAGGGGGACCCCACATGACCACCACCCGCCAGAAGCTCGCCGGCGCCGCCGGCCTCTGCGCGATCGCGCTCGTCGCCTCGACGGCGCCCGTGACCACGGCCACCGCCACGGCCGACGACAAGACCCGTACGGTCGAGCTGCTCAGCGCCGCTCCGGCCACCCGCGGCGCCGAGGCGTCCGACGGAGCCCGGTCGCGTGCCGTGCGCGTCGACGCCGCAGCGCTGCGTGACGTACGCGCCGGTGACCGCGTCAGCCTGACGCTGTTCGACGACACCACCGTCACCGCCACCATCGACGGCCGCGAGTCGGCAAACGGCGTGACGTCGTGGACCGGCGCGGTCGTCGGCTCCATGGGCTCCTTCGCCGCCGCAGAGGTCGGCGGCGTCGCGCACCTGAGCGTCACCTCGGCCGCCGACGGCGCCTTCGAGGTGAGCACCACCCGCAGCGGCGACTACGAGGTCGTCGAGATCCCGTCGATGCCGCAGCCCGGCGACGACGCCATCGACGTCCACGCCGAGGACGGGGAGCACGCCGACCACGCCGACCACGCCGACCACGCAGACCACGCCGACCACGCGGCACCCGCAGCTGACGCTCCGTCCGGGTCGGCGCCCGTCGCCGGCGGAGCGCCGGTCGCCGCGGACGCACCGTCCGTCGTCGACGTGGCCATCATCTACCCCGCCAACCTGCCCGGCACCGTCGGCGGCCCGGACGCGATGCAGGCGCAGTTCGCCCTCGGCATCACCCAGACCAACCAGGCCCTCACCGCCTCCGGCGTGCCCACGCAGGTGCGACTGGTGGGCACCCGTCAGAGCGCGTCGGTCCAGTCGTCGTCGCTGACCACCAACTACTACGCGCTCGCCAAGCCCGGTGACGGCGCCTTCGACGAGGCGCAGGCGCTGCGCGAGGAGACCCACGCCGACCTCGTCAGCCTGTGGCTCGGTGGCGCGTACCCGTCCGGCTCGTTCTGCGGCCTCGGCTCGCTCGGCGGCACCCAGCCCGAGTACGACCCCGAGAGCGCTGCCTGGACGGTCGTCTACGCCGACAAGTGCGCCACCGGCAACCTGTCCTTCGCCCACGAGATGGGTCACAACCTGAGCGCCGACCACGACGCCGGCGCCTCCTCGCCGCCGAGCGGCGGCAAGCCGTACGCCCGTGGTCACGTCGACGTCGCAGGCAACTTCCTGACCGTCATGTCCTACCCGAACTCCTGCCCCGACTGCGTCCGCATCAACAACTTCTCCAACCCCAACGTCGCCCGCAACGGCCGACCCACGGGCACGGCCGCTGCGTTCAACGCCCGCGCGGTCCAGGAGCAGGCCGTCGCGGTCGCCAACTACCGCCAGTCGCAGATCTACCCGGGCGCCGTCGCCATGGGCGGGACGGCCCGCTACCGCAAGACCGTCACCGCGGCCACGACCCCGTGGGCGCCGGCGGTGTCGCTGGGCTACCAGTGGTTCCTCGACGGCGCGCCGGTCCCCGGCGCCACCACGGCGTCCTTCAAGCTCTCGCGCGGTGACATCGGCCGCACGCTGAGCCTGCAGGTCACCGGGTCGGCTCCCTACTACGCCCCCGTGGCGACGTCGTCGGCGCCGGTCGTGGTCGGCAAGGCGCTCTTCCGGACGTCGCGGCCCAAGCTGCGCGGCGTCCCGCGCGCCGGGCGCGTGCTGTCGGCGAAGATCAAGGGCTGGAAGCCCAAGCCGGCCAAGAAGAGCGTCAAGGTGCGCTACCAGTGGCTGAAGAACGGCAAGAAGATCAAGGGCGCCAAGAAGGCGACCTACCGCCTGCGCGCCAAGGACCGCGGCAAGAAGATCTCGGTCCGGGTCACCACGAAGAAGAAGGGCTACGAGAAGGCGTCGCGGACCTCCAAGAAGGTCAAGGTCCGCCGCTGACGCACCTCGCCGGGCGGGTCACAGGGTCGGCAGCCAGTCGACCCGCCCGGCGAGCGCCGCGTACCCCACGAAGGCGCCCACGTCGAGCAGCGTGTGCGCGACGACGAACGGCATGACCCGCCCCCAGCGGCGGAAGAGCCAGCCGAAGAGCAGCCCCATCGCGAGGTTGCCGACGAAGCCGCCGAGGCCCTGGTAGAGGTGGTAGCTGCCGCGCAGCAGTGCCGCGAGGCCGATCGCCGCGGTGTCGCCGAAGCCGAGCTGGCGCAGCCGCACCTGCACGAAGCCGAGGACGACGACCTCCTCGAGCACCGCGTTCTCCGCGGCCGCGAGGACGAGGACCGGCACCTGCCACCACTCCCCCGGCAGCGACTGGGCGACGACGGTGAGGTTGGTGCCGAGCGCGAAGGTCGCGAGGTAGAACACCACGCCCACCGAGCCGACACCGGCCGCGAGCAGCGCGCCGCGACCCCAGTCGCCGAGCGTGCTCCACCCGCCGTCGCGCGCCCACACGTCCCGGAGCCGGGTGCCGGACCGGACGAGGAGGTACGCCGCGAGGGCCACCGGCACGAGCGCGAAGGCGATCCGCAGCAGCTGGTAGGTCAGGTCGAGCCACGGCCGGTCGGGGGCGAGCGAGTTGTTGAGGTTCGCCGCCTGCGACGACAGCGGCCCCGGTGCGGTCAGCGCGGAGACGATGCTGACGATCGAGTAGACGGCCGACCGGCCCAGCGAGACCAGCAGGACGAGCGCGAGCTCGGTCCACAGCAACGCCTTCGCGAGGTCGGGGACGCCGCCGGGCACGGGGGTGTCCCGCAGCCGCCACCACGGGCGTACGTCGGTGGTCGGGGTGGTCGGGGTCGTCACGTGGGACAGCATCCCCCAGCCGGCTGAGCCGGGGCTGAGAACGGGGGCACGTAGGCGCGCGGACAGAAGTGCGTGCAGGGCGGGGCGGCAGGCGTGGCCGGGACGGCGCCTGTCGACTTCTGCCCGCGCGTCTACGACCATCGGTGGGGTGAGCACGATCTACGAGGCGGCCGGCGGCATGGACGTCTTCGTACGGCTGGCCGAGGCGACCCACCGACGCTGCCTCGCCGACCCCGAGCTCAACCACCCGTTCGCGCACCCGACCAACCATCCCGAGCACACGGCCCGGCTGGCGGCGTACTGGGCCGAGGCGCTCGGCGGGCCGCCGGCGTACACGTCCCGGATGGGCGGCAGCGAGTCGCACGTGCAGCGGCTGCACGCTGGCGAGGGGGCGTACACCGTGATGGCCACCCCGCGTTTCGTGCACTGCGTGCTCGACTCGTTCGACGAGGCCGGCGTGCCCGACGACGCGGCCGTGCGCGGGGCGATCGCCGCCTACCTGCAGTGGGTCGCGACCGGGCCGTTCCAGGCGTGGCCCGACTCCGCCGACGACGTCCCCGACGGCCTCCCGATGCCCCACTGGGGCTGGGACGGGCCCGTCAGCTGAGCACCAGCCCGTCGTCGCCGACGTCCACCGTCACCGCGCCGCCGTCGGTGACCTGGCCGGCGATCAGCAGCCGCGCGAGCGGGTCGCCGATGGCCGACTGGATCAGCCGCCGCAGCGGCCGGGCGCCGTACGCCGGGTCGTAGCCGGTCTCGGCCAGCCAGGCGCGCGCCGCGTCGGTCACCGAGATCGTGATCCGCCGCACCGCGAGCCGCTTCTCGAGCAGCGCGAGCTGCAGGTCGACGATGTGGGCGAGGTCGTCCTTGGACAGCGCCTCGAACATCACGACCTCGTCGAGCCGGTTGAGGAACTCGGGCTTGAAGTGCGAGCGCACGACGTTCATCACCGACATCTTCTTGGTGTCCGGCATGAGGTTCGGGTCGACGAGGAAGTTGGAGCCGAGGTTCGAGGTGAGGATCAGCAGCGTGTTGCGGAAGTCGACCGTGCGGCCCTGGCCGTCGGTGAGCCGGCCGTCGTCGAGCACCTGCAACAGGACGTCGAAGACCTCCGGGTGCGCCTTCTCCACCTCGTCGAGCAGCACCACGCTGTAGGGACGACGGCGTACGGCCTCGGTCAGCTGGCCGCCCTCGTCGTAGCCGACGTAGCCGGGAGGGGCGCCGACGAGCCGCGAGACCGAGTGCTTCTCGCTGTACTCGCTCATGTCGATGCGCACGATCGCCCGCTCGTCGTCGAAGAGGAAGTCGGCGAGCGACTTGGCGAGCTCGGTCTTGCCCGTGCCGGTGGGCCCGAGGAAGAGGAACGACCCGGTCGGCCGGTTGGGGTCGGCGATGCCGGCGCGCGAGCGGCGTACGGCGTCGCTGACCGCGGTCACGGCCTCGGCCTGGCCGATCAGGCGCTGGCCGATGACGGACTCCATCTCCAGCAGCTTGGCGGTCTCGCCCTGCAGCATCTTGCCGGTGGGGATCCCGGTCCACGCCTCGACGACGTCGGCGATCTGCTCGGCACCGACCTCCTCGCCGACGAGCGGCTCGAGGTCGACGGCCTCGGCCTTCTCGACCTCGGCGATCTGCTTCTCGAGCGCCGGGATCTGGCCGTACTGGATCTCCGAGGCGCCGGCGAGGTCGCCCTCGCGGAGCTTCTTGTCGGCCTCGATCTTGAGCTGGTCGAGCTGGCGGCGGAGCTCACCCTCGCCCTGGAGCTGGTCCTTCTCGCGCTCCCAGCGGGTCTCGAGCCCGCGCAGCTCCTCCTCCTTGTCGGCGAGGTCCTTGCGCAGCGCCTCGAGCCGCTCGGCGGACGCGGCGTCGGTCTCCTTGTCGAGCGCGAACTCCTCCATCTTGAGCCGCTCCACCTGCCGACGGAGCACGTCGATCTCCTCGGGCGAGGACTCGTGCTCCATCCGCAGGCGCGACGACGCCTCGTCGATGAGGTCGATGGCCTTGTCGGGCAGCTGGCGCCCGGTGATGTAGCGGTCGGACAGCGTGGCGGCGGCGACGAGCGCGGCGTCGGTGATGCGTACGCCGTGGTGCGCCTCGTACTTCTCCTGGATGCCGCGCAGGATCTGGATGGTGTCCTCGACGCTGGGCTCGCCGACGAAGACCTGCTGGAATCGGCGCTCGAGCGCCGGGTCCTTCTCGATCCGCTCGCGGTACTCGTCGAGCGTGGTCGCGCCGATCATGTGCAGCTCGCCGCGCGCCAGCATCGGCTTGAGCATGTTGCCGGCGTCCATCGCCGAGTCGCCGCCGGCGCCCGCGCCGACCACGGTGTGCAGCTCGTCGATGAAGGTGATGACCTGCCCGCCGGCGTCCTTGATCTCCTCGAGGACGGCCTTGAGCCGCTCCTCGAACTCGCCGCGGTACTTCGCGCCCGCGACCATGGCCGCGAGGTCGAGGCTCAGCACACGGCGACCCTTGAGCGAGTCGGGCACGTCGCCGGCGACGACGCGCTGGGCGAGGCCCTCGACGACAGCGGTCTTGCCGACGCCGGGCTCGCCGATGAGGACCGGGTTGTTCTTGGTGCGCCGCGACAGCACCTGGATGACGCGGCGGATCTCGGCGTCACGCCCGATGACCGGGTCGAGCCGGCCGTCCTCCGCCGCCTTGGTCAGGTCGACGGAGAACTTCTCGAGCGACTCGTACGACGCCTCCGCCGCCTCGCTGGTCACGCGCCGGTTGCCGCGGACGGCGGTGATCGCCTCACGGAGGCCGTCGGCGGTGAGGCCGGCGTCGGTGAGCACCTTCTGCGCGGGCGACTCGACGGTCGCGGTCGCGACGAGCAGGTGGTCGGTGGCGACGTAGTCGTCCTTCATCGACCCGGCGAGGTCGAGGGAGGAGGCGAGGACGCGCGTCAGCGACGCCGACGCGCTGGGCTGCTGGACGGTCGAGCCGGTGGCGCGGGGCAGCTGCTGCTGCACGCGCTCGGCGTGCGCCAGGAGCGTGGCCGGGTCGACGCCCGCCTTCTGCACGAGGCTGCGGCTGGTGCCGTCCTCCTGCTTCAGCAGGGCGACGAGCAGGTGGATGGGCTCGGTGTTGGTGTTGCCGCCGGTGGTGGCGGCCAGCTGGGCAGCCTCGACGACCTCGCGGCTGCGGGTGGTGAACTTCTCGGCACCGAACGCGCTCAACTCAACTCCTCCGTTGTCTGTGGGACCACTGTGGTCCGTACTGGGTCAACGCGCCAGAAGTTGAGTCGATTCCCCTCAACTTTGGGAAGTTCGCCGTCGGAGCAGGTAGGTGTCCATCACCCACCCGTCGGCCTCCTTCGCCCGCACCCGCGCGGCACGGATCGCGTCGACGACGTCGGCGAGCCGGCCGGCCACCAGCTCCTCGGCCGGGCTGCCCAGGTTGGCGCCCCACCAGATGTCCCAGTCCGCGTCGAGGTCAGCTGCCTGCAGCCGGCCGTCGAGCATCACGACCAGGTTGTCGTGCCCGGCCGTGACCTCGGCCGCCAACCTCCGACCCGTCGTCACCAGCACCGGCCGGCCGACCTCGTGGAGCACGACCCGGTGCCGCGCCGCCAGCAACGACAGGGCGGAGACCCCCGGCAGGACGTCGTACGCACATCCGAGCCGCTCGACCACCCGGATCGTCGAGTCGTAGAACGCCGGGTCGCCCCACACCAGGAACCCGACCGTCCCCGGTCGCCGCGCGAGGACGGAGCCGTACGCCGCCGCGCGAGCGTCGTGCCAGTCGAGCACCGCGCCGTCGTAGCCCGCCTCGTCCAGGTCAGGATCGCGGTCGCGCGGCGGGTCGGGGACCGCGACCAGCTCCACGCCCAGGTCCGCGCAGATCGCCCGGCGCAGGGCGAGGAGCGGGTCCGAGGGGCCCTTGTCGGCGGCGACCACGTAGTCGCAGGCGGCGATCGCCGCGCGCGCCTCGAGGGTCAGCTGGCCCGGGTGGCAGCCGATCCCGACGACCCGGACGCGCCTCACCGGTCCTCCAGCTCGCCCTCGACCTCGAGGTAGACCTGCTGCAGCGCGGCCACCACCTCGGCGTCCGGCTCCTCCCACAGCCCGCGCTCGGCGGCCTCGTGCAGCCGCTCGACGATGCCGCGCAGCGCCCACGGGTTGGAGGTCCGCAGGAACTGCTGGTTGGTCTCGTCGAGCACGTACTCGCGGGCGAGCGACTCGTACATCCAGTCGTGCACGACGCCCGCGGTGGCGTCGAAGCCGAAGAGGTAGTCGACGGTCGCGGCGAGCTCGAAGGCGCCCTTGTAGCCGTGGCGCTGCATCGCCGCGATCCACCGCGGGTTGACCACGCGCGAGCGGAAGACGCGGTTGGTCTCCTCCTGCAGCGTCCGCGTGCGGACCGCGTCGGGGGTCGTCGAGTCGCCGACGTACGCCTTGGGGTCGCTGCCGGTCAGCGCGCGCACGGTGGCGACCATGCCGCCGTGGTACTGGAAGTAGTCGTCGCTGTCGGCGATGTCGTGCTCGCGGGTGTCGACGTTCTTGGCGGCGACCTTGATGCGGCGGTAGTTGGTGCGCATGTCGTCGGCAGCCGGCGCCCCGTCGAGGTCGCGGCCGTAGGCGAAGCCGCCCCACGCCGTGTAGACCTCGGCGAGGTCGTCGTCGCTGCGCCAGCTGCCCGACTCGACGACCTGGAGGATGCCGGCGCCGTACGAGCCGGGCTTCGACCCGAAGATCCGCGTGGTCGAGCGCCGCTCGTCGCCGTGCTCGGCCAGGTCGGCGCGGGCATGGGCGCGTACGTGGTTGTGCTCGTCGGGCTCGTCGAGGCCGGCCACGAGGCGTACGGCGTCGTCGAGCATCGCGACCACGTGGGGGAAGGCGTCGCGGAAGAATCCGGAGATCCGCACGGTCACGTCGATGCGCGGGCGGCCGAGGTCGTCGAGCGGGATCACCTGCAGGTCGTTGACCCGGCGCGACGCCTCGTCCCAGACCGGGCGGACGCCGAGCAGCGCCAGCACCTCGGCGACGTCGTCCCCGGACGTCCGCATCGCGCTCGTGCCCCAGACCGAGAGGCCGACCGACTCGGGGTAGCCGCCGGTCTCGTCGACGTACTTGGCGACGAGGGACTCGGCCATCGCCTGGCCGGTCTGCCACGCGAGGCGGGACGGGACGGCGCGCGGGTCGACGGTGTAGAAGTTGCGGCCGGTCGGGAGCACGTTGACCAGCCCGCGCAGTGGCGAGCCCGAGGGACCGGCAGGGACGAACCCGCCGTCGAGGGCGTGGACCACCGCGTCGAGCTCGTCGGTGGTGCGGGCCAGGCGCGGCACCACCTGGGTGGCGGCGAACTCCAGCACCCGCTGCACCTCGGGGTCGTCGTGGAGCTCGGCCGCCCGGGCGGGGTCCCAGTCGGCCTTGTCCATCTGCTCGACGAGGTCGCGGGCGATCGCCTCGATCCGGTCCGTCTCGACGGTCGGCATCTCGGCGACATCGCTGGTTGGGGTGCGAGCGAAGCGAGCCTCGAAACCTGCGATGGCGCTCCGCAGCCCCGGCACCGCCTGCGCCTGCCCGCCGAACACCTGCGCCGCCCGCAGGATCGCCAGCACCAGGTTGACCCGCGCCTCGCCGGACGGCGCCTCACCGAGCACGTGCAGGCCGTCGCGGATCTGCGCGTCCTTGATCTCGCAGAGCCAGCCGTCGACGTGCATGATGAAGTCGTCGAACTCCTCCGCGTCCGGCTGCTCCTCGAGCCCGAGGTCGCGGTGCATCTCCGCGGCGTGCATGAGCTGCCAGATCTCGCCGCGGATCGCCGGCAGCTTGGCCGGGTCCATCGCGGCGATGTTGGCGTGCTCGTCGAGGAGCTGCTCGAGACGGGCGATGTCGCCGTACGACTCGGCGCGCGCCATCGGCGGGACGAGGTGGTCGACGATGGTGGCGTGAGCGCGGCGCTTGGCCTGCGCGCCCTCGCCGGGGTCGTTGACGAGGAACGGGTAGATCATCGGCAGGTCGCCGAGCGCTGCGTCGGTGCCGCAGCTCGCGGAGAGGGCGGCGTTCTTGCCGGGCAGCCACTCGAGCGAGCCGTGCTTGCCGAGGTGCACGACCGCGTCGGCTCCGAACCCCCCGTCCTCCACAGCGCTGCTGAGCCAGCGATAGGCACCGAGGTAGTGGTGGGTCGGTGCGAGGTCGGGGTCGTGGTAGATCGCGATCGGGTTCTCCCCGAAGCCGCGCGGCGGCTGGATGAGCAGCACCACGTTGCCGGCGCGTACGGTCGCCAGCACGAGCTCACCCGCGTCGTTGACGAAGAGCGACCCGGGCGCCTCGCCCCAGGCCTCGACCATGTCGGCGCGCAGGTCCGCGGGCAGGTCGGCGGTCCAGGAGGCGTACTGCTCCGGCGTGATCCGTACGTGCGCGTCGGTCAGCTGCGCGTTGGTCAGCCACTCCTCGTCCTGGCCACCGGCGGCGATGAGCGCGTGGATGAGCGCGTCGCCCTTCTCCGTGTCGGACGCGTCGCGGTCGAGGATCTCGACGACCTCACCGTCGCCGAGGTCGTAGCCCTCCTCCCGCAGCCGCCGCAGCATCCGGATCGCCGAGACGGGGGTGTCGAGGCCGACGGCGTTGCCGATGCGCGCGTGCTTGGTGGGGTAGGCAGACAGCACGAGCGCGAGCCGCTTCTCGGCGTTGGGGATGCGACGCAGGCGCGCGTGCCGGACCGCGATGCCGGCCACCCGGGCGCACCGCTCGGGGTCGGCGACGTAGCGCGGGAGGCCGTCGGCGTCGACCTCCTTGAACGAGAACGGCGCGGTGATGATGCGCCCGTCGAACTCCGGGATCGCGATCTGGGTCGCGGAGTCCATCGGGCTGACGCCGTCGTCGGACGCCTCCCACTCGGCACGGCTGCTGGTCAGGCACAGGCCCTGGATGATCGGGATGTCGAGCGCCGACATCCGCGCGACGTCCCACGACTCGTCGTCGCCACCCGCGCTCGCCCCCGCGGGAGTGCTGCCGCCGGCGGCCAGGACGGTGACGACCAGCGCGTCGAGCGTGCCGAGCGCGTCGTACAGCTCGTCCGGCGCGGAGCGCAGCGACCCGGCGAAGACCGGTACGCCGACCGCCTGGCCGGTCGCGTCGATCGCGTCGGCGAGGGCGTGGGCGAAGGCGGTGTTCCCGCTCGCCTCGTGGGCGCGGTAGTAGAGGACCCCGACCCGCGGCGTCTCCTCGGTGGTTGAGGTGCGAGGAGCGCCGACGACGAGCCTCGAAGCCTCCGGCCGCTCCGGGAACCCCCACTGCGGCAGCACCTGCGGCGGCTCGAACCCCTCCCCCGTCAGCAGGACCGTGTCGGACAGGAAGGCGTGGAGCTGGCGGAGGTTCGCCGGGCCGCCCTCGGCGAGGTAGCGGTGCGCCTCGGCCGCGACGCCCATCGGCACGGACGACAGCTCCATCAGCTCGGCGCTCGGCGACTGCTCGCCGCCGAGCACGACGACGGGCATCCCGGTGGCGGCGACGCGGGTGAAGCCGGAGCACAGGTCCTGGGGCGAGCCGAGCAGCCGGCCGACCACGAGGTCGCAGCCCTCGATCACCTCGGCCATCGACTGGTGCCCGGGGCGCGCCGGGTTCGCCAGGACGTAGTCGGCGCCGGACTCCCGCGCGCTCAGCAGGTCGGTGTCGGACGTGGACAGCAGTGCGATGCGCACGGATCCTCCTCGGGGTTCTCGCCCCTCTGACGGGATCCGCGTGGGCCAGTATCTGGCTGCGGGCCTGCACGCAGGCCCTCACAGTGGCGGAACCGCCCCGGAATGGCACCGGGTTCCTGGGTTCCACGCGGAGTGGTGGCACGACCCTAGCGTGCCAAGATCGCCCCCATGACCCGCACCCGAGGCGACCTCTGCCCCGGCGTCTTCCGTCCCTGGCCCGCTGACGACGGAGCGCTCGTACGCCTCCGCGTCCCCGGCGGCCACCTCACCCGCACCACGCTGCTGGCGCTCCTCGACGTAGCCAAGACGTACGGCGACGGGCGGGTCCACCTGACCAAGCGGGCCAACCTCCAGCTCCGCGCGCTCCCGCTCGTCGACGGCGCGGTCCCGGCCGAGGTCGTCGAGGCGATCCGCGCCACCGGGATGCTGCCTCACCCCGACCACGAGCTCGTCCGCAACGTCCTCGTCTCGCCGCTCACCGGCCTGCACGGTGGCCGCGCCGATCTCCGCCCGGTCACCGCCGAGCTCGACGAGCGCATCTGCGCGACGCCGTCCCTCGCCAAGCTGCCCGGCCGGTTCCTGTTCGTCCTCGACGACGGACGCGGCGACCTCGCCGCGCGGACCTGCGACCTCGGCCTCGTCGCCCTCTCCGCCGACGAGGTGCAGCTCCGCATCGGCTCTCACTGGGGACCGGTCGTCCCGCTGCACGAGGCGGCCGCCCGCCTCACCGGCCTGGCCCGCGCCTTCCAGCAGGTCCGGGGCACCGGCGAGACCGCGGCCTGGCACGTCGACGAGCTGCCCGCCGTGCCCGACGCCCACGATCCCGACCCCCGCCTGCCCGCGACGACCGAGCCCCCGGCGTACGGGTTCGTCGCCCCCGGTGTCGCCCACGTCGAGGTGGAGGGCGGAGTCGTTGAGCGAAAGTTTTCACTCACGCTCCCGGAGTATCTCGTCGTCACGCCGTGGAAGTCGCTGGTCTCGTTGGTCGAGCATCAGGTGCCGTGGGGAACCGAACGCAGCTGTTAGCGCCCCTCCGACCTGCAGGTGGTTCCCAACACGCCCGCTGGTCGACGAAGGACGAAGTCCCGTCAGGCGTACGCGTACGGCGGGATGAGCGCTCCGGCCACGACGCACGCCCAGCCCAGGAAGAGCCACGGGTAGTGCCGTCCCGTCGAGGGCACGGGACTGCGGATCTCGCCCAGCCGACCTCGGTAGCCGATCACCGCGAAGACGCTTCCGGCCAGCGCGAGCGGCGGTCCGATCCAGAACGCGGCAAGGTCGCTCGTCATTGCGAGCGAGGTGTAGAGACCTGCCACACCCAGGCCCGCCGCGATGAGCGGCAGGGCGCTGCGCAGCAGCTGGTTGAGCTCGAGCTGCTTGACGGTGCGGTCGACGGGATCCATGGCGACCGCACCGTATCCGGACATCCGCACCTGCACGACCTGCCCTAGGCTGCCCCCGTCACGCGACGCAGGAACCCGGTGCGAGTCCGGGGCGGTTCCGCCACTGTCAGGTCCCCGAGAGGGGGTCGAGCCAGACACTGCCCGCGCGGCGTTACCTGCCTACCCAGGGGCGCGAACCCCGAGGAGCCGCGATGAGCCTGCTTGCCCGACCGACCCGACGCTTCGACTACGTCGCCGACGGGGCCGCGATCTACGACGAGTCGTTCGCGACGATCCGCCGCGAGGCCCGCTTCGACCACCTGCCGGCCGACGCCGAGCGCGTCGCCGTCCGCATGGTGCACGGCACCGGCCAGACGGACCTGACCGACGACCTGGTCGTCCATCCCCGCCTGGTGAGCGCCGCCCGCGAGGCGCTGCGAGCCGGCGCGCCGATCATCACCGACGCGCACATGGTCGCGTCGGGCGTCACCCGCGCCCGCCTCCCCCGCGACAACGAGGTGCTCTGCGCGCTGCACGACCGGCGTACGCCCGACCTCGCGATGCTGATGGGCACCACGCGTTCCGCCGCCGCGCTCTCCCTGCTGACCCACCGCCTCGAGGGCGCGGTCGTCGCGATCGGCAACGCCCCGACCGCGCTGTTCCACCTGCTCGAGATGCTGCTCGACGGGGGGCCGCGACCGGCCGCGATCGTCGGCGTACCGGTCGGCTTCATCGGCGCCGCCGAGTCCAAGCAGGCGCTGGAGGAGGTGGACCTCGACATCCCCTTCCTCACCGTCCGCGGCCGCCGCGGTGGCTCGGCGATGGCCGCCTCCGCACTCAACGCCCTGGCCCAGGAGAAGGAATGAGCGGCCGGCTGTACGGCGTCGGGCTGGGCCCCGGCGACCCCGAGCTCGTCACCCTCAAGGCCGCACGGCTGATCCGCGACGCCGACGTGGTCGCCTTCCACGCCGGCGTCGGCAAGCAGTCCAACGCCCGCCGGATCGCCGCCGACCTCATCCCGGGCACCGCGATCGAGGAGGAGCTTCGCTACCCCGTCACCACCGGCCCGACCGCGCACCCGGGCGGGTACGCCGGCGCGATGGCCGAGTTCTACGAGGAGTGCGCGTCACGGTTGGCCGTCCACCTCGAGCAGGGCCGTACGGTCGTGGTGCTCGCCGAGGGCGACCCGCTGTTCTACGGCTCGTTCATGTACCTCCACGACCGGCTCGCCCCGCGCTTCGAGACCGAGGTCGTCCCGGGCGTACCCGCCTTCGCCGCCGCCACCGCCACCCTCGCCGCGCCGCTCGTGCGGCAGACCGACGTGCTGTCCGTGCTGCCCGGCACCCTGCCGGTCCCCGAGCTCGCGCGCCGCTTGGCCGACACCGACGGCGCGATCATCATGAAGCTCGGCCGCACCTTCCCCGGCGTCGTAGAGGCGCTGCGCCAGGCCGGGCGCCTCGAGCACGCGGTGTACGTCGAGCGCGCCTCGATGCCCGCCGAGCGCTGGCTGCCCGTGGTCGACGTCGACCCGGCGTCGGTGCCGTACTTCTCGCTCATCGTCGTCCCCGGCGACTCGCTCGCCGACGACCCCGGCGGCCGTCGACCGTCCCACGCCCCCTCCCCTTCGGTGGTTGAGGTGCGAGCGGAGCGAGGCTCGAATCCACCAAGACCCCTCCAGGTCATCGGCCTCGGCCCCGGCCCCGACCGCTGGCTCACCCAGGAGGCACGCAACGCCCTCGCCCAGGTCGACCACGTCGTCGGCTACGGCCCGTACGTCGACCGCGTCCCCCAGCGCGAGGGCCTCACCCGCCACGCCTCCGGCAACACCGTCGAGGTCGACCGCGCCCGCCTCGCGCTGGACCTCGCCCGGCGAGGCGAGCGGGTGGCGGTCGTGTCCGGCGGGGACGCGGGCGTCTTCGGGATGGCGAGCGCGGTGTTCGAGGCGGCGGTCGCCATGAAGGACGAGGGCGGGCCGGACGTACCGGTCGAGGTCCTCCCTGGCGTCAGCGCCGTCCAGGCGGTCGCGGCCAAGGCCGGCGCCCCGATCGGCGCGGACTTCGCGGTCGTGTCGCTCAGCGACAGGCTCAAGCCGTGGCCGGTGATCGAGCGCCGCCTCCGCGCCATCGCCGAGGCCGACCTGGTGCTCGCGGTCTACAACCCGGCCTCGCGCAGCCGCACCACCCAGGTCGCCGAGCTGCAGAAGCTCTTCCTCGAGCACCGCAGCCCCGACACGGTGGTCGTCGTGGGCCGCGACGTCGGTCGCACCGAGGAGTCGCTGACGGTGACGACCCTCGCCGAGCTCGAGGCCGACGCCATCGACATGAAGTGCCTGCTCATCGTCGGCGCCTCGTCGACCACCATCACTGCTGGCGGGCAGGTCTGGACGCCGAGGTTCGTGGAGTGACGGTCCACTTCGTCGGCGCCGGCCCCGGCGCGGCCGACCTGATCACCCTGCGCGCGGCGACGCTGCTCGCGGCGGCCGACGTCGTGCTCTACCCCGGCACCTACCTCGACGACGAGGTCCTCGCCCACTGCCCCGACGCCCGGCTGGTCGACACCCAGGCCCTCGACCTCGACCGGATCACGGCCGTGATGGTGGAAGCCGCCGCGGAGGGACTGGAGGTCGTACGCCTCACCTCCGGCGATCCGTCCCTCTACTCCGCGCTCGCGGAGCAGACCGCCCGCCTCGACGCCGCCGGGGTCCGGTGGGACGTGTGCCCGGGCGTCCCGGCGTACGCCGCCGCGGCCGCCGCTGTCGGCCGCGAGCTCACCGTCCCGCTGGTCGCGCAGTCGGTGGTGCTGACCCGTACGCAGGCTCGGTCCACCGCGATGCCGGAGACCGAGTCGCTCGCCGCCTTCGCCGCCACCCGCGCCACGCTGGTGCTGCACCTCGCGATCACGAGGACTCGGGCGCTCGCCTCCGAGCTGGTCGAGGAGTACGGCTCCGACTGCCCGGCCGTCGTCGTGCACCGGGCCTCGCAGCCGGACGAGCTGGTGCTCCGCGGCACCCTCGCCGACATCGCCGACCGGGTCGAGGAGGCCGGGCTCCGGCAGGCGGCGGTCATCCTCGTCGGGTGGGCGCTGGCGCGCGGCGGCGGGGAGTCGTGGCTCTACACGGCGGAGAGGTTGCGGGCCTGACGTCAGCCGGTTGGGTCGATCAGGAACTCGATCCAGGCATGGTCGGGGCTGTCGCCGGAGCGGACGTCCTCCGAGCTCCAGGAGTGGAGCTGGACGTCGCGCAGCCATCCGGACTGACCTGGCGTCACGAGCACATGGTCGAGTTGATAGCCCGCGTCGGAGCCGAGGTAGGTCGACCGCTCGTGGCGCTGCCACGCAGCGAGCGTCGCCGACCCGAGGCCAGCGTGCTCGACATTCTCGAAGAACTGCTGCCCCCACGACCCGTCGTGGGTCTGGTCCCACGCCAGACACTCGTTGAGGTCGCCGGCCGCGATCACCCGGTGCCCATCCGCCACCAAGTCCGCCAGCGTGCCGAGGACGAAGTCTGCGTCCCACCACTCGCCGTTTCGCTGTCGACGGGACCTGATGACGGCAAGTGCCGAGGCGACGTGGTCCGACGTCAACCGGCTCGGCGACGCGTGCATCGACACGAGGGTGATCGGGGGGCCGTCGACCGTCAGGCTCGCAGCCGCGACGTAGGACCCGTGATAGTCCGCCGAGGGCAGGCGCAGCGGCTCGATCATGAGCCCTGCTCGTGCGATGACGGCGGAACGCACGGCGAACGGCTGCTCCTCCTCGGTGACGACCGTGAAACCATCCGCGCGCCACTCGGCGATCCATTCCGCACCCGGAATCTCCTGGGCGAACACCAGGTCGACACCTCGCTGCCGTAGCTCCCGTGCGTGAACGTGGGCGCGTGAACGTCGGCGGGGTTGCACGCCCGCAGCGGCGGGCGACGCACATCCGAAGTTGGCTGACAGTGCTCGCAACGTCATGACACGAGCCCGTCGGTGCGGTCCGACGACGGCTTGGACACGTGGGGCCCTCTCGACGGCGTGGCCGCCTCGGCGCGCGCTGCGTGAGCGAGCGGCTTCACGTGCTCGGAGTTGCTGAGATTCATCCAGAGCGCCGCGTCGAGGATCCGCAAGGTGCTGACCTCCCGGTGCGACAGGTGCGCGGGACGCAGCTCCTCGATCCGCCGCACCAGCGCGCCGTCGTCATCACGCAAGGCCTGCCGAAGGACGAGCCAGGAGTCGTCATGGGGCCCGATCCCGAGTGCCGCCCGAATGGTCGAATCGACAACAGGGACCAGACGCGGGCGCTTGCGAGCCATGAGCTTGCTCCGCCTGGTCGGTCCCACCCCCATCCCCTGCAAGGACCGCTTCAGGGCGCGCCACAGGTCGTAGGCCGGCGCCAGCTGCTCGGCCGTCGCGTCCCAGAGATCCACGTCGTGAGGGATGCACGCAAGCTGCTTCTCCAGTGCCTCGCGCTCGTCCTCGAGCAGAGCCCGCACCGCGCGTGGCCCGAACGGCACGTCCAGCAATCCGGTCGCCAGGAGGTCGCTCGGAGTGAAGCTGTCGGGTTCGACCGGAGCAAGCGCGTCGAAGGAGCTCCCTGCGAAGCGCGACCTCGGATCGAAGTACGTGGCGACCAGCTCGTGCGAGTGCGAGCCCAGCAGGACAGCGATCCGATCCGACGCAGCGGTCATGGCGAGCTCTCCAGAAAACGTGAGAAGTGGGCCTGGTGCAGGACCGCGAGCGTACGAACATAACCGTGTCGGTTGTAGCGAATGTGGAGATCAGCCTCGCCTGGGCGCAGCCTGGACCCGTCGTAGAGCTGTCGGTGCTGCATCTCGATGACCACGTCAGAGGCACGTGCCCAATCGGCGTCCAGGTCCCAGTCGTCGCCGTCCGGCAGCACACGGCTCCGGGGCAAGGACATCAGCACGAACATGCGTTCACGAGCACACCGACGGACCCACTCCGCTGTCACTCCCGACACGAGGTCGGCGTCGTCGATGACGACGGCCGTCGGACGCTCCGCCGCCCTGGTCGGGTGGATCTCGGGGACGTAGTGGTCGTCGCCGTGCGCATAGAGCGAGAGCGACAGCGCTGACACCCGTTCGCGCGCAATCGTGCGCCGCTCCTCCGCCTCCTCGCCCAGCCGAGCGGGCAGCCGGTTGAGCGGGATCAGACCCGACATCGAGTACAGGCGTGCGGCAACAGCCTGAGCCGACTCGCGCGGAGTGACGAGGTGGACGTGCTGGCCCGGCTGACTCGCCAGCGCGGCGGCCCACTGCACGAGAAGGGTGGTGACGCCCTCGCCCGGCCTGCCGACCACCAGCCACACCCGACCGCCTGACATCCCACCGGTGAGCTCGTCGAGCTCGGCGAACCCCGACGGCGTGATGACCTCGCGGGGTTCACCTCCGCCGGGCAGATCGGCAAGGGCTTGTGCACTGAACATGACGAGAGTGTCGCGACACCCACCGACAGCGCGGCGAGAAGGACGAGCGCACCACGCATCAGTGGAGCCCCGGGCCCCTAGCTCAGGCCGTACGCTCCACCGTCGACCGAGCCGGCCCTACAGATCAGGATCGATGCTGCTCTCCCGCGGCAACCCGTACGGCCGGTCGGCGGGCAGGTTCACGCCCTCCTCCGTCCCGTCGACCACCGCGCACTCTCCGCTCGGGACGACACAGGTGATCAGGGCGGGAGACGTCCAGTCGACGGAGGATCCGTCGCGGGTCGGCGTCTTCCCGACCGCCGTCGTGGCGTCGGTCCAGCCGCCGAGGCTCCACTCCTCGAGCGGAGGGCCGGTCACGTCGGGCGATCCCAGCGGACCCGACGGCGGCGGCAGCGACGTCTCGACGCGACTGCCGTCGGCGGACTCGAGCGACGGCACCGCCCCGAACTCCTGCGCCGGGATCTGCCACGCGCCGTCGGGGCTCGGGAGCGGGGCGGCACGGTGCAGCGACTGCCACCACGACGACCCGCGGATCGCCTCCCAGTCGAGGTCATCCGACGTCGACTCGCCGCTCGACAGGTCATGGGTCACGAGCGTGCTCAGCCCCTGGACGTACGCCGTGTCGTCGACGACGCCCAGCATCCCGACCGGGGCGTCCTCGTAGAGGTCGGCCCAGTCGGCGCCCGCGGTCTCCGACGGCAGGAGGCCCTCGCCGCTGCGGACGACCTCCTCGCCGGTCGTCAGGTCGACCACGACCGCCTCGGCCGCGCCGGCGCCGTCCTCGAGCCGGTCGACGAACGCCAGCCACCGTCCGTCCGAGGAGGTGGTGAGGGTGCCGATGCCGGGGTGCACGTCCAGGTCCTCGACGCCGTCGGCCGTGGCCACCCGCAGCTCCGGGAGCTCGTTGCCCTCCAGGTCACCGGGCTCTGCCGAGGCGAACCAGACGCCGGCGCCCGCCACGACGTACGACCCGGCCCGGACCTCGGTGTCGATGGTCGACCCGTCGGGCAGGTGGACCGTGCTGCCACTCGCCCAGACGAGTCCGTCGGTGGCGACGGGGGTGGACGTCGTCGGCCACGAGGCCGTCGACCCGCTCGGGTCGTCGTCGGGACCGCATCCGACGGTCGACAGGACGAGCGCGGCCACGAGGACAGGCGTACGGATCCGAGACATCACGAGACGGATCGTCGCAGGCGGGCCACACTGACACCCATGCGTTCAGGGGGAAGGCGCGTCGTCGTCGCGCTGCTGCTGCTCGGGACGGCCGGGCTGGGCGGCTGCGGAGAGCAGGACTCGTCGTCGCCCGACGAGGCGACGTACCGCGTCGACGGGCTGAACAACAGCCACGGAGACGAGCAGTCGCCCACACCCGAACCGTCACCGCCGCCGACTCCCGCGACCGACGAGTCGCCGTACGAGACGCCGACCTACGAGCCGCCCGACCTGGACAGCTCCCAGCTCGAGGCCAACCTCGCGATGCTGTCACCGGAGGACCGGGCGCTGGCCGACCACCACCTCGGCAGCCGGCTCGGCGAGGGCACGTGGCTCGTGGCCGCGCCGATGACCGTCGAGGAGGCGAAGGCGATCCTGCTCGGAACCGACCCGCAGCTCGCCCGCCGGCGGGACTTCCTCAGCGGGGACTCGTCGGCGTACGGCTTCCTCCAGGTCGGCGACGGCGTGGTCGCCCACGAGGACACCGGGTTCGCCGATCCACCGAGACGGCTGCTGGCCGCTCTGTCGCGCGACGGGGGCGCGGCGGCGGTGGCGACGGACAACATCGAGGCGATGACGCGCTTCGGATACGCCCGCGACGGCGAGGTCGTCTTCGACGAGCTCGAGTACGCCTTCGTCGACGACCTGGGCGAGGTCCCGTCGGAGGTCCGCGACCTCGCACGGCTCGCGTGGGAGGACCTCGACGGGCCGATGGTGGAGACCGCCGACTGGCTCGCCGTCGCGACCGCGATGAGCGAGAAGGTCACCGGCGTCCGGACGACGCGGGACGTACGCCAGGTCGACGACTGGTACGTCGTGCCGCTGCCGTGGGGCGTGATGGAGGACGGCTGACCGCAGCGAGAGGTCCACCTCGTACGCCTCTCCAGTTCCCTCTGACGCCCCGGACCTGGTCGGGGCACAATGCCAAGGGTGACGTCCGCGGCGGGAGAGACCCAGCCCGAGCTGCGGGTGCGCCTCGCCGCGGACACCTCCAGCGTCCCGGGCGCGCGCAGGTTCGTCGTCGACGGGCTGATGCAGTGGGGCCGCGGGCACCTCGTCGACGACGCCGCCCTGTGCGTCACCGAGATGGCGGCGAACTCCGCCCTGCACAGCGGCAGCCCCTACCTGCACGTCCGGCTGCGCGACCTCGCTCCGGGCGTACGGCTCAGCGTCGAGGACGCCGGCGGCATGGTCCCGCTCGCGGCGGTCGCCCCGCCTCCGGTCGCGAGCAAGGGTACGACCGGGCGGGGGCTGGCGATCGTGTCGGTGCTCGCGATGGCGTGGGGCATCGAGGAACGCGCCGACGGTCGCCGCGTGTGGGCCGAGCTCGCCGGCGACGGCGTCGAGCACGACGTACGCCCGCCGGCGGTCGCGTACGCCGACCGGGAGGCGCCGGAGCCGGTCGCCGTGCCCGACGACTGGGCGACGGTGAGGCTGCTCGGGTGCCCGGTGCAGCTCGGGCTTCGCATCGACCAGCGGCTCGACGACCTCGTGCGCGAGCTCCAGCTGATCGACTCCCAGGAGGGCCCGACTCCTCCGCGGGAGCTCGGTGAGCTCATCGAACGGCTGGTGACCCGCCCGGCCTTCGCCCGGCACCTCGGTCGTCGTACGGCCATGGACGCCGCCGCGGCGGGGCTGGAGCACGTCGACATCGAGATGACGCTCCCCCGCGAGATGGCAGCGGTCGTCCGCGAGCTGCTCGCCGCCGACAACCTGGCCGACGAGATCAGCGAGACCCACCAGCTGCTGACCCTGCGGTCCACCTCGGCGATGGTGGCGCTGCGGACGTGGTTCACCGAGTCGATCGTCGGCCAGGCCGAGGAGGACGCCGAGCCGGTGACCTACGCGGACTGGCTGCGCGAGCGGGGGTGACCCCCGGCCCCCAGCGGGATCGCCGCCTCGACGACGCCGCCGTCCTCGGTGGCGTACGCCCGGAGGGTCCCGCCGACCTGGGCGGCGCGCTCGCGCATCGACGCGATCCCGACCCCCGGGGTCCAGTCGGCACTCGCGCCCCCGTCGTCGCGCACGACCAGCGCGAGCTGCCGGTCCTCGACGCGGAGCGTCACGTCGGCGACCGAGGCCGACGAGTGGCGCACGACGTTGGTCAGCGCCTCGACGACGATGCGGTACGCCGCCACCTCGGTCGCCGCGGACAGCGCAGGCAGCGGGGCGGGCACGGCGACGGTCACCGGCAGCGGTGCTCCGGAGGAGGAGTGGAGCGTCGCGGCGTGCTGCCGGATCGCGCCCTCCAGCCCGAGCTCGTCCAGCGCGGGCGGGCGCAGCCCCTCGACGAGCCGGCGGATCTCGGTGATCGCGTGCGCGGTGTCGGCGCGCAGCTGCACGAGCAGCGCGTCGGCGCGGTCGGGGTCGGAGCGCACCTGGTTGCGCGCGGCGTCGGTCGCGAAGGCGACGCCGCTCAGCGTCGGGCCGAGCCCGTCGTGCAGGTCGCGCCGCAGCCGACGCCGCTCCTCCTCGACCGCCGCGACGACCGCCTCCCGCGACCTCTGCAGGTCCGCGCTCATCTGACGGGCGCGCAGCGTCTGCGCCAGCAGCGGCGCGACGATCCGCAGCACGTCCGCGTCCTCGGTCGACAGCCCGAGGTCGCCCGCCCGCAGGCCGACGACGACCTCCCCCACCTCGTCCTCACCGAACCGCAGCGGCAGCACCCGCGTGTGGGTCACCTCCGTGCCCGAGGACGCCAGCACCTCCCCGCCCGCCCGGATGCTCGCGTACGGCAGGACGAGCGCCTCGCGCACCGCGGCCAGC
>JAESGW010000389.1_pt1 | contig 50004 bp, 49 predicted proteins | sample 9269791 | NCBI WGS metagenome assembly JAESGW01 (sample SAMN16773120, study PRJNA677053) | algae metagenome | isolation source: Aphanocapsa lilacina HA4352-LM1 and co-occurring heterotrophs from near cave... | place: USA: Maniniholo cave, near Haena, Kauai, HI | collected 2009-07-28
GCTCGGCCGCGCCGTGACCGGCACGATGCTGGTCGCGGCCATGAAGGAGGACGGCGTCAACATCTGGGGCGATGGCTCGACCTTCAAGGGCAACGATATCGAGCGGTTCTATCGTTACGGCCTGCTGACCAATCCGGGCTTGAAGATCTACAAGCCCTGGCTCGACCAGCTCTTCATCGACGAACTGGGCGGACGGGCGGAAATGTCGGCGTTCATGACCGCCAACGGATTTGCCTACAAGATGAGTGCGGAGAAGGCGTACTCGACTGACAGCAACATCCTCGGCGCGACCCATGAGGCCAAGGATCTCGAAAACCTCGACAGCGGCATCAAGATCGTCAATCCGATCATGGGCGTGCCGTTCTGGCGCGACGACTGTGCCGTCAAGGCCGAGAAGGTCGTGGTGCGCTTCGAGGAGGGCCAGCCGGTCGCGCTGAACGGCCAGACGTTCACTGACCCCGTCGCGCTGTTCCTCGAGGCCAATGCCATCGGCGGCCGGCATGGCCTTGGCATGAGCGACCAGATCGAGAACCGGATCATCGAGGCCAAGAGCCGCGGCATCTACGAAGCTCCCGGCATGGCGCTGCTGCACATCGCCTATGAGCGCCTCGTCACCGGCATTCACAACGAAGACACGATCGAGCAATACCGGATCAACGGCATGCGCCTTGGCCGCCTGCTGTACCAGGGCCGATGGTTCGATTCCCAGGCGCTCATGCTGCGCGAAACCGCGCAGCGCTGGGTCGCGCGCGCCGTCACCGGCGAGGTGACGCTGGAACTGCGCCGGGGCAACGACTACTCGATCCTGAACACCGAGAGCCCGAACCTGACCTATCAGCCCGAGCGGCTGAGCATGGAGAAGGTGGAGGATGCGGCATTCACGCCGGCAGACCGCATCGGCCAGCTGACCATGCGCAACCTCGACATCGCCGACACCCGCGCCAAGCTCAACCTCTACACCAAGACCGGCCTGCTGTCGGCCGGGGAAGGCGCGTACATCCCGAAGCTCGATAGCGACAAGGACTAGCCGCAGGCACCGGAGGCTTCGTGTAACGGGGACGTCATTCCCGTGCGATAGGATATAGAGTGGGCTTACGCCTTGCCGCGATCGATTGCTGCAGGGCACGCCTTACTCCTGATCCGGTGCACGCTCCATGATCAAGCCCCTCGCCGCCGCGACCCTCATTGTCCTGCTGTCGGGATATCAGGGTGTCGCGCAAACCATCTACCCGATCGACCGCGCGGCAATTCTCGCCGGCGCGCGCTTCGACTTCAAAGTCGAGTTTCCAGACCGCGTCGATGCGTCGAAGCTGAAGGTGACCGTAAACGGCGAGGACCACGCGACAGCGTTCGGCCAGCCCGCAGCATTCGTCGAGCGCGAAGACAACAAGGACCAGTCGGCGCTGATCCTTCGCGATGTAACCCTGACCAGGCCGGGCAACGTCACCGTGGAGGTCAATGACGGCACCCGCAGCCGCACCGTGGCCTGGACGGTCTATGATACTGGCCCGCGCAAGGCGAAGAACGTCATCCTGTTCATCGGCGACGGGTTGTCGCCGGCGCACCGCGTGGCCGCGCGCCTGCTGTCCAAAGGCATTGCGGAGGGCAAGAGTTTTGGCAAGCTTGCGATCGACGACATGCCGCACATGGCGCTGGTGGCGACTGCGGGCTCGGACTCGATCATCACGGATTCGGCGAACGCTGCGAGCGCCTATGCCACGGGCCACAAGACCGCGGTCAACGCCATGGGCGTCTATGCGGACCGCACGGCAAACCCGTTCGACGATCCGAAGGTCGAGACCATCGCCAGCCTGGCGAAGCGGCGGAACGGCATGGCCATCGGCATCGTCACCAATACCGAAATCGAGGATGCGACGCCGGCCGCGATGGTGGCGCATACACGCCGCCGCGCCGCCTATGACGAGATCGTCGCACAGTTCTTCGCGGCAAGGCCGGACGTTCTGATGGGCGGCGGCGCTGCGAATTTCCTGCCGCAGGGCGCTGCCGGGTCGAAGCGCAAGGACGAGGTCGACTACGTCGCCAGGTTCCGCGACGCCGGCTACGCGGTTGCGACGACAAAGACCGAACTCGACGCGGTGAACGCCAGATCCGACACGCGCCAATTGCTTGGATTGTTCGCGCCGGGAAACATGGACGGCGCGCTGGACCGCAAGTTTCTGAAGGGCGGTGGCGTCAAGAAGTTTCCCGACCAGCCTGATCTGACCGAACAGGTGCAAACCGCGCTCAACATTCTGTCGAAGAACGATGCCGGATTCTTCCTGATGGTGGAATCCGGGATGATCGACAAATACGCGCATCTGCTCGACATGGAGCGCGCGGTCTACGACACCATCATGCTGGATAACGCCGTCGGCCTTGCGCGCAAATGGGCGCAGGCGCGTGGCGACGACACGTTGATCCTGGTGGTCGCGGACCACAATCATCCCAACAGCCTGGTCGGCACCATCAACGACGACATGGGCACGACGCCAAACGTGCCGCTGCGCGAACGCGTCGGCGTCTATGACAAGGCCGGGTTTCCCAACTATCCGGCGCCCGATGCGGAAGGCTATCCGTCGCGCGTGGATGTCAACCGCCGGCTCGCGATCTTTTCCGCGAGCCTGCCGGATCACTACGAAACCTTCCGCCCGAAGCTCGACAATCCGAACGAGCCGACGGAGAAGGGCGACCAGCCCGGCACGTTCAAGGCCAATGAGAAATACAAGGATGTGCCGGGCGCGGTGCTGCGCTTTGGCAATCTGCCGGCGATGATGCGTGCAAGCGTGCATTCGGGAGAGGACGTCATCCTGACCGGCACCGGGCCGGGCGGCGATCGCATTCGCGGTTCGCTGGATAACACCGACGTGTTCCGCATCATGGCAGATGCGCTCGGCCTCGCGCCGGCAGGCCAGTAGGTTCGCGCGTCAGGAATTCGACGGAGCTGCAAACATCAGCTTGACGCAGCTCCGGAACAACAGGATCTGCCGCTCGAGGCGGCTTGGATCGTTCAGCGTCTTCGACATGATGATGGCGCCGTCGACGATGCAGGACAGCATGTCGGCGACGTCGTCGAGATCGACCGGCTCCCGCGGCGGGTAGACCGCTGCGATGCCGTCGAGAATGCTGCGGAAGCGCGCGTTCCAGTCCCGCACGGATTGCGCGGTGAGTTCGCGCACCTCGCGATCGAACAGCCGCTCCTGGTAGCAAATGCTGGCAATCAGGCAGCCGGGATGACCGCTCGGCAGGTCGGCCATGGTTTCGGCGAGCAACTTCAGCGAAATCAGGAACGCCTGCAGTGGGTCGTCGGACAGTTCGCCGCCGCGCGCGAAAATTTCATCGAACAGGCGGTCATTGGTTGCGACGTATCGCCGGAGCATTTCATGGGCGAGCGCGTTCTTGTCCTTGAAGTGATAGAAAAAGCCGCTCTTGGTGAGGCCGGCCTCGGCGATCACTTCCTCGATAGAGGTGGCGCCGAATCCCTTGGCGAGCACGGCGGCTTCCGCGATCTCGATAATTCGCTCGCGGGTCGCTTCGCCCTTGCCCATCCGGGTCTCCAGAACTGTACTCATGGTACGGTTTCTCCATCCTCGGCGCCGCCGCGTGTCCTGCGCCTCTCATGCAACCATTTGAATTCGTATCATTTTACGCCCCGAGGTTCATCCGTACCACGGGCCGCCTAGGACGCCGCGACACTTTGAGGCACCAACATCGCCGGACCTTCCCGCGGTGGGAGAGACCTACCGACGGTATCCAGATTTCCGGAGTTATTTACATGACCAAGTACCGACACGATCTGCCGCAACGCCAGGGGGGCATTTTTCTCACCGACGGCGGCATGGAAACGACGCTGATCTTCCACGACGGAATCGAACTGCCGCACTTCGCCGCGTTCGTGCTGCTCGATCGTCCCGAGGGCCGGCAGAAATTGAAGCAGTATTACCAGAGCTATCTTTCGGTTGCGCGCGACCATGGCACGGGCTTCGTGCTCGACAGCCCGACATGGCGCGCCAATCCGGATTGGGCCGCCAAACTGGGCTACGATGCGGCGGCCCTCAAGGCGATCAATATGCGCTCGATCGCGTTTCTCGAGGAATTGCGATCCGGCTGGGAACGGCCGGGCGCGCCTTGCGTGATCAGCGGCGCCATCGGCCCCCGCGGCGACGGCTACAAGGCAGGCAACATGGATGCCGATGAAGCCGAGGCCTATCACGGCCAGCAGATCGCGGCCTTCGTCGAGGGCGGCGCCGACATGGTCACGGCCTATACGCTCAACAGCATCAACGAGGCGATCGGCGTCGCCCGCGCCGCGAAGGCGCTAGGCATTCCCTCGGCCATCTCGTTCACCGTGGAGACCGACGGCCGACTGGTGCGAGGCGAGACGCTGCGGGAGGCGATCGAGACCGTGGACCGCGAGACCGATGGGGCGCCGGAATACTTTATGATCAACTGCGCCCATCCAACGCATTTCGATCACGCGTTGAAGGCGGGCGAGGAATGGATCGGGCGGGTCCATGGCATCCGCGCCAACGCCTCGACCAAGAGCCACGCCGAGCTCGACGAATCCGAAACGCTCGATGCAGGCGATCCCGTCGATCTCGGGCGGCGATACGTGAATCTCAGGAGCGCATTTCCAAAGATGCGGATCCTCGGTGGCTGCTGCGGCACCGATCATCGGCACGCCAAGGCGATCTGCGAGGCCTGCGTTCCGCCGCAGGCGCTGAGCGCGTGATACATAGCGTTTTCGAGCGAAGTGGATACCGGTTCGCGTGAAGAAAACGCGTCAAACAATATGAATCAAAATGGCCGGGATTGCTCCCGGCCATTTTCATTTGGTGACGTGCCGCATCAGCGCGGCGGCGCGGTGCCGGGCGGAGGCGGCGGCAGCGACGCCTGTCCGCCATTGAGCAGTGGCGTGATGTTGCGGATGGTGACGCGCCGGTTGACCGCGCTCGGCCCGTCGGTCTGCTCCTTCAGGTACTGTTCGCCATAGCCCTGCGAGGTCAGGTTTTCCGCCGGCACGTTGAACTGTTGCGTGAGCAGCGTGGCCGCGGATTCGGCGCGACGATCCGACAGCGACAGATTGTCGACGTCGTTTCCGACCGCATCGGTGTGGCCCTCGATCAGGAACACCGCGCGTGGATTTTCCTGGATCGCGCGGTTGAGGCCGTCGGCAATCGCCTGCAGCTTCGACGCCTGATCGGGTGGAATTTCCCACGATCCGAGTTCGAAGTTGATGGTGTTGACGTCGATGCTCGGCATTCGCTGGCGCACGGTGGGGCTGTAGCGGATTTCGTCCAGCGAATAGCGACGTTCGATCCGTTCCACCGGCGGCGCCATCATGGTCTCGTAGAGCAGTTCCGGCGGCGCTTCCTCGGAGTCGACGATGTAGCGATTGTAGGGCATGCGGATCACTGGCGGCGCCAGCGCGACGAAGAAGCCGCCGCCACCCCCGCGTGGACCGCGGTAGCTGTTGTCGATGATGATGATCTCGCGGCCACGCTGGTCGCGGCGGATCCGGCGCAGCAACTGGCCGTCGCGGCCGGTGACCGTGATGATCTGCGTGCCGTCCGGCCTGATCACGACGGTGCGGGTGTCACCGCCGACGACCGAGGTCTGGATGTCACGCGCACCATAGCGGAAGCGGTCCACCTCGTTGTGACGGACATATGCCTGTCCGCCGGGATCGCGAACGATGATCCGGCCCGGCTCGGTGATGACCGTACGGCCGCCCTGCTGGGACTCGCGGCGCTGGCCACGGAAGTCGTCGAGGCGTTGCGGCCCTGCAGGCCGCGCGCCTGGAGCGATCACCCGCAATCCTTCTTGCGGCGGAGGCGGCGGCGGCAACGCGGTGGTCACCTGCGGCGCCTGGCGGAAAGCCGGTGCGACGGTCGGCGGTGCGTTCTGCGCCCGGCCGGGAGGCGGTGCGGCGCCTGGCACGCCCGGAACGGCGGTCGCTGCTCCCGGAGCAGTCGTCGCTCCCGGAGCCGTTGCCGCCGGAGCGGTTGCCGCTGGCGCCGTGGCAGGAGCGCCGGCATTCGGAGCCGGGACCGCACCGGCCGGCCCTGCAGCCGGAGGCGGCCCGCCCGGGCGACCTGGGGGAGTCGTTGGCGGCGTGGCAGGCGCGGTCGTCGTCGAGCCCGCGGCAGGCGGGGTCGCCGGTGGGGTGCCGGCGCGCGGCGTGGCAGCCGGCGGTGTAGCGGCTGGCGGCGCAGGCGGCGTGGCTGGCTGCTTCGCGCCTGCCGGTGGTGGCGGCGGCGGCGGGGAAGCTGCCGGCGCGGGAGGCGGAGCACCCTTTTGAACCGAAGGCGGTGGGGTCGGCGAGGGCGGCGGCGTTGGCGCAGCCGGCTGCTTCGGCGCTGCGGGCGCAGTCGCCGCAGGCGGTGGCGGCGGGGGAGGCGTGCGTCCAGGCGGCGCGGCAGCCGGAGGCGGCGGCGGGGTCGGACGCGCGGGTGCTGCCGTTGGGGGCGGTGGCGGTGGCGGTGGTTGCTTCGCCGCTGGAGGCGGCGGAGGTGGCGGCGGAGCTGGGCGTGGTGCTGCAGCCGGAGGAGGTGGCGGCGGAGGCGGCGCGGGTCTGGGCGCGGCAGCCGGCGGTGGCGGCGGAGCCGGTGCGGGACGCGGAGGTGCTGCGGCAGGTGGCGGAGGCGGCGGGGCCGCAGGCGCCTTGGGAGCAGCGGCTGGCGGCGGAGCGCCCGGCGGTGGCCGCCGGGGCCTTCCGTCCGGGCCGGTCTCTTCCTTGGCCTGGGCAACGACCAGAGGTGCGGACTGCGCATGCGATGTGGAAGTCGCGAGCTGCGCTACCGTCAAAGCTGTTGTGGCAAGCAGCACGATGCGAAGGTTTGTCATGATGTCCTTGGTCCCCGGAAAAATCCTGGCGGTAACGAATTCGCTTTCATCGACGCATTGGACGACAGTCAACAGGTAATCATTAGGCCGGAATGAGGCTGCCTACAAATGGCCCGACGGAATTTATTTCATCAGGCCAACGGGTTGCGTGGCCCGTTGTTCATTGCGTGTTCAGACGATGGCCTCAACGCCGGCCCTCGCCGGTTCCCATATCGGTCGCCGGATTCGGCGTGCGTGGACCGTTCGGCCCGCGCACCGGTAGTTCGTCCGGCGTCTTGCGTGGAAGCTCCTGCGGCTGCGGAGGCTCACCCGGTTCGCGCACCGGCGGCGGCACCTCGGGGCGCGGATTTCCGGGAGGTGCTTCCGGCGGAGGCTCGGTCGGCTTGCCCGGCGTTGCAGGCGGGATCTCCGGCGGTTCGATCGGCATCACATCGAGACCTTGCGGTTCTCGCCGATGTCCGGCCGTGTGCCGGTTGCGGCGGCTGCAGCCATCTTCACGTAGCTGATGACGGTGCCGGGCGAATCCCAGAATTCCGCATCGTCAGGGGTGATCTTCAACACGCGAATGTTCGGGTCCTCGGCGCTGTCCCACCAGGCTTTCGCCGGGGTCGAGAACAGTTGCCTGATCTTGGCGCGATCGTTGGAAACGGTCGCGGTGCCCGCGATGGAGACATATTTCTGGCTGCCGGCATCGGCGAAGGAGAGATTGATGGCGGGGTTGCTGGCGATCTCCTCATCCTTGTGTCGCCGCGCATCGGTCAGGAAAAAGATCGCGTTGTTGTCCTGCTCCAGATATGCGCTCATCGGCCTTGCGCGAAGCTTGCCGCCGTCATGGGTAACGAGCATCGCAAAGCCGATCTTCTTCATCAATTGCCAGATACGATCCTGATCGCGCGCATTGTCGTTGCTCATTGCCGGTTTCTCCCACGGTTCGGTTCAGGGAGCGACAACGGCGGCGGCGGCGCGATGTTCCTCCTGCCACGGAATAATGGAACCTAGTGGAACCGATCATGACGGCGTGTGGCAGACGGCTTCGATGTTGTGGCCGTCGAGATCGAGCACGAAGGCGCCGTAATAGTTCGGATGATAATGCGCGCGGATCCCGGGAGCGCCGTTGTCTCGTGCGCCAGCGGCGATCGCAGCCTTGTAGAAAGCGTCAACGGTGGCGCGATCCTTGGCCTGGATCGCGATGTGCAGCGGCTTGTTCAATGCGCCTTCGCCGCCGATCCAGAAATCGGGTTTGCCGTTGGCGCCGAAGCCCGCCGCGGGGTCATGCCCGGTCTGCTCCTGCGTGACTTCCATGACGAGAGCATAGTCGAGCGGCGCCAGCGCCTTCAAATAGAACGCCTTCGAACGCGCATAGTCCGAAACCGGAAAGCCGATGTGGTCAATCATCAGGAATCTCCTGCGGTTTGGAAGTGACGATCAGTTGCGTACCAGTAGCGTGTTGCTGCGGGACCTGCCGGTTTCGGCATAGCCGCGCGCGCGCATGTCGGCGATGCAGTCCTGCTGCCATTCGTCCTTCGACAGATGCTCGATCACCACCGCGCGCGGCCACAATGCCTGCGGCGCTTGCGCGAAAAAGCCCGTCAACACCCGATCCTCAAAACCTTCGACGTCGATCTTGAGCGCATCGACCTGCGAAACGCCGGCTTCCTCGAGGATGCGCTGCAGCCGCAGCGACGGCACCCGGATCGCCTTGCCTGAGGCTGCGCCAGACACGATGTGGCTGGCGCCGAGGTTGTCGCCGTCGGTCTCGATCATCAGCTCGCCATCGGCTGGCCCGGCGGCGGCCGCGACCAGTTTCACCTGGGCGTAGCCTGACGCCGTATTGTTGAAGGCAAGCCGCGCATGGGTGACGGGATGCGGCTCGATCGCGATGACCTTGCCGGTCGCGCCGACATGACGCGCCAGCGCCAGCGCATAGGTGCCGACATTGGCGCCTATATCGACGAATACGCCGCCGGCAGGGACATGCGCGCGCAGAAAATCCAGTTCCTCGAGATTGTAGTCGGGGTTGAACAGCGCGCCGCGCTCGGTGGCACTGGCCTGGTGGTAGAAGCGGAACGAGGCGCCCTGATACGCTACGTCGACGGGGCCCGCGCGCAGCAGATTGACCAGCCGCGACAGCATCGGCCGGAATGCGCCGCGCTTCAGCCGCGAGCCATGCGCCATCGAGATGATCACAGCCTGCGCCGCATTCGGCGCGAACGCGCCGAATGGCGCGGGGGTGGGGTCGTTGTCGGGAGTCAAGCCATGGTCCTCAGTGAGCGGCGCATGCATAGCCGGTTTTGCGGCGGTGAAACAGGTTCAATTGTTGTTCGAGTTCGGTCCCCGCTCAACGGTTGTCATCCCCGCGCAGGCGGGACGCAGGGGGTGTTTGGTCGCAGCGGCGAACACGGATCGTGCTTGCGAAAGTGGCGACGCAGTTCGCAGGATCAGCAGAAAGCGAAAATTGCAGCCCGCATGAGCGCAGCGATATGCGGGTACTCTCCAGACATTTACCCGGATATCGCTTCGCTCATCCAGGCTACGGTTGCTGTGCCGGTCGCGTCGCTATTTGCCCTCATTTCCCCAACCCTCGGGCAATCTTGCCCTCGATCTTCTTGGCGTCGGCCGGATCCGGCTTGAGCGACAACGCCTGCTGCCAGGACTTGCGCGCCTCGCCCTCACGTCCCGCCCGCCAGTACGCATCGCCGAGATGGTCCCTGGTTTCGCTGCTGTTCGGTTCGAGCGCGGCCGCGCGCTCCATGAGGTCGATCGCCTTCGGATAATCGCCGAGGCGGTAGTGCGCCCAGCCGAGACTGTCGAGCAGGTTGCCGTCGTCCGGCTTGAGCTTGACGGCCTTCTCGATCAGCGCCAGGCCTTCCTTCAATTTGAGATTCCGATCGACCCAGCCAAAGCCCAGATTATTGAGAACCAAGGGCTGATCGGGATCGAGTTCGATCGCCTTGAGATAATCCGCCTCGGCCTGGGGCCATTTGCCGAGGTGGTCGTAGCTCAAGCCGCGAAGATGCCAGTAGGTCCAGTGCGCTTTCTCCGGCTTGCCGGACAACTCGATCGCCCTGGCGTAATCCTTCACAGCGCGTTCGAAATCGCTCTTGGCGCGGTACGCACTGCCGCGAACGCCATAGGCCCACGCATGTTTCGGGTTGAGGCGGATCGCTTCGCTGCAATCCTTGATGACGCGGTCGTCGTCATCCTTGCTGGCGTAGGCGTTGCATCGACTGTACCAGGCCGTCGCATCCTTTGGATCGAGGCGGATGGCCTCATTGAAATCCGTGATGGCGCGGTCGCTGTCGCCCTTGCTGGCGTAGGCGGTGCCGCGATTGGAATACGCCTTCCCATCTTTCGGATCAAGCTGGATTGCCTCGTCGAACTCACGGATGGCGCGATCGAAATCGTTGTTGCGGAAATAAACCGCGCCGCGATTGAAATACGCCGCCGCGTATTTCGGGTCGAGGCGGATCGCCTCGCTGTAATCCTCGATGGCGCGGTCGCCGTCGCCCTTTTCCCGGCGGGCATTGCCGCGATTGTACCAGGCCGCCACATATTTCGGATCGAGGCGGATGGCCTCGTCGAAATCCGCGATCGCCCGGTCGTTGTCGCTCTTGTTGGTGTAAGCGCTGCCGCGACTGTACCAGGCCATCGCGTCTTTCGGATCGAGGCGGATCGCTTCGTCGAATTCCCTGATGGCGCGTTCGCCATCGCCCTTGTGGACGTAGGCAACGCCGCGATTGTAAAAGGCCGCCGCATATTTCGGATCGAGCCGGATCGCTTCGCTGTAATCCCTGATCGCGCGGTCGTTGTCGCCCTTCTCCTTGTGCGCATTGCCGCGGTCGTAATAGGCAACCGGATATTTCGGCTCGAGGCGGATGGCCTGGTCGAAATCCCGGATGGCGCGGTCGTTGTCGCCTTTCATGAAGTAGGCGGTGCCGCGAATGTAGTAGGCCTTCGCATCCTTCGGATCGCGCCGGATGGCTTCGTTGTAATCCTTGATGACGCCGTCGTAATCGCGGTTGTCGGCAGCGGCTTTGCCGCGATCGTCAGGCGGTGTTGGCGCGGTTTGACTGGCGCTCTGCCGCAGCCGCACCGCCTCGTCGAAATCCTTCCTCGCCCGGGGTGCGTCTCCGTTGCTTTCATGGGCCCGTCCACGAATCTCGTAGGCAAGCGCATATTTCGGATCAAGCCGGATCGCCTCGTCGTAGTCCTTGATGGCGCTGGCGTTATCGCCCTTGAAGTACCAGGCGCCGCCACGATGCAGATAGGCGCTGGCGTTCTTCGGGTCGAGGCGGATCGCCTCGCTGTAATCGGCGATGGCTCGGTCGTGGTCGCGCTTGCCGGTGTAGGCCAGCCCGCGATTGAAATAGGCGTCCGCAAAATTCGGATCGAGCCGGATCGCCTCGTCATGATCCTTGATAGCGCGGTCGTGATCGCCCTTGCCGGAATGGGCATTGCCGCGGTTGCTGTAGGCGTCGGCAAATTTCGGGTTCAGACGGATGGCTTCGTCGTGATCGCGGATAGCGCGGTCGTGATCGCTCTTGCTGTGATGGACTTTTCCGCGCCCCTCATAAGCAAGCGCATATTTTGGATTGAGGCGGATTGCCTCGTCCAGATCCTTGAGGGCGCGGTCGTAGTCGCCCTTCATGTGGTAGGCACGGCCGCGCGCGTTATAGGCACGCTCGGATTTCGGATCGAGCCGGATCGCCTCGTCGTAATCCTTGATCGCGAGGTCGTAATTGCTCCTGCTGTAGGCGTAGCCGCGATTGACGAGGGCGTTGGCGCGGTTTGCCTCGCTCTCCGCCGCGCCGCGCGCCAGCACCGCCGTGCATCCGGCGATCTTGCGCTCCTCATTGCCGATCTGACCGCAATCCTCCCACGCCTTGTCCGCCGCGCGGGCCGGCGAGGCGAGCGCGGGCAGGAGCGCCAGAGTCAGGAAAAGGCAACGCCAGAACATCTCATTCCTATCCAAAATGCGTGGGCGGAGGCGGCGCGGCGAATATTGTCGCCACGGTGTGGATCGCTCCGCCGGGGTGCAGCCGGCACAGCCCGCGACGAGAATGAGGCCGCTCGCGCGATTGCGCAAGACGAAGATGAAAGGCTTGTCGATGACGTGCAGTCTGTCGTCCTGTTCGAGGGCGCGGCAGCATGGTGGGCAACTTCGTGAATTTCGAGGCTCACCGCTACTTGCGCGAAATAGCAGTTCACAGGGTGAGCGGGAATGCGAATTGTAGCCCGCATGAGCGCAGCGGGTACTTTCCCCGGATTGTCTCGGGTATCGCTGCGCAGGGAGACCACGAGGTTGCGCAAATGCGCTATAATAGTGGTTGTGAGCCGTGACTGAAGCTTTTGAGGGAAGCTATGGGATTTTTAAGACTATTTGGTTCTAAGCAAACCGGCAGTCTTGCGCCCGGACGCGGTTGGATTGTGCCGGTGGTGGGTGAAGCGCACTATCAAAGCGCGCTCCAGGTGCTCTATCGGAAGAACGGCGGTTCCGGTCACGACATCAAGGTTAGTGCCGTGCTAGTCCCAGAAAATGGCAACGATTTCGATGCTAAGGCAGTGCGGGTCGAGATTGAATCCCGCGGCGTTGGGTATCTGCCGCGGGAGCTGGCTCTACAATACCGCGCGGCGCTCGGCGAAAACGTCGGCCGATGCAGCGCGAAAATAGTTGGCGGCTTTGAATTGGAAGATGGCGCTTCGGCGCACTTTGGTGTGAAGCTGAACCTCGCGTGGCCGCCGCGCATGAAATGACGATTGCAATAGCGAGCTAATAGCACGTCTGACTGCATCAGGCACTCGGTGCAAGGGACGCGATACGGAAGCGGTTCCAACTTCTCACGGCGTCTCAATCGGCTGCATAGCGCGTCACATGCCCACAAGGTGAGATGAAACAACATCACGCTGCCTTCTTCGCTCCCGTGCGCGAGCGCAGGAAGCGGCCGAGCAGGCGGCGCTTGCCCTTGCGCGGGACCAGGTCGATGTCGCTGACGAGCTTGGCGCCGCCTTTGCGCCGCTCCAGCACGATCTTGCGGCTGTGGAACGCCTCCAACTCGACGCGATGGGCGACGCTGACGATGGTCGCCTTGGGCATTTCGCGGATGACGATTTCCATCATCTTGTCCTGGCTCTTTTCGTCGAGCGCGGATGTTGCCTCGTCCAGCACGATGATGTCGGGGTTGTGCAACAGCAGTCGCGCGAATGCGAGGCGCTGCTTCTCGCCGCCGGAAAGCGTCTGGTCCCACGGCCCTTCTTCCTCGATCTTCTCCTTGAGGTGATCGAGGCCGACCTTGTGCAGGGCGTCGCCGATCCCCTCGACCGTCCAGTCGTCGGCGGCGCCGGGATAGGCGATGGCGCGACGGAGCGTGCCGGACGGGATGTAGGGTTTCTGCGGCAGCATGAAGAGCCGTCGGTCGGGATGGAAGTTGACGCTGCCGCCGCCCCATGGCCACAGCCCGGCCAACGCTCGCACCAGCGTGCTCTTGCCGGTGCCGGATTCGCCGGCGACCAGCAACCGCTCGCCGGCGTCGACCGCTACCTCGGTCTCGCCGACGACGGCGGTGCCGTCGTCAAGCGTCACCGAGAAATCGTTGAGGCTCAGCATCGGGCCGCCCACCTCGGTCTCGCCGCGCTTGATGCGGCCGATGCCGTCGCCCCGCTCGGCGCGTTCGAGGCCGTCGAGCGACATCATCAGCGACGCGATGCGGCGCGCGCAGGCGTTCCAGTCGGCCAGCCGCGGATAATTGTCGACCAGCCAGCCGAACGCGGTCTGCACGATGGTGAAGGCGGAAGCCGCCTGCATCACCTGTCCGAGCGTCATGCTGCCGTCGAGAAATTTTGGCGCGCACAGCAGTAGCGGCACCACAGGGGCAATCAGGTTCGATCCCTGCGACACCAGCGTGGTGCGCATGTGCTGGCCGGCGAGCCGCGCCCATTGCCGCAGCACCTTGGTAAAAGTCTTGTCGATGCCGTCGCGCTCTTCCTGCTCGCCGCCGAGCAGCGCGATGCTTTCGCCGTTCTCGCGCACCCGCGTCAGCGCGTAACGATACTCGGCTTCGGCCTGGTTCTTGTCCTCGGACACCTGCACGAAGCTGCGCCCGATCGTCATGATCGAGCCGGAGGCGATCGCGGCGTAGATCACCGCGGCAATCACGAGAAAGCCCGGGATGGTGACGGTCGAACCCCCGAGCGTGACCGTCAGCGCGCCGCCGATGGTCCAGAGCACGACGATGAAGGTCGCGGCGGAAAGGAATGCAGACGTCACGCCGGCGACGAAATCCACCGGCGAGTCGGTGGCGATGCGCAGATCTTCCGCGATCCGATATTCCGGATTCTGGTGGTCGCCGCCGACGAGGTTGAGCTGATAGTAGCGGCCGTTCGCCAGCCAGCGCGATATCACCGAGTTGGTCAGCCAGGCGCGCCAGCGGCGCTGGATGCCCATGCGGCCGAACACCTGCGCGACGCCGAGCAGCACGCTGCCGATGGCGAGCGGGAAGAACACGGCGGCGAGATAGTAGACGGTAGCGGAGTCGCGCTTCTCGATGGCGTCGAAGATCGCGCGGTTCCAGACGTTGATGCCGTATTGAAAGCCGACATTGGCGACGATCAGCAGCAACAGCCCGATCGTGAACAGCCACGCAAGCCGGTCGCCGCCTTTGCCCCAATAGCCCCGCGCGCTGATCCAGAACCGCGTCAGCAGATAGTCCTTGCGCAGCTGCGCGGCTTCCTCCTCGGACATCTCGGGGTCGGGCTCGACGACCTCGGGCGGCGGCGGCTCGATATGGTCGCCGTCCTCGCTGATGACCTCGACGAATTCCGATTTTTCCTCGGATTCAGGCTCGTTCGGCTTGGGAGCCGGCTTGTCGTCGCCCGACGCAGTTTTCTTCGCGGAGGGCTTCTTCGCGGACGACTTGACAGTTGCTTTGGCCATGGCGGCACAACGGGAACCGGATCGAAAAGTTCCCGCGGGTTCCGGCGCGCCCAAAGCTATGACGGGGGCGCCCGTCAAAGGTCCCGGACAGTCGCAAATTTGATCGGGCGCAATATCGGATTGGCGGTTGCAGCCAAACTACTCGCGACCGCTACCCGTCAGTCGCGCGCCGGCATTCAGGCGATGAACGAGAAAAAAGCCGGCAATGGAGGAATTCGTGTCACCTGCACAGCAGGCCCTGACCGGAGAATTGTTGGTTCTCTCGTTCGTCGTCATCGCCGCGATCTGGTTCGCCGACAGGCTGCGACGCAACTTCACCGGCAGGCCGTAGCTACGGCGCCTGTTCGCTAGATCTGGCGCTCGACCATCTTCAGCTTGAGCTCGGCGATCGCTTCCGACGGGTTGAGGCCCTTCGGGCACGCCTTGGCGCAATTCATGATGGTGTGGCAGCGGTAGAGGCGGAACGGGTCTTCGAGATTGTCGAGCCGTTCGCCGGTGGCCTCGTCACGGGAATCCTTCACCCAGCGGGTTGCCTGCAGGAGCGCGGCGGGCCCGAGGAAGCGGTCGCTGTTCCACCAGTAGCTCGGGCACGAGGTTGAGCAGCAGGCGCAGAGGATGCACTCGTAGAGGCCGTCGAGCTTCTCGCGGTCCTCGTGGCTCTGCTTCCATTCCTTCTGCGGCGTCGGCGTGGTCGTCTTCAGCCACGGTTCGATCGAAGCGTATTGCGCGTAGAAATTGGTCAGGTCTGGCACCAGGTCCTTCACGACCGGCTGGTGCGGCAGCGGGTTGACCTTCACCGCGCCCCCCGCGGCCACGTCGTGCATCGACTTGGTGCAGGCCAGTGTGTTCTGGCCGTCGATGTTCATGGCGCAGGAGCCGCAGACGCCCTCGCGGCAGGAGCGGCGGAAGGTCAGCGTCGGGTCGATGTGGTTCTTGATCCAGATCAGGCCGTCCAGCACCATCGGCCCGCAATCGTTGATGTCGACATGGTAGGTGTCGACGCTCGGGTTCTTGCCGTCGTCCGGATTCCAGCGATAGACCCTGAACTCGCGTGTCTCGGTGGCGCCGGCCGGCTTCGGCCAGGCCTTGCCGCCGGTGATCCTGGAGTTTTTCGGAAGCGCGAATTCAACCATCTGACTTGCCTCTGTGGTTCTCCTTCGTCATTGCCGGGCTTGACCCGGCAATCCATCTCCTTTCGAAGGAAGATGGATGCGCGGGTCGGTCCCGCGCATGACAGGCCGTGCTCAATACACCCGCGCTTTCGGCGGGATGTACTGCACGTCGTTCGTCATCGTGTAATCGTGCACCGGGCGGTAGTCGATCGTGGTGTTGCCACGGTCGCCGATCCACGCCAGCGTGTGCTTCATCCAGTTCTTGTCGTCGCGTTCCGAAAAATCCTCGCGCGCATGGGCGCCGCGGCTTTCGGTGCGGTTGGCCGCCGAGTCCATGGTGACGACGGCCTGAACGATCAGATTGTCGAATTCCAGCGTCTCGATCAGGTCGGAATTCCAGACCAGCGAGCGGTCGGAGGTGGCGACGTCGCCGATGCCGCCATGCACCTTGTGGATCAGGTTCTGGCCCTCGGACAGCACCTCGCCGGTGCGGAACACCGCGCAATTGTTTTGCATCACGTTCTGCATGCTGTCGCGCAGTTTTGCGGTCGGCGTGCCGCCCGAGGCGTAGCGGTAATGATCCAGCCGGCCGAGTGCGAGATCTGAAGAATCCTTGGGCAGGTCCGGCTGCTTGCCGTTCGGCGTCAGCTTTTCCGCCAGCCGCAGCGCTGCGGCGCGGCCGAACACGACGAGGTCGATCAGCGAGTTGGAGCCGAGGCGGTTGGCGCCGTGCACGGAGACGCAGGCGGCTTCGCCGATCGCCATCAGGCCCGGCACCACGGCGTTGTCGTCGCCGTCCTTCTTGGTCAGCACTTCGCCGTGATAGTTGGTGGGGATGCCGCCCATGTTGTAGTGCACGGTCGGCGTGATCGGGATCGGCTCGCGGGTGACGTCGACATTGGCGAAGATTTTTGCCGATTCCGAAATGCCCGGCAGCCGCTCGTTCAGCACCTTCGGATCGAGGTGATCGAGGTGCAGGTAGATGTGGTCCCTTTTCTTGCCGACGCCGCGGCCTTCGCGCATCTCGATCGTCATCGCGCGCGAGACGACGTCGCGCGAGGCGAGGTCCTTGGCAGACGGCGCATAGCGCTCCATGAAGCGCTCGCCCTCGGAATTGACGAGATAGCCGCCTTCGCCGCGCGCGCCCTCGGTAACGAGGCAGCCCGAACCGTAAATGCCCGTCGGGTGAAACTGGACGAATTCCATGTCCTGCAGCGGCAGGCCGGCGCGCAGCACCATGCCGCCGCCGTCCCCGGTGCAGGTATGCGCCGAGGTGCAGGAAGCGTAGGCGCGGCCGTAGCCGCCGGTGGCCAAAATCGTGGTCTGGGCGCGGAAACGGTGCAGCGTGCCGTCGTCGAGCTTGAGCGCGATGACGCCGCGGCAGATGCCCTGGTCGTCCATGATCAGGTCGATGGCGAAGAACTCGATGTAGAATTCGGCGGCGTGGCGCAGCGCCTGGCCGTACATCGTGTGCAGCATGGCGTGACCGGTGCGGTCGGCGGCGGCGCAGGTGCGCTGCGCCTGGCCCTTGCCGTAGTCCATCGTCATGCCGCCGAACGGACGCTGGTAGATCTTGCCGTCCTCGGTGCGCGAAAACGGCACGCCCCAGTGCTCGAGCTCGTAGACGGCGGCCGGGGCGTTGCGCACCAAATACTCGATCGCGTCCTGGTCGCCGAGCCAGTCCGACCCCTTGACGGTGTCGTACATGTGCCAGCGCCAGTCGTCCGGATGCATGTTGCCGAGCGATGCCGAAATGCCGCCCTGCGCCGCGACCGTATGCGAGCGGGTCGGGAACACCTTGGTGATGCAGGCGGTGCGGAGCCCGGCCTCCGAGCAGCCGACCGCGGCGCGCAGGCCGGCGCCGCCGGCACCGACCACCACCACGTCGTAGGTGTGGTCCTCGATCGGATAGGATTTTCCGTTGGTGGCAGGACTACTGCCGTTGGAGGCTTTTCCGTTGCCTTCAGCAGCCATGGATCAGACTCCCGATGACAGTTTGAGGATCGCGTAGATCGAGGCCAGCGCCACCGCGACACAGAAGAAATTATTGGCCATCACGCTCGCGAGCTTCAGCTTTTCATTATGGATGTAGTCTTCGATCACCACCTGCATGCCGATCTTCATGTGCCAGGCGCTGGCGATGATGAAGAGCAGCAGGATGATCGCGATCGGCAGCGAGCCCAGGATCTGCGCCGCGCCGGCCTGGTTGCGGCCGATCAGCATCAGCACGATCACGATGACGGGAATGATCAGCAGCGTCGTCGCCACCGCGGTCAGGCGCTGGCGCCAGAAATCGGACGTGCCGGAATGCGACGAGCCGAGGCTGCGGACCCGCCCGAGCGGCGTGCGCATGGAAATCTTCGGCCCGCTCATCGTCCGCCCCCGACCGTGTAGGCGATGATCCACACCAGTACGGTGAGCGAAATGCCGCCGATCAGCGCGCCCCAGGTCAGCGCCTCGCGCTCATTCGCCTTGAAGCCGTAGCCGAGGTCCCAGACCAGATGCCGGAGGCCGCTGAGCATGTGATGCATCAGCGCCCAAGTGTAGCCGAACACGATCAGCTTGCCGATGATGCTGCCGGTGAAGGCCTGGAAGTTGGCGTAGGCGCCGGGGCCCGAGGCGGCGGCGATCAGCCACCAGGCCAGCAGCAAGGTGCCGAAATAGAGCGCCACGCCGGTGGCGCGGTGGACGATGGAAAGCGCCATCGTCAGGGTCCAGCGGTAGGTCTGCAAATGGGGCGATAGGGGTCGTTCGATCCTGGCGGTCATCGGCGGCTTTGAGTTGGCGGGGCCATGGTGAAGCCCTTCGCGGATCGCGGTAGAGCAATTCTATTTACGAAGTCGAAACAGCGAGCGCAACGACCAAAATCACCATTTGCGAATGGGGGTTCATAGCTAAGGGGGAGGCCTGCAATTGCAGGCGTTGACAACGCTATGCCGGCGTCGATTGGCTGGTATACCTGAAGCACGATTCATGAACGCTCGCACCCGAGGAAACCACCGATGACAGCCGCCGGGCTTAACGTCGCCGAGCTTGTCGAACTGGCGCTCCTGCTGGTCGCCGTGGGCGCGGTGTCCGGGTTCTTCGCGGGAATTTTCGGCATCGGCGGCGGCGCGATCCTGGTGCCGGTGTTCTACGAATGCTTCCGGCTCGCCGGCGTCCCGCTGGAGGTACGGATGCCGCTCTGCATCGGCACCTCGCTCGCCATCATCATCCCGACCTCGATCCGCTCGTTCCGGGCGCATTACGCCCGTGGCGCGGTCGATATGGACATTCTCAAGCTTTGGTTGGTGCCGATCGTCATCGGCGTGATCGCCGGCAGCGTCACCGCGCGCTTTGCGCCGGAGCGGCTGTTCAAGATCGTGTTCGTGATGGTCGCGTGGTCTGCCGCCGCGCGGCTGCTGCTGGCGCGCGACGGCTGGAAACTCGGCGACAAGATCCCGACCGGGCCCCTGATGCGCGTCTACGGCTTCTTCATCGGTCTGCTGTCGACGCTGATGGGCGTCGGCGGTGGCCTGTTCGCGAACCTCCTGATGACGTTCTACGGTCGGCCGATCCATCAGGCGGTGGCCACTTCGTCGGCGCTGGCGGTGCTGATCTCGATCCCCGGCGCCATCGGCTACGTCTATGCCGGCTGGCCCGCGGCGGCGCGCTTTCCCGATGTCACCGCGCTGCAGATGCCGTTTGCGATCGGCTACGTGTCGCTGATCGGGGCCTTGCTGGTGATGCCGACCAGCCTGCTCACCGCACCGCTCGGCGTCCGCGCCGCGCATGCCATGACGAAACGCCAGCTGGAGATGGCGTTCGGCACGTATCTGTTCATCGTCGGGGGGAGGTTTGTCGTCAGCCTCTTGTAGGGCGAGGCAGCGGTTACAATCAGCGGTGTCGTCCCGGCGAACGCCGGGAGCCCATAACCACCGGGGCCAGTGATAGAGAAAGGCCGTCGACCAACGGAATAGATCCGAAGGGCCGCAGCGTATGGGTCCCGGCATTCGCCGGGACGACAGCGAGCTACTTCGCGTAGATCTTCGCGTACGTATCCCGCAAGATATTCTTCTGCACCTTGCCCATGGCGTTGCGCGGCAGTTCGTCGACCACGAACACGCGCTTCGGCATCTTGAATTTCGCCAGACGGCCGTCGAGCGCCTTCAGCACGCTTGCTTCAGTCACGTCGGCGCCCTTGTTGCAGACCAGGACCGCGGTGACGCCTTCGCCGAAATCGGCATGCGGAACGCCGATCACCGCGGATTCGATCACGCCCGGCATGGCGTCGATCTCGCTCTCGATTTCCTTGGGGTAGACGTTGAACCCGCCCGAGATCACGAGGTCCTTGCCGCGGCCGAGAATGTGGACGTAGCCCTTGTCGTCGATCTTGCCGAGGTCGCCGGTGATGAAGAAGCCGTCGTCGCGGAATTCGGATTTCGTTTTCTCCGGCATCCGCCAGTAGCCCTTGAAGACGTTCGGACCCTTGACCTCGATCATGCCAATCGTGTCGCGTGCGAGCTCCTTGCCGGTCTCGGGATCGGTGACCCGCACGGAGACGCCGGGCAGGGGAAAGCCGACCGCGCCGGGGACACGTTCGCCATCATAGGGGTTGGAGGTGTTCATGTTGGTTTCGGTCATGCCGTAGCGCTCCAGCACGGCGTGGCCGGTGCGCGCGAACCATTCGCGATGGGTATCGGCCAGCAGCGGCGCGGAGCCCGAGATGAACAACCGCATGTGGCTGGTCGATTCCTTCGATAGCGACGGGCTCTGCAGCAGCCGGGTGTAGAATGTCGGCACGCCCATTAATACGGTGGCGCGCGCCATCAGCTTGATGATCGTTTCAGGATCGAGTTTCGGCAGGAAGATCATGGAGGCGCGGGCGAACAGCGTCACGTTGCTCGCCACGAACAGGCCGTGGGTGTGGTAGATCGGCAGCGCGTGGATCAGCACGTCCTTGTCGGTGAAGCGCCAGTAGTCGACCAGGCTGTAGGAATTCGACGCCAGATTATCGTGCGTCAGCATCGCGCCCTTGGAGCGGCCGGTGGTGCCGGACGTGTAGAGGATCGCGGCGAGATCGTCGTTGGCGCGGGTGACGGTTGAAAACGCCGCATCGGCGTTGGCGGTGGCATCCGTCAATGATCCCTTGCCGTCCGCGCCGAGCGTTTCGACCTTTGCATTCACCTTGGCCGCAATTGCGCCAACGCCTTCCGCCTTCGAGGGATCGCAAACGATCAGCGACGGCTCGGCGTCGCCGATGAAGTAATCGAGCTCGTTCAGCGTATAGGCGGTGTTGAGCGGCAGGTAGACCGCGCCGGCGCGAACCGTCGCGAGATACAGCACCAGCGCCGGCACGGACTTTTCGGTCTGCGCCGCGACGCGGTCGCCGGGCTTGACGCCGCGCGCAACCAGCACGTTGGCCATCTGGCCGGCGCGGGCGATCAAATCGCCGTAGCTGATGCGGGTGCCATCGGCGGTTTCGATCGCGAGCCGATTCGGATCGTCGAGGCCGTCGAACAGGCGCGAAAACAGGTTGGCGTTGGCGGTCGTGTTCATGCAACATCCCCTCGGAGGGCGGAAGGCCTCGCGAATTCCGCGGGCTGGATTAGCAAAAACGCCCTTCAGAAAGCAACGGAGACAGTTTGCATGTCAAATAACGGGAAACGCGTGGCCTGGGTGACCGGTGGTGGCAGCGGAATCGGCGAGTCCGGGGCGGAATTTCTGGCGGCTGACGGCTGGACGGTGGTGATTTCGGGCCGCCGCAAGGAAGAACTCGAACGCGTGGTCGCCAACATCACCAAAAAGGGCGGCAAGGCCGAGGCGATCCAGCTCGACGTCAGCAACAAGGCCGACGTCAACAAGGCCGCCGACCAGATCGTAGCTAAACACGGCCGGATCGACCTTCTGGTCAACAGCGCCGGCATCAACGTGCCGAAGCGTAGCTGGGCCGACATGGAACTGGAAGGCTGGGACAAGCTGGTCGAGGTCAACCTCAACGGCGTGCTCTATTGCATGCGTGCGGTGCTGCCGGCGATGCGCAAACAAAAGGACGGCTGCATCATCAACGTCGCATCCTGGGCCGGCCGCCATGTCTCGAAAATGCCGGGCCCGGCCTACACCACAACGAAACATGCGGTCCTTGCGCTGACCCATTCCTTCAACATGGACGAATGCGTCAACGGCTTGCGCGCCTGCTGCCTGTCGCCGGGCGAGGTCGCGACCCCGATCCTGAAACTGCGCCCGGTGGTGCCGTCGGACGAGGAGCAGGCGAAGATGTTGCAGCCGGAAGATTGCGGCCGCACCATCGCCTTCGTCGCCAGCATGCCGCCGCGCGTATGCATGAACGAGATCCTGATCAGCCCGACGCATAACCGCGGATTCATCCAGACTCCTGCGAACCGGGATTGAAGCGAACTCTCTCCGTAGTCGTCACTGCGCACGCAGAGGCCTTTCCTTACCCGCCCCTTGAGGGGGCGGGGCGGGGTGACGGTCTCTCCGCGTCTAACAGTGTCCGTGTTGAGAGATCACCCCACCCCGTCACGCATCTTGCGATGCGTGCCGACCCGCCCCCTCGAGGGGCGGGTGAAGGACGAGGTCAGTCGCCACACGGCTCGGGTCATTCCGCCGCATCGGCCTCCAGGGGACGGACCGGCGTGCGGTGCCAGCCCTCCTCGTGTTTGCGCCAGTAGGTATCCTTGAGCAGCATTGAGATCGGCCCTGGCCGGTCGTTGCCGAGGATGCGCGCGCCGATGCGCGACGCGGGCATGACGCCGCCGGCCGTCGTCGCCAGGAAGACCTCGTCGGCGTGGTCGAGCGCCGATCGGGGTATAGGTTCGACCGCAGCCTCGATGCCGAGTTCGGCGCAGAGCTCCAGCACCGATCGGCGCGTGATGCCGTGCAGGCTGCCGCGATCTGGCGTCGTCACCTTTCCGTCCTTGACGACGAAGATGTTGAAGCCCGGCCCTTCGGTCAGGAAACCCTGCGCGTCGCACAGCACAGCTGTATCGAAATCGGCGTCGTGCGCTTCCATGAGGCCGGAGGTCAGGTCGTTCCACTGATAGTTCTTGACCGTGGGATCGACCGAGGCGTCGGGCACGCGCGGCGTCGAGGCGATGAAGACATAGGCTCCGCGCACCTGCACGTCCTGTGGAATGACATCGATCCAGGGCAGCGCATAGGCGATCAGGTGGTTTTCGCAATCGGCCGGCCGGCGGGATCCCGCAACGCGTGGCCGTCCGCGCGAGGCCACCATCGCGACATAGGCGTCCGAAAGACCGGTCAACGCCACGCAGCGATGCAGGATCGCCTCGATCGCGGCGCGGTCTTCCGGTGGCCGGATCCGGCGCCTCGCCATCGAGTTCTCGAAGCGATCGAGATGGTCCGCAAGTCGGAAGAAGCCGCCCTTGAACACGTGCACGACGTCGTAAACGACATCGGACCGCGTAAAACCCCAATCGGTGACGGGCAGCGTTGCTTCGCCGATCGGGACGAAGCGTCCTCTGACATAGGCAGCGCCGTCGGCGAAGATCGGGTTCTTCATTCGTCGTCTCCCGGTGTTGCAAGCGCCCGCCATACTAGGCCATCGTGAACGGCAACAGTAATACCAGTTATTGATAGCCGCGATGCGGCTCACGGGTGCTCTTTCCCGTCGTCGTCCCGGCGAACGCCGGGACCCATAGCCACCGGCTTTTGTTTGGCGCTAGGCGTCAGCCCACGCGGCCTTATCGATAAATCACGCGGTATGGATCCCGGCGTTCGCCGGGACGACGGCAAGGAGATGCACGGCCCTCATCCCAGAAAGTTTCAACCATCACGATAATTTATTTCCCGAAACCGCTCCAAAAACCTCCCGTAGCTCGGCCAACGACGACGAAATCAACCGGTCACTCGACCAGCGTCGTTCGTCACCGGCGATACCCGCCGGCCAGTCAATCCACGGGAGATAATTCCATGTCGAAGCGTATTGCATTTTTGTCGGCTGCTTTCAGCGTCCTGGCTCTCACCGCCACCATCACCGCGCCGGCAAGCGCGGAAGAAAAGACCGTGATGGTCGGTGGTGCCGCGATGTTCCCCTCCAAGAATATCGTCCAGAACGCCGTCAACTCGAAGGATCACACCACGCTGGTTGCCGCCGTGAAGGCCGCCGGTCTCGTCGCAACGCTGGAAAGCAAGGGCCCGTTCACGGTGTTCGCGCCGACCAACACTGCCTTCGGCAAGCTGCCGGCCGGCACCGTCGAGACGCTGGTGAAGCCTGAGAACAAGGCGACCCTGACCAAGATCCTCACCTACCATGTCGTGCCGGGCAAGCTCGCGGCGTCCGACCTGACAGACGGCAAGAAGCTCAAGACCGCCGAAGGCGAAGAACTGACGGTCAAGAAGGCCGATGGCAAGGTCATGATCATCGACGCCAAGGGCGGTTCCTCGACGGTGACGATCTCGAACGTCAACCAGTCGAACGGCGTGATCCACGTGGTCGACACCGTTCTGCTGCCGGCGTCCTGATCCCCGCGCGCGCCTGACTGGTCCCAACTGGGCGCGTGGGATTGGCGGGCCGGGGCAACCCGGCTCGCCTTTTTGTGAACTCAATGCCCGCCAGGCATGGTTTTGATAGCGTCATGGCAGTAACGGAAACCCGGTTCCTGGCGTATAAACGGGTACGGAATCTCAAGCAGGAAACAAGCCATGTCGGCCCTGACAGTCAGCGACGAGCAAGCGACCTCCACCAAGGCGAAAGTCATCCAGCCGGCCTGGGTGCGGGCTTTGCACTGGACCAACGCCTTTGCGATGGTGCTGATGATCATGTCGGGATGGCAGATCTATAACGCCTCGCCGCTGTTCGGCTTCACTTTCTCCAAGAGCATTACGCTGGGCGGCTGGCTCGGCGGCGCGCTGCTCTGGCATTTCGCCGCGATGTGGCTGTTGATGGTCAACGGCCTGATTTACCTGACCGTGGGGCTTGCCACCGGCCGCTTCCGCAAGAAGCTGCTGCCGATCACGCCGGAGGGCGTGATCTCGGATACCAAGGCGGCGCTGACCGGCAAGCTGTCGCATGAGGATCTTAGCAAATACAATCAGGTGCAGAAGCTGCTGTATGCCGGCGTCATCGTCGTCGGCATCTTCATCGTGCTGTCGGGCCTGGCGATCTGGAAACCGGTGCAATTGCAATATCTGGCAGCGCTGTTCGGCGGCTACGAGGGCGCCCGCTACGTTCACTTCTTCTGCATGGCGGCGATTGTCGCCTTCATGATCGTTCATGTTGCGCTCGCGCTCTTGGTGCCGAAGAGCCTGCGCGCCATGATTATCGGCCGCTAATTCAAGGGAGGTTTTACCATGGGCCGCATGCGCAATCTCCTGATCCCCGGCGTCGACAAGACCCTGCTCGTTCGGGACGCCGTCAAGACCATGCCGGATCTGACGCGCCGGCGCTTCATCTCGGGCGGCGCCAGCCTTGGCGCGCTGACGCTGCTCACCGGCTGCAACGTCTCGGACAGTTTTTCGGCTGAAGAGATGTTGCGGCAGGTCTCGAAGTTCAATGACGGCGTGCAGGCGCTGATGTTCAATCCGAATGCGCTGGCGCCGACCTTCCCGGAAAGCGCCATCACCAAGCCATTCCCGTTCAATGCCTATTACAGCCTAGACGACGCGCCGACCGTCGACGGCAACACGTGGAAGCTCGAGGTGCGCGGCCTGGTCGAGAACAAGAAGCCGTGGACGCTGGAAGAGCTTTACGCGCTGCCGCAGGTCAAGCAGGTGACGCGTCACATCTGTGTCGAAGGATGGAGCGCGATCGGAAGCTGGACCGGCGCGCCGCTGCGCGATTTCCTCAAGATCATCGGCGCCGATACGCGCGCCAAATATGTCTGGTTCCAGTGCGCCGACAAGGACGGCTACAACTCGCCGCTCGACATGCCGACCGCGCTGCATGCGCAGACCCAGATGACGTTCAAGTTCGGCGACGAAATCCTGCCGCGCGCCTACGGCTTTCCGATGAAGATCCGCGTGCCAACCAAGCTCGGCTTCAAGAATCCGAAATACGTGATGTCGATGGAAGTCACCAACGACTACAAGGGCGGCTTCTGGGAAGACCAGGGATATAATTCGTTCAGCGGGAGTTGATCGAAAATCAAACTCCCTCGTCGTCCCTGCGAACGCAGGGACCCATACCGCGTGATCTATCGATGGAGCGCGGTGGCTGATGCTCTGCGATTACGGTCGCGAGTTGTTGAAGCGAAGCCGTCTTCCGTCGTGCCCGCTACATGGGCCGCGGAGTATGGGTCCCTGCGTTCGCAGGGACGACACGCGGATAGATCGCGCACCAACTGATGCCGCAACGACTACGCCGCCGCCAGGTCCATCCGCCGGCAGAAGCAGGATGCCTTGATCGGAATCTCCGCCCGCGCCTGCGCCAGATCGAGCCGCTGCTTTATCAAGGCGGCCTCGGTCTTTTCGCCGCGGCGGACCAGGCATTCATGCAGCCCGTGCAGCGACCAGAGATTATCGGGATGCTGGCAGGCGCGGCTCAGCTTGCCGTCGAGCCCCAGATCGGAGCGGTACACCGCCTCGGCTTCATCGATCCGGCCCTGTTCGAGCAGCAGCGCGCCGAGCGCATGGCGGGTCGGCTGCATCCATCCCCACGGTTCGTCATAGGGCAGTCCGTCGCTGAGCTCGACCGACTTGCGCAAATGCGCGAAGGCGGTGTCATAATTGCCCTTCCGGTATTCCAACTCGCCATTCAGCATCGCTTCGCCGACCTCAAGCAGATTGACCATCTTGTTGTTGTGGACGCGACGGCTCTCGGGTACGCGAGCTTTCGCTGCCATGAACGCGGCCTTCTCCTTCTCGGCCTCCGCGACATTGCCGAGCGCGGAATGCGCCACCGCCTTGGCGTAGTGGATCATGGCGACATTCGAGCAGTAGAGGTCTTTGTCCTTCGGTAACTCCTGCGCGATGATTTCGTGCCATTTGCCGAAGCGCACGAGGACGTGCTGCTTCATCGTCAGATAGCCTTCGAGAAAATCCGCCATCGGCGGCGATGGAACGCGCAGCACCGCCTCGGGGATCGTCGCGATCAGTTCCTCGGCCGCGGCGATGGCGGGCGTGTACTGGCCGAGGAACATGGCGCCGTAGATCGCAAAGTGGAAGTTGTGAATGACGTAAACGAGGTAGACACCCGGATCGTCCGAATAGGCAAGGAACCTGCGGTCCGTCGCCAACGCCTTTTGATTGTAGACAAGGACGTCCCTGTAGTGCCCGCACAGCACGTCGAGATGCGTCGGCATGTGGATGAGGTGGCCGGAGTCCGGGACGAGTTCGCGTAAGCGATCGCCGGCCCGCAATGCGCGCTGCGGAAAAGGCGACATCTCCATCAGGTGGACGTAGAGATGCAGCAAGCCCGCGTGGTCCCATGCTGCTGGAATTCGCTCCAGCGCGTATTCCAGCACGCCCCTGCATTCCTCGGTGCCGGCGCCCTCGGCCGGCTTGCCGGAAGGCAAGTCCCACATCTGCCACGGCGTTTCGTTCATGATCGATTCGGCAAACACCGCGCGGACTTCGAGATCGTCGGGATAGGCCGCGAAGATTTTTCGCATTTCGCCGGTGTAGGCCTTGTCCCAGGCCGACATGTCGTCGATCGCCTCGCGTTGCGGATAGCGCGCGGTCAGCGCCTTGATCATCGCCTGCTCGACCGGACTTGCCTTGCCGGCATGCGCGAGTGCCGCCTGCATGGCGTCGTAGGATGCGGACAGCGCCATCTGCCGGCCAAGCGGGTCGTAGCGAACCCAGGGCAGGTTGTAGTTGGGACCGGAGGCGTAGCTGATGCCCCAATGCGCCATGGCGCATTCACCATCATGGCCCAGCGCCTTCTGAAAACACTTGATCGCTTCGTAATGGTTGAAGCCGAACAGCCAGTTGAGGCCCCGGTCGAACCAGATCTGGGCGTCCTGCGACGAGGTGGTGATCTTGCGGCTGTACGGCCCGAGATCAAAATAGGTCATGACCCTTCATCTCCATGATCGTTCTTGCAGGTTGTTGCCGCTGGCGTGCCGTGCCGGGCGGGAACCTTAGCACAGGACTGCGTCACTTGAGTCCACAAACTGCCGCAAGCGTTTCTTCAAGACCTTTGCAACTTCCTTTGGAACGCCGACAGCACCGCACCCAGCGCCAGCATCGCCGCCGAGACATTCAGCGCGAACGACAGGCTGCCCATCGCGTCCGTGATCGCGCCGACCACGATCGGGCCCAGCGTCTGGCCGATGCCGAACGAAATCGTCATGGCCGCAATTGCGACAGGCCAGGCCTGCGGCGGATAGTTGAAGCGGACGAAGGCGGTGGTGGAGCCGACCACCGCGAAGAAGGCGACGCCGAACACCAGCGCCGACAGCGCCAGCAGCCACACTGAATGGCCGAAGATCGGCATCGCCGCGCCGATCGCGTTGACGCCGAGAATAATGGTGGTGGCGAGGCCGCCGCGGTCGAGCGCCAGCACGCGGCGCCACACCCATGGTGTGACGAAGGCGCTGAGGCCGATCAGGCTCCAGAAAGCGCTCTGTGCTGCAGCGCCGCCGCCGGCGTCGCGCACATAGGCGATCATGAAGGTCATGTAGGCGATGTAGCCGGCGCCGAACAGGAAGTAGCCGGCGAGATAGATCAGGACTGGCGCGACCGCGAATTTCGCCGTCGCCGTCTGGGCGGTCATGGCGTCGGCATGCAGCGGCGCGAGCAGGACGGGAATGGTCATGATGACCGCCAGCCCCGTCATCGCCCACCAGACGATCCACCACGAGCCCGCGCCGAACCATTGCAGGACGAACGGCGCCACCAGTCCCGACGACAGGATGCCGATGCCGGGCCCGGCATAGAACAGGCTGAGCAGGAAGTTCGCCCGTTCCGGCCGCGACTGGGCGATGGTCGCCGCCAGTGCGCCGCCGCCGACGAAGCCGGCCGCAGCGCCGACGCCCGCCAGCAGCCGCGCGAAACTCAGGACGTAGAAATTGTCCGACGCCGCGCACAGCGCCAGCGACAGCACGCAGGCCAGCGTTCCCCAGCGCACCGAGGCCACGAGGCCAAACCGCGCGATCATGCGCGAGGCGAGCAGGGCGCCCACGAGATAGCCGGCGGCGTTGATCGTGTTCATGAAGCCGGCCGCGGAGTACGACCAGGCCAGCGTGTCGCGCATGTCAGGCAGCACCAGCGCATAGGCGAAGCGGCCGATGCCGAGGCCGACCGTCGGCGCCAGCGACAGCGTCAGGATCAGCCGCGCGGGATGCGGGTAGCGTTGGGTAGCGTCTTGGGATCGCACTGAAAACTCCGGCAGCCTTCATTTTGACAGGTGGAGGCCTGCTTGCACAGGCGCGCCTTATGCAACAGTGCCTTGCCGATCTCAGCCGATCAGCACCAGGGCCACGCCGAGCACGGTCAGCGCGGTCCCGATCACGATGCGCACGGTGATATCGATATGCTTGAGCAGCATCGCGCTCAGCCCCACCGTGACCAGCGGATAGATGGCCGCCAGCGGCGCCACCAGCGTGATCGGGCCGTTGCGAATGGCGATGAACAGGCTGAGCGCGCTGAGCCCGTTGCTGATTCCGGTCATCGCGAACCAGAAAATACCCACGCGCGGCGCCCGCACCATGAAGCTGCCCTTGCGGATGCGCTGCACCGTCAGCACCACCAGCGAGGACATCACATAGCCGATCAGGCAGGCCCAGAGCGGGCTCGGCCAGACCTCGAGCCCGAGTTTCATGATCGGCGGCGTTGCGCCCCTTACCAGCGCGCTGCAGAGCGGCAGCAGCAGCGCCCAACTGCGCCAGTGCCCGAGGTCGCGCGGCCGGGTCACGGTGATCATAGCCGCACCGGCGACGGCGACGACGAGGCCGAGCAGTTGCGGCGGATGCAGCGGCTCCCGCAACAGAACCACGGCCACCGACACCGAAATCAGCGGCGCGAGGTTGCCGAGCGTCGAGGTGATGACCGGCCCGAGCGCCCGGTTGGACGCAAAGGTCAGCAGCGTCAGCGCCGCCGGGAAGAACAGGCCGATCGCCATGAACACCGGCAGGGCGCGCCAGACCACGGGCTCACCCTGCAGGATCAGCGGCGACAGCAGCAGGAACAGAATGGTGAACGTCGGAACGCTGATCGCAGCCCCCGACAGCGGCTCGACCGTCCGCAGGCCCAACTGTGCCAGGACGACCCCGGCGCCGAGGAAGAAGGCCGAAGCAAAGGCGAAAACGATGGCTGTGGTCATGAGGTCCGTCTTGTTGCCTTCTTGGCGGGCCGCGGGTTGCTCTTTCCGGCCGGTTTTGCCGTGTCTGCGATGCCTTGCCAATCCGCTTCCGGCGTTTTAGCACTCCGGCCGGAATTCACTTTTTTCCGTCATGCCCGGCCTTGTGCCGGGCATCCACGTCTTGCTGCAAACGAAGACGTGGATGGCCGGGACATTTGGGCGAAGACGCGCTTCGCGCTTTTGCCCGGCAATGACGAATCGGAGGTAACGGACCATGGCGACCCATAAACTGCTGCTTCTCCCCGGCGACGGCATCGGCCCCGAAGTGATGGGCGAGGTGCAGCGCCTGATCGACTGGCTGAACAAGCAGGGAATCGCGTCGTTCGAGACCGAGCAGGGCCTGGTCGGCGGCTCTGCCTATGACGCCCACAAGGTATCGATCTCGGAAGCCGACATGGACAAGGCCAAGGCGGCCGACGCCATCATCTTCGGCGCCGTCGGCGGCCCGAAATGGGACAGCGTGCCCTACGAGGTGCGGCCCGAAGCCGGCCTGCTGCGGCTGCGCAAGGATCTCGGCCTGTTCGCCAATCTGCGGCCGGCGGTGTGCTATCCGGCGCTGGCGGACGCCTCCAGCCTGAAGCGCGAGGCGGTCGAAGGCCTCGACATCATGATCGTGCGGGAACTCACCGGCGGCGTCTATTTCGGCGAGCCGAAGACCATCACCGATCTCGGCAACGGCCAGAAGCGTGCGATCGATACGCAAGTCTACGACACCTACGAGATCGAACGCATCGGCCGCGTCGCCTTCGACCTGGCGCGCAAGCGCCGCAACAAGGTGACCTCGATGGAAAAGCGCAACGTCATGAAGTCGGGCGTGCTCTGGAACGAGGTCATGACCCAGGTCCATGCGCGCGAATACAAGGACGTGACGCTGGAGCACCAGCTCGCCGATTCCGGCGGCATGATGCTGGTGAAAGCGCCGAAGCAGTTCGACGTCATCGTGACCGACAATCTGTTCGGCGACATGCTGTCCGACATCGCGGCGATGCTGACCGGCTCGCTCGGTATGCTGCCGTCGGCCTCGCTCGGCGAGATCGACGCCAAGACCAAAAAGCGCCGCTCGCTGTTCGAGCCGGTGCACGGCTCGGCGCCTGATATCGCAGGCCGAGGCCTCGCCAACCCGATCGCGATGATCTCCTCGTTCGGGATGGCGCTGCGCTATTCCTTCGACATGGGCGCGCTGGCCGACAAGGTCGATGCGGCCATCGCGGCGGTGCTCGCCAGCGGACTTCGCACCGCGGACATCAAGTCCGAAGGTACGACGGATGTTTCGACCACGCAGATGGGCGAGGCGATCCTCAAGGAAGTGCAGAAGCTGCACGCATAGGCTCTGGCGATCGGGCCCGGCCGGTAGAACGAAGGCCTTCACAAAACAAAAATGCCCGGTCTCGACCGGGCATTTTTTTCGTCAAGTGATCGTCGCGATCAATAAAGCGGGATCCGCTCCGGATAGCCGCCCATATCGGACGGCGGGTTGAGCGGCTGGCGGTCGATCGGCCGGTTGAGGTTTTCGCGCGCGAACGACGGGTAGCCGATCGCCGGCGGGAAGGCGTAATCCTGGAACTTTCGATCACCCGGCAGGACTTCGGTGCCGGCATCGAGCCAGGAGCGCGTGGTGACGTAAACGCGGGTGCGGCCCTGCTGGTACGAGCGGTTGGGGCCGCTGGTGCCGTAATAGGGACGGCCGTCCCGGTCGTATTGCTGCCTGGACTGGGCGTCGGCGGAGGTCGCGCCGACCACGACGAGGACCGCCGCAGCAAGCAACATCGCGAGCTTGCTCGCAGCAGGGAATTTTCGGGTCATTGCATCCTCGTCATTGTCCGCCGTTGCGGCGGTTGGCGCATCGCCAAATCCGGTTACCGGCATTGTAGCCGCGACGGGGCCGCGGTCGCTAGGTCAATTGCGCCACACCGCGCCGGAATAATGCAATGCTGCGCGAGAAAGTTTCATGAAAACCAGTGCCTTGGCCGGATGATGCCACAATTTCGTAGGCTGGCCCCAAATACCGGCGCTAAAGCCCGCCGCGGAGCCGGGGGTTTTCGGCAATCGTGACCCAATCCGCCGATGCGGCGCTGGCCGCGCAATCGCTGCGCCGGAGCTCGGCGCGGGCGAACAGGTCCGCCAGCTTCGCATCATTTCCGGCCGACAGCAGGACCAGGCGGTTGAGCAGGCAGCCGACCGCGGCGCGGCGGGCCGGCACATCGTCGCCCTGGCACGACCAGCCGGAGATCTGCAACGGCACATCGTTGATCCGCTTGATGAATCCGAGACAGGCCTGGCCGTCATCGGCGCTTCCGGAGGGGCCGCGCAGCGTCACCGGGCCGAATCTGCTGGCGATCAGCCCTGCGGCTTCGCGCTCCGGCGCACCACCGCGATCCATCCCGGCGAAAGGCCCGGCCGGCAGAAGGCCCTTCTCGCGGAATTCGCCGCCCGGGCGGTAGATTTCGAGTTCGGCGACCGCCGTTCCGTCGGCGGCGATCCAGCGCAGGGTGTCCTTGCGGCCTCCCTCGGGATGCCGGAAGGTCTCGTAGACCTCTGTTTTGTCGTGCAAATTGGCCTGGCCGACGGCAAATGCCCGCGCCGGACGCTCGACCCGGCTCCAGCCGACCTTCGCGGAGGGCGCGGCCACCATTGCATCGGGCAGCGCGTTGCAGAGCGCGAGACCCAGGATGGCGAGCAGCGCCAGCGCCATTCCATAGGCGCTGAGCCGGGCCATCGTGCCGCGAACCTCATCCACAAAGCCGATCAGCACCGGGGGAATTCTCGCGATATATTATGGGAACCGGCCGGACCGGTCTGAAACGAATGCATCAAACGCTAAAAGTTGTCGGGACTTCTTTTGACGCGTTTTCTTCACGCGAACCGGTATCCACTTCGCTCGAAAACGCTATAAGGGCGTTTCTCGCATAGAAGCGCCGCCTCTTCCCTTTCCGCAACGAGCGGCGGGGCCGGCATTTTTCCTCGGAGAGTGAACGATGGGTTACAAAGTCGCTGTCGTCGGTGCGACCGGCAATGTCGGGCGGGAAATGCTCAATATTCTCGACGAGCGCAAATTCCCCGCCGACGAGGTCGTGGTGCTGGCCTCGCGCCGCAGCGTCGGCGTCGAAGTGTCGTATGGCGACCGTACCCTGAAGGTCAAAGCGCTCGAGCACTACGATTTTTCCGACGTCGACATCTGCCTGATGTCGGCCGGCGGCACCGTGTCGAAGGAATGGTCGCCGAAGATCGGCGCCGCCGGCGCGGTCGTGATCGATAATTCGTCGGCCTGGCGGATGGATCCGGACGTTCCGCTGATCGTGCCGGAAGTGAACGCGGCTGCGATCGCGGGCTTTGCGAAGAAGAACATCATCGCCAACCCGAACTGCTCGACGGCGCAGCTCGTGGTTGCGCTGAAGCCGCTGCACGACAAGGCCACCATCAAGCGCGTCGTGGTCGCGACCTATCAATCGGTCTCGGGCGCCGGCAAGGATGCGATGGACGAATTGTTTTCGCAGACCAAGGCGGTCTATACCAACAGCGAGCTCATCAACAAGAAATTCCCCAAGCGTATCGCCTTCAACGTCATCCCCGAGATCGACGTGTTCATGGAGGACGGCTACACCAAGGAAGAGTGGAAGATGATGATGGAGACCAAGAAAATTCTTGATACCAAAATCAGACTGACCGCCACCTGCGTGCGGGTGCCGGTGTTCGTCGGCCATTCGGAAGCCGTCAATATTGAGTTCGAGAACCCGATCTCGGCCGATGAGGCACGCAACATCCTGCGCAATGCGCCGGGTTGTCTCGTGATCGACAAGCACGAGCCCGGCGGCTACGTCACGCCCTACGAGGCGGCCGGCGAGGATGCGACCTATATCAGCCGCATCCGCGAGGACAACACCGTCGAGAACGGCCTGTCGCTGTGGTGCGTGTCGGACAATCTGCGCAAGGGCGCCGCGCTTAACGCGATCCAGATCGCCGAAGCCCTGATCAACCGCAAGCTGATCAGCGCGAAGAAGCAGGCGGCATGAAGACTGGCGAATAGGGAGTAGCGAATAGCGAATGGACTGACCTATTCGCTATTCGCTACTCGCCATCTCGCACGCTGTGAAATTCCTTCGCGTCCGGATCGAGCACGAACAGCGAGCCCTCGGCGACGCCGAAATAGGCGCCGTGCAACTCCATCTCGCCGCGTTCGACGCGGGTGCGCACGAACGGGAACGTCATCAGGTTCTCCAGGCTGCGGAAGATCGCGGCCTTCTCGATCCGGACCACGAAATCCTGCATCGTCTCGCGGTCGCGCTGTTCGACGACCTCGCCGGGCTTGATGAACATCGCCATCCAGCGGCCGATGAAATCGCCCGGCGACAGCGGGTCGATCTTGTCGATGAAGGCGCGGATACCGCCGCACTGGGCATGGCCGAGCACGACGACGTGTTTGATGCGCAGCACGTTGACGGCATATTCCAGCGCCGCGGAGACGCCATGTGCGCCGCCATCGGGCTGATAGACCGGCACGAGGTTGGCGACGTTGCGGACCACGAACAGCTCGCCCGGGCCGGCGTCGAAGATCACTTCCGGCGAGACGCGGGAATCGCAGCAGCCGATCACCATCACGGCAGGGGACTGGCCGCGCTCGGAAAGTTCCCGATAGCGGGTCTGTTCGGTCGGAAGCCGCTGCGAGGTGAAGGCCCGGTAGCCGTCGAGCAGGTGTTGCGGGAAGGATGCCATGGTTGCTGCCTGTGTTGGACCATGCCTAACCATATGCCGGTGACCGGAACAAGGCTTTCGGGCAACTCGCCGAGGTGATATCGCGTGGGGCTCAAGACACCCTCAGGGAAACCAGCCCATGACCCGTCCGCGCCGCAGCCTGTTGTTCATGCCGGGATCGAACGCGCGGGCGCTGGAAAAGGCGCGCAATCTGCCGGCCGATGGCATCATCCTGGACCTGGAGGATTCGGTGGCGCCGGACGCCAAGGCCGTGGCGCGCGACCAGATCGCCAAGGCGATCGCGGCCGGCGGGTTCGGCAAGCGTGAGGTGCTGATCCGGGTCAACAGCCTCGATACGCCATGGTGGGTCGATGACGTCACCATGGCCGGAAAGGCCCGGCCCGACGGCATCCTGGTTCCGAAGGTTTCCACCGTGGCCGACCTCAACGCCATCGCAAACCGCCTGAGCGACATCAATGCCGACATGTCGATCCGCGTCTGGGCCATGCTCGAAACCGCGCGCGGGGTGCTGGACGCCGACAAGCTCGCAGCCGCGTCGCGGGATTCGGAGACGAGACTCGCGGGCTTCGTGTTCGGACCCAATGATATTTCGCGCGAGACACGCATCCGCATGCAGCCGGGCCGAGCGGCGATGATCCCGATGATCACGCATTGCGTCCTGGCGACGCGTGCGCACGGGCTGGAAATTCTCGATGGTCCCTATGGCGACATCAGCAACATCGACGGCTTTGCGGTCGAATGCGCGCAGGGCCGCGATCTCGGATTCGACGGCAAGACGCTGATCCATCCAAGCCATATCGAGGCCTGCAACGCCATCTTCACGCCGCCGGCCGAGGAGGTCGAGCAGGCGCGCAAGATCATCGCGGCATTCGAAAAGCCGGAAAACGCCTCACGCGGCGCCATTCAGCTCGACGGGCGGATGGTGGAGCGGCTGCATGCCGACATGGCCAGGCGCACGATCGCGATCGCGGATGCGATCGCGGCGATGGGGCATTAGCTGCGCTTCAGGCTCAGGATGTAGTTGACGAGATCATCGGCCTGATCGGGCATGATGATGAGGTTGGGCATCCGGTGATGGCTGGTCTTCATGAAGACTTTCAGCGAGAGCGCCGTGGTCGAAGTCCGGTTGGCGATCGTGACGAAGTCCCTTGCGCGCCCCTTCGCGCCGGCGGCATCGATCGCATGACAATCCTTGCACCAGGCTTCGGCGAGACGATATCCGGCCGCAGTGCTTTCTGGAGACATCGGCGCGCCGCTCGCCCCGCGCACCCGTAGCAGCAGCAGGACGGCGAGCGCGCAAAGAATCGCGATCGATACGTGCAACCAGACGGAACGCGTCATTTTTCCCCGCTCATGCAGGAGCCACGGTGCCGGCGGTTACGGGTTCACCCGCGGACCAAGACTGTCGATCGTGGGAGCGTTGCCGCAATACTCTTCGTAATGCGCGGCGGCGGTGCCGGCGGCGAGATCGCGGTCGCACTGGCGCTTGTGGTTGCACATCGCACAGACGCGCTCCATGTCGCGCAGCACCAGCGGCTCGGTTCGCGCCAGCGCGTCCTGGTCGATGCCCAGTGCGGTCAGCATCTTGGGTAGTTCGTCCGCGGCATGCGGCCCCTGGCGGACCAGCGCCTCCAGATCGGCGGAGGTCATCCGCAATTCGCTCGCGATCTGGCTGAAATTGGCGGCGTCCATCTCGCGCATTTCCCGCAGCTCGCGCCGGTGCTTCAGCCAGTCGCCGAAGCTGTCGACCACGCGGCCGACGACGGTAGAGGGCTTTTCCTGAACGGTCATGGCACGGCTCCCTTGGCTGTAATGCGCCAAGGTGCGCACAAATGGGGTGGCGGTCGTTGCGCCAGATCAAATTGGGGAAAGGGTGCAACGCCGCCGGATTGCTGCCTTATCCTCCCCGGACAGCCCTGCGCAAGCGGGAGAGGGAGCGCAGCGCCGATGTCGCTGCACCTTGGGTCTCATATGCGATTGCCATGCTGGAGGTGGGGTGACGGTTTCTCCACGTCCAACAGTGTGCGTGTGGAGAGATCGTCACCCCGTCCCGTCTCGCATTGCGCTGCGCTCCACGCGAGCCGACCCGCCCCCTCAAGGGGCGGGTGACGCGATGGACCGCCGCTACTTGCCGAACTTCTCCGCGGCCCACGCATACAGGCTGCCCGGAACGGGCTTTTCGCCGCCGCGGCCCTTGGGTGAGATGTGCAGTCCGATGATCCCGGGATCGGCGAGCAATGCTGAATAATCCGTCGGCTCGAAGAACTGCTTCGGTTCGGCATGAACCGCGTAGAACGATTGCTTCGGCAGCGCGTGCTGTAGTTCACCGGCGCGGCGCGCCAGCGCGGTGATGGCGGCCGGGCCGTAGATCGCGACGCGGATGTCGGAGAGGCGGCTCGATCGATGCCGGAGCTGGCGCAGCATGAAGGTGACGCGATGGCGCAGCGCCAGCCAGTCCGGCGTCAGGTCCTCCTGCTCCATCAGTTCCGCGAATGCCCGCACGATCGGACTGTTCGCAGGCAGGTACAGGGCCGAATTGCCGAGCTGGCGCCGCCGCTCCCAGGCGAAGTAGGGCTTTGCCGGGTCGATCTCGACCGGCTTCAGCAGCAGCACGTCGGCGTCGAGCCACAGCCCGGCCTTCTCTGCCATCAGCCGCATGCGGAAGAAATCGCTGAACTGCAAAATCGTCCAGTCGCGCCAGCTGCCATCCGGCTGCGGCGGGCGTAGTCGTTCGGAAAAGGAATGCGGCAGGATCGCTTCGGCCTCGGCGTTGCCGACGCCGTCGGGCAGGCCCGGCAATGGATCGAAGCTGTAGACGGTGACCTTGTGGCCCGCTGCGACCTGCGATCTCAGGCAGGTCAGGCGCAGCGCGTCGAGCCGGCCATGCCAGAAGGTGACGACGTCAGGCCGCATTCGCGCCATCCCCACGCACAAGAAAAGAGCCCCGGTTTTGCCGGGGCTCTCGTAGCACGATCAGGCCCAGGCGCGCTCTTTCTTCGCCTTCGCCTCGTAGTCGTCGATCGACGATTTCTTTTCCATGGTCAGGCCGATGTCGTCGAGGCCGTTGATCAGGCAGTGCTTGCGGAACGGGTCGATCTCGAACTTCACCTTGCCGCCGTCGGGACCGCGGATCTCCTGGTTGGCAAGATCGATGGTCAGCGTCGCGTTGGCGCCGCGCTCGGCGTCATCGAACAGCTTGTCGAGGTCGTCCTGGGTGACGCGGATCGGCAGGATGCCGTTCTTGAAGCAGTTGTTGTAGAAGATGTCGCCGAACGAGGTCGAGATCACGCAGCGGATGCCGAAATCGAGCAGCGCCCACGGCGCGTGCTCGCGGCTGGAGCCGCAGCCGAAATTGTCGCCTGCGACCAGCACCTTGGCGTTGCGATAGGCGGGCTGGTTGAGCACGAAGTCCGGGTTCTCGCTGCCGTCATCCTTGTAGCGCTGTTCCGAGAAGAGGCCCTTGCCGAGGCCGGTGCGCTTGATGGTCTTGAGGTACTGCTTCGGAATGATCATGTCGGTGTCGACATTGATGATCTTCAGCGGCGCAGCAACGCCTTCCAGTGTGGTGAACTTTTCCATCGATCGCACTTCCCGGTTGAAATTGAGGGACGGGGCAGTGATTTATCGCGAATATCGCCCCGGTAAAAGGCCCAAATACGCAATTCTAGCCCGCGCAACCTAGCCGGCAGCCGCCTCGATCCCCTCCATGTCGGCGTCCGAGAGCCCAAAATGGTGGCCGATCTCGTGGATCAGGACGTGGCGGACGATGTGGCCCAGCGTCTCCTCGTGCTCGGCCCAGTAGTCGAGGATCGGGCGGCGATAGAGCCAGACCATGTTGGGCAGGCGGGCGATGTCGCTGTTGCTCTGCTGCGGCAGGCCGACGCCCTGGAACAGGCCGAGCAGGTCGAACTCGCTCTCGGCCTGCATTTCCTCCAGCACTTCGTCGGTCGGAAAATCGTCCACGCGAATGATCACGCCCTCGCACAGGGTACGAAACCCCTTCGGCAGGCGTTCGAACACCTCGTGCGCCATGGCTTCCATTTCGGCGAGCGAGGGGGCTTTTGCTTCGGTCCACATGTCAGCTGTTTAGAGCATGATCCGAGGCAGGTGGTAGCGGTTTCGGCGCGGCAAAAAGCCGAGGGATGGTGGCGTTCCGCGCCGGCGCATGGTTGACCTCGGCGCGCCAATCGGAGACCGTAGGGTTCGATATCAGGCGTGGGTGGACTTCCATGAAGCGGATTGTGACGGTCGCAATATCGGCGGCTTTTGCCGGGCTTTTGCTCGCTGATGCCTCGGCGCAGGCCCAGACGCCGACCGCATCCACGACGCTGCGGGGCGCGCAGGCTTCCAGCGAGGCTGCTACGGATGTGTCGGCGCAGCAGCGGCGGCGACGGTTGCAGCGCGTGCCGATCTATCGGCAGGAGTGGGCGCCCGACGTCTATCCGCGCTACAACCCCGGCCCCAACGCCGTGCGCGATTGCACCGCGCATTACGTGCAGGAGTATCGGCCGAGCGGCACGGTGATCACGCCGCGCATGAACTGCTACTGGCGGCCCGGCTAGATTTTCTCCACGCGTCATTCGGAACGCTTCCCCAAGCGCACGCCGGCTTCTCCGACGGTGGCGCCGGGTTCGCACGCGCGCACGTTCGATCGAACTGCGCCGTGATTCGTTCATCTCCGTGGCGCGTTCATTCACACCCTATTCAAATCGCCTGCAGCAGTCTGCGAACTGCGTCGCGGCGGTGCGGCTCACTCGTTTGGAGCCGGTCGGCGCGGGCGTGATCCCGGCGACCCAAGGAGACGACATATGCAGTTAAGGAAAGTTCTAGGCCTTGCGGCCGTTGGCGCAGTGCTCGCGCTCGCAGCCCCGACCGAGCGCGCGAACGCGCTCTCGCTCAGCAACCCCGGCACTGCGGCGGCCGTTCAGGAAGATACCAGGCTGGCGACGACGGAAGTGCACTGGCGACATCATCGCCATCATTTCCATCGCCACCACCATCACCACCATCGTTGGCATCGCTGGCATCATCGTCATCATCACCACCATCATCACCGTCACTGGAATCGCTGGTGAGCGCGGCAGCTTGACGCACGGAGCAGGCCCGCTTCGCCGGGCCTGTTTTCGTCTTGGCCACGGCCACGAAACCGGCGAAATTGCTGCGTGCAACTCGATCAGATGGAGAAGCTGCGGTCATGAAGAGCCTGATGGCGACAGTTCTTGTCGCGGCTACGCTCATGCTTTCCGGTTTGGCAGCGATCACTTCGGCGTCTGCAGCGCCGCGGGCGAAGACGCAAGCTGCCGGAATTTCCGACGCGACGGATTTCGGCGCGCATCGGCATTACCGGCGTCACCATCGTCACTACGGCTATCATCGCCCGCATGGCCGGCCCTATTATTACGGACGCCCGACTTATTATCGGCCGTATCCCTATCAGACGCCGGCGCCGTTCACCTTCGGCATCGGGTTTGGACCATCCTGGTGGTGAGCAAGAATCCCTGCGCGCCACTTTGCGTTCATCTTTGCGGCCGGCGCATTCATGACGCGTTCACGTGGGTGACTTTAGCGTAACGAATGGGAGCGACCGCAAGGTGGATGCGACGAGCGCTGCCATTCGGCATCAAACGTCGTCGCCGGTCAGGGAGTGTTCATCGATGACAACATTTGAAGCCGGACGCGGGCTTGTCCGCTGTCTGGGCGTCACGGCTGCGGCCGTGTTTGCGCTGGCTGCGTCACAACAGCGCGCTGAAGCAATATCACTCGCAAGTCCCGGCACGGCTCCGGCTGCGAAGTACGCAACCTATGGACTGACGACCGAAGTCCAGCACGGCCCTGGTCGGGGCGGCGGTGGCGGTGGCGGTTTTCGCGGTGGTGGCGGCGGAGGTTTTCGTGGCGGCGGCTTCCATGGCGGCGGATTCAGGGGCGGCGGCGCGGCGTTTCACGGCGGCGGGTTCCGGGGCGGCGGTGCGGCGTTTCGCGGCGGCGGGTTCAGGGGCGGTGGGCCAGCATTCCACGGCGGCGGGTTCAGGGGCGGCGGGATGGCGATCCACCGTGGCGGCTTTCGCGCGGCGCCCGTTTATCGCGGAGGCGGCTTTTATCGCGGAGGCGGCTTTCGTGCTGCCCCCATTTACCGTGGCGGCGGCTATCGCTACGGCTACCGTCACGCCTACCACCGGCCTCACTTCCATCACCACCGGCGCCACTTCCATCGACGCTTCTATGTCGCGCCGGCCTACTACGGCTATCCGTCCTACTATGGCTACCGGCACCGCTATTGCCGCGTGGTCTGGACCTATTACGGGCCGCGCAAGATCTGCAAAATCCGTCCCTGGTGGCGCCATCGTTATTCCGGTTACCGATACTGGTGAGTATGAAAAGCAAAACAGGCGCCCGGTCGGGCGCCTGTTTTTTGTCGCGTGAACTCTGCTGGCTTAAATCCAGTCCTTGCCCCGCCAGGGCTTGATCCGCCACGGCGTCAGCGTTTCCATCTTCCACTGCTCCCAGTGGTCCGGCGGCCAATGACTGAGACGCGAGGTTTCCTTGGGCGCTTCCGGGAGGTCGACGACGCGCGGCATCGAGCGGCGCCGCAATTGCTGCGTCGCCTCGCTGATCATGTCGACGAATTCAGGCTTGTCCGCCACGGCCGGTCCCCCGCGAAGATTTCGCAAGATACCATTGTGGGCTACGGCTCTTAACGAGGCGTTTCAAGAACGCCTCGCTATCTAGGCAACGGACGATTAACGCCAATCCCTGACGTCGACGAAATGCCCGGCGATCGCGGCAGCCGCCGCCATGGCCGGCGACACCAAATGGGTGCGGCCCTTGAAGCCCTGGCGGCCCTCGAAGTTGCGGTTCGAGGTCGAGGCGCAGCGCTCTTCCGGCGACAGCTTGTCGGGGTTCATGGCCAGGCACATCGAGCAGCCCGGCTCGCGCCAGTCGAAGCCAGCCTTGATGAAGATCTTGTCGAGGCCTTCGGCTTCCGCCTGTTCCTTCACGATGCCGGAGCCCGGCACGATCATCGCGTTGACGTGGGCGTTGACGGTCCTGCCTTCGGCGATCTTCGCCGCCGCGCGCAGGTCCTCGATGCGGCCATTGGTGCAGGAGCCGATGAAGACGCGGTCGAGCTTGATGTCGGTGATCTTCGTGCCCGCAGTCAGGCCCATGTATTTCAGCGCGCGATGCTTCGACAGCCGCTTGGCTTCGTCGGCGATCTTGTCCGGATCGGGCACGAAGCCTGCAATCGACACCACGTCCTCGGGCGAGGTGCCCCAGGTGACGATCGGCGGCAGTTTTGCCGCGTCGAGCCGGATCTCATGGTCGAAATGTGCGCCCTCGTCTGAGCGCAGCGTTTCCCAGTATCGCATCGCGGCGTCCCACGCCTCGCCCTTCGGCGACTTCGGGCGGCCTTTGAGGAATTCGAATGCCTTCTCGTCCGGCGCGATCAGGCCGGCGCGGGCACCGCCCTCGATCGACATGTTGCAGACCGTCATGCGGCCTTCCATCGAGAGCGCGCGGATCGCGTCGCCTGCGTATTCCAGCACGTAGCCGGTGCCGCCGGCGGTGCCGATTTCGCCGATGATCGCCAGGATGATGTCCTTGCCGGTGACGCCGTCGGGCAATTTGCCGTCGACCACCGCGCGCATGTTCTTGGCCTTCTTCTGGATCAGCGTCTGCGTCGCCAGCACGTGCTCGACTTCGGAGGTGCCGATGCCGTGCGCCAGTGCGCCGAACGCGCCATGGGTGGAAGTGTGGCTGTCCCCGCAGACGATGGTGGTGCCGGGCAGCGTAAAGCCCTGCTCGGGGCCGATCACGTGCACGATGCCCTGGCGCTTGTCGAATTCGTTGAAATATTCGACGCCGAATTCCTTGGCGTTCTCCGCCATCACCCGCATCTGCTCGATGCTTTCAGGATCGGGATTGGGCTTCGAGCGGTCGGTGGTCGGGATGTTGTGGTCGACGACGGCCAGCGTCTTCTCCGGCGCGTGCACCTTGCGGCCGGTGGCGCGCAGGCCTTCGAACGCCTGCGGCGAGGTCACCTCGTGCACCAGGTGGCGATCGATATAGAGCAGGCAGGTGCCGTCATCGGCTTCGTGCACCAGATGGTCGTTCCAGATCTTGTCGTACAGCGTGGTCGGTTTGGACATGAGCGCAAGCTCCAAATGAAATTCTGAGTGATCGGTCAGGCGCGGTTGCGCGCGAACGGCGGGCTTGGTCGCAGCGTCAAGCTGCGCGCGTAAGCTCTGACGTCGCCGACGTCGCGAACCGTCCGAAGAAGCGGCCGGGCAGCCGCGAGCGATCGTCGATCACGACGCGCTGGCAGGGCTGGCTTGCTTGATCCGGAACCATTCTAAATTTCTAACACAGGGCCTACGGCCGCCACAATCAATGGATTGGGCGGGGCATCGCTCAGATAGGTATGGCTCAACAAAAAAGCGCGGGGTTGACGCCCGCGCTTTTGGTCACATCCGTAAGGAGGATGAACTACTCGCCGACGGCGGTCGCGCGGTCCTGCTTCTCGACGATGCGGGCCGACTTGCCGCGCAACTGGCGCAGGTAATACAGCTTGGCGCGACGCACCTTGCCGCGGCGCACCACCTTGATCGAGTCGATCATCGGCGACATCACGGGGAACACGCGCTCCACGCCTTCGCCGTAGGAAATCTTGCGGACGGTAAAGCTCTCGTTGAGCCCGCCACCGGAACGGCCGATGCAGACGCCTTCATAGGCCTGCACGCGGGTGCGCTCGCCTTCGACCACCTTGACGTTGACGATCACGGTGTCGCCGGGGCCGAATTCCGGGATCGACTTGGTCGCCGACAGCTTTTCGAATTGCTCTTTTTCGAGCTGTTGAATGAGGTTCATTGAAATCTCCATCGGCGGCGCGCCCGGCGCGGGCTGCGCGACGTCCATCTATCCTGCCATTGCGCGGATTTGGCGCTCGTATAAGGCATCGGGCCACGCTTGTCACCCGTCTGTCGTGTTTTTTGTGCCTTTTTGGCCGGGCCTGATCGCCCACAGATCCGGCCGCCGCGCCCGGGTCAGCGCCTCGGCTTCCGCCCGTCGCCAGGCCGCGACCCTGGCGTGATCGCCGGAAACCAGGATTTCCGGGATGCCGCGACCTTCGAACTCCTGCGGGCGGGTGAATTGCGGGTATTCAAGTAGTCCGTGGGAAAAGCTCTCGTCCTCGCCCGAGGCCTGTTTGCCCATCACCCCCGGCAAAAGCCGCACGCAGGCGTCGATCAGCGCCATCGCCGCGATTTCGCCGCCGGACAGCACGTAGTCGCCAATCGAGACCTCTTCGAGGTTACGGGCTTCGATGACCCGTTGATCGACCCCCTCGAACCGGCCGCACACGATCAGGGGCCCCGGTCCGGCAGCAAGTTCCGCCACCAGCGACTGGGTCAATGGCCTACCCCGTGGGCTCATCAGCAGGCGGGGCCGGCTTTGGCCAGCATCCGCGGCATCGATCGCCGCCGCCAGCACGTCAGCCCGCAGCACCATCCCCGGGCCGCCGCCAGCGGGGGTGTCATCGACGCTGCGGTGACGATCGGTGGCTGAGGCCCTGATGTCGCGGGCCTCGATCGACCACAGCCCTGATGCCAGTGCTTTGCCGGCCAGGCTGACGCCGAGCGGCCCCGGAAACATCTCGGGGAACAGCGTGAGGATCGTGGCGCGCCAGGTCATCCGGAAACCCATCACGTGAGCGTTGGAACGTCGTCGCCTTCGATTTCCTGCGGCAGTTCGATCACCACGCGGCCGCCGGCGAGGTCGACCGTCGGCACCACGGCGTTGGTGAACGGCAGCAGCATGGTCGGGCCGTGTGGAGGGGCGATCTCGATGATGTCGCCAGCGCCGAAATTATGGATCGCGGTGACGCGGCCAAGCGCTTCGTCGGCGGCATTGACCGCGGCCAGCCCGATCAAATCGGCGTGGTAATATTCGTCTTCGTCGGTCGCCGGCAGTTTTTCGCGCGCGACGTAGAGTTCGATGCCGTTGAGCCGTTCGGCGTCCTCGCGGGTGGCGATGCCTTTCAGCGTCGCCACCAGATGGCCTTTGGCCTCACGGACGTGCGTCACCTCGAACTGGCGCGCGCCGTCCTTTGTCATCAGCGGGCCGTAGTCTTTCACGGCGAACGGATCTTCGGTGAATGTCCACAGTTTCACCGCGCCGCGCACGCCATGCGCGGCGCCGATACGGGCGACGCAAATCGGTGCAGACACCGTCGCGCGCCGTTACGCTTTACGCCTTCGCGGCGGCTTCGGCGGCGGCCTTGCGCTCCTTGCGCGGCACGGCCTTTTCCGGATTGTTGCGCGCCGGGCGCTTCACGACGCCGGCCGCATCCAGGAAGCGGGTGACGCGGTCCGACGGCTGCGCGCCCTTGGCGAGCCAGGACTTCACCTTGTCCATGTCGAGCTTAAGGCGCGACTTGTTGTCCTTCGGCAGCAGCGGATTGAAATGGCCGAGACGCTCGATGAAGCGGCCGTCGCGGGGGAAGCGCGAGTCGGCGACGACGACGTGATAGACCGGGCGCTTCTTGGTGCCTGCGCGAGCGAGGCGGATAACGACTGACATTAAGTTCTCCTGAGTGTGGTTCGATTGATGTGAGTGGACTGGTGGTGATTATTTCTTCTTCCCCGGAAAGCCGCCGAGGCCTGGCAAGGTCGGCTTGCCGCTCAGCCCGGTGAGGCCCGGCAAATTCGGCAGGCCCTGACGCAGGCCGACCGGAAGATCCTTTGGCAGTTGAGGAAGGCCGCCGGGACCGGCGCCGCCCTGCATCTTCTCCGCCATCGCCTTCATCTCTTCGGCGGAAGGCGGCTTCATGCCGCCGCCAAAGCCCATCGCCTGCGCGATGCCGGCCATCGGGCCGCGCTTGCCCGAACCCATCGCCTTCATCATGTCGGCCATGTTCCGGTGCATCTTCAGGAGCTTGTTGACTTCCTCGACCTTGACCCCGGCGCCGGCAGCGATCCGCTTCTTGCGGCTGGCTTTCAGGATATCGGGGCTCTTGCGCTCCTGCCGCGTCATCGAATCGATCACCGCGACCTGGCGCTTGATGATCCTGTCGTCGATGCCGGCGGCCGCGATCTGGTTCTTCATCTTGGCGACGCCGGGCATCATGCCCATCAGGCCGCTGATACCGCCCATGCTCGCCATCTGCATCAGCTGCTCGCGCATGTCCGTGAGGTCGAACTGGCCCTTGCGCATCCGCTCGGCGGTGCGCGCGGCCTTCTCGGCGTCGATATTCGCCGCCGCGCGCTCGACCAGCGACACCACGTCGCCCATGCCAAGGATGCGGCCGGCAATGCGGCTCGGGTGAAAATCTTCCAGCGCGTCGGTCTTTTCGCCGGTTCCGATCAGCTTGATCGGCTTGCCGGTCACCGCGCGCATCGACAGCGCCGCGCCGCCGCGGCCGTCGCCGTCCACCCGCGTCAGCACGATGCCGGTGAGGCCGACGCGCTCATCGAAGGCGCGCGCGAGGTTGACCGCGTCCTGGCCGGTCAGCGAGTCCGCGACCAGCAGCACTTCATGCGGATTGGCGGCGGCTTTGATGTCCGCGGCCTCGCTCATCATGTCTTCGTCGAGCGTGGTGCGGCCGGCGGTATCGAGCAGCACCACGTCGTAGCCGCCGAGCTTGCCGGCTTCCAGCGCGCGGCGCGCGATCTGCGCAGGCTTCTGGCCGGCCACGATCGGCAGCGTCGGGATGTCAAGATCGCGGCCCAGCACGGCCAATTGCTCCATCGCCGCCGGGCGGTAGATGTCGAGCGAGGCCATCAGCACCTTGCGCTTGTCGCGCTGGACCATGCGGCGGGCGAGTTTCGCGGTCGTGGTGGTTTTGCCGGAGCCTTGAAGTCCGACCATCATGATCGGGACCGGCGGCACCGCATTGATGTCGATGGTCTGGCCGTCGGAGCCGAGGGTAGCGACCAGCTCGTCGTGGACGATCTTGACCACCATCTGGCCCGGCGTGACCGACTTGACGACGGTGGCGCCGATCGCCTGCTCGCGCACGCGGTCGATGAAGCTTCTGACCACCTCCAGCGCGACGTCGGCTTCCAGCAGCGCACGACGCACCTCGCGCATCGCGGCATCGACGTCCTTCTCGGACAGCGCGCCGCGCCCGGTCAGACGATCGAGAATTCCACCAAGCCGTTCCGACAGATTGTCGAACAATGCCGTTGTCCTGTTGCTGCCCTTGCGGGTGCTATCGATCAATCCACTCCTGTCATCACCCGCCTTGTGCGCAATTGCGCACTGGGGCGGGTGATCCAGTATCCCAGAGCAGCTCGTTTTGAACCGAGAAGCTGCGGCGTACTGGATACCCCGCCTTCGCGGGGTATGACGACCTAGATAATGTCTCGGCGGAAACGCCAAAACGATCATCCAAACACGTTTGCGCCCGAGGGCGCATCGCGCTGTCGGGCGTTGGCCTCCGGTCTCAAGGGCCGGGCGGCGGGTCGAAAAGAAGATCTTTCCGAGAAAGTGCCGGGGTTAAACGCCCGGAGGCCGCGGAAGTCAAGGAGAAACTGACGCCAAATCGCGCTGGCTCTCGGCTTAACACATTGAGTTCACGATATTTTCAACGACATCCGGTGCCGATGAGTGGCCGTCCGTTTCGTCGCAGGTTCAAAGTTGAGCCGTACACGCCATATAACGCCCCATGCCTTTCCTCTCCTCCCGTCCCTGGTGACCCACGGTGCCAATGCTCACCCGCCGCCGTGCCTTTGGACTGCTTGCCGGCGCCGCCACGGCCGTCGGTGTGCCGTCGATCTGGATCAGTAACATGAAGACCTATGACGGCCCCGTCTCCGACCATTTTGACGGAACGCGCTTTTTCGATCCCGACGGGGTGCCGCCAAAATCATTGGCCGAGGTGATGCGCTGGCAGGTCGGCACCGACCGGCGCCGCGCCGCCTGGCCGGATTGGGTGCCGAACGCGCACAGCGATACGCCGCCGCCGCGCGTCAGTGGCGACAAGGCCCGGCTGTCGTTCGTCGGCCACGTCAGCTGGCTGATCCAGACGGCGGACCTCAACATTCTTGTCGATCCGGTATGGTCGATGCGGGCGTCGCCCATAGGCTTCGCCGGGCCGAAGCGGCATCATGACCCCGGCATTGCGTTCGATGCGCTGCCCGAAATCGACATCGTGCTGGTCTCGCACGGCCATTACGATCACCTCGACATCGCGACGCTGTCCAAGCTTGCTGCGAAACATTCACCGCGCGTGATCACGCCGCTCGGCAACGACGTCACCATGCGCGACTCCGACAGTGCGATCAAAGCCGAGGCGTTCGACTGGCAGGATCGCGTCGAACTCGGCAATGGTCTTGCGGTGACGCTGGTGCCGACGCGGCACTGGTCGGCGCGCGGCCTGTTCGACCGCAACAAGGCGCTGTGGGCGAGTTTCGTGCTGGAGACGCCGGCGGGCAAGCTCTACATCGTCTGCGATTCCGGCTACGGCGAAGGCAGGCATTTTCGCCGCGTCGCCGAACAGCACGGGCCGCTGCGGCTGGCGATCCTGCCGATCGGCGCCTATGAGCCGCGCTGGTTCATGAAGGATCAGCACATGAACCCGTCGGACGCCGTGAAGGCGCTGGCCGATTGCGGCGCGCAGGAGGCGCTGGCGCATCATCACGGCACGTTCCAGCTCACGGATGAGGCGATCGACGCGCCGGTGATCGCGCTGGGCGAGGCGCTCAAGGAAGCGAATGTCCCGCCGGAGCGGTTTGCGGCGCTGAAGCCGGGGCAGGTTTACGAGATCTGATCCGTCGCTCCTGCGAACGCAGGGGCCCATACGCCGCGACCGACGGAATGGGCACATTGGAAGACGGCTTTGGTTCAGCAATCCACGGCGCGTGTCGGACAATGTGGAGCGTCAGCCACCGCGCTTCCTCGATGGATCACGCGGTATGGGTCCCGGCCTGCGCCGGGACGACATTACTACTGCTTCGGCTTGATCGCCCAGCTTACGACCACCGTCACCGATAGCGTCTCTTCGCCCTGTGCCACCGGCGCGGCTGCCGCCATGGGTGCGGCCATCTTGCCGCGGAACAGCGGTGTGGGTGCGCCGGTTTCCTCGGAGATACTCAGCGGATCGCCGAGCGTCACGCCGGCGGCCCTGGCGTAAATCTGCGCCTTGCGGCGGGCGTCCGCGACTGCCTTCTCGCGGGCCTCGTCGAGATGCTTCGAGGCCTGCGAGACCGTGAAGTTGATGCCGCCGATGTCGTTGGCGCCGGCGCCGACCAGCACGTCGATGACGTTGGCGACCTTGGCAACGTCGCGAACTCGTACCGTCACGCGGTTGCTGGCGCGATAGCCCGTGATCGGCGAGGGGCCGGTACGGTTCTGCGCATATTGCGGCTGCAATGACAGACGCGAGGTCTGGGTGTCCCGCTCCTCGATGCCGGCGCCCTTCAGCGCCTGCAGCACCTTGTTCATCGCGGCATTGTTGGCCTCGGATGCCTCGCGCGCGGTCTTGGCATCAGAGGTGACGCCGCCGTCGATCTGCGCCTGGTCCGGCGCCACCGACACGGTGGCCTCGCCGGTGACCGAGACCGCGGGCGGTGGCACCGTCTGCGCCAGCGCGGGCGCAACCAGAAGCGTGGCGGTGACAGCGGCAATGACGAGCGAATACTTCATCTGATTCATTTCAGCGGCACATAGACATTGATCACCAGCTTGTCTTCCGCCGTCTTCAGGGGGTCGGTGATGTATTCCTCGATGAAGGTGTCCTTGGCTTCCAGCTTCTTGTCGTCGAGGTGATTGGTGATCGCCTCGTAGGTGTTGTCCATGTTGTCGTAGGAGCCGCGGTGGACGAACTTCAGCGCCTTGCCTTCGGGCGAGTTGCCCATGGTCATGGTCCTGGGCAGGTTCTTCGGCTCCTGGTCGACCGGAATCTGGGCGAGGTAGGTGAAGCCGCTATCGTCGGTCGAGGTGTAGACGATCATCGCATTACCCGAAGCCTTGATGCCCTGCTTGTCGAGCAGCGTGGCCAGCGCCTTGAAGGAATCGATCAGGGTGTCGAACGCCGCATCCCAGGTCGCGGTGCCCTTCATGATCACCACCTTCTTTGGCGCCAGCGTGAACTCTTCGCCGAAGGGGTCGGCAGTCTGGACGCTGGCGTCGGGCGGGGGCGGCGAGGGCGACTG
>JAESGW010000390.1_pt1 | contig 49499 bp, 47 predicted proteins | sample 9269791 | NCBI WGS metagenome assembly JAESGW01 (sample SAMN16773120, study PRJNA677053) | algae metagenome | isolation source: Aphanocapsa lilacina HA4352-LM1 and co-occurring heterotrophs from near cave... | place: USA: Maniniholo cave, near Haena, Kauai, HI | collected 2009-07-28
ACCAAGCTCTCTGACGGTGCTATGCCCAGGGGGTGACGGTCCCGCCCATCCGATCCCCGGTCGGCGGCCACCGGCCGGGGATCACCGAACCTGCTGCGAGTCGGCGGAAAACAACATGCAAGGGGGTCGCGAGGAGCCACGAGAGCCATTGCGGTAGCCCGGCCCCGCTTGACATCATACTAAAGTTTGTGAGTAATTGCTCAACGGCGAGGCAAATGCTCGCCTATGGGAGGACATTGATGAAACTGCTTCCGCTTTTCTCGAGCGCGCTGGTGCTTGCGCTCGGCTCGACGGCTTACGCCCAGACCACCCTCACCATCGCCACCGTGAACAATGGCGACATGGTCCGCATGCAGGGGCTGACCGACGATTTCACCGCCAAGAACCCCGATATTCAGCTGCAATGGGTGACGCTCGAGGAGAACATCCTGCGCGAGCGCGTCACCACCGACATCGCCACCAAGGGCGGCCAGTTCGACGTGATGACCATCGGCACCTACGAAGTGCCGATCTGGGCCAAGAACAGCTGGCTGCTGCCGCTCGACACTCTGGGCGATACCTATGACGTCGACGATCTGCTGCCGGCCATCCGCGGCGGGCTCAGCGCCGACGGCAAGCTCTACGCCGCGCCGTTCTACGGCGAGTCGAGCTTCATCATGTATCGCAAGGACCTGATGGAAAAGGCCGGGCTGACCATGCCGGATGCCCCGACCTGGGAGTTCGTCGCCGACGCCGCCCGCAAGATGACCGACCGTGCGGCCGAGATCAACGGCATCTGCCTGCGCGGCAAGGCCGGCTGGGGCGAGAACATGGCGTTCCTCACCGCGATGTCGAATTCGTTCGGCGCGCGCTGGTTCGACGAGGCCTGGAAGCCGCAGTTCGACCAGCCGGAGTGGAAGAACACGCTGCAGTTCTATGTCGACCTGATGAAGGATGCCGGCCCGGTCGGCGCCTCCTCGAACGGCTTCAACGAGAACCTGACGCTGTTCCAGCAGGGCAAGTGCGGCATGTGGATCGACGCCACCGTCGCCGCCTCGTTCGTCACCAACGCCAAGGAATCGACGGTGGCCGACAAAGTCGGTTTCGCTCTTGCCCCCGATACCGGGCTCGGCAAGCGCGGTAACTGGCTGTGGGCCTGGTCGCTCGCCATCCCGGCCGGCTCGCAGAAGGCCGACGCGGCGCAAAAGTTCATCTCCTGGGCAACCAGCAAGGATTATCTCGCACTGGTCGCCGCCAAGGAAGGCTGGGCGAACGTTCCGCCGGGCACCCGCACCTCGCTCTACGCCAACGCCGACTACCAGGCCGCGGCGCCCTTCGCCAAGATGACGCTCGACTCGATCAACGCCGCCGACCCGACCGCTCCGACGGTGAAGCCGGTGCCCTATACCGGCGTGCAGTTCGTCGCCATTCCCGAGTTCGCCGGCATGGCGACCACGGTCGGCCAGCTGTTCTCGGCGGCGCTCGCCGGCTCGACCAGCGTCGATGACGCGCTGGCCCAGGCGCAGCAGACGGTCGATCGCGAGATGAAGGCGGCCGGCTACTACTGAGGATCTCCTCCCGAGCGACTGCCCGGCGGCTACGCTGCCGGGCTCTTTCTGGACAAAGGACTGGAAGGGAGCGGTGATCCTCCCCTGTGCGCAGCACGGGGGAGGGGGACCAGCGAAGCTGGTGGAGGGGGCGACCCCAAACACCGGCGCGGCCTGCCGCCCCCTCCACCGCCTTCGGCGGTCCCCCTCCCCCGCTTTGCGGTGGAGGATCACGGATAGGCCGGTGGAAGCACGTCGGCGCAATTTGGGGGGAACGGCTTCATGGCCACCAAGCAGTCACACCGCCTTGCCCGCTGGATGATGGCGCCTTCGGTTTTCGTGCTGCTGATCTGGATGATCGTGCCGCTGGCGCTCACCATCTGGTTCGCCTTCCAGCGCTACCGGCTCACCAACCCCAACATCAAGGGTTTTGCCGGTCTCTCGAATTTCGAGTTCTTCGTCACCGATCCGGCGTTCTGGCCGGCGATCATCAATACGCTGCTGATCGTCGTCGGCGTGCTGGTAATCACCGTGGGCCTCGGTATCGGCCTCGCGCTGATGCTCGACCAGCCGATCTGGGGCCAGGGGATCGTCCGCATCCTGATGATCTCGCCCTTCTTCGTCATGCCGCCGGTGGCGGCAGTGGTGTGGAAGCACGAGCTGATGAACCCGACCTGGGGGGTGTTCGCGGCAGTCTCAAGATTCTTCGGGCAGGAGCCGGTCAACTGGCTCGGCAATTACCCGCTGCTGTCGATCATCGTCATCGTCGCCTGGCAGTGGCTGCCGTTTGCGACGCTGATCCTGCTCACCGCGATGCAGTCGCTGAGCGAGGAACAGAAGGAGGCGGCCGAGATGGACGGCGCCAACGTGTTCCGCCGCTTCTGGTACATCATCCTGCCGCACCTGGCGCGGGCGATCACCGTGGTGATCCTGATCCAGACGATCTACCTGCTCGGCGTCTATGCCGAGATCCAGATCACCACCGGCGGCGGCCCGGGCTTTGCCAGCACGAACCTGCCCTTCCTCATCTACAACACCGGCGTGCTCGGCGGAAACATCGGCGCCGGCGCGGCTGGCGGGCTGGTGGCCGTGGTGCTCGCCAACATCGTCGCGATCTTTCTGATGCGGGCGGTGGGGAGGAATCTGGATGCGTAGTCTCGATATCCAGTCGGCCTCTCCCCCCTCCCCGCCCCTCCCCGCGAGGGGGAGGGTGCCCGCCGGCGAGTGGGGCAAGACAACGACACAGGCACTGAACGGCACCTCCCCCCTTGCGGGGGAGGTTGGGAGGGGGGAGCCCCACGAACCAATGTACGAGGGAGAACGCTAATGGCCCGCGCCGTATCCACGCGCCGCAAGCTCACCATGACGATCCTCGTCTGGCTGGTGGCGCTGATCGTGTTCTTTCCGATCCTCTATACCATCATCACCAGCTTGAAGACCGAGGGCGAAGCGGCGGCGGGGTTCTCGATGATCCCGTCCTTCACCTTCGAGAGCTACGCGGCGGTGCTCGACCAGCAGGATTACTTCCGGCCGTTCTTCAACTCGGTGATCATCTCGATCGGCTCGACCCTGGTGGCGCTGCTGATCGCGGTGCCGGCGGCCTGGGCGATGGCCTTCACGCCGACGCCCAGGACGCGCGACGTGCTGATGTGGATGCTCTCCACCAAGATGATGCCGGCAGCGGGCGTGCTGGTGCCGATGTACCTGATTTTCCTCAACACCGGCCTGCTCGACACGCTGCTCGGTCTCACCATCATCCTGACGCTGGTGAACCTACCGATCGTGGTGTGGATGCTCTACACCTACTTCAAGGAAATCCCGGTCGATATCCTCGAGGCGGCGCGTATGGATGGCGCGACGCTGGGCAAGGAGCTGGTCTATGTGCTGCTGCCGATGGCGGTACCGGGCATTGCCTCGACCTTGCTGCTCAACGTCATTCTCGCCTGGAACGAGGCATTCTGGACGCTGCGGCTCTCCACCGATGATGCGGCGCCGCTGACCGCCTTCATTGCATCGTTCTCTTCGCCGCAAGGCCAGTTCCTCGCCAAGCTGAGTGCCGCATCGGTGCTGGCGATCCTGCCGATCCTGCTGCTCGGCTGGTTCAGCCAGAAGCAGCTGGTGCGCGGTCTCACCTTCGGCGCCGTGAAATAGGGGATTTCGAATGGGCTCGATCACTCTCGAACACGTCAACAAGACCTTTGGCGGCCACCAGGTCATCCCCGATGTTTCGCTCGATATCGAGGACGGCGAATTCGTCGTCTTCGTCGGGCCCTCGGGGTGCGGCAAGTCGACTCTCCTCCGACTGATCGCCGGCCTCGAGGACACGACCTCCGGCGCCATCAAGCTCGACGGCGTCGATGTCACCGACCAGGGACCGGCGCATCGCGGCCTCGCCATGGTGTTCCAGTCCTATGCGCTCTACCCGCATATGACGGTGCGCCAGAACATCGCCTTCCCGCTCAAGATGGCCAATATCGACAAGGCCATTGCCGACCAGAAGGTGGCCGACGCGGCGCGGGTACTGAACCTCACCGATTATCTCGACCGCAAGCCCCGGGCGCTCTCGGGCGGGCAGCGCCAGCGTGTCGCCATCGGCCGGGCCATCGTCCGCCAGCCCAAGGCGTTCCTGTTCGACGAGCCGCTGTCGAACCTCGATGCGGCCTTGCGCGTCAACATGCGCATCGAGATCACCGAACTGCACCAGCAACTGAAGACCACCATGGTCTATGTGACGCATGACCAGGTCGAGGCGATGACCATGGCCGACCGCATCGTGGTGCTGAATGCCGGGCGGGTCGAACAATTCGGCACGCCGCTCGAACTCTACAAGACCCCGGCCAACCGGTTCGTCGCGGGCTTTATCGGCTCGCCCAAGATGAACTTCCTCGAAGGCGCCGCGGCCGGCAAGTACCAGGCCGAGGCGATCGGGGTTCGGCCGGAGCATGTGCGCATCTCGCGCGATGCGGGGGAGTGGCAGGGCAAGGTCGGCGTCGCCGAGCATCTCGGATCCGACACGTTCCTGCATGTGCATGTCGATGGGGTGGGCCTGCAGACCGTACGCACCGGCGGCGAGAACGACTATCATCCGGGCGAACAGGTCTGGCTCTCCCCCGAGCCGGGCCGTATCTATCGCTTCGACCGCGCCGGCCAGGCGCTCCGCTGACCACCCAGGATCGAACCATGCCGCTAGAACTCTCCGCCGAAGACCTGCCGGAGATCGCTGCCAGAGCCAGCGTACCGCACTACAAGCGCGGCTCGCTGACGCCGGGTATCGTGCATTTCGGCGTCGGCAATTTTCATCGCGCCCACCAGGCGGTGTATCTCGACAGCCTGTTCAACCTGGGGCTCGACCACGACTGGGCGCTGGTCGGCGCCGGCGTGCGCGCCAATGACGCCGAGATGCGCGAAAAACTGCTGGGGCAGGATTACCTTACCACAGTGGTGGAGCAGGAAGCCGACAGCACGAGCGCGCGGGTCACCGGTGCGATGATCGACTTCCTGCCGGTCGGGGATGTTTCGGTGATCGGCGAGGCGCTGGCCGACCCGAAAGTGCGGATCGTCTCGCTGACCGTTACCGAGGGCGGCTACTATATCGATCCGGCCTCGCAGCGGTTCGATGCCAACCACCCCGATATCGTCGCCGACAGCGTCAACCCGGACGCGCCGAAGACGGTGTTCGGCTTGATCCTCCTCGGCCTGCAGTTGCGCCGGGAGCGCGGCTTCCAGCCGTTCACGGTGATGAGCTGCGACAACATTCCCGGCAATGGACACGTGACGCAGAATGCGGTGGCGGGACTTGCCGAGTTGATCAACCCTGAGCTGGCGCGCTGGGTGCGCGAGGTCGTGGCCTTCCCCAACGGCATGGTCGATCGCATCACCCCGGCGACGGGGCAGCGTGAGCGCGATACGCTCGAGGCCGAGTTCGGCATCGTCGATGCCTGGCCAGTGTTCTGCGAAGAGTTCAAGCAATGGGTGCTGGAGGATCATTTCCCCGCCGGCCGGCCGGCGCTCGAAAAGGTCGGCGTGCAGTTCGTGCCGGATGTGGCCCCCTACGAGCACATGAAGATCCGCATCCTCAATGGCGGGCACGCCACCATCGCCTATCCGGCGGGGCTGCTCGACATCCATTTCGTGCACGAGGCGATGGAGCACCCGCTGGTTCGCGCCTTTCTCGAGAAGGTCGAGCGCGAGGAGATCGTGCCGGTGGTGCCGCCGGTGCCCGACACCGACCTGGGCGACTACTACAAGCTGATCGAGCGGCGGTTCAGTAACCCCAAGATCGGCGACACCATCCAGCGGCTGTGCCTCGATGGCTCCAACCGCCAGCCCAAATTCATCCTGCCCTCGGCGACGGATCGGCTGGCTGCCGGTCAGTCGGTCACCGGGCTGGCGCTGGTTACGGCGCTGTGGGCTCGCTATTGCTACGGCGAAAGCGACAGCGGCAAGCCGATCCCGCCGAACGACCCCAACTGGGACCGGCTGACGGCCCTGGCCAGGCGGGCCAAGACCGAGCCAACGGCATGGCTGTCGATGGGCGACATCTTCGGGCCGCTCGCCAGCGACCCGACCTATGTCGCGGCCTTCACCTCGGCGCTGTCGAGCCTCTGGTCACACGGCACCAAGGCGACGCTCGAGGCGTATCTGGGGGGGACGCTGTAGGAGGGGCTACGCGCTTACCGACGCTGTGGTTTGGCTCGATCCGTCCCTACCCACCGGCTGTCATCTCAGCGGAAGCTGGGACCCAACTCACAGCCCGCACCAGCGGATAGATGGGTCCCAGCTTTCGCTGGGATGACACCGAATTTGGGGTGGTTGCAGTGGGTTAGCCAGACCAAGTTGGGCGCTGACTGATAGTAAACCGCCCCGCACGTAACTTGCCGAAGCGGATGTCGCCCGGCTACCGATAGGCCGGGAGGGCAGCATGGCGCCGATCAAGCTCGTCATCTTCGACTGCGACGGCGTGCTGGTGGACAGCGAGCCGCTGGCGATGCGCATACTGCTCGAGCTGATCGCCGAGCAGGGCATCGCCATCGAACGCGAGGTGGCGTTCCGCTCCTATCTGGGACGCAGCCTCGCCTCGATCTCGGAAAGCCTGAACCAGAGCCACGGCGCGCATCTGAGCGCTGCTTCGCTCGATGGCATGCGCGATCGGCTCTATGCGCTGTACCGGCGCGAACTGAAGCCGACCGGCTGGATCGCCGAGGTGCTGGCGGGGCTGGCGTTGCCGTTCTGCGTGGCGTCGTCGAGCCAGCTCGAACGGATCCGGCTGAGCCTCGAACTCACCGGCCTCTTGCCCCGCTTCGAGGGCCATGTCTACTCGGCCAGCATGGTCAGGAACGGCAAGCCGGCGCCGGACCTCTTTCTGCATGCGGCGCGCGAGATGCGCGTCGCGCCGGAGAACTGCCTCGTCATCGAAGACTCGCCGGCCGGCATCCTCGCAGCGCAGGCGGCCGGCATGCGGGTCTTCGCCTATGTCGGCGGCAGCCATATCGGGCCGAGCGGGCTCCGGCCCGAGATCGAAGCCCTGGCGCCCGATGCAATCATCGAGGACATGCGGTCGCTGCCGGGGCTGCTGGAGCTCCACGCGGCGCGCGAGGCCGGCGCCGCGGCGATGCTGGTCGCCGTGGACGTGGGGACGGCGAGCGCGCGAGCCGGCCTCGTCACATCGTCCGGTCGCCTGGTCAGCCGGGCGGAACACCCGCTGGAGCTCAACCGGGTCGGCTCGGACATCGCCGAATACGATTCCGAGCAGATCTGGGATGCGGTCGCAGCGGCGGTGCGCGCGGCCATGCGGCTGGCGGGCGTCGAGCCGCAGGAAGCGGTGGGGATCAGCTTCGATGCGACCTGCTCGCTGGTGGTGCGCGACCGCGACGGCACCCCCCTGCCCGTCAGCCCCGGCGGCGCCGCGCGCTGGGACACCATCGCGTGGTTCGATCACCGGGCGCAGGCCGAGGCGGAGATGTGCACGGCGAGCGGCCATCGGGTGCTGGATTTCATCGGCGGCACCATGTCGCCGGAGATGGAAGTGCCCAAGCTGATGTGGCTGAAGCGTCATGCGCCGCAGAGCTGGGCCCGCGCCGGGCAGATCTTCGACCTCGCCGATTTCCTGACCTGGAAAGCGTCGGGCTCGAACGCGCGCTCGGAGTGCACGCTTACCTGCAAATGGACCTATCTCACGCATGAAAGCCCGAGCTGGCAGCGGGACTTTCTTGCCGCCATGGGCCTCGATGAGCTGTTCGAGCGCGCCGGGCTGCCCGAGACGGCCAGTCCGATCGGCCAATCGCTTGGACCGATGACGACGGCGGCGGCGGCCAAGCTTGGCCTCACGCCCCGCTGCGTGGTCGGGGTCGGCCTGATCGACGCCCATGCCGGCGCGCTCGGGGCGCTGGCAGCGTATGCGAACGACGCCCCTAACCTCCACCGACACATGGCGCTCACGGCCGGAACCTCGAGCTGCGTCATGGCGCTCTCCGACCGGCCGATGCCGACGGCAGGCGTCTGGGGGCCTTATCACAACGCGGTGCTGCCCGGCACCTGGCTCAACGAAGCCGGCCAATCGGCGACCGGCGCCCTGCTCGACCACGTATTGCGGACCCATGCGACAGGGGGCGAGCCGACGCCCGAGCTGCATCGCCGGGTGATCGAGCGGGTGATGGCGTTGCGGGCCAGCGAGGGCGCCGACCTCGCGCCGCAGCTCAACGTGCTGCCGGATTTCCACGGCAACCGCTCGCCGCTGGCCGACCCGCGCGCCCTGGGGGTGATCTCCGGGTTGTCGCTCGACAGCGATTTCGACAGCCTCTGCCGCCTGTACTGGCGCAGCGCCGTAGCGATCGCCGTACAGGTCCGGCACATCCTCGACACCCTCAGCGCGCGGGGTTACGGGATCGAGACCTTGCACGTCACCGGCGGGCACAGCCACAACCCGCTGCTGATGGAACTTTATGCCGATGCAGCCCACTGCACGGTGGTGACCTCGTCGGCAGTGGATCCGACGTTGCTCGGCGTCGCCATGGTGGCGGCCACCGCGGCTGGGCTGTTTGCCGATCTACCCACCGCCTGCGCAGCGATGGCGCAGCCCAGCACCGAGCTGGTCCCCCACCTGGAAGCGCAAGCCGGCCTCGAGCGCGACTATCGCATCCAGCTGGCCATGCAGCGGCACCGCGCCGAACTGGTGTCGTTGGGTGCAGCCGATTGAGCGCGCTGTCGGCGGCCGGGCTGACCCGCCCGCCGACCCGTTGGTGAGACTGGCTTGGGAGGCTACCAGCCCTCGCCCTTGAGCTCGGTCAACGTCACCTCGAGCTGCTCCAGGTTGTCGGCCGCCGTACCAGATCCGGAAAGCGTATCGTGCACGGCGCTCCAGAACTGGCTCGAGACTTCATTGTATTTCGATCCGGCGACGACGGCCGGCCGCCACACGGCATTGAGGAAGATCTCCTTCCAGCGCGGCACGATCGGCTGCGCCGCAGCCACCTCCGCATCGTCATAGAGCGCCTGAATGGTCGGCAGGTAGGCGACGCGGATGGCGTTTTCCTTCTGCTGCTCGGCACTCGACAGGAACAGCGCCAGTTCGGTCGCGGCCTCCTGGTTGCGGGAGTATTTCGAGACTGCGATCGACCGGCTGGCGAGGGTTGCCGCGGAACGCGCTCCTTCGGCGTCGCCGCGCGGCAGCGGCGCCACGTCGAAGGCGTTGCGGATGGCCGAGTCTTCGGTGTTGCCGAGTGCATAGGCGTATGGCCAGTTGCGCATGAACACCGCGTGGCCGAGCTGCCAGACGCCGCGGCTTTCCTCTTCTTTGTAGCCGAGCACGCCCTCAGGCGAGATGCTGCCGATCCAGCCGGCGGCCCGCTCGATGGCGGCAATGGCGTTGGGGTTGTTGATCGAGATGGTGCCATCGGGCTCGACAATGCGGCCGCCGGCATTGGATGCCACCCATTCCAAGGCGTCGCAGGTCAGCCCTTCATAGGTGTTGCCCTGGAATACCAGACCCCACATGTCCGGCTTGCCGGCGGCCCTCTCGGCGTCCATCACCTCGCGGGCGGTCGCCTCAAGTTCCGACCAGGTGGCGGGAACCGGCTTGCCGTACTTTTCCAGCAGGTCCTTCCTATAAAACAGCGCCGGAGCATCGGCGAACAGCGGCATGCCGAGCAGCTTGCCGTCGATCGTCTGCCCCTCGATAATTGAAGGAAAGTGCTCGGCGAGCACGTCCCCGGCGGCTAGCGCCAGATCGACGAAATGCTCGGCCAGTTGCGGCACCCATTCGTCCGACAGAAAGTAGATGTCGATGTCCTGGTTGCCGGCAGCGAGCCACAGCCGGAACTGCGCGAAGGCTTCCGATCCGGAGATCGGCGCCGGCACCACAGTGACCTTGTTGCCGGTTGCTGCCTCGAAGCGGTCGAGCTGCTGGCGCAGCACTTCGGGGTAGAGCCCACCGTCACCCGTGGTGATGGTGAGTTCCACCGCATTGGCGGTGCCCAGCAACAGGCCGAACGCCATGGCGGCAAAGCCGGCCTTCTTGGTTCCCAACATAGTCTTCCTCCTCGTTTGAGATAACTCGACCGCCGGGCCTCGTGCCCAGTCGGTTTCTGGGTCAGGCGCGTTTTTCCTCGACCACCGCTGGTGCACTGGCGAGCCGCCGCCGGATGGCTTCCGGCTGGGCCACCTGCAGCACCAGCGGCGGCAGGCCACGAGCCATCAGCTCCAGATCGTCGACCGCCATGCGGCCGATCGCCTGCCGCTCGCGGCGGATCGAAGCGGCGCGATGCGGCGAGAGCAGCAGGTTGGCGGCGGCCCGGACCGGCGCGGTCGCCGGCATCGGCTCGGTCGGAAACACATCGATCGCCGCGCGGATCCGGCCGGCGTTCGCCGCCTCGACCACGGCATCGAAATCGACGAGGTGGGCCCGGCTGATCACGGCCAGCAAGGCGTCCTGCGGCATGATGGCGATCAGCTCGCGGCTGATCAGCCCCTGGTTTTCAGGGGTGGGCGTCGCGAGCACAAAGACCACTTTCGATTGCGACATCACCGTTTCCAGCGATGCCGGCCGGCAGCCGCCGCCCTCGATCACCGAGCGAGTCAGCCAAGGGTCGAACACTTGGATCGCACAGCCGAACGGGGCCAGCAGCGTTACCAGTTCGCGGGCGATCGAGCCGAAGCCGACGAAGCCGACACGTTGCCCGAACAGCGAGAAATCACCGCTTAGATCGCCCTGCCACTCCTCGCAGCCCGCCTGGAACTGCTGATGCGCCTCAACCAGCCCGCGACCCGAGGCCAACGTCATGGCCAGCGCCATCTCGGCAACCTGACGGGCAAAGGCGGGAGCGCAGGAGAGGACGCGAATGCCGCGGGCAAAACTCTCGGCATAGTCGATGGTTGGCGGAAAATGCCCGCCCACCTCGATGATGGCGCGCAGCTCGGGCGCCAGACGCAGCCGTGCCGCATCGAGCGCCGGATCGAGACCGACCATGGCCCAGGCATCGGGAAGCGCAGCCTCCAGCACCTCGGGCGGCAACTCTTCGTCACGCGCCCATACGAGCTCGGCAATCTCGCTCAGTCGCTTTAGGTCTTCGTCGGCGAAGATCTCCCGCATGGTTCGCGGGTAGGGAGCGACGATGACCTTCCGTCCGGCAGTCGGCATATCCAATCCTCATTGCAAGTTTCTTGCACAATTTTGTACAACACATGCATTATGTTTGCAAGACTATGCCGGTTCTCAGAAGTGTGGGGGCCGGGTAAGCTCGGGAATCAGTGAAGGGAGCCCGCTCAATGCCGCGTCCGACGATGGCCGCCGTTGCAAGACTTGCAGGGGTCAATGCAGGAACGGTGAGCCGTGCGCTGGCCGGATCGAGCCTGGTCAGCGCGGAAACCCGGGCCAGGATCCGGGCCGCGGCGCAGGAGCTCGGCTACCCGCTGTTCGACGGCCCCAGCGCCGAAAAGGAAAGCGAACGGCAGGTGCTGGTGGCGCTTCGCGACATTGCCAACCCGTTCTTTTCCGACGTGGTGTCAGGCATCGCCGAGGTGGCGCAGGACGCCGGCTGCGGCGTGCTGATCGGCAACACCTTCTCCCGCCCCGATGTCGAGCGGCGGCTGGCAGCGAATTTCCTCTCGGGCGCGGTTGCCGGGCTGATCATCCAGACCGGGCACCTGCCCCGCGAGCTCGAGCACCTGCGTGACCTGAAGCGGCGCGCCATCGCCGTGGCGGTGCCGATCGAGGGGGCCGGCCTGACGACGGTCGGGATCGACGAGCTCGCGGCGGCGAAGGAAGCCGTGTCCTACCTCATTGCGCTGGGCCACCGCGATATCGCCCATATCGCCGGCCCGCCCGCCCCCACCAATGTCAACCGGCAACGCGGCTATCGCGCCGCCATGACCGAAGCCGGGCTGGCGGTCGATCCGGCCCGCATGGTGCCTGGCGAGAACACCATGCGCTCAGGCCAGGAGGCCGCGATGGTGCTGCTGTCGCGGCTGCCGACGCCGACCGCGATCTTCTGCGCCAACGACGAGATGGCGATCGGCGCCATCACCATCTGCAAGCAGAAGGGCCTGAGGGTACCCGAAGACGTGTCGATCGTCGGTTTCGACGATGTCGAGATCGCCGAGTTCTACGATCCGCCGCTCACCACGGTGCGGCAGCCGCGACGCGAGCTTGGCCGCAAGGCGATGCTCGAACTATTGGCACTGCTTGACGACGACCGGGTGGAAACCGGACGCAGCATCGTCCTGCCGCATACGCTCATCGTGCGCGGCAGCACCGGCAGGGTGGCTTAGAACGTCCGCCCCTCACCGAAACGCCTCGACGAACGGATGCCGTCGGAAGAGGCGATGTCGATCCATCAGCGGCCGTGGTTGTGGCCCCTGCCAACGCCTTCCAGATTGAGGAGGTAGGCCTTGGCCTCGAGGCCGCCGGCAAAGCCGGTGAGGCTGCCGTCGGTGCCGACGAGCCGATGACAGGGCGTTATGATCGAGATCGGGTTCCGGCCGTTCGCTGCGCCAACGGCGCGGGTGGCGTTGCTGTTGCCCAGCTCAACGGCGATCTGGCGATAGGTTCGGGTTTCACCGAACGGGATGCGCAACAAGGCCGCCCAGACGCGCTTCTGGAACGCCGTGCCCTGGAAGTTGAGCTTCAGATCAAAGGCTCTCCGGTCGCCAGCGAAGTATTCCTGCAACTGACGCTCGGTCTCGACCAGGATCGGGTGTTCGCAGTGCTCTCCGACAATGTTGAGAACGACACGACGCGGACGCTCCACCGCCCAGAGGACGGCCGCAAGGCCATTGTTGTTGCCCACCAACCGCAGGTCACCGACCGGCGAGCGGATCGGTTTGAGCACGAACTCTTCAGATCGGGCGTTTTGACGAGCCATGGCGCTTCCCCTGCTGGAGACTTGTGCAGCAGGTCGGGTCTTGCGGGCCACCCGATTTTTGCGGCCGCGATGTCGCCGCGCAGCGCCGTCGGCCGCTATGACGAGCGCCTTGGACGCGAAACGGCCGCACTCGGCAGATCAGGACAAACTTGCCGCCCGAGGCAGCCCGCTTTGCAGCAGAGAGGAGTGGCCGCCGGGGTGATGATATCCTGTTCCGTCAGTAGTAGACGTAACAGCAGGACCACCACCCGTCCTGGTGCGGCTTAGGTGTATCGAACTATGTCTTCTTCACTTCGCTTGCGCTCGGTGATTATTGTTTTTCGCAACCAGCTAAGGACATCTGGGACCCATGCACGCACGCTTGGCTTCGGATGGTTCGCCCATGTTTCAACCAGCGGAACTATCGGCTCAAGATAGTGGGCCAGCCCTCCGGAGTATGAGCTCGGGCTAAGGCGGCCACCGATCTCCTGCAACACTCCAGGGAGATCACCGAACTCGTCAACAAATGCAACTAACTCGGGATTCCAAACAAGCGGCGTTTTCTCAGGTCGATCCGCGATTGGTAGCCATGCCACCGCCTTTACGGCCCGTTCCTTCGGCTTCTCTCGAACCCATGCTAGGTAGATCGCCGGTGGCACCGGAACGGCAAGAGATCGCGCGAGATGATCATCCCTGTGACTGGATTCCAGAAGATTTTCTGCGTAGAAGCGGTCATGCCAAGTCTTACTCGTCAGCTTCTTAGCGATCGCCGCCCAGGTGACATAAGGATAGATTTCAAGAAGATAACCAAGTGCTTTGCGCACGGGATCGTCGAGATCATAATATAGTCGATCCGCACCTCGCCTGCAGATGCTCATCGACTGCTTGGCCAGCCTTGCGGCATAGGCTTCGTCAACCGCGCCAAGTTTGATTAGGCGGCGAACCAGCTGCTCCATATGATAGCCATCCATATTACTGCGAGTGGCATGAAACAATTTTTGAGCAATCAATGCGCGCTTCGTCAGCGTTAGTAGCTTCTTACTGGGAACGTTGATCCCGTCATGCAAGAAGAATCCGACAATATCGACGACGGTCCAAAGGCCATCATTGCCGTGCTTTTCAAGCTCCTGGAGAACGCGAATGAACAGCGCCTCGGGAGCGCGCCAAAGACCGAGATTCTGCACCTGCCACGGCTTGATGTCGCCACTGGCGATCAAAGCGATGATGAGATCAATGTCTTCATCGTTGAGTGTTCCCGAGCCGATGAGCGCAATCGCTTCGCTCTTGAGCTTGGTCGACTTAAGGGCGAGTCTGACAAGCGCTCGTGCGATATTTGGGTCTCGTTCGTTTGCGCCAGCGATGAGGCCGCCATAAAAGCCCCTATTTGGCGCTTGATCGCTGTCCTCTGCTACCGTGATCGCTTCAGCGAAAAGGGCTTGGGGGGCTCTGGTCGCCTTCATGAGTGCTTTGGCGAACGGATGGGTGCCATTTCCACCCCCGCAGGCTATGCGATTGAGCGCCTTCGTGGTGAGCTCCTTTGTATTAGCTATTTCACTAGCTATGACCGCAGCTCGCTTCTCCGCGTAGTCGAAGGTGTCGCGTGATTTGGGGTTCGGGTCGTATCGCGCATCTGGATTATGCAGATCGAGCTGCCATCCGTTGGTGTAAAGTACCGCGAGATCGACGGGATCATTTGGCAGGAGCTCATCGTATAGCTGCCGAACTTCCTTTGCGATCTTGCTTCGTTTCCCCTTATCGCGGTCATAGTAGAGGAAGTGAGATATTCCCATCAGCGCTTCCGGCCAAAACCCTCCGTGCGCCTGGACCTTAAGGATCATCTCTCGAACTTCCGATACCGGAAGCTGCCCCAGCAGCGAGCGAATGTGGCCAGCCAAGTGCTGCTTAGCGACCGGAGCGAGTTCAGTCTCACCGGTAGCAATCGGCACAAGTCGGGCGATTGCAGCGCGATAGAAATCCCATATCTCGCCGTAGGTTTTTGGTCGCCAATCTTCAAGCGCATCACCGCTCCCGATTTGCTCCGCGCCACCTCCACGGGAGAAGTGGTTGCTAGAAAGCATGTGCCCCAGTGCTTCCACACCGATGGCCTGCTGCCTTGGATCGGTTGATGCTAAACCTTCGTCCAGTACCTGTAGACGTGCAGTTGGCTCTTCCTCGGTCCCGCTGAGATAGAGCTGATAGAGCTGCCTAAACTGCCCGCTCGCGTTATTGCTAATGTTCTCATTCTCGGCTGCCGCCAACCTCAGCAACAGTCGCGCCGAACGTTCGAACGTCTGCCTTCTGAACACGAGCTTTTCGAGAGCCCACACGAGGTAGCGCCGTCCGTCACGGGCGGCCGTTAATTCCGCTTGTGATAGTCCACCGAAGACGCGTTCTATCGTATCGGAAACGATGTCAGGTGTGAGGTGCACGAGGCGGTCGAGCATTTTCGAGCCACCCTCGGTATTCAGAGAGGCAAAGTTGCCGATCCTATCGGCATGAAGAAGTTGCTCCGCAAATGACCTTACGACGTCTGACGTGTCGAGCCATTTCAGGCGCTTGAGCATGCTGAATTGCAGTGCTTCTGGTGCGTCTTGGAAGAACTGGAACAGCTGGTCGGGGGTCATAACTTCAAGACGCGCTATGCCGAGTCTAGCCGCCAGCGGAACTGGCCCGATCTGAACGTAGTCACCGCGCTGCGTAATGATGCCCCGAGATTTGAACGAGAGCACGTGTTCGACAAAGATCGGCAGAGGGAGGCCAGCCAGCTCTGAAGCGACGAAAGCTGCCTGTCCGTCGACACGGCCCATGAGGCCAAGCCACTCGAAAAGACATGCAACTTCTAACGCCCGCTGCGCATCTGGAACGCGCTGCTTACCACTCCAAATAATGCGTTCAAGGATTTGCTCCACAGAAAGGAATGTCTGCCTGCCGTCGGCATCTTGCTGAGCGGCGAGCACAGCCATTCGCGGAAAGCCTTCAGCAAGATCAGCAATGAAACTCTTGTCACGGTCGCTGAGGTCGGGTGCGACCGCCGCTGCAATGTCTTTGATAAGTTTCTCGTCCGCCTTTTCTATACGCAGGGATAGCGTGTCGGCGGCCTGCAGGACCTTCGTTTCGATATCCATAGTGACAAGGCGAAGCTTCGAGCCGGTGCGCCTTGCGATGTTTGCAAGTTTGATATGGAGGTCATCAGGACACTCGTCGACAACCATAATCGCTGCTAGCTCGGCATCGGCTAGCTCAAGCATCAGCCTCGCAGCCTCATCGCCTGAGATCGACCCATCGCAAAAAACGACGGATGAGCAGTCCACTTCGTCTGCGGTACTGCGCTTTGTCTTTAGAATCTCGAAGGCAAGGCGAGACTTCCCAAAGCCCGAGGGCCCGAACAGACGAACGATTGATCGGTCGTTTCCTAGAAATTTCAGTATCTCATCGGCGGCTTGGTCAAATGTCCACGCGCTTCGTCTCTCGTCTTTGCGGTCTTCAACAGGAACGCTCCGATTCACCGGGGCGTATCTAGGCTCATCGCTTGCTTGCCACGGAGTGACGAATTGGGGGTCACGCCCCCAACCATCATGCGTTTGGAAACCCGCGAGGTTGCGACCATGCTTTTGTGAAGCGAGCCAAAGGGCGACAGACGGATGGGTGTTGACCCAATCGGCTATGAGATTGGCATCGTAAACATCAACTGCGGCAGCTTCCTTCGGATTGCCACCGCCAGTTGTGATGGCCTCTTTGATCGCCTTGACCAGGTTCTTGCGCTTCTTCGTCACCATCCGCTCTCGGCAGAAAATGATGTATGCGCCGCCTGTGGATAGAACCTCCGCGATCGTTGGGTTTAGTTTGGGCGGGCCCTTCTTTGACTTCTTGAGAACCTCTCCCTTGACCTGGCTATCGGTCAGGTTCTGGGCCTTAGACTGAAACGCCGTGTATCTCGCGGGCAAGTAGGCCGTCTCTGAAGCGCCACCGTCCCACTCAACGCGACCATCCTCGCCGTCGTCGGCAATCGTAATCTGAAGAGGTACTGTGGCGCCGCGTAGAGGAATGCCTAGCTGCCTGCTTTCGGCCAAAACGAGGCGTCTAAGCAATCTCACGAGAGAGATGCTATCAAGTGCTGCTATTTGGTCAGGGTCAGCGTCAAAGAGCATACTACGAACATAGCACGAACGAGCCCATTCGTGAGTGTTTTCCGAGGACTTGAGGTGACACTCAAAACAGCGATGGATCTTCTCGCAAGTCCTTGGAATACATGGACTTCTGGCACACTTGAAGCCAAGTGCACGGTGCTAACGAAAGCTGGCTATTACAGAGCCTCTGCGCTACGCGCGAAACGAAGGAATTAGAACGGCTCTATCCTTACCGTTCAAGGTTATACAGGGGTTTTCTGACGGTGGGAAAGGATTGGCGCGCCCTAAGAGATTCGAACTCCTGACCCCCAGATTCGTAGTCTGGTGCTCTATCCAGCTGAGCTAAGGGCGCGCACGGCCGGTGGTGTTCCGGCGAACGGCGTGACCCATACATGGGCCGCCGCAGCATTGCAAGCATCGACGCGCGAGGAAATTCGACACACGCGTGACAGTTCAGTCGATGCGGATCGAATGGGGCAGCGTGACGTCGAAGCGGGTGCCCAGCGGCTGGTCGACGAAGCTCAGTTTGCCGCCATGCGCTTCGGTGAGTTCGCGGGCGATGGCGAGGCCGAGACCGGTGCCGCCGGCCTTGGCGGAGCCCTCGAAGGCGACGAACAGGTTCTCGCGGGCCCGCGGCGGCAGACCGGGGCCGTTATCGGTGACCGACAGGGTCAGCCAGTCCGGGGTCTCGGCGAGGGTGATTTCGACCCCCGGGTCCTCGATCTTGCTGCCGGCGGCCTCCAGCGCTTCGCGGGCGTTCTTCAGCAGGTTGTCGAAGATGCGGGCGAACTGGTCTGGATCGGCGGAGATCGATACCGCGTCGGGAACATGGTTGGTCCAGCGGATCGATGGGTGGCCGACGAGGCCGGCATCGAAGGCGGCTTCATCGAGCAGCAAGTGCAGGTCGACCGGCACCGGCCGCGGCGGGGTGGCGCTCTGGCGGCCATAGTCGAGCACCGACTGGGCGAAGCCGATGGCTTTGTCGATCGACAGCACCAGGCGCGGCGCGAGGCGCTGCACCTTGGGATCGTCGAGGTTGGCCACCTGGTCGGAAAGCAGCTGCGCCGAAGTCAGGGTGTTGCGCAGGTCATGGTTGATCTTGGCGACGGCGAGGCCGAGATCGGCGAGGTGCCGGCGCTGGCGCAGCATCGAATAGATGTCCGATTCCATGGCCGCCAGCTCGCGCTCCATGATGCCGATTTCGTCGCGCCGATCGGATGGGGTGACGATCAGCGCGGCGTTCTCAGGCGCCTCGGAGAACTCCACCATGTTGCCGGTAAGGCGGCGGATCGGCGCGATCAGGATGCGCGAGACGAAGACGTACAAGACCGCCGAGGTGATGATGGCGAGGATCAGCGACAGGAAGAACAGATTGCGCGAGTAGAGCAGCAGTTCGCGGCGCAGCGGCGCCTCTGGCATCAGCACTTCGATGACCCGGTCGGGCATGCCGTCTTCTTCGCCGACGATGCGCAGGGTGCGGTTGGAGCCGAGCACCAGGGTCTCGAGCGCGCCGAGAATCAGCGAGGCCGGATCGCGCTGGCGCAGGTCCACCGTCACCGCCTCGCGCGGCATGGTGACGTTCTCGAGTTCGATCAGCTGGCTCTGGCCCTCGCGGCGATAGACGATGGCCAGCGCCCCGGCCGAAGTGAGCAGCCGGTCGGTCAGCATGCGCGGCAGGTTCATGGCGTCGGGCACGGCGTCGAGCACGCGGGCGGCGACGACGCCGACGCGCAGCCGGTCATTGAGCCAGCTCTGGCGGAAGTTTGCCGCCGATGGCAGGTAGATGACGATCTCGACCGCGAGGATCACCACGATGATGGTGGCGATGATCTTGACGGAGAGCCCGGAGAACGGACCCGGCATCGCGCGGTTTTGTTTGGCCATTGGGCGATGATTAGCGAGGAAAGCTGTCGCTTTCCAGCGTCAACACGTGACAGACGGGCTAGCCGAGCAGCTTGTTGAGGCTGATCCACTGCCGGATGAGCGGCTTTTTGACCTCGCCGCGCCGGAACGCCTCGCCGAGCCGCACTGCGATCTCGGCGTAGGACGGGTAGGGCGAGACCAGGTCGGCCAGCTTGTCGGCCCTGAGTCCGCCGGTCATGGCGAGCGAGAACAGGGAAACCAGCTCGGCGGCGCCGGGACCGACGACGCCGGCGCCGAGGATCCTGCCGGAGCGGTCGGTCAGCAGCTTGGCGAGGCCGTATGTCGCACGCTCGGTGCGGGCCCGATCGTTGTCGGCATAGGACCAGCGGGTGACGCGGAAGCCGACGCCATACCTCGTCCGGGCGAGAGTCTCGTTGAGGCCGATCTCGGCGAGCTCGGGGTCGGTGGAGACGACGCGCGGGACGCGCAGCGTGTCCGGTTTGGCCATGGCGCCAAGGATGACGCTGCGGACCACTGCCTCGGCCTGGCGGACTGCCGCGTGTACCGATTGCCCACCGGCGGCATCGCCCACTGCATAGACACGTGGATTGGTGGTCTTGAACCCCGGCGACAGTTGCAGCAGCCGCGGATCGGCCTTGTTCATCCGGATGCCGGCCTTGTCGAGATCGAGGCCCACAAGGTTGGGCATGCGCTCGGCGGCGACAAGGATATGCGAGGCGTCGAGCAAATGGTCGGTCTCGCCGTTCTGTACGGCGACGCCGATCCCCATCGAGCGGGCCTGGATGGCGGTGACGGTGGCATGCGGGCGGAGGCTGACGCCCTCCTCCGTCACCCGTTTCAGCGCTACCGCCGCCAGTTCAGGGTCAAAGCCCGCAAGCAGCGGGCCGTTCTCGACCACCGTCACCTCGGTGCCGAGCCGGGCGTAGGCCTGGGCCAGTTCGATCGCCACCGGACCGCCGCCGATCACCACCAGGTGGGTGAGTTTTCGCGTGTTGTCGAGGATGGTCTCGGACGTAAAGTACGGCACCGCGTCGAGCCCGGGGATCGAGGGCACGGGAAGCCGCGCGCCGGTAGCGATGACGAAGCGGCGGGCGCGGATTTCGGTGTCGCCGACGGCGAGGGTCTTGCGGTTGACGAAGCGGGCAGCCCCGCGGACGATCTCGACGCCGAGCGCTTCGAGCCGGCCGGCAGCGTTCTGCGGCGCCAGCGCGGCGATCACCTGTTCGATGTGATCGTGCACCTTGCGGAAATTGATCTTGGGCTCGTCCGCGGCGATGCCGAAAGCGGCGCCATCGCGCAGCGCCTGAGCATGGGCGGCGGCGGCGACCAGCGCCCTGGCCGGAATGGCGCCGGCATAGAGGGCGTTACCGCCCAGCCGGGCCTTCTCGACCAGCACCACCGAGGCGCCATAGGCCCGAGCCGCCTCGGCGACGGCCAGGCCGCCGGATCCGGCCCCGATGACACAGAGGTCGGGCGTAAGGATATCGGCCAATCTCGCTCTCTCGACTGAGGCCCCGCGCCTCATTATCACCGGGTGACGCCCCGACAATAGTGGGCGAGATCAAGGCAGTGTGGAAATCGGCGGATTTCAGGGCAGACAATGCCGTTCTGCCGCATGGCAGTCGCGTTGACTTCACCGAACCAATTCCCTATAAGCCGCCCCAATCTGCCGTAGGCGCCCAGACACGGGCCCGGCCGGCAAGCACCTTGCTGCTCTCAAGTATAAGAGGAACCGCGCGCCGGCGTGGTCAGATCGTATGTCGAAACGCACTTTCCAGCCGAGCACGCTCGTCCGCACCCGCCGGCACGGCTTCCGCGCCCGCATGGCCACCAAGAACGGCCGCAAGATCCTGAACCGCCGCCGCGCCGTCGGCCGCGCCAAGCTCTCGGCCTAAGGCGCTGGCCGTGAACACGGCCATGCCACGGGACGGTGCCTTGCGGCGCCTCAAAAACCGGTCCGAATTCCTGAAAGCCGCCCGGGGCCAACGCGTCGGGCGCGCTGCGTTTTCGCTGCAGGCGAACGCGCGTGATCGGGCCGAACCGCGCATCGGCTCGGCCGAGCCTGGCATCGGCTTGGCCGAGCCGGGGATCGGCTTCACGGTTACCAAGCAGATGGGCAACTCGCCCCAGCGCAACCGCATCCGCCGGCGCCTTCGGGCTGCCGCGAAGGCTTGCGCCAAGGGGTTCGAACCCCAACATGATTACGTGCTGGTCGGCCGCCGCGAGGCGTTGAGCATTCCGTACGGCCAGTTGGTCAGTGACCTGGCCGCCGCCATTTCCAAAGTCCACCTGAAGAAGAAGAGCTGATGCAGTCCGAAAACAACCGCAACATGATCATTGCGATCGTGCTCAGCGTCGTGGTGCTGTTCGGATGGCAGTTCTTCATTGCCGGCCCGCAACTGGAGCAGGCGCAGAAGCGCGCGGCGATCGAGCAGGCCCAGCAGGCCGCGACCACCGACACCGGGCTCGCGACGTCGGCCGCTGATGGCAGCACGCCGGCAGCGGCTGCCGCAACCGCGGCCAGCGGCACTTTCGCCGACCGCACCGCCGCGCTCGCCGCATCGCCACAGCGGTTGAAGATCGATACACCGTCGCTCGCCGGCTCGGTCAACCTCACTGGCGCCCGCCTCGATGACCTGCAGCTCAAGCAGTATACCGAGACGGTCGACCCCAATTCACCGATCATTACCCTGTTGATCCCCTCGGGCGCCCCGGGCGGCTACTATGCCGAGAGCGGCTGGGTGCCGGCGGCCGGTGGCACGGCGGCAACGCCGACCGAGACTACCGTATGGTCGGTCGAGGGCGATGCGCAGACGCTGACCGTCGCGACGCCGGTGACGCTGAAATGGGACAATGGCGCCGGGCTGATCTTCCGTCGCACCATCAGCGTCGACGACAACTACCTGTTCACCGTGGCGCAGTCGGTCGAGAACGCCGGCTCGGGCGATGTGGCGCTCTACCCGTTCTCGCGCATCGTGCGCCAGGGCAAGCCGCATGTGCAGAACTTCTTCATCCAGCACGAGGGCCCGCTCGGCGTGCTCGGCTCGAACAACCTCGTCTCCAAGAAGTACGACGACGTGGTCAACGACAAGCAGATCGACGTCACCAGCACCACCGGCGGCTGGGTCGGCATCACCGACAAGTACTGGGCGACGGCCGTGCTGTCGGCGCCCGGCGCGCCGCTCAACGCGCGCTTCTCGGCCACGCCGTCAGGCGCCATCAATGTGTTCCAGACCAGCTTCGTCGAAACCACGCCGGTACTGGTGCCGGCCGGCGGGACCGCCGAGAACAAGACTTACCTGTTCGCCGGCGCCAAGCGCGAAGGCGTGATTGCCAGCTATGAGAAGACTTACGGCTTCGACCGGCTGGAGCTGTTGATCGACTGGGGCTGGCTGCACTTCATCACCAAGCCGATGTTCCACTTGCTGCAGTTCCTCTACGGGATCCTCGGCAATTTCGGCCTCGCCATCCTCGCGGTGACGGTGATCGTCAAGGCGGTGTTCTTCCCGCTGGCCAACCGCTCCTACGCCTCGATGGCGGCGATGCGGCGCGTGCAGCCGGAAATGAAGTCGATCCAGGAACGCTTCAAGGACGATCGCCCGGCGCAGCAGCAGGCGATGATGGAGCTCTACAAGAAAGAGAAGATCAACCCGCTGTCGGGCTGCTGGCCGATCCTGATCCAGATCCCGGTGTTCTTCGCGCTCTACACCGTTATCTTCATCTCGCTCGAGATGCGGCACGCGCCGTTCTTCGGATGGATCGTCGACCTCGCGGCGCCCGACCCGACCAATATCTTCACCCTGTTCGGCCTGATCCCGTGGAACCCGGTTGCACTGCCGGTAGTGGGCAGCCTGCTGCACCTCGGCATCTGGCCGGTGATCATGGGCATCACCATGTGGGTGCAGATGAAGCTCAACCCGCCGCCGCCGGATCCGACTCAGGCGATGATCTTCAACTGGATGCCGATCATCTTCACCTTCATGCTCGGCACGTTCCCTGCCGGCCTCGTGATCTACTGGGCCTGGAACAACCTGCTCTCGGTGACGCAGCAGTGGTTCATCATGAAGCGCCACGGCGCCGAAGTGGATCTGCTCGGCAACATCGCGGCGAGCTTCAAGCGCAAGCCCAAGGTCGAAGAAAAGCCGGCCGGCGGTAAGGCCAGCTGACGCAACAGAGCCAGCTGACGCGGCAAGAGGTGATCAGGTGCTGGACAGCCTCTGCCTGATCACCGGGCCCCGCACCGGGGCCAACCACCTGATGCAGCTCGGCGGCAACTTCGCCGAGCTCAAGAGCTTCCCCGAACTGTTCACCAGCCTCGCCGAGCGGATCGAGCCGGACCACGTGCTGGACCGGGCGGACGACGCGGCACGTGCCGAACACAAGCGCGTCCTCGCCTTCAAGCTGTGGCACGATACGCTCGAGCCGGAGACGGTCGAACAGCTGGTGCTGTCGCGGCCGGGGGTGCGGGTAATCTTCGTGGTGCGCCGGCAGATCGACGCCTATGTCAGCTGGTGCAAGGCGATCAGCGTGCACAAATGGCAGGACGTCGACACCTCGGCGGTCCGCCTCAACCTCGACATCGCCGATTTCTCCGCCTGGATGGACGCGCAGGAGCGCTGGTATGACCGTTGGCGCAACTGGCTGAACCGGCGGTTCCTCCCCTGCCCGGTCCTCCGCTACGAAACCGACATCGACCTGCCGCCCGAGGGAGCACTGCGGCGCTTTTCGGCTGCGGCGGCGCAGGTCGGGGTGACGCTGAAGGTGCCGGCAACGCTGTCGACGACTGGCTTGGTCAAGCAGGACCGGGTAAAGGCCGCCGCGGACAAGGTGGACAACTGGCCGGCATTCTCGCGGGCGCTGGTAGCGCAAGGGCTGGAGAAGCGGGCTTTTGGGTATCCGGTGTAGGGGTGGCGACTGATAGAGACGGCCCCCTCCCATCCTCCCCCTTAAAGGGGGAGGTGCCGCATCGAGTGCGTGGCACGATCGAAGACAGAGCCTCGACTCTTCACCTTCCCCTTTATGGGGGAGGCCGGGAGGGGGCCGTCTCTATCAGTCGTACCCTCCCCTTCCCTTCTCCGCCGCCCTCCCCTATTGAACGCCAATGAGCGAGACACAAGAAAAGTTCAGCGCAGACCAGATCGAGGCCGGCCGGCTGCTGTTTGCGCGGCCGTTCGTCTTCATCAAGGGGTGCGTGCGCATCGCCGACCTGCCGCCGGCCGATCGGATGGAGATCGCCTTTGCCGGGCGCTCCAATGTCGGCAAGTCCTCGCTGATCAACGCTTTGACCGGCACCACCGGGCTCGCCCGCACCTCGAACACGCCGGGGCGGACGCAGGAGCTCAACATCTTCGAGAGCCAGTCCGACGCACTCAGGATCGTCGACATGCCCGGCTACGGCTATGCGCGAGCCCCGGAAGACAAGGTGAAGCAGTGGACCCGGCTGATCCACCAGTATCTTACCGGGCGGCCGAACCTTCGGCGCGTCTATGTGCTGATCGATGGCCGGCACGGCCCGAACGCCAACGACGCTAGCGTAATGAACGAGCTCGACAGGGCGGCGGTGAGCTACCAGATCGTCGTCACCAAGGCCGACAAGCCTAACAAGGCGGAACTCGAGGCGGCGCTGGCCAAGACCCGGGCCGCGATCGCCAAGCGACCGGCGGCGCATCCCGAAATCATCCTGACCTCGAGTGAGGAAAAGACCGGCCTCGAACAGCTGCGCGCCGAGATCCGGCAACTGATGGAGCACTAGCGGCCGATCCGCTCGATGAGCGGGCGGAACGCCTCGATGATCATGGCGGCGCCGAAGCCGACCAGCACGCCGATGACGAGAATGTACCAGTCGCGCACCTCGCCCATCTGCATGGAATGGAACCGCACGGTGATATTGCCGTCGGGACGCAGCAGGACGGAATCGCCGAGCACGGCGTTGTTGGACGCGGCGATGTCGTAGGGTCCATCGCGGTTGTTGAGCGACACATCGATCGGCAGGAAGACACCGCCGCCGGTGGAGGCAAGCTCGGGCCGCGGGTCGTTGTAGAACACGGTCGCCGTCGTGGTGAACGAGGCGGCGCGGACGCGCGGCGCCAGGTTGCAGACCACGCGGCCGCCGACCTGCACCATGGCCTGAGGAATGCGGAGGTGCCGGTAGCTGCCTGCGTCGAACTTCCACAGATCCTCGCCCCGGGCTCCACCCGGCCGGGCTTCCCAGCAGGCGGCATCGAGGGCGGCGACGATGATCTGTGTCACCCCGGCGGGCAGGTCGAAGGACAGGACGACCAGATCGTCCTGCAAGGTGTAATCGTAGTTGAGCTGCGCGGGAGCTTCGGCACCGCCGCCGCTCACGACTGAGACGGCATACCAGCCGGCAGGGTCAATCTCGAGGCGATCGTCGGCGCTGGCGGAAAGGGCGGTGGTGACGTGAGCGATGGTCCAGGTCAGGCCGATGGCAACGGCAAAGCAAGCCCCGCCCAGCGTCGCCCAGACGAGCGACCGCACCAGCCGGCCATGCGCTTTGACCCAATCCCACACTGGAGCATTCCGCGAGGGAGCCTCGCGACATTCGAGGCCGGGCCCGGCGCCGAGTCAAGTCGCTCAGCGCGTCAGGAAGCCCCCAAGCCACCCGGCCACATCCTTGCTGTGCGAGGGCGTCGTGACCGAGGCCACGGCCGTGTCCACCACCGCATCCGGCGCCTTGCCGCGCCGGAGCTCGGCCAGTGCCAGGGTATAGTCGTCGAGGAATTCCGGGTGCGGCTGCAGGCTCAGCGCCTTGCCGTTGGCGTAGACCAGGCCGGCATTCGGGGTGAATTCGGAGCCGAGGAAGACCTCCGCCTCCCTGGGCGGGACCAGCACCTGATCCTGATGCGAGCAGGCGATCGAGAGTGCCGGCAGATCAGTGGCCAGGAACCCGGGACGCGCCTTCACTTCATAGGTGTGCCGACCGAGGCCCCAGCCCTTTTCGGATTTGCGCACATCACCGCCAAGCGCATCGGCCATGATCTGGTGGCCGAAGCAGATACCGAGCATCGGGGTCGAGGCGGCGTAGGCAGAGCGGATGAAGGCGCGCAGCGGATCGAGCCAGGCGTAATCGTCATAAACGCCGGCAGCGGAGCCGGTGATCAGGATACCGTCGAGCTTGCTCGCATCGGGGAATGCGGCCCCGTCATAGACCGCCACCGTCTCGTACTCGAACGGCTGGCCGGCCTCGTCGAACATGCGCTTGAACATGGGCGGATAGGCGCCGAACTGCGGCCGCAGCGGCGCCGGGACTTCGCCCGTCTGGATGATGGTGAGCTTCATGGCGGGCCAAGAAATGGGGTGGTTTGGCGCACTTGGCAAGGTCGCCGGACGCGCGGCTCGGTTGCACAGAAGAAGGCCCTCCACCCCGGAGCGTCACATCAGACGCGAAGGGATGAAGGGCCAGTCGGAGGGTAGGCACTAAACCGGCGAGCTCAGGCCGGGGTAAAAGTCAGGGCCAGGCCGTTCATGCAGTAGCGCAGGCCGGTCGGCTGCGGGCCATCGTCGAACACGTGGCCGAGGTGGCCACCGCAACGGCGGCAATGCACTTCCGTGCGGGTCATGCCGAGCGTGTTGTCGGTGGCCTCGCCGACGGCGTTGTCGAGCGGCTGATAGAAGCTGGGCCAGCCGGTGCCGCTATCGTACTTGGTCCTGGAATCGAACAGCGGCAGGTCGCAGCCGGCGCAGTTGAAGATGCCGGCGCGATGCTCGTTGAGCAGCGGCGAGGACCCGGGCGCTTCGGTGGCTTCGTGGCGCAGCACCTCGAACACCTTGGGATCGAGCTTCGCCTTCCACTCGTCTTCGGTGAAGCTGACCTCGAAGGTGCCTTCGGCAGCGCGGCTCGACCCCATCGGCCGGAGCATCAGCGCCGCTACACCAAGCACGCCAATGGCAGTGCCGCCGAGAAGGAAGGTCCGACGATCGACTTGCATGGGATAAGGCCTTTCAGCAGTTGCCGGCAGTTTATCCGCCCTGCCGGTGGGTGCATCTCAAATGCGCGTGTCCCACGAGGCAAGCCCGCGGGACACGAAGCGGCTCACGATGATTATTCGCAGCAGGGCTGCGAAAGTTACATCTTAGGCAGCAGCACCTTGTCGATGACGTGGATCACGCCGTTCGACTGCACCACGTCGGCGATGGTCACGTTGGCGACACCACCGGTCTCATCGGTGATGGTAACCTTGCCGTCGGCCGCCTTGAGGGTCAACTTGCAGCCACCGACAGTGTCGACGACATGCTCGCCACCATCGTCCATCGCCATCTTGGTGATATCGGCAGCCATGGCTTTGGCCGCGATGACGTGACAGGTCAGGATCTTGACCAGCTGATCCTTGTTCTCGGGCTTCAGCAGGTTGTCGACGGTACCGGCCGGGAGCGCATCGAAAGCGGCATTGACCGGGGCGAGCACGGTGAAGGGGCCAGCGCCCTTCAGCGTCTCGACGAGGCCAGCAGCCTTCACGGCAGCCACCAGCGTGGTGTGATCGGCCGAGTTCACCGCGTTGTCGATGATGTCCTTGGTCTCGAGCATCGGCGCGCCGCCGACCATCGGGTTCTCAGCAAAGGCAGCGCCGGAGAATGCGGAGACCGACAGCATGGCCGAGACGGCAAGTACGCGAAGAGTGGAGAGCTTCATTGTTTGGTTCCTTCCTTTTGGCAGTGTCCGCAGTGTTCTTGTGATGGGACAGCGGGAGATACGGACGCTGCTTCACTGCAGTTTCGGATCACATTTTCATCCGCGACGGTTTATTCGCGCCGATTGGCGAAACTATTCGCCTCCGTCCCTCGTACGCGCGGCGCCAGCATGGGCCCAGACGAAACAGCCCGCCTGGATGAGGCGGGCTGCAGCGAACCGAGGAACGGCGTTCCGATCAGATCGGGGTGACGGTACCGACGGCAACGATCGGGCCCTGCGCCACACCGGTGGGCGAGCCGCCCTTCTGCTCGAGCGTGACGGCGAGCACGGTGCCGGGTTCGATACCGGCCTTGGCGGCGGCATCGAGCGGGATTTCCAGGCGCTCGTCGACCGGGATCACGCCCATCGACACGGCCGGCTGCTCACCCTTGATGTACCAGAGCTCGAAATCCTTGTCGGGCACCGCGGTGCCCTTGAGCGAGGTGATCCGCACCTGCCCCGAGGCCTGGTCGTAGAGCGCGACGAACTCGACGCCACTGCCCTCCTGCGCCTGGATCGCGGCGACCAACTGGGTGGCCAAGACATTGGGATCGACGCGCGGCTGCAGCAGGTTGACGCCGATCGCAACCACCGCCACCGCCGCAGCAGCTGCGGTGAGACCGCGCCACAAAGCCAAGGAGTTCCACCAGCCCCCGGCGGCGGTAGCAGGGGCGCCGAACAGGCGGCTCTCGATACGGGGCAGAACGCCCGACGGCGCTGTGACTTCGGCGAACTCGTCGTCGAGGGTCGCAAGTCGCGAACGCCACAGGCGCAGGTCGGCCGCAAGCGCCGGCTCACTGGCGATGCGGCGCGCCAAGGCAGCACGTTCGCCGCCCTCCAGCAGGCCGAGCGCGTACTCGGCGACCAGCACCTGGTCGTCCTCCCTACCGCCGCTGTGACCTTCCGTGCTCATGCCGACAGGCACTCTCTCAGTTTCAACAGGCTGCGCCGCAGCCAGGTTCGCATCGTGTTGAGCGGCACGCTGTGGCGCGTCGCCAGTTCCTCATAACTGAAGCCGTCGAGATAGGCCCCGCGCACACAATCGGCCTTGTCGCTCTCGAGTTCGTCGAGGCAGCCATCGATGCGCGTGCGCTCCGATCTGTCGATGGTGGCCTGCTCGGGGTCAGGACCGTCATCGGCGAGGTCAAGCACGAGGTCTATATCATCGCTTACCGGCTTCCGCGCCCTCAGGACATCCAGCGAGTGGTTGCGGGCGACCGCCACCAGCCAGCTGATCGGGCTGTAGCCACCCGCCACGTAGCGGTCGGCGCGCTGCCAGATCTTGACGTACACTTCCTGGAGCGCCTCTTCGGCTTCCGATCTGTCTTTGAGGATACGCAGCACGACGCCGAAAAGTTTCGCGCTGGTACGGGTGTAGAGATCACGAAATGCCGCGCGATCCCGTAGCGCACAACGGGCAATGAGGTCGGCGATCTCGAGGCTCGCGGTGCTGCTCATGGCGCGGACCTTAGCCAAAGGCCCCGCTGCTGCCTATAGCCCGACAGCCCCGTGCCACGAAAACTTCGTGATTATTCTATTGAACCCAACGGGCTCAAAAGCGCTTTCGACTCCACCGGAATGCGCTATAGGACGAAGCACAATGGATACACAGCGCGCCATGCCCGACATCGAGAGTTTCTCCCGCGACGCCGCCGTCCTGTCGCAGGCGCTGCCCTATATGCAGCGCTACGAAGGCAAGACGGTCGTGGTGAAGTATGGCGGGCACGCCATGGGCGATGTGGAACTGGGCCAGGCCTTCGCGCGCGATATTGCGCTGTTGAAGCAATCCAAGGTCAATCCGATCGTCGTGCATGGCGGCGGGCCGCAGATCGCCTCGATGCTGAAGAACCTCGGCATCGAATCGAAGTTCGAGGGGGGCTTACGCGTCACCGACAAGCGGACGATGGAAGTCGTCGAGATGGTGCTGGCCGGCTCGATCAACAAAGAGATCGTGGCGCTGATCAATGCCGAAGGCGAATGGGCGATTGGCCTCTGCGGCAAGGACGGCAACATGGTGTTCGCCAGGAAGGCCACCAAGACCGTCAAAGACCCCGGCTCGAGCATCGAGCGGGTGCTCGATCTCGGCTTTGTCGGCGAGCCGGTGGAAGTCGATCGCACCCTGCTCGACCTGCTCGCCCGCTCGGAGATGATCCCGGTGATCGCCCCGGTGGCGCCGGGCCGCGACGGCCAGACTTACAACATCAATGCCGATACCTTCGCGGGCGCCATTGCCGGCTCGCTCGGCGCCAAGCGACTGTTGTTCCTCACCGATGTCGACGGCGTGCTGGACGCGAACAAAAAACTGATCCCCGAGCTTTCGGCCCGCGACGCGCGGGCGCTGATCGCCGACGGCACGATCAATGGCGGCATGATCCCCAAGGTCGAAACCTGCCTCGAAGCGCTCGATAACGGCGTCGAGGGCGTGGTGATCCTCAATGGCAAGACCCCGCACGTGGTGCTGGTCGAGCTGTTCACCGCACATGGCGCGGGGACGCTGATCGTAAGGTAGAGGCGCGACGGGCTCCGCTCGCTCCCCATAACGTACAGTCGGGAGCCCTCTCCCGCTTGCGGGGGAGGGGGAACCAGCCGACAGGCTGGTGGGTGGGGGGAGCCGCAGACACTGGCCCTGCCCCAGCCGCGCACTGTGGACAAGTGGGCACAAGCGACAGTCCTTGCGCGGCCAGCCCACGCTCCGAGCGTGGGGCGCCCCCCTCCCACCGCCTGACGGCGGCACCCTCCCCCGTAAACGGGAGAGGGCGTCGACTGCGCCAGCGGCGTTCCCGGATGGGCTATCGCGAACGGCTGTTCAGCCCCATCCAGTCCCTCGGCCTATCCGCCTTAATCGTCAGACCGTGCCCCACACGGCGGACGTGGCGGGCCTCCCCCGGCTGGCGGCTGGTGTATGGCAGCGGACGGCTTTCGGTGCGGTTGCGCATGATGCCGCTCACTGCTTGAGCCACGGAGTTTCGACGCTCCAGAAGATGGCGTCGACGCCGAGATAGTCGGTGGCGAAGGCGGTGAACTCGTCCTTGGTAAAGGGCTTGCCGGTCTTGTCGTTCTTGTAGGTGAGGGTCGGCTCCTGCACCGCCATGCCGACGAAATCGAGCTTGCCCTTGTACTGGTTGAAGAACGGGTAGGAGTTCTTCATCTGGCCCTTGCGGTACGGCACGATGTCGGGGCCGCCGAGCCCGATGCCGCCGGCAGCGGCCCGCTCGAACAGGCGGCCCATATAGTTATGGTCGTTCTCCCACTCGCAGGGCCAGAAGTTCACGTACTGCACGACCTTGGAGGCGGTGAAGACGGCCCGCGCCGTGGTGAGGTTTTCCAGTTCGGCTTCGAAGTAGGCGTCGCAGCTGAAGCCGGTCTTGTCGGCCTTCATGTCGATATCGATGGCGGTTTCGGGCAGGTTGACGCCTGCAACCCTGCCGTCGAAGCGGGCGGCGAGCGCCTTGAGCAGCGCCTGATAGCGGGCGCGCACCGCAGGGTTCCACTGCATGGTGGTCCAGCCATAGGCCGCCGCCTTGCCCTCGCCGGGGTTATCGACCTGCAGCACGAGGCCGCCGCCATAGTCGGCGCCTTCGAGGACGTAGTCGGGGATGTTGCGCGCCTCTGGCGAAAAGAACCGGTCCTGAATCTGGATGAAGAGCTTCTTTCCCAGCTTGCCGGTCTGCGTGAGATCGCGCTCGATCGCCGAGAAATCATACTCGCCCTCCGTCGGCTCCAGGGCGCGCCAGTTGTAGACCACCTGGGCCCCGGCGATATCGGGGCGCTCCAGCAACGGTTGCGCCGCTGCGAGGTCGCCATTGCCGGTATAGATGAAGTTCTCGGCCGCCTGGACGTTGCCGGCCAAGGCCGTGGCGAGCCCGAAGATGGTGGCGGCGGTGATGCCGAATATGGCGAGGCTGTTCACGGTGGCTCCTGTTCGCGTTTGGCGAGACGCGAGATGGAGCCGCACTTGGCCGGCACCGCGACCGACATGTGGCATTTTATGGAAACTCGTGAGCAATGGTTAGCCAATTGCAAACGGCCTCGCTTGAGCTCCCCTCCTCCTTGAGGGGAGGGAGGGGCTAGGCCGGTTTGGGCTGCTGCCAGGAAATCCCCATCTCGGCCCGCACCTCGATCGTGCCGAAGCGGGCCATCGGCTCGCGGCGGGCGATCGCCACGGCTTCGTCGAGGTTACGTGCCTCGATGACGAAGAAACCGCCCAGGTGCTCCTTGCTTTCCACATAGGGGCCGTCGGTGGCGGAGACTTTGCCGCCGCGCGAGCGGACGATGCGGGCGGTGCCCGGTTCCTTCAGCGCGAGGTCGAGGATCAGGTGACCGCTGGCCGTCAGTTCGGCATTGGCCCGCTGGTTGTCGCGATCCATGGCGGCGAGCTCTTCAGGGGTAGCGGCATCGATCAGCGACTGGTCGACATGGACAAGGCAGACATAGCGCATTGGGTACTCCTCCCTGTGGTTTCTCGAAGTGGTCGCTCGGGCGGCAGCCAAATCGACATCCCTTTCGCCAGCGCGTGCACACTCCTCGCTCAAGCAGAGGCCCCGGCGCCGGGCCCGGCCAGCATCACCAGATTACCATCTGGATCCTCGAGGTAGGCAGCGCGTTCGCCCCAGGGGAAATCGGTCGCCGGCATGACCACGCGGGCGCCAGCCGAAGCGAGGGCAGCAAGGGCCTCGTCGGTATCGGGAACATTGATGCAAAGCTCGATCCGGTGCCCGGTGGCGGGGCGCTGCGGCTGGCCATGCAGCGGCTGGGGCGTAAGCTGGCCGATGCCGAGTTCGGTCTCGCCGAAGGCCAGCGTGACGAAGGCCGGCTCGCCTTCTGGCGGGAACTGGTAGGCCGGCCGGCCTCCCAGTATGTCGCGGTAGAACTGCAGCGATCGGCTGAGATCGGCCACGGACAGCATCGCCATGACTCGTGTTGCGCTCGGCATGTAAAGCCTCCATAATTAGGCGTCCGTATATATAGACCGAGTCGAATATAGATATCAATCGATGGATGTTTTCACTGCCATTGCCGACCCGACGCGGCGGCGCATGATCGAACTGCTGGCGACGGCGGACCGGCCGGCCGGGGAGTTCGCGCTGACCTTTCCGATGGTACGGCAACCGACGCTGTCGCATCACCTCAAAGTGCTGCGCGAGGCGGGGCTGGTGGCCGTGCGCGCCGATGCGCAGAAGCGCATCTACTCGCTGCGGCGCGACCCGCTGGCCGAACTGCGGGACTGGCTGTCGCGCAGCGCGCTGTATTGGAACGACGAGCTCGATGCGCTGGAGCAGCATCTCGACGACAGGCAGCCGGACGATGGCGCCTGACGGCGACTACGGCGAACGCCGCGAGGTCGACGGCGCTGAGAGCCTGACCTTTCGCCGGCGGCTGCGTCACCCACCACGAGTGGTGTGGCAGGCGCTCACCGACGCCGGCGAATTCAGTGCCTGGCATATTGGCCAGGTTCTCATAACGCCTGGGGTCGGCGGTCGCATCGAGGCCGTAGCCGGCCCGGGCGATTTCCGCTGGCGCGGCGAAATCTTGACCTGGGTGCCCGACGCAACCCTGATCTACGAGATGGTGGCCGAAGCGCAGGCGCACCCGCATGGCGGCGAGCGCAGCCTCGTCCACTATGAGTTGCAGCCTATCCCCGAGGGGACGCTGCTGACGCTCAGGCATACGCGGCTCAGCCCGGCAACGGCGGCGAGCTTCGCGCCGGGCTCGCATGTATTGCTCGACCGGCTGGCGGCACGGCTCGAACAGCTGCCGCTCCCCGATTGGACCGAGCGGTTTGCGACGGTCGCCGGGCATTACCGCGGGGATGCGTCGCGGTAAGATCAGGCCTCGACCACGACCGGAGGCGCCGCCGAGACGCCGCCCTGGTCAGGGCGTTTGATCTTGAGGAACGGCACGAGGATCACCACCAGGCCGAACGAGATGATCTGGTAGACGATGGCCGGTGCCGCCGCCTCGGCAAAGGCAACGTGCGGAGCGTTGCCGGCGGCAAAACCGGCGGCGAGCTGCGTAAAGAAGATCTGGCCCACCAGCGCCACACCAATGGCGCCGCCCACCTGCTGGAACGCCTGCAATGCGCCGGAACCGGCGCCGGCATCGCGCGGCGGCACCCCTGCCAGCACCGACTGGAACAGGCCGGAGAAGCCGAGACCCAGACCGATGCCAGCCAGCAGCAGCGGCGGCAGGAAGGTCCAGTGATCGACGCTGTCGCCGAGCCCACGGATAATGAAATCCACCCAGGTGATGCCGACGACGAGGATGGCCGCGCCGAGCCCCAGCCGGGTCCGCAGGTATTTCTGGCCGAGCCGGCCGATGAACAGCGAGACCGTGAGCACACCCACCGAGAACGGAGTGTTCACCAGTCCGGACTCGAGGGGAGTGAAACCGTAGCCCGACTGCAGCAGCAGCGAGATCACCATGAACATCGCCGGTATGCCCGAGGCGAAGATGGTGGTGATGAGCAAACCGAGCAGGTAGTTGGGGTTGCTGATCAGGCTGAAATTGAGCAGCTGCGGCTCGTCGATGCGAGCCCGGTGCCGCTGCCAGATGATGAAGGCGCCGGCGAACAGAAGACCCACCGCCATCAGCCCCCAGAGCCAGGTCGGCCAGCCCAGGGCATGGCCTTCGACCAGCGGGAAGACCATGGCGATCATGGCGATACCGAACAGGCCGATGCCGACGAAATCGTTCTTCAGCGTCGGGTGACCGGGGGTGCGCGGGATCAGGTACCAGCCGGCAACCACGGCAAATATGCCGAACGGGATGTTGACGAGGAAGATTGGACGCCAGTCGAGATCGAAGAAGTTGGCACCGATCAACATGCCTCCGACGATCGGGCCGGCGACGGCGGCGAGGCCGGCACTCAGACCGAACAGCGAGAAGGCCTGACCCTTCTCCTCGGGCGGGAAGGTGACCTGGGCGATGGCCAGCACCTGTGGGGTCATGCAGGCGCCGGCGAGACCCTGCAGCACGCGGGCGACGATCAGCCACTCGATCGACGGCGCAAGGCCGCAGAAGGCCGAGGCCAGGGTGAAGGCGGTGACGCCGATGAGGAACATGCGGGTGCGCCCGACGATGTCGCCGAGCCGGCCTAACGGCAACAGGCCGAGCGCGAAGGCCAGCACATAGGCGGCGATGACCCACTCGATCTGGGTCGGGTCGGCGCCGAGGTTTTGCTGCAGGCTGGGGAGCGCCACGTTGACGATGGTGACGTCGATCAGATTCATGAAACTGGCGAGCAGCAGCACGGCGAGCGCCACCCAACGGCGTGGATCGGCATCGGCCTTGGACTGGGGGACGTGGAATTGCGATGACATAGGTTAGTTCCTGGTCGGGGTCTGGACAAAAACAGCGCGGCGCAGCTCGGCGCACAGGCGTTCAAAATACTGGGGTGAGGTATCGGGGCCGCGGGCGAAGCCGACCAGCGCCCCAAGCACCAAGCTGGAGGCGGCCTCGGGGTCGAGGTCAGCCCGGAAGCTTCCGTCGGCGACGCCGTCGACGAAGATTGCGGCAACCATCTGGTGCCATTTCAACAGGATCGGCTGCATGGCGGCGTGGATCACTTCGTCGCGCCGCGCCCGCTCCATCAGCTCGGACATCACGGCGAGGGTGTCGCGCTGCTCGTAGAACATTTCCTGGAAATCGTAGAACTCGTGCTCGAGCCGCTCCGACGGTGACAGGTGGGCGCGTGGCCGGACCAGCGACTGGGCCCGGAAATCCTCGCGCATGGCGCCGGCGACGAGCCCGATCAGCGCCTCCTTGGTGGGCACGTGATAGTGCAGCGTCGCGACATTGATGCCGACGCGCGCCGCGATATCGCGGGTGCGCAGGCCCTCAAAGCCCTTCTCGGCGATCAGCTGGCGCGCCGCCGCGGCGATGGCGCGACGGCGATCGTCGGTGGTTTCACGCTTGGGGGCGGTGCTGGTGAGGGTCATGGTTTCCTGGCTCGCCGCCATGTCGCGCCTGACGGCGTGATTTCGACGTTCTGCATCTGGCAGCGCCGGCAGATACACCCCGCCTGGCAATCAATCAAGTGATTGATTGACTAAAGGGACGGACTTTCCGCCTTGAGGCCGGGCACCACAGCCTTGCACCGAGCGCGGGGTGAAAGTTCGGGCGAAAGCTGCCATATTGATGCAATGAACGATCTTACTCCCTCACCCCGCTCGCTCGCCCACGTCACCGACTGGGTATTTGACCTCGACAACACGCTCTACCCGCGCGAGTGCAACCTGTTTGCGCAGATCGACATGCTGATCAGCCACTACATGGTCGGCGTCACGCAACTGCCGTTCGACGAGGCGCGAGCCCTGCAGAAAGCCTATTACCGCGACTACGGCACCACGCTGAACGGGCTGATGCAACTGCACGAAGTGGACCCGGACCATTTCCTCAACACGGTGCACGCCATCGACTATTCGCCGGTCGAGGCGCATCCCGACCTGGTGGAGGCGATCAAAGCATTGCCGGGCCGGAAGTTCATCCTCACCAATGGCGATGTCGGGCACGCGAGATCGGTCCTCAATCGGCTTGGCAATGCCGATGAGCTGTTCGAGGACATCTTCGATATCCGCGCCATGAGCTACAAGCCCAAGCCGCTGCCCGAGGCCTATGAGGCGTTCTTCGAGAAGCACGGGATCGATGCGCGGCGCGCCGCGATGTTCGACGATCTCGAAAAGAACCTGGTGGTGCCGCACGATACCGGCATGACCACCGTGCAGGTGATCGCCGGCGAGGCCTTTGCGCATGAGCAGGTGGAAGCCTGGGAACTCGAACGCACCGGTGGGGCGCATGTGCACCATATGACCGCGGACCTGGCGGGGTTCTTGCGCAAGCTGCCGTAGGGGCTGGCGACCACCGGTAACCCGGTGGCTGTGGACCCCCACCCCTGTCCCCTCCCCGCAAGGGGGAGGGAGACCAAAACGCGGGTCTCACAGTCTGCGTCTCCCTCCCCCTTGCGGGGAGGGATCAAGGGTGGGGGGCAGCGCGCGCCGGCTGCGCGGCTCACCCCGCCAGCGTCACTTCCGGCAGATTGTAGTGCTCGCGGATGACGTTCCAGCCGTCTTCGGCGCTGTCGACGACGGTGAACAGATGTGGGTCGTCGGGGGCAATGGTGCCGGCTTCCGCCAGGGCCTCGAAGTTGATCACCTTGTTCCAGAACTCCTTGCCGAACAGCAGCAGCGGCACGCGCTCCATGCGGCCGGTCTGGATCAGGGTCAGCGTCTCGAAGAACTCGTCGAGCGTGCCGAAGCCGCCTGGGAAGATGGCGACAGCGCGGGCCCGCAGCAGGAAGTGGATCTTGCGGGTGGCGAAGTAGTGGAAATTGAAGCAGAGGTCGGGGGTGATGTAGGTGTTGGGCGCCTGCTCGTGCGGCAACACGATATTGAGCCCGATGGTCGGCGCCCCGACATCGGCGGCGCCGCGATTGCCGGCTTCCATGACCCCGGGACCACCGCCGGTGACGACGACGTAATCACGAAAGTTCAGGGCACGTGAGGTGAGCGAAGCATACTGGGCGAAGCGCCGGGCCTCGTCATAGTAGCGCGAGGCGGCCTCGAGGTTCTGCTTCTGGGTCTCGTTGCGGGCTGCCCAGGCGGGCTTTCCCGGCTCGGGGATACGGGCGCCGCCGAACAGCACGACGGTCGAGCGGATGCCATGCTCGCGCAGCCGGAACTCGGTCTTGAGATATTCCAGCTGGAAGCGAACGCCACGCGTGTCCTCGCTGGTCATGAACTCTTCGTCGGAGAAGGCGAGGCGGAACGCGGCGGATTCGGTCTGCGGCGTCGATGGCGCGCGTTTTGCCGCATCCAGGTCCTCCACCGAGGTGCGAAGCGGGGTATGGGCGGCGCGTCTGGCCATTCTGGCGTCTCCGAATAGTGGCCTAGAGCTTGTCATGGCCGGGGTTAAGGATCGTTGACAGCAGGACCGGGCCGGATAATGTCCGGCGCGCCTTCCTGCCACCGATCTGAAAGCTCTGCTCATGTCGTATGCCGATCTCGCCAAGACCATCGATGCCGCCTGGGAGGCGCGCGCCGAGATCAGCTCCGCCACGCAGGGTGCGGTGCGCGACGCAGTGGCAACGGCGCTCGAACTGCTCGACAGCGGCAAGGCGCGCGTCGCCGAGAAGTCGGGCGACGGCTGGGTCGTGAACCAGTGGTTGAAGAAGGCCGTGCTGCTGAGCTTCCGCCTAAACGACAACGCGGTGATCCAGGGCCCAGGCGGCACCACCTGGTGGGACAAGGTACCCTCGAAGTTCGAAGGCTGGGGCGAGAACCGTTTTCGCGACGCCGGCTTCCGGGCCGTTCCCGGCTCCATCGTGCGGCAGGGCTCGCATATCGGGCGCGGCGTCGTGCTGATGCCGAGCTTCGTCAATATCGGCGCCTTCGTCGACGAGAACTCGATGGTCGATGGCTGGGCCACGGTCGGCTCGTGCGCGCAGATCGGCAAGAACGTGCACCTCTCAGGCGGCGTCGGCATTGGCGGCGTGCTGGAGCCGATGCAGGCCGGCCCGACCATCATCGAGGACAACTGCTTCATCGGCGCCCGCTCCGAAGTGGTGGAAGGCGTCGTCGTCGGTGAAGGCTCGGTGCTGTCGATGGGCGTCTATATCGGCGCCTCGACCAAGATCGTCGACCGGGCGACCGGCGAAATCCAAATCGGTAAAGTGCCGCCCTATTCCGTGGTGGTTTCCGGCAACCTGCCGGGCAAGCCTTTGCCCAACGGCCAGCCGGGCCCGAGCCTTTATTGCGCGGTGATCGTGAAGACCGTCGACGCGCAGACACGCTCGAAGACCGGCATCAACGAGCTGCTGCGCGACTGATAAGGACGGACGGGACCATGACGCTCGCACAGGGGATCGACCCCGTCCAACTTCTCGCTGATCTGATCCGCCAACCTTCGGTCACCCCCGAACTGCACGGCGCTTTCGACGTGCTCGAGGCGGCGCTGACCCCGCTGGGGTTTGCGTGCGAGCGGGTGCGGTTCGAGGGCGATGGCTCGTACCCGGTCGACAACCTGTTCGCGACGCGCGGGGCTGAAGGCAAGCACCTGCTGTTTGCCGGGCATACCGATGTGGTGACGCCCGGCGATACGGCGGCGTGGCGGCATTCGCCGTTTGCCGCCGAGATCGTCGACGGGACCATCTATGGGCGCGGCGCCGCGGACATGAAGTCGGGGATTGCGGCGTTCGTTGCGGCAATTGCCCGGGCGCCCAAGGGCGGGCGCATCTCGCTTGCCATCACCAATGACGAGGAAGCCGACGCGGTCAACGGCACCGACAAGCTGCTGGCCTGGGCCGAAGCCCAGGGCCACCGCTTCGATTTCGCCATTGTCGGCGAGCCGAGCGCCACCGCGCGGGTTGGCGACAGCATCAAGGTGGGGCGGCGCGGCTCGCTCAACGGGCAGATCCGGGTGACCGGCACGCAGGGGCATGTGGCCTATCCGGACAAGGCCAACAACCCCTTGCCGACGGCGGCGCTGCTGATCGGGGCGCTGACCGGCAAGCTCGATGACGGCACCGAGCATTTTCCGCCCTCGAACCTCGAATTCACTTCGGCCGATGTCGGCAACGAAACCACCAACGTCATTCCGGCCGCCGTGCTGCTGCGCTTCAACGTGCGCTACAACGACCGCTGGACGCCGGAGAGCCTGATTGCGGCGATCGAAGAGGTGATCGGCAACCAGGACCTGCGCGGCTGCAGCGTGGAGTTTTCCGTGGTGGGGCGCCCGTCCCGATCATTCCTGTCGCCGCTCGGCGGCGGGGTGGAAACGCTGATCGAGACAATTGCCCGGCACAGCGGCATCCCGCCGGAACTCTCAACCGGCGGCGGCACCTCGGATGCGCGGTTCATCGCGGACTATTGCCCGGTGGTGGAGTTCGGGCTGCCCGGCCCGACGATGCACAAGGTGGACGAGAACGTGCGCATCGGCGACGTCGAGGAGCTGACGACGCTTTATGCGCAGTTCATCACCGACTATCTGGGGCGTGAGTGATGACGAACAGCTTTCTCGGTGCCATAGGCACCGCAACGCAGGCGGCGTTCGGCCGAGCCCCGACGACGGACGATACGCCGACGAGCGTCAGCTGGACGCACGCGGTCACCGGCATTGTGCTGCTGGCAATCCTGCAGGTGCTGCTGCTGGTGGTGCCGTTCGCCGGCGCACTGCCGGAAGCGCTGCGAGCGGTCGTCGATTTCGCCTTGCTGGCGCTGGTGATGACGGCGGTGCCGTTCGTCGTTGTCGGCGCGGCCGGACTGCTGTTGGGCAAGCAGGGGCAACTGCCGACCTTCTTCCTGTTCCTGGCGCTGGTGCTGGCGCTCAGCCAACTGGTCGGCACGATCCTCGGGGCGTTCGGCATCAGCGCCGGTACGGCAATGATCGGGATCCTCGGCTACTTCGTGGCGCGAGCCGCAAAGAGCCTGTTCGGCATGGGCTGGGGCAGCGCGATCCTGCTCGGCCTGCTGGCGGCCGTCGCCTCGTTCGCTGCGAGCTTCATATTCCTGATGCTGCCGACCGGGCAGGCGATGCTGGCGGCGCCATGAACGCTTTCGGCGAGCTGTGGCGCGCCATTATCGGCTGGCTCGACCTGTTGACGGCCCGCCCCGGCGCGGCGGCGAAGTTCAACCTCACCGGCCTCGGCCTCATCAACGCCACCGGTTGCTTTTTCGGCATAGTGCTGCTGCTGATCGTTATCGAGAGTGCCCTCAGCGGCTTTCCCGGATGGGCGACCGTGATGCTCAGCGTGCTGGCCAATGCGCTGCAGTTGGCTGCTGTGTGGGCGGTGATCGCAGTGACCGCGCGGCTGTTCCGGACGCCGGCCGTGGCGATGGCGGTGCCCGCCACCTATGCCGTGGCGTTCGTGCTCGGGCTGACGCTGCCGCTCGCCTATCTGGGCGGATCGAACGCCCTGACCGCGACGCTCGGGGTGATCGGCTTCATGCTGTTTAGGGTGGCGCGCGAGGTCGGAAAACTCCGGGTCGGCATTTCCGCCGCGTTTGCCATTCTTTCGATTGTCGCGCTTGTCGCCACCCGAGTCGGGCTCTACATGCTGACCACCGGACTGAACGGGGTCGGCTAGTGCCTGAACGCAGCAACGATATCTGGAACGAGGTGGCCTCGGCCGCCCGCGGCGTCGTGGCGCTGGTCATCGGCGATCGCCGCGCCAACAGCTATTTCGATTTCTCCGATCGCGGACTGGTCGGCAGCTTCATCGCGTTCCTCGTGGTGGCGCTGCTCAATACCGCGGTGCCGTTGGCGCTGGGGGTGCCGGGGACGAGCGGCACGGCGTTCCGCGCCATAGCCACCGTCATCATCGTGCTGGCGCTGCAGATCGGGGCAGCGGCCCTGGTGCTGCGCCAGTTGAAGAGGCCCGACGCGCTGGTGCCCTATATCGTGGTCGACAACTGGGCGACGTTCTACCTGACCACCGCCACGACGGTGCTCGGGCTGATGGGCCTTGGCGGCGAGCTGGTGTTCATCGCGACCGGCATCGTCATCATCGTCATCATGATCAACATCGCCCGGCTGATCCTGACGCTGACGCCGTGGCAGATCGCCTCGTTCCTGGTGGTGCAGCTGATCAGCGGCGTGATCGCCCTGTTCGTGGTGAGCTCGGTGTTCCCGCTGTCGCCGGAACAACTGGCCGAGCTGACCGCTGCCACAGGTGCGGCTAGTAGTCCACCTTCGTGAGATAGAGCCCGTCCGGGGGGGCCAGCGGGCCGCAACGGGCGCGATCGCGGGCGTCGAGGGCAGCGCGGAAATCGCGTGGCTGCCATTTGCCGTCGCCCACCAGCTTCAGCGACCCGACCATCGAGCGCACCTGGCTATGGAGGAAACTCCGCGCCTTGGCAGTGACGACGATCAGTTCGGCCTGACGCGACACGGTGAAGATGTCGAGGGTGCGATCGGGCGATTTGGCCTGGCATTCGGCGGCCCGGAAGGTGGTGAAATCGTGCTTGCCAAGGATCAGTTGCGCCGCCGCATGCATGGCATCGGCATCGAGCGGCACGGGGACGTGCCAGACGCGGCCGGTATCGAGCCCAGGCCGGGCGCGACGGTTGAGGATGCGATATTCGTAGTGCCGAGCGATGGCGGAGAAGCGGGCTTCGAAGCTTTCGTCGACACGATCGGCGGTAAGGATCGCCACCGGGTGCGGCTTGGTGTGGTAATTCAGTGCCTCGCGGACCTTGAACGGGTCCCAGTCGCGCTCGAGGTCGAAATGCACCACCTGGCCGAGGGCATGCACGCCCGCATCAGTGCGGCCGGCCGCCTGGGTGACGACGCTCTCGCCACTGAAACGCTGGATCGCTTCCTCGAGCAACTGCTGCACCGAGAGATCGTGCGCCTGCCGCTGCCAGCCGCAGAACGGGCGGCCGTCATATTCGATCGAGAGGCGGTAGCGGGGCATGGCTAGGTTCGCCCGTGGGGCCAAGGCCCCCTCACCCGGAGCGCTGCGCGCTCCGACCTCTCCCCCCAGGGAGAGGTGAGGCGTGGGCCAGATCGTGCCACCTTGCACCTCTCCCTGGGGGGAGAGGTCGGCGCGCAGCGCCGGGTGAGGGGGCCTTGTGAAGTCACGAGGCCTGTTCCGGCAGCGCCCCTGCACCCCGCAGGAATGTTGCCGCGTCCATCGCGCCCTTGCCTTCGCGCTGCACCATGGTGAGGCGGACGGCGTTGAGCTCCCCTCCCCCTTGAGGGGAGGGGTGCGATGAGCCGCAGGCGATGGTGAGGTCAGGAAGGATGGTGCCGGGAGCGCCCTGCCCGGCCACCAGCGTCGAGCGCAGCGCCTTGATACGGGTGGGCGTGCCATTGAGGCTCAGTTCGAACCAGGCGCCGGGGAATGGCGACAGGCCGCGGATCAGGTTGTGCACTTCGCTGGCGGGCTTCGTCCAATCGATGCGGGCCTCGGCCTTATCGATCTTGGCCGCATAGGTCACGCCCTCATCGGGCTGCGGAGTAAAGTGCAGGCTGCCGCGGTCGAGTGCGGCAAGCGCCCGCCCCATCAGGTCGGCGCCGACCAACATCATCTTGTCATGCAGTTCGCCCGAGGTCATGTCGGGGCCGATGGGCATTTCCTCGATCAGGCCGACGGCGCCGGTATCGAGGCCCTCGTCCATCTGCATCACCATGATGCCGGTGCGGGCGTCGCCCGCCATCACGGCGCGCTGGATCGGTGCGGCGCCGCGCCAGCGTGGCAGCAGCGAGCCGTGGAGGTTGAGGCAGCCGAGTCGCGGCGCCTCGAGGATCGGTTTTGGCAGGATCAGCCCATAGGCGACGACCACCGCGACATCGGCATCGAGCGAGGCGAACACTTCCTGCTCGGGCGCCTGCTTCAGGCTGCGCGGGGTGAAGACGGGGATGCCAAAACTCTCGGCGGCCTCATGCACCGGCGACTTGCGCTCGGCCTGGCCGCGACCCGCCGGTTTTGGCGGACGCGTGTAGACGGCGACGACCTCGTGGCCGGTCGAGACGATCTCGGTGAGGGTGGGCACGGCAAACTCGGGCGTGCCCATGAAGATGATTTTCATTCGACCTCTCAGTCGGGATTTCAGGAGGCGCCGGTGTTTTTCGCCCCCTCCACCAGCTTCGCTGGTCCCCCTCCCCCGCTACGCAGGGGAGGACCACCGAGAGTCCGAACTTAACCCGCCTTCTTGGCCAGCCGCTCGGCCTTCTGGAACTTCTTCAGCACGCGGTCGCGTTTTAGGCGGCTGAGATAGTCGATGTAGAGCACGCCATCGAGGTGATCGAGTTCGTGCTGGACGCAGACCGCGAGGCGGTCCTTGGCGTCGAGTTCGACTTCCTTACCTTCGAGGTCGGTGTAACGAACGGTGACTTCGGCCGGGCGCTCGACGTCATAGTAGAGCTCGGGGATCGACAGGCAGCCTTCCTCGGTGGTGACGGTCTCGTCGGAATACTTGAGGATTTCCGGGTTCACCATCACCAGCGGCGCTGCCGGCTCATCTTCCTTGGCGAGGTCCATCACGACGATGCGCTTCAGCTCGCCGATCTGCGGCGCCGCAAGGCCGATGCCCGGCGCGTCGTACATCGTTTCGAGCATGTCTTTGGCGAGCTGCCTGATGCCATCGTCGATCTTCTCGATCGGCTCTGCAATGGCGCGCAGGCGCTCGTCGGGCAGGATCAGGATGGGGCGCTTGGCCATGAACGTTCAGTCCTTCATCGGAGGTTGCCGCTGAATATGGTATTTCCCGGCCGGCGGTCAACGGCTTGCCGGTTTACGCGCTGTTTACGTCAATTGCGGCACCGAAGAACAATGCAGGAACAGCAGGCTCGAATCGTGTAGGCTGAAGCGATGGATCGAGTGCTTTTCGTCATCGCCGACTTTCCCGTCACGCTTGAAATCGCCGCCTATGCGGCCGTCGGAGTCGTGGCGGCCCTGTTGGTGGCGCTGCTCGTCGTGGTGATCAGGCAGTCGCGCGCCCGAGCGGACGAGGCAGAGCAGCGGGCCGAGGAGGCAGCGGCGGCGCAGCTCAAGGCGCAGGAGACCGAGCGCTATATCGCCGACATGCTGCGCGTGCAGTCGGAGATGACCGGCCGGATGCAGACGATGAGCGAGATCTTTGGCTCACGCACCTCGGACCTCGCGCGGCTGGTGAACGAGCGGCTCGACAGCCAGGGCCAGCGCATCGGCGCGGCCATGCAGGAAAGCAACGTCAAGACCAATGAGAGCCTCGCCAAGCTGCAGGAGCGGCTGGCGGTGATCGACCGGGCGCAATCCAACATCACGCAGCTCAGCCAGAACGTCGTGTCGCTGCAGTCGATCCTCGCCAATAAGCAGACGCGCGGCGCCTTCGGCCAGGGCCGGATGGAGGCGATCATCGGCGATGGGCTGGCGCAGAACGCCTATGCGTTCCAGGCGACACTGTCGAACGGCAGCCGGCCCGATGCGCTGGTCTACATGCCGAACGGCGCACCCTCGCTGGTGATCGACGCCAAGTTCCCGCTCGAGAGCTGGCAGCGCTTCAGTACGACAGGCGAAGGTGAAGACCCCCGCTTCGCGGCGTCGGGCTTTCGCAACGACATGGGCGTCCACATCAAGGCAATCTCGGAAAAGTACCTGATCGCCGGAGAGACGGCCGACACGGCGTTTCTGTTCGTGCCGTCGGAATCGATCTTTGCGGACCTGCACGAGCATTTCGAGGATGTGGTGCAGCGGGCGCTGAAGGCGCGGATCGTCATCGTCTCGCCGTCGATCCTGATGCTGTCGATCCAGGTGGTGCAGGCGCTGCTGCGCGACGTGAAGATGCGTGAGGAGGCCTATCGTATCCAGACCGAAGTGCGGGCGCTGCTGGCCGATGTCGGCCGGCTGGACGAGCGGGTGCGCAAGCTCCAAACCCACTTCACCCAGGCCGCCGGGGACATCGGCGACATCGTCACCTCGTCGTCGAAGATCGTGAAGCGCGGCGAGCGGATCGAGGCGATGGAGTTCGACGAAGCGCGGCCGGAGCCGCAGCGGCTCGCCGGAGAGTAGCTCCTCACTTCGACTCACAATGGTGCGAGCGTCATCCCCAAGTCGTCTCTCACGCCGTAGCCTCCCGCGCGTCAGAACAGGAGAACGGCGAAAATGGACGAGAGGGACACCCCCCGAATCTCGCAGGAGATGATCAATCTCTTCGACGACTACACTCACCTGAGCCTCGACCGCCGCAAGTTCATGGATAACCTGGCCAAGCTCGCCGGCTCGATGAGCGCGGCGACGGTGGCGGCGGCAATGATGTCATCGAACGCCAAGGCGCAGGGCCTGGTGCCCGAGGACGATGCGCGACTGGTGATCGAAGACGTCACCTATCCCGGGGCCAAGGGTGACATGCGCGGCTATCTCGCCTACCCGGCCGAAGGCGGACCGTTCGGCGCAGTGATCGTGGTGCACGAGAACCGCGGCCTCAACGCCCACACCAAAGATGTGGCAAGGCGCGTGGCGCTCGAAGGCTTCGTGGCGCTCGCACCCGACTTCCTCTCCGACCTCGGCGGCACGCCCGCCGACGAAGAAGCGGCGCGGCCGATGTTCCAGCAGCTGCCGGCGGCGGATGTCGCGGCCAATGGTGTCGCCACCATCGCCTGGCTCAAGACCCATGCCAAGAGCAACGGCAAAGTCGGCGCCATGGGCTTCTGCTGGGGCGGCGGGACGGTCAACAATATCGCGACAGTGGCGCCGGACCTGCTGGCGGCGGTGCCGTATTATGGCGGACAGCCCGATGCCGCGGCGGTGCCCAACATCAAGGCCAAGGTGATGGCGCATTATGGCGGGCTCGACGAGCGGATCAATGCCGGCATCCCGGCCTTCGAAGCAGCGTTGAAGGCCGCGGGCACCGACTACCAGATCTTTATCTACGAAGGCGCCAACCACGCTTTCAACAACGACACCTCGGCAGCACGCTACAGCAAGGAAGCGTCCGATCTCGCCTGGTCGCGGACGATGGGATTGTTCAGGGAAGTGCTGGGGTAGGCGCCACGCAGGCCTCTCCTTGATCCTCCCCCGCGTGGCGGGGGAGGATAACGGCGAGGCCGGTTGCCTTCAGCTTGCCAGCGCCTGCAGTGGCGACGGCAGGATGCCGTCGAGCAGCTTGGTCCTGCCTTCGGTGACCGCGGCGAAGGTGCGGATGTCCTCGGGGCGGCTGAGCAGATAGCCCTGAGCTGTCTGGCAGACCTCGCTCTTGAGGAACGCCAATTCCTCGGCCCGTTCGACGCCCTCGGCAACGACCGGCACGTTCAGCCCGCTGCCGAGGCCCAACACGGCCCGCACGATGGCGGCGGACTGGCTGTTGTGGTCGACGGCGCGAATGAAGGACTGATCGACCTTGATCTTCGAAAACGGGAAGGCGCGCAGGTTCGCCAGCGACGAATAGCCGGTGCCGAAATCGTCCATGGCGATGCGGACGCCGAGCGCCCGGATCTGCCGCAGCGTCGTCACTGCCCGCATCATGTCGCGGATCAGCGCCGTCTCGGTGATCTCCACCTCGAGCCGGGCCGGTGACAGCCCGGTGCTGATCAGTACCTCGTGCACGGTCTGCGCGAAGGTGGGCGAGTGCACCTGCACCGCCGAGACGTTGACCGCGACGGAAAGCGGCGACTTCCAGCGCGCGGCCTCGCTGGCGGCGGCACGCAGCACCCACTCGCCGATCTGCAGGATCAGCCCGCTTTCCTCGGCCACCGGTACGAAGACCGAGGGCGGGATCTCGCCGCGTTCCGGGTGCTTCCAGCGCACCAGCGCTTCAAAGCCGGTGACTTCGCCGGACTGGATATCGACCTGCGGCTGGTAGACGAGGCGCAACTGGTTGCGGGACACGGCGTGGCGCAGGTCATGCTCGAGCATGCGGCGATCCCGCACTTCGGCGCCCATGGCGTTTTCGAAGAACCGGTAGATGCCGCGCCCATCCTGCTTGGCGCGATAGAGCGCCGTGTCGGCATGGGTCATCAAGTGCTCGGCGGTATCGGCATTGTCGGGAAACAGCGCGATGCCGATCGACGCCGAGATCAGGGCGCCGCCGGCCGACTGCTCATTGTTGCGGCGGAAGGCGTCGAGGATCTGCTCGGCGATGCGACCGGCGCGGCCGGGCGTGCCGATATCGCCAAGCAGCACCGCGAACTCGTCGCCGCCGAGACGGGCGGCATCACCAACCCCCTCGATGGCGCCGAGCAGCGCCTGGCCGACGCGCTGCAGCAAGGCATCGCCGGCGGCGTGACCGAACAGGTCGTTGACCTCCTTGAACCGATCGAGATCGAGGCAGAGCACGGCAAAGGTCTGCTCGTGGCGCCGCGCGTGGCTGATCTCGTCCTCGAGCTTACGCGAGAAGCTCACCCGGTTGGGCAGGCCGGTCAGCGCATCATGATGGGCGAGGAAGCGAATGTGCTGCTCGGCTTGCTTCCTGGCCGAGAGATCGCGGATAGCGATGGCGTGATGCGGGTGGCCGGCAAAATCGACCTGGCGCAGGATGACCTCGGCCGGGACCGCGCCGAAGCCGGATTTGAGATCGGTCTCGACAGCGACGTTGGGGCGTTCGATCAGCATGAAGCAAACTGCTGAGCCGAGGAAATCGGACAGTTGCCTGCCGCTGACCGCGGTCTGCGGCAGGTCGACCATGGAGAGGAAGCTCTGGTTGGCGGTGACGATTTCGCCCTCGCGCACCACCAGCAGGCCCTCGACTGCCGCATCGGCGAGACCCCGCATGCGGTCGCTTTCGGCAAGAGTGCGGCTACGATCGAGCAGGTCGAGATAGGAGCCGCCCAGCGCAAACACCAGGATCATCACCGAGACCAGCGCGACGACGATCGACAGCCATTGCGGCGTCTGGTCTTCGGCGGAAACGACGGGGAAGCAGTTCTCCAGCCCTGCCGCGCCCATGGCCGTGAAGTGCATGGTGCAGATGGCGAGGGTGAGCAGAATCGTGGCGCGGATACGATGGCGCAGTGTCTGGCCATTGACCGCGAAGTAGATCGAAGCGCCGGCGAAAGCGATGCCCAGCAGCACCGACACGGCGACAAGCGGCGAGGCCCAGACGATGCCGCCGCCGATCAACAGCGAGGCCATACCGGTATAGTGCATCGAAGCGATGCCGACGCCGATGATGGCGCCGCCGAGCACGGAATCGGAGCGGCGCGTTCCGAGCGCCGCGAACCACAAGCCGCCACCGACGATCAGGATGGCGATGCCGAGCGAGACCAGCGTCAGCGGCAGGTCGTAGCCCACCGGCATGCCGGCATTGAATGAGAGCATGGCGACGAAATGCGTGGCCCAGATGCCGAAGCCGACAGAGAAGGCGGCGACGGCCAGCCAGACTCGTTGCATGACGCCGACAGTGCGGCGGGCATGATTGAGCAGGGTGATGCCGGCAAAGGCGGAGAGCGCACAGACCAAAGCCGCCAGGGCCACCAGGCGGAGGTCGTGTTGCTCGAAAAGCGTAGTCAGTACGGTTTGCAAGATGGCGCGTCCTTCTGGAGCCAATCCGATTGCTCTCCGCCCACACTGGTGAAGGGAGTGTTGCGCCTGTAGCTGTGACTTGTACTTAGTCGCTCACGTCTGGAGACGGCGTAAACGGAGGCTTAAGATATGGCCTGAACCCGTCGCTGGGTATGTGCGTTAGTTCTCATTGAGGGAGGCGCCGATGATCTCGAACCATTTTCGTGGCCTGATCGCCGAGGACACACCGGCCGGCAATGACGGCGACACCCCCGGCTTTGCTCAGCCGGTGAGCCAGACCGAGATCGAAGAGCTGCTCTATGGCGATGACTGGCCGGCGGGCGAGCGGCTGGCCCGGTTGCTGGCGATCCGCGACGACCTCAGCAACCTCGAAGCGACGGATTTCGGTGACGATGATCCGCGCACCCTGATCGGCGCCATCGACGAAGCGGTGGCCCAACTCAACGGGCTGGCGGGCGAAGGGATGGACCCGACCTCGGTGGATCATGATCCGGCAGCGCATCGGGAAACTCTCTCACCCGATTCCGATGAGCTGGAGGCGATCGAAGCGGAGGACGAAGCCTCGCTCGAGGACGAGCCCGAAAGCGCGATCGACAACAGCCAGTGGATCGACAGCGACGGGCCGGACGGGGACGAATGATGACTAGAGCTGTGTGCGGTCGTCTCCCCGCGAAGCGGTGGAGACGCGGCTGTGCTATCGTGCCCTCCATCGCCCCCTCTCTTGCAAAATCTAAGGCTTAGCCAAACGGCTAAACCTAAGATTTTGCTTTCTCCCCCGCCAAGGGGGAGAAGAGTGGTGGCTTCCATTCGCTTCAGTGCATCAGTCGGGACTCTCCCCCTTGGCGGGGGAGAAAGCGAAAACTTGGGCTTAGCGCAGATAAGTCCTTAGTTTTCGCCAGAGAGCATCTGTGTTCGCCGTCAAGCTGTTTTAGGTTGGTTAGGCTGCCATAGGCGGTTCTGGGTGAGTAGGGTGTTGGCGAGCACGACGAGCTTACGCATGACCGC
>JAESGW010000391.1_pt1 | contig 49464 bp, 36 predicted proteins | sample 9269791 | NCBI WGS metagenome assembly JAESGW01 (sample SAMN16773120, study PRJNA677053) | algae metagenome | isolation source: Aphanocapsa lilacina HA4352-LM1 and co-occurring heterotrophs from near cave... | place: USA: Maniniholo cave, near Haena, Kauai, HI | collected 2009-07-28
CAAGACCGCGCGCAGCCAGGTGATCGGCGGCATGGTGATGGGCATCGGTGCCGCATTGACCGAGGAAATGGCGATCGACACCCGCTTCGGCCTGTTCATCAACCACGACCTGGCGAGCTACGAGGTCCCGGTCCATGCCGACGTCCCCCACCTCGATGCTTGGTTCATCGACGAGGTCGATCCGACGATCTCGCCGGTGAAGGCCAAGGGCGTCGGCGAACTGGGCCTGACCGGCGTCGCCCCCGCGGTGGCGAACGCGGTCTACAACGCGACCGGCGTGCGGGTGCGCGACTACCCGGTCACGCTCGACAAATATCTCGATCGGATGCCGGCTGTATAGCCGCGTTTGAGAGAACGAGTGTGGTCGCAACAACCGTCAAACCACTGTGTAGGGCATTTATCCGATCTTTTCTGCGGCCAATCAGGGCCGAGGAGAATGATCATGGGATATTCGAAATACGATCCTGCCATGCACGCGCGCCCGGCTTGGAATGCCGGCAAAATGGTTGGGACCAAACGACCCCTCACGCAGAAACAGATATGGGCGGTTCGCTTCTTTCTCGAAGGCGAAGGAAGACTTCGCGCTCGAGCGCTGTTTGACCTCGCGATCGATAGTAAGTTGCGCGGTTGTGATCTGGTCAAAGTCAAGATCGGCGATCTGGTTTCGCGCGCTGAAATCAGGACTCGCGCGATCGTCATCCAGCAGAGACCGGGCGCCCCGTTCAATTCGAGCTGACCGTCGATGTTCGGACTAGCCTGTTGACATGGTTGCATCACCGGGGCGGCACGGTCCACGACTATGCGTTTCCGAGCCGCGTCGATCACGCCGGCCATCTGAGCACGAGGCAATATGCGCGATTGGTCGATGAGTGGGTTACGGCAATCGGACTGAGGCGCGCCGAGTACGGGACACATTCGATGCGTCGGACAAAGGCAGCAATGATCTACAAGGCTACTGGCAACCTGAGAGCGATCCAGATTCTGCTCGGCCACACCAAGATTGAAAACACGGTCAGATACCTTGGTGTCGACATCGAAGATGCCCTGCTCTTGGCTGAACGAACCGAAATCTGACCATCGGAGCGGCCCGTCCCTTAAGCGGATGGGTCGCTTTAGGTCGGACGGATATGCGCCCCAATTGCTGCCGCCCAACAGCACACAACAACGTCCTGAAACCTGCCGTTCGTCAGCCGGCGTCAGTATGCTCCACTTTCGTCTGGCGACTGCCGAATCGGCGATAGAGGACCGGCAGGATGAACAACGTGAGCAAGGTGGCCGATACGAGCCCACCGATCACCACTGTCGCTAGCGGTTTTTGAACTTCCGCGCCCGCGCCGCTGCCGAGCGCCATGGGAACGAACCCCAACGAGGCGACCAAGGCGGTCATCGCGACGGGGCGAAGCCGATCGAGCGCGCCTTGGCGGGCGGCAGTGGCCCTATCGAGGCCGCCCTGCACCAATTTCTGAACCGAGTTCAGCATGACCAGTCCGTTGAGCACCGCGATGCCCGAAAGCGCGATAAAGCCGACCGCCGCCGAGATCGAGAAGGGCATGCCGCGCACGAACAGCGCGAGCACCCCGCCGACCAGTGCCAGTGGAATGCCGGTGAAAACGATGGTCGCGTCGCGCACGCTGCCCAGCGCGCCATATAGCAGCATCATGATAGCGATCAGACATGCAGGCACGACCAGCAACAGCCGGTCGCGCGCGGAGGCCAGGTTTTCGAACTGCCCGCCCCATTCGACATAGACCCCGGCAGGAAGGCGGATGTCACGGGCGATGGCGGCCTGTGCGTCCGCGACCATGCCCGCGATATCGCGCGCCCGGACATTGGCCTGGACGACAATCTTGCGCTTGCCGTTTTCACGGCTGATCTGGTTGAGGCCATCGACGACGCTGATCGCGGCGATGCTCTGCAGCGGCACGAATGCGCCGGCCGGGGTTGGCACCGGAAGTTGCATGAGCATTTCCGGATCGGCCCGCGATGCTTCGTCGAGACGGATGGTGACGGCAAACCGACGGTCGCCTTCGAAGATGAGGCCGGTGTCCCGCCCGCCCACCGCCGCCGCAATCACATCATTGAGCGTCCGCGCCGTAATACCCAGTCGCGCCATCGCGTCGCGGTCGGGCGCGATATCGAGCATCGGCAGCCCGGCGGTCTGTTCCACCCGGACATCGACCGCGCCGGCCGTCTTGCGCAGGATCGCGGCGACTCGCTCGGCGGTGTCGCTCATCGCCTGATCGTCATCGCCGAATATCTTCACCGCCACATCGCCGCGCACGCCAGCGATCAATTCGTTGAAGCGCATCTGGATTGGCTGGCTGATCTCGTAACTCTGGCCCGGCAGGTCCCCCAGTACCTGTTCGAGCCTTTCGACCAATTCGGCCTTGGGCAGATCTGGTTTCGGCCACTCGTTGCGCGGCTTCATCACGATGAAGGTGTCGGAGATGTTGGGCGGCATGGGATCGGAGGCGATTTCCGCCGTGCCGGTCTTGGAGAAGACGAAGCGCACTTCCGGCATTGTGGAAATGCGCCGCTCGACCTGGCTTTGCATCGCCTGGCTCTGGTCGATCGAGGTGCCGGGCACGCGCAGCACTTGCGCCGTCAGATCGCCTTCGTCGAGTTGGGGAAGGAATTCCTGCCCCAGCGTGACGAATAACGCGATTGCCGCGGCAAAGACGCCCAGTCCGATGCCGATCGTCATGCGCGGATGCGCCATCGCCCGATCGAGGCCGGGTTCGTAGCGCCGCTTGAGCCAGGTGACGATCCGGCCCTCCTTCTCCTCGACCGGCTTCGTCAGCGCGATCGCGATTGCGGCAGGGACGAAGCTGATCGACAGCAGGAAGGCGCCGGTCAGCGCGATGATCACAGTCAGCGCCATCGGCGTGAAGGTCTTGCCCTCCACCCCGCTCAGCATCAGCAGCGGCACATAGACGAGGATGATAATCGCCTGGCCGAACAGCGATGGGCGCACCATCTCGCGCGCAGCGATGGCGATCGTATCGAGCCGCTCTTCGCGGGTCAGCGGCCGCCCGACCAGATGCTGGCGCTCGCCCAGCCGGCGCAGCGCATTTTCGACGATGATCACCGATCCATCGACGATCAGCCCGAAGTCGAGTGCGCCAAGACTCATCAGATTGGCCGATACGCCCGCCTGCAGCATGCCAAAGCCGGTCAGCATCATGGTCACCGGAATGACGAGAGCGGCGATCAGCGCGGCGCGGACATTGCCGAGCAGCAGGAACAGCACGACCACCACCAGCAATGCGCCTTCGCTCAGGTTGCGGGCGACGGTGGTGATCGTCGCCTCGACCAGGGCGGTACGGTCCAGCACCGGCTGGATGACGATATCGGTCGGCAGCGAGGCGTTGACCGCCGCGAGCCGCGCCGCGACCGCGGACGCCACCGAGCGGCTGTTCTCGCCGATCCGCATGATCGCTGTGCCGACGACAACCTCATCCCCGTTTTCTGAAGCCGATCCCATGCGCGGCTCCTGCCCAAGGCGGACGGTGGCGACCTGTTCGAGCAGGATCGGCACGCCGCCGCGCGTCGCGACCGGTACGCGCGCCAGATCGTCAAGCCCGGTCAGCCGTGCGTCGGAACGTACCTCCAGCCCCTCGCCGTTGCGGCTGATCGTGCCCGCGCCGATGCCGCCATTGCTGGCCGATACCGCATCGGCGAGCGCGTCCAGCGTCAGGTCGAGCGCGGCGAGCCGCTGCATGTCGGGGACGACGAGATACTGCTTCACATAGCCGCCGATCGAATCGACTCCGGCAAGGCCATCGACATCCTTGACCAGCGGCGCGACGATCCAATCCTGCGCGGTTCGTAGATAGGTTGCCTTGTCTGCCTCGCTGACGAGGTAGTCGCCCTCCGGCGTGATATAGCTGCCGTCGGGCTGCAGTCCGGGCTGGCCGATCGCGTGCTGGTCGCCGCGGCGATGCTCCATGCGCACGGTCCACATGAACACTTCGCCCAGCCCCGTCGCGATAGGGCCGAGCTCGGCTACGGCTCCATCGGGCAGATCGGCTTCCGCCGCACGCAGCCTTTCGAGCACCTGCGCGCGTGCAAAATAGATGTCGGTCGCATCGGTGAACACCGCGGTCACCTGGGCGAAGCCGTTACGGCTCAGCGAGCGGGTATGATCGAGGCCCGGGGTTCCGGCGAGCGCCGTCTCGATTGGGAAGGCGATCTGCTTTTCGACCAGATCGGGCGACAGGGCGGGCGCGCGGACGTTCACCTGCACCTGGTTGTTGGTGATGTCGGGCACCGCATCGATCGGCACCCGCGCCAGCGCAACTGCGCCTACGATCGCGGCGATCAGGGTCAGCAGCAGCACCAGCCACCGCCGCTCAACAGAAAGCGTTATGATTCGGCCGATCATCGCTCAATGTTCCCCATGGGCGGCCTCGCCCTTGCCGAGCTCGGCCTTGAGGATGAAGCTGTTGCCGGTTGCGACGACCTCGTCGCCGGTCAACCCAGCGGTTATCGCGACGCGCGATCCCTCGCGCTGTCCGAGCGTCACCGGAACCGCGCGAAAGCCTGCGGGCGTGCGGACGAACACCACCGACTCGCTGTCGATGGTCTGGACTGCGGCGGCGGGGACCAACAATGTGCCGCTGCCGCCGGACAGGCGGATGCGCGCCTGGACCGGTTCGCCCGCGCGCCACTCTCCGCCGCTATTGTCGAGATCGCCGAGAACCCGCACCAGCCGCGTTTCGGGATCGAGCACCGGCGACACGAAGCGAACGCGGGCCGACTGAGCGCGTCCGTCCGCACTCACATTGATTATCGCGCCGGGCCGCACGCGCGCAGCTTCCGCCGGCGGCAACGACAGCACGACCGTCAGGCGGGCGAGATTGGCGATACGGAACAGCTCGGTCTCTGCCGCATCGGGGGTGAAGACTTGCCCGAGCACAGCGCTGCGCGCGATCACCTGGCCGCCGATCGGCGCGGTGATGACTATGCGATTGAGGCTGCCGCCGCGCAGTCCCGATGCAGCGACCTGCTGCTGCGCCAATTTGAGCGCGACATTGGCGTCGGTGGTGGCAGCACGCGAAATCTCGACCTCGCGCAGCGGCCGGAAGCCCCTGGCATAGAGCGCCTCGTCGCGAGCCTGGGTGGCGCGGGCAAGCTGGAGCTGAGTGCGTGCGCGGGCGATATCGGCCTGCAACGCCGCCGCTTCGCGGCTTTCGATCACGGCAAGCGTTTCGCCTCGCCGGACAGTGTCGCCCAGATTGCGGGTCAGCGACACGATCCGCCCGGCAAGCGGCGCGGCGACGATCCTGGTCGCTTGCGGGTCGCTTTCGATCAGCGCGGAAGCGCCGATCGACGCGCCCGCACCGCCACGTTCCGGCCGGCCGAGGGTGATGGCCGCAGCCGTGATCTGCCGGGCGGTCAGCGCGACGGCGTCTTCGGCATGCGCTTCCGTGGTTTCATTGTCTTCGGGCACGGGTGTGGGTGAGCCGCACGCCACGGCGAGCAGCGCGGCGCAAAGCACCGCAATCGGACGGAACATATTTGGAAACTCCTGACGTGGACGATGCGCCGCTGCGGCGCGGGCGTCGACGTCAGGCGATTGGCGGCCGCAACATTCTGGCTGGCGGGCCGGAAGCGGGTGGCGTGTCGGCCACCGGATGGCGGGCGATAACGGAAATCAATATCGCCGCCTTACGGCCCAAATCGATGGGCGTCGGCAGATCATGCCCATGGCAGATCGCATGATGATCCGCCGGGCCGCCCTCTCGATCGACAGGCACGGGATCATGGTCGCCGTCGATATGAACCGACTGCCGGCCATCGGTGGCGGCGTGGTCGGCGCCTGGAATATCGGCAGCATGCAAGATCGATCCACCCACCAGACTGGCGAGCAGCAAGCCTATCGCAAATAGGTTGAACGCACGGAGCATTACGTCGCTCATAGTGCAAGGCGGCGCGGCGCGATACGGCTTCGTTCACAGTTGCACGCGATTGCCCTTGAAGTTTCCGCGATCGGCCGCTTTGCGCCCTAATAGCGGCCATCCGAGCTGATGACCCACGATCCCAAAAGCTGTCGCTCGTGAACCTCGCGCGGCAAGGATACGGGGCGAACATTATTGGGACGAAGTCGTCATTGCTGCCACAGTAGCTGAACCGCAACTTCTGATAGAAACCGCCTTGCCCTTTCAGATATCGTTGTAGGTGCATCGCGACTAAGGGTTTATCCTCGATGACTGGCACAAGCGATATTTCCTCCGAGCAAGGCTCTCACAACGATGTGGGAGTTGGAAGACGCCTGTCAATCGGCGTCCAAACGGTACCCCTTGAACGGCACGCAAAAGGGATCCCCTGTCGGGATAGCACAAGTTGATGTGACGCGCTTCCTTGCTCGGTGCGCGGCGTAATAAGGGCGAAGCCCGACCGGAGGCGCGCGTAGCGCAAAGCATCTTCTGATTGATGGCCGCTGGGGCGGATCAGCTTCAGTTTTTGAAGAGCCAGCTGTCATTGCCGGTCTCGACAATGTCGCAATGATGGGTGCTCCGGTCGAGGATGGCTGTGGTCATCTCGGGATCGCAGAACACGGTGTCTGCAAGGGGGCGCAAGCGGTCGTCCGCCGCTCACGGTCGATAGTCGGCGCAAAGCGCACATGTCCGGTCGCACGTGAGACTCGCACCCGTCAAAACAGCTTCGCTTTCACCCCCAACAGAAAGCGCGGGCCGTAATATTCGACTTGCAGCGGCCGTTCCTCGCTGCCCAGATAATAGTGCAGCTTGGAATTGGTCAGGTTGCTCGCTTCGCCGAAGACAGTGACCGCCGGTGTGACGTCGTAGTTCACCGTCAGGTCGAGGCTGGCATAGTCGCCATAATAGCTGTCCAAATCGGCGGTCGCGCCATATTCCTCGATGAACGCGCCTTTGTAATTGAAGGCGAGGCGGGTCGAAAAGCGGCCATCGTCATAATAGAGCGCGATATTGCCCAGATTGTCGGCCTGGCGGGGGATGCGCACCTCGCGGCCGTCGGGGAGCGAGAAGTCCGAGCGGATCAGCGTATAGTTGGCGTTGACGCCGAAGTTCGACAGGGCGCCGGGCAGGAAGGCGAAGCGGCCCTGCGCAGTGATCTCGAAGCCGTAGAGCGATCCCGCCTCGCCATTGTCCGGCGTCAGGAAGGCGACGCCGTCGATGCCGCGAAAGTTGCCGATGCGGCGCGAATCGAAGATCGGGTTGGAGATGCGTTTGTAGAAGGCGCCCGCCGCGATCAGGCCGACATCGCCGAAATAGCGTTCGGCCAGCAGATCGAAATTGGTCGAATAGGTCGGCTTGAGACCGGGATTGCCGCCGGCGAACTCCAAATCGGCCTCGCTGAACGCACCGCCGGGGGCAAGATCGCCGAAATCGGGACGGGCGAAACTGCGCGTCGCGGCGAAGCGGATATTGGTGTCGCGATCCGGGCGGAAGGTGACGTGAAGCGACGGCAGCCATGACAGATAATCGTTGGAACGCGTCTCGCGCTCCAGCACGCCATTGACCAGCACCTGGCCATCGACCGTCGTGTCGGTGTGCTCCAGCCGCAGTCCGCCGAGCACCGTCCAGCGGTCGTCGGGCTTCCAGGTCATCATGGCGTAGCCCGCCGTTTGCTTCTCGTTGAGCGCGAAGGTGCGGCCCAGCGCCCCGCCATTCTCAAGCGTCGCCGAGCCGGCCGCGTCGACCACCAGATTGTCGCGATTGGCGAGATACCAGTCGACGATCTCCTGCTCGCTCACCACCTGGGAGAATTGGCCGGCATAGCGCGCGCCGATCGCCAGCTCGTCGAGGAACTGGCCGCGGCCCGGCTGATCCATCAGGCCGAAATCGGCGAGCGTCGGCACCGGCCCCGCTGCCGGGTTCCACGTGTAGAACAGATCTTCGAAGGTCGCGTCGCGCTGCTTGTCGCGATACTTGGCGCCGGCCTTGAACTCCAGCGTATCGCCGAAGGGCAGCGTCAGATTGGCCTCGGCGACGATCCGGTCGGTTTCTTTCACCCGGATCTTGTAGAGCTCGACATTGGACAGGCGGGTCTGCGACGGGTCCATGCGGAAGGCGTCGGGCAGATGGTTGCTCACCGCGTCCGCCGGATCGGTGCCGCCGTTGATCTCGTTATAGGCAAGCGTGCCCGATCCGCGATTGTCCAGTCCTTCATAGCCGACATTGCGCTGGTCGAAGCGGACGACGAAATAGCTGTTGTCGCGGCCGTCCGGCGTATCGCCGTAGCGGAACAGATTTTCGTAATGCGCGACCTTCCAGTCGAGCTTCGCGCCCGCTTCGCCGAACATGTGAACGCCCCCGATTTCGCCACCCGCCAGCTCGGTGATCAGCGTGTTGAAGATGTGCTGCACCTCGACGCGGTTCGACGCGAAATTGTAGCGATGCTTGTAATGCGTCTCGTCGTCCGACAGCGATCCGTAGATGCCGCGGGCATAGATCTTGCCTCCATTGTCGAAGGCATATTCCGCGGCGCCGTTCAGCCCCACCGTCTCGCGCAGGCCGGTATAGTCGCGCAGTTCCAGCCGGGTGATGCCGATGGCGTCGCCGCCGCGGCGCGGCTCGTAATTGTCGGTCGCCCAGTTGCGCGCATAATAGGTGCCCGAGACGATGAAGCCGAACTTGTCGTCGGCGCCGAACCGGTCGCCATACATGCCGCTGACGAGGCCGCCGAACTTGTCGGCTTTCTCCGAATAATTGCCGGCCGCGGTCAGCTGGAGCGTGCGTTCCTTGGGCGCGGTGCGGGTGATGAAATTGACCGATCCGCCGATCGCGTCCCCTTCCATGTCCGGCGTGATCGCCTTAGCGACGACGACCTGCTCGATCAGCTCGGAGGGGAAGAAGTCGAACGCGGTCGCGCGGCTGGTCGTCTCCTCCTCGGCGGTCGGCAGGCGGTTGCCGTTGATCAGCGTCGAGTTCCACTGCGACGGCAGCCCGCGCACCGCGACGAAGCGGCCCTCGCCCTGGTCGCGCTCGATCGCGACGCCGGGGATGCGCTGCACGGCTTCCGCGGCATTGCGATCGGGCAGGCGGCCAATGCCGTCCGCGGAGATGACGTTGACGATGCTGTCGGCGCGGCGCTGCGCATCCAGGTTGCGCGCCTCGGCGCCCAGGATGGTGCCGGTGACGACGATGTCCTCACCCTGATCGGCGGTTGCGCCATCCAGCACTGGCGAGCGGTCGTCGGCGGCCGGCGTGGTTTGCGCGAAGGCAGGCATGGCGATGGCGGTGCTGCAGGCAAGCGCCGCAAGGAAGGTGGAGCGGATCATGATTTCCTCATCAAGATTTCGTGCCACCCCCGTCGGCAGCAACGATGCTTCACCACGATGAGCGAGTCGCCGCCACTTCATTGCCTGCATGGTCACGATAGACGCGGCGCACACGAGACCATGCCGGATCGCACGTGTAACTAAAGTGTAACTTAACCTAAGAGCGCGGTGACTTGAGGCAGCGCGCGAAATAGACGGCGCTCAAGACCGTTAACACGACGCCGACAACCGAGGTCACCAGCGCGCCGCGCTCGAAAAAGGTCAGCCAGGGCAGGTCGCCGGTGAACAGATTGCGGAACAAGAGCAGCGCGACGCTGCCGGTATAGCCCGCGGCATCGGCGACATAGATCAGGAAGCCGGCGGTGCCCGGCTGGCGCGTCGCGGCGATCAGCCGGTCGAATAGCATCGCGTTGAACGGGGTATAGGCCAGGTACAGCCCCGCGCCCGATGCGATCATCCAGCCGATCGGAGACAGCAATCCGGCCTGGAAGGCGAGCGTCGCGATGCCGATCAGCGCCGCGCCGCCCGCGGTGATGACATGCATCGCCGCCAGTGCCTTCGCATTGTCACGGATCGTCATCAGGCTGGCGAGCGCGCCGAGCGTGATGACCGCGACCGGCAGCTCGCTCGCGGTGAACACGCTCGACACGCCTTGATAGCCGAGGTCGCGCCACAGCTCCGCCGCGAAATTGTCACGGAAGTCGCGGAGCGCGGTGAACAGCACATAGGCCGCGACGAGCAAGGCGAGGCCGGGGCCATGGCGGCGCAGGAACGCGCGGCGCTGATCTGCGAACATCGGCGTGCGCAGCATGCGCGCGGCGATATCGGCTGCGTCCGGCGGCGGCATCCGGGCGAGCGCCAGCGTGGAAACCAGCAGCAGTGGCATGAACAAGATGCCGGTCACCGCCGGCATCCACCATTCGCTGACGCCGAACGACGCCATCAGCCACACCGCGACCGATTTGACGATCCCCGACGAGACGATGAAGCTCGCGCACAGGATCGCGCCGAGCAGTTCGGACGTGCGGCGTCCTTCGAGATAGCTGAACACCAACCCCCAGATCAGCCCCAATGGCAGGCCGTTGAGGAACAGCGCGACGATCTTCAGCCATAGCGGCGCGACCGCGAAGATCAGCAGCGCCGCCCAGGACAGCCCGATCAGGCCGAGAATCGCCGCAACTCGCCGCCGCCCGTCCAGCTCGGAGATCAGCTTGATCCCGGCAAGCTTCGACAGCGCGTAGCCCGCGACCTGCGCGATGACGAGGACGACCTTGAAATCGAGCAGCGCGGTCCAGCCCGCGACATCGTCATAAGCGGCGGCGGAGAAGGGCCGGCGAAACGCGTACATCGACAGATAGACGCAGAAGGCGGCTACCGCGCCGAGCAGGATCGGCGCGTCGATGCGGGGCAGGCGCACCGGGTTCAGCGCGAATCGGCGGTCGGTCATCTTGCTGCTCCCGCCGGGATGGATCACTCGATCGCCATGGTGCAGGCGTGCTGGCCTGGGCCGGCGCCATCGGCGATGCGTGCGCCGATGATGTCCAGCGCATGTGACAATGTGGCGACGCTCGGGATCACGACATCGGCGCCGGCATCGGAGAAGCCTGACGCCACCCGCGCCAGCCGCGCTTTGCGGTCCGCGTCGGACAGCGCGCGATAGGCGTCGTGGGTCAGCCCCATGCCGTTGCCCGATGCCGCGACACCGATGGTCCAGCAGCCTGCATGGCGCCCGGCCTCGATGCCGACCGGTGCATCGTCGACCGCGACGCAGGCCGCGGCGGGCCATATGCCGAGCGCGACCATCGCCTTCCACAGCATCAGCGGTGCGGGCCGGCCGGCGGCGGTCTCGCCCGCGCAGATCGTCACTTCGGGCGTGTATCCTTGCGCCGTCGCGCGGGGCAGGATGCCCGCCATCATCGTGCGGGTATAGCCGGTGGTCGATCCGACGCGGATGCCGCGCGTGGACAGATCGGCGAGCGCGTCCGCGGCACCGGGGATCAGCTCCGCGGTCGCCTCGGCCTCGCGCTGCATCGCCGGCTCCAGCGCCACCATGATGCGATCGACATCAGTCTCGGTCCAGTCGCCGCCGTGCCGCGTGCGCCAGCGCGCTGCGATCTCCTCTTCCCGCAGCATCGCGGTCACATGCTCGCGCTTGGCCTGGCCCATATAGCGGCGTACCGCGGCGTCATCGACCGGAACGCCTTCGCCGGCGAACACCGCCTGCATCGCCGCAACGGGTGCGCACGATCCGAAATCCACCATCGTGCCCGCCCAGTCGAACAGCACCGCCTGTATTGCCGTCATCACGCCACCTCGCTCAGTTTCAAGTTCAGCGCCTGCGCCACGACGTGCTCACCGATCGCGAATCCGGTCGACATTCCAGCGCCGCACGTCACGACCGAAAGATGGACGCCGTCGGCCACCTCCTCGGTGAACCAGGGACGGTCGGGCGACCAGGCATAGGTGCCGGTCCAGCGTTCGGTGATCGCGCCCGTGAAACCGGGCAGCGTCTCCTCGAAGGCGGTCAGGATCAGGTCGTCGATCGCCTTGCGCTGGTAAGGATCGGGCGATTCGCCATATTCGTGACTGTCGCCGACGATAAGCGAGCCGTCGGCGGACTGGACGGCGATCAGATGTACTCCGGCATCCAGCAGCGCGGCGTGTTCGCGCTCCAGCCGCGCGCGCAGCGGCCGCGCGGCGTCCAGCGCGGCAAAGCCCTCATAGCGCACGAGGCTGAGGTCGGACATTACCGGGCGCGGCAGCGTGCGGCCCGATGCGGCGATGCGCAGCATCTGCAGCTTGCAACGCTGCACGCGGTGGCGCGTCATCGCGTCGGGAAATAACCCGGTAATATCGTCGCCAGGACAGACGAAAATCCGGTCGGCGGTTAGCGTCCCCTCGGCGGTGATCACCCCGCCGGGCGTGCATTCGATCACTGCGGCCCGGTGGAAGCGGACGTCATAGCGTTCGGCCAGCCAGGCAGCGAGCGCCGGCAGCGCCAGCCGCGGTTCGATCCGCAATTCGTGCGGGCTCGCCAGCACCGCGGCGGCATCGGCGAAACCATCCAGGCCAAAGCGTGCGCGCGCGGCCGCGCCGGTCATCAGTTCGCAGCCCTCGCCCATTTCGGTGTCGCGAAAGGCTTCGAGCACCGCGACACCTTCGGTGCGCTGAGCCAGCTGGAGCAGCCCGTGCTGGTCGATCGCGATACCCGCTTGTGGCGCGATCCCGGCCCAGGTGTCGCGGCTGCGGCGGGCCAGCCGCCACATCTCGCCGCGTGCCTGGCCGGTCACGGTGACGAAGCCGAAATTGCGGATGCTGGCGCCGCGCGCGGCGGGCTCGCGATCGACGACGATCACGCTCCGCCCGCTGCGCGCCGCCGCATAGGCGTGTGCCAGACCCAATATCCCGCGGCCGACCACCGCTACGTCATGATGTTCGGGCATTGCCTTCCCCATTGATCTTTCGCCGTCCGACCTAGCGGGCGCCGGGCGCAAGGCGACTTCATTCTAGGCATGGCGCGCATAGACGCGGCGCTGTCAGCGAATTGTCGCATCCGATCGATAGGCAGCCGCGATGGCGGTCAATTACCAGCAGCTGCGCACCTTCCACGCCGTCGCCAGCGATCGCAGCATCACGCGCGCGGCGAACCGCCTCGCCATCTCGCAGCCCACTTTGTCGAAGCAGCTGAAAGAACTGCAGGATCGCTATCAGGTCCAGTTGTTCACCGGCAATCGCCCGCCGCTGACGCTGACGCCGGAGGGCGAGGCGCTGCTGATGAAGACCCGGGCGCTGTTCGACATCTCGGACGAGATCGAGGGCTTGCTCGGCCAGACCCCGACCGAGGAGGGCGGTCTGCTGCGCATCGGCACCGATTCGCCGCCCTATGCCGCCGACCTGATAGCCGCCTTCGCGCGCGAGGCGCCCAGGGTGGATTTCAAGGTGACGATCGCCAATGCGCGCGAGACCAATCAGCTGCTGATGGCGGCGCAGGTCGATATCGCGATCGTGTGCGAGCCGATGGGGCATAATGATTACACCTATCGTCCGCTCTATGAGGATCGTCTGGTCGCGGTGCTGCCCGTGGACCTACCCGCCGATGACATATTCGACCTTGCCGCCGTCCCGGAGCAGGTGGTGCTATTGCGCGAACCGACGTCGCGTACGCGCACCGCGACCGAGCGGCTGTTCGAGGCGCATGAGGTGGCCCCGGCGCGCACGATGGAATTCCACACCCGCGAGATGATCCGCGAGGCGGTTGCGCGCGGCCTCGGCATTACCTTCATGTACGAACGCGAATGCCCGCCCGACGCGCGACTGAAAGTGCTGCCGATCGCGTCCGACCATCCCAGCACGCGTATTGCCGGTTACATCGCCTGCCGCACCGAACGCCGCCGCCACCCCGCGATCCGCAAGGCGCTGGACATAGCCGCACGATAACGGTGTTTGGTGCAAGCAGCAGCTATCCCCGTGTAGACGTGAGTCTCCCAGCCTACGGAACCAGCTTCGAAGTGGGATTTCAGGTTCTCGGCTATCGCCGCAGAAAAGCTGACATACCGCTTTGCGCCCTAATTTCGGTCATTCGGCGGCCCCGCCGACTTACCCAAAAGCCGACGCGCCTCAGAACAGCGCCGCACCTAGCGGGATATATGCGTCATAAGCGAGGTGATCCTCGATCTCGACCCGCACACGGTAGAGGCCGTCGGCAAAGGCGTGATTGTAGATCCAGTGTCCCTGGGGCGGCGTAGCCTGGAGGTTGGCGTGGTCGAAACGTCGGACGAATTGTCCCGCGCTATCCCAGACCTGGATCGACAGCTTGACGCCGTAGCGGTCGTCGCGCGGGTTCAGGGTAAAGGTCACACCTTCATGGGTTAGCCCGATTTGCTGGATGAAGCTGTAGCGCTTCTCGAACACCTTGAGCGCATCGGAGACGTAGCAGCGGCCCGCCCAGCGGGCGCGGTGGGCGCCGAGCAGATTGAGGAGCGTGTCCCGCTCGGGCTCCGAGCGAAATAATACTGCCTTCAGGCACTGGTCGAGGTCGAGCGGCGAGGTCGGCAGCACTTCGGCGCAACGATGCGGGATGATCGCGTCGTCGCCGCCGGTCGGACCCTCGTGATAAACCTTGTCGAAGGGAATGGCAGCGAAATAGGCCTCGCTGTCGCCAGGCACGGCATTGCCGCTTTGCATATTGCGGTCGCAGAATTGCGTGCCCGGCTGGGTCAGGATTCGCTGGGCGTCGAGGATCAGCATCACCAGGACAGGCGCATGTGTCTCGTCTCCGAAGCGGCATTCGCCGGGCTTGCGGATCCCCTCAATATGGAACTGAGTGGGCGTCTTGGGCCGGAAATAGAGCCGGACCCGGTCATGTGCGTGCGCGCGGGCGGCATTGACCTCGCGTGCGGCGACGTCGCGCGGCCGCGGATTGGCGGGATCGTTGCGGGACCTGAGCATCCCTGCGCCGAGAATCGAGACGGCGTTCTCGAGGGGCGCGTGGTGGAACAGGCATTCGGGCCAGTAGCGCCGGTGATTGTACCAAGGCTGGTTGAGCTGGGCCTGCCAGTGCTGGATGTGTGCGGCGGCGAACGCCGCGCTCAGTGCCATGCGAAGGCGGTCTGCCCGGGCAGCGGCGCGACGGGCGAAAGGACCTGCCATCCGGGCACCCGCTCGATGGCGAGTTCGGGATCTGCGGCGCCGCGACGCTGAATCTCGATCGGGCGCAGGCCCGGCAACAGGCTCAGCAGCGACACCATCTGCGGGCCGGCATCACGCGCGGTCCAGGCGGCGGCATCCTTGGTCACCACGCCCGACTGAAGTTCGAGCCAAACCCCGCGCAGCGCTTCCTCCTCGAACTGCCAATGCGCGCCGCCCGCCTCTATTCCGAGCGCGTCGGGCGCGGTCATCGCGGCTCGGAACGGTGCATGGCTGCCCAGCTCGACCAGCTGCTCGCCGCCGAGATCGACAACCTTATGGAGGGATTGCATGAAATTTTCGAACGACGGCTCGGCATGCCCCGCCCGCCGTACCGCATCAGCGATCGTCTCGAGATGCTCGGGCAGGCCGATATCGCGCGTATAGTCGTGTATATAGACCTTGATTGGGAGCTTGCCGAGATAGCGCTCCATCACCGGACGTACCTCATCCCATTCGAGATTGCCGTTGCCGCAGCCAAGTTTGGGAAACGAGATCTCGGTGATGCCTTGGGATTCATAGGCCGACACGAACTTGTCCAGCCCGGCCTCGATCCATTCGAGCTTGGACGGCTGGCGCCAATGCAGCTTGGTCGGGAAGTTGAGCACCCAGCTCGGCGAGCCGCGCCACAGCCACAGCTTACCCGGCTCGAGCAGATGCTGCTCGCAAATTCGCTTGTATGCCGCGAACATCTTCGGCTCGCGTACCTTGAAGGCGTGCGCGAGGCCCTTGCCCATCACGCCGACACAATTGACCGTGTTGACCAGGGTCTGAGCGCTGGATTCGAGAAGGCTGGTGCGTCGGTAAATCAGCATAACGTGCAAGGCCTATCGCGTCGTATCATGTCCATTTCCTTATGAACCGCCAAGGCGCGAAATAGAACAAACCGTGAATCTATCATACATTCGAGACAGTGCATTGTCCAGCGACGCGCTGTGCTGTGACGCGGGTCCGCGCGCTCAGGGCCGGCCGAGACCGCATCCGAGATCGCGCTGTCGACCAGCCCGTCGAGATGCGACGCGACTCGCGAGCGAAGCGCCTCGAGCGCCGGCGTGCGATCGCGCGAGACGAAAAAGTCCCAAGGGCAGCCGGGAAGAGCAGCGTTGAGATTGCCAGAAACCGCCGAGGCCGGCCCAGGAGTAGCCGCGCAGCTTGTGGCAGAAACCGTCAGACGGCAATGCGCCCTCGTTACCGCCGTTCCGGCGCGGTCGAACAGATCACGAAAGCGGTCGTTCGTTCAGATTGCTCATGACGGCTGCTATCGGGTTGTTAGCGGCCCCCGAAGAAACGCCTGATCCTTGTCACCCCAAGTTCGCCAAGAGCGATGGCATGTACCAACAAAGCGAGGACAAGGTAGCAGCTCGCTATCAGCATCGACATGCCGTCCGGCATGCTGCCTTCGAATTCGTCGACCACATAAAAAACAGGGACACCCCTCCCCAGAAAACAATGACCGCCCGTTGGAACGAAGATGACGTGGAGGAGCCATCGCGCCCGGATGTGTGTGACCATCAGCCAAACAGCAACCGACAGAGCGATCGGCCCCCACTGAGTGGTCCGTGCTGATTGTTAGTGCATTGTTGCCTCCGTTGCCATTGCGGCCTGGAGGTGGAGCGAAGCGGAACCGGAGGGCGGCAATGGCGGAGAAGCCGTTTCCGGGGCCGGCGGGCGGTAGCCGAGGCTGCTGTGGGGACGGATCGTGTTGTAATGCCGCCGCCAGGCTTCGATCAGCACCTTTGCCTCGGCGAGACTGTAGAAGATCTCGCCATTGAGCAGCTCGTCGCGAAGCGAGCCGTTGAAGCTCTCGTTGTAGCCGTTCTCCCATGGTGACGCCGGGGTGATGTAGAGCGTCGTCACGCCGACCTGCGCCAGCCATTTCTGGACCGCCGTCGCGATAAATTCGCTGCCATTATCGGACCTGATATTGGCCGGCGGGCCGCGCGCGATGAACAAGTCGACCAGGGCCGCCAGCACGTCTTCGTGTTTGAGCTGGCCCGCCACGATCAAGGCGAGGCATTCGCGGCTGGCCTCATCGATGATCGTCAGGATGCGGAACTTGCGGCCATCATCGGTGCGACCCTCGACGAAGTCGTATGCCCAGACGTGCCCCGGATACTCGGGGCGCAACCGGATGCACGACCCGTCGTTCAGCCATAGCCGGCCCCGCTTGGGCTGCTTCTGCGGCACCTTCAGCCCTTCGCGCCGCCAGATACACTCGACCCGCTTGCGGTTGACCGTCCATCCCGCGTCGCGCAGCAAAGCCGTCACCCGGCGATAGCCGTAGCGGCCATATTGCCGTGCCAGGGCAATGATATCATCGGTGAGCGCTGCCTCGTCATCTGCCCCGCGCGGTATCTTGCGCTGCGTCGATCGATGCTGGCCGAGCACCCGGCATATCCTGCGTTCGGATACGGCCAGTGCGCCACGCACATGATCGATGCACCGCCGTCGGCGCGCGGGGCTCAGAAGTTTCCCCGCGCCGCCTCCTGCAGGATCAGCTTGTCGAGCGTCAGGTCAGAGATCGCCCGCCGTAGCCGGAGATTCTCCTTCTCCAGATCCTTCATGCGCCGCGCCTGGTCGGTCTTCAGGCCGCCATATTCCTTGCGCCAGCGATAATAGGTCTGCTCGGTAACCGCGATCCGCCGACACGCATCCGCCGTCGTCCCGCCCTGCGCCAGCACGATCTCCGCTCCACGCAGCTTCCCGATAATCTCTTCCGGCTTGTGCCTCTTGCCCATGTCCTAACTCCTTCGTGGTCCAAAATAACAAAGATTTTGGACCACTCAGAAGGGGGCAGATCAGTGGTCATCTCGCAGAAAGGCACGATCGCATCGGGCGCGGTCGATATCGAGACCGGTCCGCGCATATCGGACCGGCTTCGCGCCGCCTCCCAATATGAGCAGGCGACCGGCGAGCGGCTGTTCGAGATCGACTGGGCCACCGGCAGCTACGACGTGCCGGGATGGAGCCCCGGCTTCGTGATCTTCGTCCACAAGGACAATCCGATCGTGCATCTGTCGATCGACCAGCTCGACGGCATCTTCGCGGGCGCGCGCACCGGCGGCTGGAAGGGTACGCGCTGGGACGCGTCGGTCGCACGCGGGCCGGAAGAGAATCTGCGCACCTGGGGGCAACTCGGGCTGACGGGTGAATGGGCCGACAAGCCGATCGTCATCTACGGCCGTCCGCTAAAATACAACATCCAGCTGGGCTTCGAGCGCAAGGTGTTCGACGGCGGCGATGTGTGGGGCGAGGCCGATATGTTGATCGGCCGACGGGTAGCGGTCGAAGGGGCGCGTTCGGGGTTCGATCGGCTAGATGTCGATTGGATAGGTCCGGCGTAACGCGACAAAGAGGAAAGTGTCGGTATTTTACATGTACCATATGCCATACGTCCTAAGGACGTATGGCATATGGTACAGCATGTGTCAAGAATTGTGAAGGTCGATCTCACCGTTTCAGGTTGACGGCAAGTGATCTTGTCCATACGTCCTTAGGACGTATGGACAAGATCACTGTATGAATCTCAATGACGCACTTGCCGCAGCGCTGATTGAATCGGATATTCCGGTGATCACCGACTATGAGTTTTTCCGGCTCGGGGCAAAAATCTTTGCCTCGGGTCAATGGGACGGCGCGAAGCTATCGCGTCTCCCGGCCGATTGGGATCACGAGAGAATGCGCAACGCCCAGCGTCGTCTGCGCGCGAGGGAAGCCATCGCTCCGGACGCTGACTTCCGCCTCGGAATGTGGCGCGTCGTTCAGTCAAGCCGGGCGGGGTCTGCAGAGGAGATCGCCTGTGTCGCCGATCCATTTTGCTATGTATCGCACCTCTCTGCAATGGAGCGTTACGGACTTACCGATCGCAGTCCGGAGGCGCTGCATCTGACCACGCCCGCCCGATCCATCTGGAACCAGATGCGAGACCGCAAGCTTGCCGCCGACGCGATTCACGTTCCGAACATCGACGCGCCGAGCCTAGTCCGGTTTGGATTCAAGAGCCGGATTCGCCGCCGCCCGGTGGTTGTTCACGAGACAAGCCATCCGGCAGAGCCAACACAGGTCAGCGGCGAGCGGACTCGTATCACGGATATCGGCCGAACCTTTGCCGACATGCTCGACATGCCCGCATTGTGCGGCGGCATGCGCCACGTCCTTGACGTGTGGGACCGTCACGCGCGAGACTGGACCGATGCCATCATCGCCGCGGTCGATACTCTCGACAGCAAGATCGCCAAAGTGCGTGCAGGCTACATTCTTTCGGAGCGCTTGGGGCAGAACGATCCGCGGATCACGGCGTGGGCAGCGCATGCGCAGCGAGGTGGATCCCGCAAGCTTGATCCGGACGGTGACTATCAGCCACGCTTCTCCGAACGCTGGATGATATCGCTCAATGTTTGAGGACGAGCTTGAATCCGAGGGGCCGATCGACATCGTCGATGTAGACGTCCGCGCCTGGGTTGAGGCAGCCCGGGCAAATCCGGTTCGTTTCAGAGATCGCCAAGTCACCGAAATCGTCTTGGCGGCTATCGGCTTGACCCCCAACCTGGCCCAGACGCTGGTTCTCAAAGGTGGCGCGCTGATGGCGCTGGCCTTCAAGAGCGACCGGGTGACCGCCGATGTGGACTTCACAGCGACAGCCTATCCAAAAGATTTCGACAGACTCCTCACAGAAGAACTGAATGCGCAGCTGCCGCGAGCGGCAATCCAGCTCGGCTATCTCGATCTGGTCTGCCGGGTTCAGCGCGTCGAGAAGAAACCTCGACCGCAAAATTTCGAGAACCTCACATTCCCAGCCCTGCTTGTTCGCATTGGTTCAGCGGTTCGCGGCACGCCCCAGGAGACCAGGCTCAATGCTGGTCAGGCGTCGCGTGTGCTCGATATCGAGATCAGTTTTCGCGACCAAGTCTATCATTTCCAGGAACTCAACCTGACCCATGCGGGTGTCGCGGTTCGCGCCTTCACGCTACACGAAATAATCGCCGAAAAGCTGCGGGCTCTGTTGCAGCAGGTCGGGCGTGATCGCTACCGCCGCCAGGACATCTACGACATCGCCTTCCTGCTGGACGAGAACGCGCTGAATGACGATGATCGAGCCCAGATTCATGCCACGCTGATCGACAAGTGTGCCAGCCGCAATATCAAGCCCGACATCGCTTCGATGTCCGACCCGGAGGTGAGGCGTCGTGCCGAGGCCGATTGGGCGACCCTGGCGCTCGAAGTCGGAGATCTGCCGGATTTCAACGATCGCTATGCCGCGGTTGAGCAATTCTATCGTGACCTGCCCTGGTGAAGCTGAACACACAGTGCTTGGGCAGACCGGCCGATTTCGAATCGGAGGTCGAAGAGTCGATATTCATTGGCCTGTTCAAGCAATGAAATGCCGTTAGAGGCGCGAATACTGGACACTCGCCCTAACTTTGCTGCTCCTTCGCGCTTTTCGGCGTTGCAGAATGATGGTCCCGGCTGTGTTGAAACCCTGCTCACCGCGTCGCTGCGTCCAATATTCACCCGCCAATGTGTCCTGATTGACATCGTAGACTAAGTGGCCAGCCCCAAAGTGCCGTTTGACATCAGTGGCAGCAATCGGGCCCGAATCAAACTGCTCGTAAACGTAACTGAGTTCAGGATCTGCCGGCTTTTGCCAGATCGGACGCACAAATGTTGTCTTATTCACCCTCTTGCTGCCGACCGGCTCCAGAATAATTGACAACTCCGCGGTGGTCTATCTGACGATCGGTGCGCTGCTCCTGCGCGTGCTGGAGCCGCTGGCGGTGCGGATGCTCTGCTTTGCGACCGCGGTCCTGCTGACCTTGGCGATTGGTGTGTCGCGGATTTACCTGGGCGTGCATTGGACCAGTGACGTATTGGGGGGCTGGCTACTCGGCGGGGGCTGGGCCTGGCTGTGCTGGCTGTTCGTGTATTTCAATCTCAGCGGCCGCCGGTCGGACGCCTAACCGCGCAGTTCGAACGGGATGCGTACGATGCCGCGGACACGGACGGCCTTCCCATCGACAATGGTGGGCGACCAGCGCCAGCGCCGCACGACCAAGCGTGCGGCATCGTCCAGCCGGTCATGCCCACTGCTGCGCTTCACCGAAATATCGTCCACACTGCCATCCTCGCCGAGCAACACGTCGAGCAGGACGACGCCCTGTTCCCGGGCCCGTCGCGACGCCACCGGATAGCGCGGAGGTGTCGCGGAGATCAGCTTGAGCGCTAGGTTGTCGGAAGAAACCGGAGCGTCCGATGGCGTGCGCGGGCGCGGTTCGGCGATCACCGCGACGGGCGGGGCTGGCGGTGGCGGGGTCGCTATTATCGTCATCGTGGGCGCTGGTGCGGGACTGCGCTCGATCGGCGGCGGCGCGACAATCTGTTGCGGCCTGGGTTCCGGCACTTCCGGCGCGGGCACATCCGGCAGCGATGGCGGGAGGGGTGGGGGCTCTCGTTCCAGCGGGATCATGGTCATCACCAGCGGCACAGTTCTCACCGGATCGATGGCGAACCCTCCGGCCGTCATCAAAAGCATCAACGCCGCGCCGTGAAGACCCAGCGTGACAGCGAGCGCAGTCCCCCTGGACGACCGAGCGGGACGATATCGGCCGCCGGTACTGGCGCGCGAGCCTTCGTCGCCACCCATGCTCAATACCCAAGCAGTGCTTCGGCGCCCGGCCCAGCGATGTAGATCCCGGCCCTCACTCGTCTGAGCAGCCCGCGCTTGACCATCAGGCCGACGACCTGCGTGGGAACGCCTGCGCGATCGAGTTCGGAAGCCGGCGCCGCACCGTGGTCGCGTACCAGCAGCAGCGCCCGGCGCTGAAGCGAGACAGAGGACGCGGTCGATAGGCGGTCGATCGAGCGGCGCGAACGGTTCAGACCGCTCTTGAGATGGGAAGCATCGGTCAACTGGTCAGTCCGGCACCCATCCATCCGCGCGATGACGCGAAACTCCAGCCTTATATCTCGTGTGTGAAGCAAGCGGGCGCAATCGAGAACCTCCGAACGGAAGCGAACATCCACCCGCAGCGCCATGCTCGGTTGCCGACGTTGCATCAGCGCCAGCCATCCGAGCAGCTTGATCTCGTCCTCTCCGACGAACGGATTGGTCGCGGCAAAGACGGCCAGCCCCGCATGCCTGGCATCGTTTCTGAGCCGATCGAACGCGGCGCGTTCGTCCGTGCCCGCATCCGTCGAATAATGACCTCGCACCAGGGCAATTGCCAGCCGCTCCTTCACTTTCAACCGGTTCAATGTGAAGAGGTGGCTGGCCATCGCGTCAGAACCGCGCGTTCAGGCCGACTTTGAACGCGGTCGGCGATCCCGGGGTGATGTTGTTGTTGCTGTGCGCGTAGATGAAATAGCGCTCGCTGAGGATATTCTCGACGTTGAGCTGCGCACTCAGATTTTCGCTGATATTGTAGTAGAGAGCGCCATCGACCCGGGTATATTCGGGCATGACGACGAAATTGTCGGTCGAGGCGAAGCGCTCGCCCTGATAGATCACGCCGACCGCCGCACCGAGCGCGGGAACGGGATCGAAGCGGGTCCACAGCGACGCGCTGTGCCTGGGCATGTTCGGCAGGACGTTGCCGGCCCTCACCGCAGTCGAGATGTCGTCGCGGAAGGTGCCGTCCGAATAGGTGTAGGCGCCGACCATGCTCAGCTGGTCGGTAAGGCTGCCCGCGACGCTCACTTCCACGCCCCTGGTCCGCTGCCGCCCGACCAGTTCCTGGATGCCGTCACCATCCGGATCGGCCAGCACATTGGCGCGATCGAGCTGGAACAGCGCCACCCCGGCATTGAAGGTCGGCGCGATATCCCACTTGGCGCCGATCTCGTAGTTCTGGAACTTCTCCGGTTCCAGATTGTCGTTGTCGGGGTTGAGGCCGGTCAGCTGGTCGCCGCCGCGCGGCTGATAGGTGCGCGAATAGCTGGCGTAGATCGACGCGTTCTCGATAGGCTTGAAGATCACCCCCGCGCGCGGCGACCAGAGTTCGTCGGTCACCTCGACATCGCGCTCACGCTCCGCCGGGAAACCGACGGTGCGGCGGTCGGTCACCTCGGTCTTGAAGCTTTCGTAGCGGACGCCGAGCACGATATCGAACATCGGCGAGAGTGCGATCTGATCCTGGATATAGCCGGCAATGACCGTCGCCACGCCTTCATTATCGCCGCTGCTGCCGATCTGCGTCCAGGTGAGCGGGACGCGGATGTTCGAGCTGGCGATCGGCACGGTGATCGAGGATGCCCCGCCGGCGAAGCGCCCTTCCTGCCGGACACTTTCGCTCTCCTGGCGGCCATATTCTGCGCCGATCAGCAGCGTATGCCCGATGCCGCCGGTGTCGAACGAAGCATTGAGGTCGGTCTGGTTGATGAAGTTGCGGCGCTCGCTGAACGCACGATACGCCGAAATGCCGACCGTCGTTTCCGCCGCGTTGACGGCGCCTGAGAAGACGTTCTGGTAGAATTTGTCGTAATCGGCATATCGTGTGCGGTTGCGCAGGCTCAACGCGTCGCTGAAATTATGTTCGATATACAGCGTGCCGGCATCGGTGTTGGTGCCGGTCGGGCTGTTGGTCGGATCGCCGAAGAACTGGCCGCGCGGGGTGTCGAGCGGGCCGACCCGGTTGGTCGCGGAAGCGCCGAACCGCGCCGGCACGCCACGATCGGCGATGCGATCGTCCTGGAAATGCTCATAACCAACAGTGACCGTGGTATCGGGGCCGAGCCGGAACGAGGCTGTCGGATTGAAGCCCCAGCGGTTGAAGTTCACCCCCTCGCGATAGCTGTCGCTGTCCTGATAAACACCGGTCAGCCGCACTGCGGCGAATTCGCCGAGCGGCGTGCCGACATCGAACTGGGCGCGCTTGTGCTCGAAGCTGCCGCCCTCCAGCCGGAATGCGCGGCGCGGGACCCAGTCGGCGACTTTGGTAACGCGGTTGACAACGCCGCCAATCCCGCCGCGGCCGAAGATCATCGCATTCGGCCCTTTGAAAATCTGGAGCTGCTCAATGTTGTAGAGGTCGCGGTAGGTCTGCACGTCGTCGCGAACGCCATCGACGAAGAAGTCGCCGGTAGTCGAATTGCCGCGGAGGATCAGCGTCTCGCGATTACCCTCGCCCTGAGCCGAGAACACACCCGGGACGTAGCGGATGGCGTCGCCGATGCTGTTGGCGGCCTGGTCCTCGATCTGCTTGACCGTGACGATGTTGATCGCCTGCGGCACGTCGACCAGCGGCGTGTCGGTGCGCATCGCCGAAGTCCCGCGCGTAATTTTGTATGAAGTCTCCGCCTCGGTTTCGTCGATCGCGGTGTCGGTGACGGTGACCGAGCCGAGTTCCGGCTGGTCTTGCGCCGGGGTTTGGGTTTGCGCCGAGACCGAGCCGGGTACCGCCAGCGCAATCGCTAAGGCCGATGCGGTGGACGTCAAAATGCTTTGGCTGGTAATGAATTGCACGGAAAAATCCCCCTAAGCGCTAATGAGAATGGTTATCATTCGCGGGGCAATAGCCATGCAGGTTCGCATCGCAACCGGGTTGAGACGACATTGGGATTTTGTATATTTACGACAATAATTCGGTAACGCGGTTAGTCGAACATGACCTCGATGCGAAAACCCGGACGCGGCCGGACGACAGCGCTACCATCGTGGATGCCAGCGACCGCGGCCACCAGTGCCAGCCCCAGCCCATGGCCGCTGGAGGAACGGCTTTTCTCACCACGGCTGAACCGCTGAAATAGTAGCGGCGCCTCAGCGGCCGATATGCCGGGACCATCGTCTTCGACGGTCAAGCGGACCCCGTCCTCTGGGCGCGATAGGACGAGTTCCACGGCGGTGCCCGACGGTGTGTGCCGTAGCGCGTTGTCGAGTAGGTTCGCCACTAACTGACGAAGCAGCCGCGGATCGCCGCGCATTACTATGCCCGGCTCTATCCGGGATATCAGGCGATGGCCGGACAGCTCGAAATCCGGTTCGTAGGATTCGACCAAATCGCTGACGATATCGCTCAATGCCACGTCGCTGAAACCCGCGCGCAGAGCGCCCGCCTCCACCTCCGAGATTCGCAGTAGCGCGGCGAACAGGTCGAGCAGTTCGCGCGATTGGTTCACCGCGGCCTCGATGGCGGCCTGCCGCTGGCCTTCGTCCTTGGCGTCGCGTACCTCCTCGAGCCGGTTGTTGAGCCGCGTCAGCGGCGTCCGCAGATCATGCGCCACATCGCTCGACACCTGCCGAAGATTGTCGAGCAGCGCACCGATGCGGTCTAGCATCTGGTTGAGCGTTCCAGAAACGCGATCGAACTCGCTACCCGACCCATCGGCTGGCATGCGCTGGCGCAGATCGCCGGCGATGATCGCCCGTGCCGTCTCGTCAATACTGTGCAGCCGCGACCGGGTGAAGGCGCTGACGGTCCAGGCGCCGCTGACGCCAAGGATCAGCATGACCGCGAAGGCGGCGCTGAACAGCTTCAGGATGCTCAGATCGACCTCGTCGATCACCTGCCGGTCGGCGGCGACGACCAGCCGCTCCCCGTCTGGCAATATCGTCGTCAACGCCTGCGCAACCCCCGCCCCGTCGCTATAATGGAGAAATTCGAGATATCCCGGATCGGTAGGCGCCACCGCATCGAGCGCGCCGGCCAGGCGCCGCCCATCGCGGTCGACCAGGATGTAGCCCAAGCTTGCTGTGCTCCGGGCGGCATCGCGCTGCCGGATGAGCGCGGCGAGTTCCGCCACGCCGCCAGCACCGCGCTCGGCAAGCAAGGCCCGCGTTTCGATGGCGGTGCGGTGATCGAGCTGGATCTCCAGCGCCTCGTGCGCGACGTGATAGGCGCCCAGGCCTATCGCCAGCGTCAGCAGTGACAATGTCAGGCTGACGGTGGCGGCAAGGCCGAACGTCGTGCGCCACGGCGCACGCATCATGCGCTCCGGATCATATAGCCGGCGCCGCGCACGGTCTCGATTGCATCGGTATCGAATCCCGCATTGAGCTTCGATCGCAGGCGGCTCAGATGCGTTTCAACGATGTTGGTCTTGGGATCGAAGTCGAAATCCCACACCCTTTCCAGGAGCATCGTGCGAGTCATCACGCGGTGGGGATTGCGCATTAGTTCCGCGAGCAGGGCAAACTCGCGTGGCTGGAGCGAGATCTTGCGCCCGGCGCGATGTACCGTACGGCGATGCAGATCGAGCTCGATTCCGCCCGCCGCCAGCCTGGCCGTTTCGATCTGCGCCGCCGGCCGGCGGCCCAGCGCGCCGATCCGCGCTGCCAGTTCGGTGAAGGCGAACGGCTTGACCAGATAATCGTCGGCGCCGCTTTCCAACCCCTCGACACGATCCGCAATGCCCGCGATCGCGGTCAGCATCAGGACCGGCGTGGCATCGCCAGCGGCGCGCAGCATCCGGACCAGCGACAATCCATCAACACCCGGCAGCATCCGATCCACGACGATCGCATCAAATCCGCCCTCGGTTGCCTTGAGTAGTCCTTCGCGTCCATCGACCGCGGAGACAACATGATGGCCGATCTCGGTCAGCCCACGCGAGACGAACTGGCCTGTTTCCTCATCATCCTCGACGATCAATACGCGCATCGATCAATCTCTAGCGTGTCACACTCCTTCGTGCGAGCCTCCGGCTGGGTTGCAGTAGATGAGCGACCATTCCCCGGCGGAGGACTCCAGCGGTCAGCGTTGGGTTCGAATCCCACGTACGGATTCGAACTCAGACCCTAAATATCTCGGATTTCCAACTTTATTTTGCGAGGTATTTTACGGGGGGTTTAAGGACGTCGCCTGAAAATACGTATTGCAGATCAGATACTTAGAGTAAGGGTTCGAATCCCACCCTCTCCGCCAGAGGCCAGTGACAATCTTACTGCGGTGAAGCGCGTTCCCGATAGTCGAACCACTCGAAATCGGCGGGCATCGCGGTGCCAGCCATGTCCTGCGCGGCGATGCCGACGAATACGCCGGTGAAATTGGCTAGGCCAGGCGCGCTCGCCTCGTCGGAGAGGATGCTCGCGTCGAATTGTTGCTGTAGGCAGATCCAGGCGGTCTCCCCGGCGATCCGGTAGCGGAACCGCAAGCACACATAATCGACGTCCACCCCTAGTTCGATGGGGCCGGGTGGAATGGCGATGGATGGGGTGAAGGCGTCCGCCTGCGGACTGTCTGGCAGCGCGGACATCACCGCGATATGGCGGCCGATCGCGTCGTCATGGCTGATGTACAGATAGTGGAATTTCGAGCTGTTATAATAACAGACCAGCCCCGCCGCCTGCTGGAAATGGGCCGGTGCGACATCGACGCGCGTCTCTGCGGAGAAACAGAATGCCTGTTGCCGCCGGGCGACCAGTGACTGGGTGAACAGGCTGCCGATGGACTCGCGCCCTATCAGGCGCAGATGGCTAGGCCGCGCCGTTAGGCTGAAGATCGCGTCGGGTTCCGGTGTCCTCAGCCACTGGAAATCGATGGGTAAGGTCGGTTCGTCAAAGGGATAGCGCTGCGAGATGGGTGGCGGCGGATCGGCGGGATGATCGATGTTGGCCATCGGCAGCGCGTCGCCATCCATCGTGTACAGCCAGCCGTCGTCGCCCCAGCGCATCGGCTGGATCGCCGTTTCGCGGCCGAGGACGCATCGCCCGCGATTGGGCAGCGGCCGTCCGCAGAGATAGGCGAGCCACGGCGTGCCGTCGGGCGCCTCGACCAGATCGGCATGCCCCGCGCGCTGCAGCGGCGAATCCGGGCGGTCGCGTGTGGTCAGGATGGTGCGATCGGGATGCAGTTCGTACGGCCCCGTCAGCGAACGCGACCGGGCCATGGTGACCGCGTGGTTCCAGCCGGTGCCGCCCTCCGCCGTAAGCAGATAATACCAGCCGTCGCGCCGGTAGAGGTGGGGCGCCTCGGTGAGTCCCAGCTCCGTGCCCGCGAAGATCACGCTGCGTTCGCCGGTCAGCGCCTGCGACACTGCATCATATTCCTGGAGCACGATGCCGGCGAAGCGGTTGCGGCCTGGACGGTGGTCCCACAGCATGTTGAGCAGATATTTGCGGCCGTCGTCATCATGGAACAGCGACGGATCGAACCCGCTGCTGTTGAGGTATATGCGTTCCGACCACGGCCCTTCGATCGAGGGCGACGTCACCAGATAATTGTGGAAGTCGCGCAGCGACGCGCCGGACGCGCCTGCGGTCGTCGTGCGGCCATAGCGTTTGACGTCGGTGTAGATGAGGTAGAACAGGCCATCAGCCCAGGTCAGGCACGGCGCCCACACGCCGCAGCTGTCCGGGTCGCCGCGCATATCGAGCAGGCTGGCGCGGGCGAGCGGGCGTGCGACTAGGCGCCAGTTCGCCAAGTCTGCCGAATGGTGGATCTGGACGCCTGGGAACCATTCGAAGGTGGAGGTCGCGATGTAATAGTCGGCCCCCACCCGGACGATCGAGGGATCGGGATTGAAGCCCGGCAGGATCGGGTTGCGGATCATGGCGTCGCGGCCCCTGGCTTGCGCACCAGCGTCCACAGCAGGATCGCGGCGACGATGTCGAGCAGGCCGAGCGCGATGAAGAAGGGACTATAGCCAATCGTCTGCACCAGTCCGCCGATCAGGAGGGAGAAGATCAGCACGCCCATATTGGCCATCGTCCCGGCCATGCCCGCGACGGTGCCGATCTCGTTGCGGCGGAACAGGTCCGACGACATGGTGATGCAGGTGACCGACAGGGTCTGGTGCGCGAAGCCGCCCAGGCATAGCAAGGCGACAGCGACATAGGGGCTTTCGACCCAGCCGACGAACATCATGCCCGTCATCAGCAACGCGCCGAAGGTGAAGGTCCAGCGCCGCGCATCGATCAGCTCGATCCCGCGCCGCTGGAGCCACAGCACCAGCGCCGGGCCGAACATGCAGCCAAGGTCTGCGGCGACGAAAGGCAGGAAGGCGAAGATCGCGATCTGGCCAAGATCGAAGCCGCGCACCGACACCAGATAGAGCGGCATCCAGAAGGTCAGCGTGCCCCAGGTCGGGTCGGCCAGGAAACGGGGAAGGGCGATGCCCCAGAAATTGCGCTGCCTGAGGATCGACGGGATCGACGGGCGTTTGCCGCTGGGGGCGAGTTCGGCTTCCTGACCGCTCTCGATATGATCGAGTTCGGCCGTGGTGATCGAAGGGTGAGCCTGCGGCGGGCGGTAGAGAAACAGCCACAGCGCCACCCAGAGCAGCGCGAGGCCGCCGGCGACGTAGAATGCCGCACGCCAGTCCCACAGGATGATCGCGCCGGCGACCAGAGGCGCCGCCAGCGCCGCGCCCGCCGACGCGCCCAGATTGTAGATGCCACTGGCAAAGCCGCGTTCCTTGGCCGGAAACCATTCGGATGCCACCTTCATGCCGCCGGTGTGCGACGTGCCTTCGGCGAAACCGAGCAGCCCGCGCATCGCCGCGAGCCATTGCCAATTGGTCGCGAAGCCATGCGCGACGGTGAAGATGCCCCATCCCGTGGCGAACAGCGCCAGGCCGACGCGCAGGCCGATCACGTCGAGGATATAGCCGACCACCGGCTGGAGCATGATGCCGACCTGGAAGGCGGCGGTGATCCACGAATATTGCTGCTCGTCGATCGACAGATCGGCCATGAATGTGGGCGCGGCGACCGACAGGGTGCTGCGCGTCAGATAGTTGACGATCGTGCCCAGCATGACCGCGCCGATGATCCACCACCTGAGCCCGCGAACCCGTCGAGTCATTTGCCTTCTCCGTTGGTGTTGGCATCGGCGGGACGAACACGCAATTGCTCGATCACCACGCCCGGATCGACCATCCACAGGCGGATGCGGTGGCGGCCAGCCTTGTCGATGCGGTGGCGGGACACCGTCGTCCGCACCGAGTTGCTGACCGCCTCGGCCCATTCGCGCTCGCCGGTTCCGGCCCACAGGTCGATCGTCTGCGGCGGGGCGTCGTCGATCGCGATGGCATAGCGACGACCGGTTCCCGTTACGTCGAGCGAGGGTGCCGCGAGCACCTCGATATCGACCGCACCCGCCTTTGGCAGCGCGACGTCATATTCGAGCATCGGCCCGCGGCCCGGGACCTGCGTGGTCGCGACCTGCGGCCACGGCGTCACCGCGCGGCCGGTGATGCCCAGCTCGGGCACGGTGATCCAGCGCACATCGCCATTGGCACGCTGCCCGGTGAACGCGGCCGCCTCGATCAGCAGGGGTGAAGGGGCTTGTGGTGGCCGCTTGGCGGCGGACGCGACGGTGCCCGGGACAACACGCCGCACCTCGGGCATGATGTCGGTGTCGGGCTGTTGCCAGCCGGTGTAGCCGATATGCGTCTGCGCCATCATGTGGCGCCACTTGCCGCCGTTCAGCGATTCATAGCGCTGCCGGATGGCGCGATCTTCAGCGAACAGCCGTTCCGCCTCGTCGGCCAAGGCGTTGGCTTCCCGCCGCCCTTCCGACGCCGCGCGCCGGTTGCGCGCGACCGTCACATACAGCCGCACGAGATTGCCGGCGGCTCGCACCGGGTGCTCGACCAGTTGGAAGAACGCCCCCTCCGCCCCCGGCGTGAGCGTCGGACGCGCCGTGTCCACATCGCGGTCGAGCGCGGTCCATTCGGCCAACACACGATCGGCCTCGCCATTGTCCAAATCCCAGCTGTCGGGCGACCAGAACTCGGGCTTCTGCCGGGCGAGATAGCGCGTGGTGCGATCGAGGATCGAGGCGATTGCCGGTGCACTCCCCGCGCCGAACTGCTCGGCCGCCCAGGCGCGGTGGTAGTCGGCCATCGCATCGACGGTCATCGCATCGGGATTCCACGCCATGTCGAGGAAGAAGCTGGTCGGCAGCTCCATCGGCTTGAGATCGCCGACATTGACGATCCACATGCGATCGACGCCGTGCGCCCAGGCCAAGGACATCTGTTCCCAGGTGCGCGAAATCTGGTTGGTGTTGAGCCATTTATAGTTCCGCGGCCCGCCGACATAGTCGAAGTGATAATAGACGCCGTAGCCGCCGGGCCGCGTCTCGCCAGGCTTGGGCAGGCGGCGGATATTGCCCCAATTGTCGTCGGCGAACAGCAGCGTCACGTCGTCGGGCACCCGCATGCCCTGATCGTAATAGTCCTGCACCTCCTTGTAGAGCGCCCAGACCTGCGGCGTTTGCTCGGCGGGCTTGCCGGTGACGTCGGCGATGATCGCGCGCTGGTCGGCGACGATGCGTTCGAGCAGCTTGGTCGCGGTGCCCTCGGTCATCGGCTCGTCGCCGTCGCCGCGCATGCCCACGGTGACGAGCGCCTCGCGCCCGGCGTTGCGCTCGATCCCTTCGCGCCAGAACTGGCGCAGCCGGGCGGCGTTGGTGGTATAGTCCCAGGCGCCCGCCTTCTCGCGCTCCCATTCGACATGCGCGCGCAGCATCGGCTCATGGTGCGACGTAGCGAGCACTATGCCCATGCGCTGCGCCAGGGCGGCGCTGGTGGGATCGTCCTGCCATAGCGACTTGCCCCACATCGCCGGCCACAGATAATTGCCCTTCAGCCGCAGCGTCAGCTCGAACACGCGCTCGTAGAATTGCGCGTTGACGCCGCCGAAGGTGGTCCGCGCCCATTCACCGAGCGCTGGCTCCTCGTCATTGAGGAAGATGCCGCGATAGCGGACGGCTGGCGCTTCGGCGCGAACGCCGGTGGTAACGAACAGATTGGCCCGGCGGGCGACGGGCACGTCCGCCCACCACGCCCAGGGCGACACGCCCGCGCGGCGCGACAGATCATAGGCGCCGAAGATCGCGCCGCGGCGATCGGCCCCCGCGATCACCAGCGCCCGCTCGACGCCGGGCATCGGTCGATCGACGACCTGCTGGACGAAGCCCTCCCAGCGTCCGGCGATCTTGCCCACATCCAGCCGCCGCTCGGCGATCAGCCGATCGATCACCGGGCTGGCGCCGATCACGCCGATGATGACCGCGCGATCCGACGCGGTTTCGCTTCGCCCGCCCAGCGTGGCGAGATCGCGCATCAGATCGTCGGCGGCGTCGCGCACACCGGGATCGGTGCCGGGTTCGACGATGGTTCTCGTCGGAACGCCTTCGGTGATGAGCGGAAGCGCGTCGGGCGACGCCGTCTCGCAGATTGCTCCATCGCCGGTACAAGCAAATGCTGGCGCGGCCAGCAGCGACAACAGGATCGCGGCGATATGCGCAATCCTCATGGCTTGGCGGCTCCGGCGGTGATGGTTGCGCGTCCGGTTTTCAGTCCCTCCGATTCCGCGATCAGCGTGATGCGGCCCGGCGCTTTCGCCCGGACAATCGCCAGCGCCTTGCCGTTGAAAGCGGCGCGCTGGGCTGATGGGAAGGCGGTCATGTCGGTCGGATCGCCGTTATCCGTCGCGACGAGGTCGCCCGGTCCTTCGACGCGGAAGCGGATTGCTGCGTTCGATCGGGGTGCGATATCGCCCTTGGCATCGACCACGTCGACCGCGACGAAGGCGAGATCGCGACCGTCGGCGTCGATGCGACTGCGGTCGGCGCTGGCCGACAGCGCCGCCGCCGGCCCGGCCGTGGTGCGTGTCGCGGTCGCCCAGGGCTTTCCCTCCTTCCAGGTCTGGACCTTCACCTCGCCGGGTTCGTAGGTGACATAATCCCAGCGGAAACGGTAGGCGAAGGGCGCGCGCTTGATGCGGCCCTGCGACTTGCCGTTGACGAACAGCTCCGCCTCGTCGGCCGAGCTGAATACATGGATCGGCGTCACTTCGCCTTCGCGGCCTGGCCAGGTCCAGTGGGGCAGGATGTGGGCGAACTTCAGGTCCGGGCGCCAGCGCGCCTGATAGAGATAGAAGCGGTCCTTGGGGAAACCGGCCAGATCGACGATGCCCGAATAGGAACTGCGCGAGCTGTAATAGGGTGTCGGCTCGCCGAGATAATCGAAGCCAGTCCAGACGAACTCGCCCGCTACGAACGGATGCTGATCCTGCGCGCTGAACTCGCGATCGGGCGAGGAGCCGAAATCGGCTGAGTGCAGCTCATAGGCGCTGACATGGCGGGTCTCCGGATCGCCGCCCGAGCCGGGGCGAACAGGGCCGCTGACACTGCCGGACACCGGAAACAGGAATTCGCCGCGGCTGCTCAGCGTCGAGGCGCTTTCGCTTTCGAAGATCACCTTATCGGGAAATTTGGCGCGGAACGCGGCATATTGGCCGGGCAGGGTGCGGACGCCCGCGCCCTGATAGTTGATGTTGATGACGTCGATCTCGGCGGGCAGCGGCATTTCCGGCCGGGCATAGTTCATCGCGGTAGTGGTCGGGCGGGTCGAGTCTTCCTCGCGGACGATCGATACCAGCCGCCGGGCGATCGCAGCACCTTCCTCGCCGGTATATTGCTCACCGACCTCGTTGCCGATGCTCCACAGGATCACCGATGGATGGTTGCGGTCGCGGCGCAGCATCGAACGCAGGTCGGCCTCGTGCCAGTCGGCGAAGATCAGGTGGAAATCGAGCGGGGTCTTTTTGCGCTCCCACGAATCGAACACCTCGTCGATAACGAGGAAACCCATCCGGTCGGTCAGCTCAAGCAGCTCCGGGGCCGGCGGGTTGTGGCTCATGCGGATGGCGTTGACCCCCATCTCGCGCAGGATTTCGAGCTGTCGCTCGGCCGCGCGGCGGTTGAACGCCGCGCCGATCGCGCCGAGATCGTGATGGTTGTTGACCCCGTTGAACCGGACATGCTCGCCATTCACCACCACGCCCCGATCGGGATCGAACTGGATGTCGCGCACGCCGAAGGGCGTTTCGTACTGGTCCACGGCGCGCCCGTTCGACCGGACGGTGGACACCATCACGTAGCGGTTGGGCTGCTGCGTCGGCGGCGGTCCCCACAGACGGGGCTTGGCGATGCGCGTCGATCCGGCGAACCGCGCATTCGCATTGGCCGCTATCGGCAATGACATCGACGCGATGCGCGCCACGGGGCGGCCCGTGCGCCGCCCATTCTTGTCCAGCGCATAGATGTGGCTCTCGACCGCGACCATCGCTTCGCGGTCGGACCGGTTGTCCACCGTCAGGGCGAGATCGATCTTCGTGGATGCGGCGCTAACCTCGGGCGTGGTGACGACGCCGCCCCAATGCGCGACATGCACCGGGTTCGCCTTCACCAGCCAGACGTCGCGATACAGGCCGCCGCCGGGATACCAGCGCGCGGATTCGGGCGGATTGTCCAGCCGGATGGCGAGCTGGTTGCGGCCGCCCGGCACGACATGCGGCGTCAGGTCGAGCCGCCAGCTGTTATAGCCATAAGGCCAGCCGCCGACGAGCTTGCCGTTCAGCCACACCGTCGCATAGGACATCGCCCCATCGACATCGAGGAAGATGGATTTTCCCGCATCGCTCGCCGGAATGTCGATCGCCTTGCGATACCAGCCGATCCCCCAGCTTTTCAGCCGCCCCATCCCGCCATAGGGGCCCTCCACCAGGAACGGGCCGGCGATCGCCCAGTCATGCGGCAGCGTGACGCGCTGCCACGCGCTGTCGTCGAACCCGGGCTGGACATAGGATATATCGCCGCCGGGATTGCCGGCAGGGCGGACATGGCGCTTGGCCGGATCGGCGATGAACGGGTTGGCGGTCGGCAATATCCAAGGCTTCAGGACATTTGCGCCCGCGCTCCGCATCGCCACGGCATCTTCCGGCTCGGCATCGGCGACGCGGCCATCGGCGCTGCGTTCGACCTTAGGGCGGACATCGTAGCGCAAGTCGGTGGTCAGCCCGGCGGGATCGCCCCGGGTGAAGCGCCAGTCCTCGCCGATCCGGATTCGTTCGCGGTCGCCGGCAACCTGCGCCGTGGCGGGTGATGCCACCGACAGCCCGGCAGACATCACCGCGAACAGCACCAGCACCAGCGCGCGAACGGCGCCGTCACGGGATCGCGCGAAAGTGCCCAATCGATCCTCGCGCATGCGCCCCTTCTCCTGTCGTCCAACTGCCGGGCCGCTGTTGCGATCACCAAATGGATAGCGCTAACATAATGTACGAGTAATGATCGTCAACATGCCATGGAAAAGTGGCTGTGTTTCACAACGCGGCCATTCGCGCGACTCCGCTTTGCGCCGCAGCAGATTATCGGTTTGCCTCCATTACTCGGACTTATAATTGACGCGCACCTTCTGATAGCGCTACCATGCATCCGCAACGAATCGTAACGGCAAATGGGCAGGCCTCAACAAGGGGCCGCCATACAGGGAGAGGATGAATGGGGATGAACGTAATCATGCGCCGTGCGGGGGCCGCTTCGGCGCTCCTGCTTGCCACCACCGCCTGGCCGGTGCTCGCGCAGACAGAGGGCACGCCGCCGGCCAGCAGTGCCGATGCGCCCGCCCAGGTCGATCCGGCGGACCAGACCCCGGCCGACCCCACCGCCACCGGCGAGGACATCATCGTCACCGGCTACCGTGCCTCGCTGCAGAGCCAGACCAACGCCAAACGCAACTCGATCGGTTTCACCGATACCATCTTTGCAGAGGATATCGGCAAGTTCCCCGATACCAACATCGCCGAATCGGTGAACCGCATTCCCGGCGTCACCATCAGCCGCGAGGTGACCGGCGAGGGCGCGAACGTCGCGATCCGCGGCCTGGGCACCAACTTCACCCGCGTGCTGCTGAACGGCGCACCGGTCGCGGTCGCCTCGGTCCGTTTCGATGCGCAAAGCACCAATCGCGAGGTCGATCTCGATCTGCTGCCGACCGAGCTGTTCACCCAGCTGACCGTCAGCAAATCGCCCGTGGCCAGCCAGGTCGAAGGCGGCGCCGCCGGCACCGTCAACCTGCGTTCCGCCCGTCCGTTCGACAATCCCAAGCCTTACATCAGCTACGGCCTGCAGGGATCGAAGGTGAGCGGCGCTGACAAATGGGGCTATCGCGGCCATGTCGTGGCGAGCGCCACGTTCGGCGACTTCGGCATTCTGGCGGGCGCGGCTGTCGTCAAAAACAACTTCCGGGTCGACGGGTTCGAAACCATCGGCTGGACCAATCCCAACCTGACCGCCGCGCAACGGACCTCCGGCGCGCGCAACGCGACCGGCGGCGGCAACTGGACCATTCCCGGAACCGTGCCCGCCAATGCCGGCAACGGTCTCACCACCGGCGCGACGATCGACGAGGCGTTCCTGCTGGCCAACAATCCGGGCGCGACCATCGACCAGATCGACAATGGCCTGCTCCCCCGCCTGGGCCGTCCGAGAACCGAAATTGGCGATCGCGATCGCCAGAACTATCTCGCCTCCGCCGAGTGGCGGCCCAGCGAGAACTTCCATTTCTATATCGACGGGATGTACGGCAAGCGTACGACCGAATTCACCCGTACATCGATGAACTGGGTGGTGCGCAACGGCGCGGTCATCCCGCTCGATACCACCTATGACAGTGACGATTGCGCCGCCGGCTGTGTGGTCACGTCCGGGACCTACGCGAACTCCCAGTTCTTCCTCGAATATCGCCCCTATCGCGACGTCCAGGATTATTGGGGTGTCAATCCGGGCGCAGAGTTCGTCATCAACGATTTCATCAAGGGCGACATTCAGGCCAATTACACCAAGAGCAATTTCCGGCGTGAAAGCCCGACGGTGCTGGTGATCACCCCGCCCAGCAGCGGGGTCACCACCACCTACACCAACGATGGCGGCATTCCGGACATCGCCGCCAATATCGACCTCAACGATCCGAACAATTTCGGCTGGGCGGGCGGCGGTCGCGTCAACCTGAACGGCGAGGAGCGCGAGACCGAGACCAAGGGCATCCGCGGCAGCCTGCTGTTTGGCGATGAATCGCGCTTCAGCGTCCGCGTCGGCGCGGCCTATGACGATACCAAGCGCCGGATCACGCCGTTCGACAACACCAATCCGTGGCAGAATGCGATCTGCGGCAACAATCCCAGCGTCACGCTGCCCGGGCCCAACCGCCAACCGCCTTGCGATGGTGCCAATCTGCCGGGTACGACGCCCCCCCCGGGTTATCCGACCTATCCGGCATTCGGCACCGGCTATTCGGCTGGCTTCCCGCCGCTGACCTATGGCGGATCGCTGATCCCGACCGCGCTGGTGCCGAGTTACCTGCTGCCGGGCGACAACGGCTTCATCACGGTCGATTGGGACAAGTTCAAGGCCGATACCGGCTATGATGCGCTGCTCGCGGAAGCGACCGAAACGGGATCGGGCAGCAGCGGCGCAAATGGCGGCCTGATCCAGGAGAAGGTGACCGGCACCTTCGTCGAGGCGAACGGCATCTTCGACATTGGCGAAAACACCCTCCGGCTGAACGGCGGCGTGCGCTATGTCCGCACCGAACAGATCATCGGCGGGCGGACGTCGGTGACCGATCCGCGCAACAACCGGGCTGGCGTGGTGTGTCCGGGCGTGTCGCCGACCTTCGTTCTCGACGGGTCCTGCTATGCCAATGTGAACACGTTCACGACCGATACGAACGTTTATTCCAACTTCCTGCCATCGGCGAGCGTGGCGTTCAGCCTCGGCAGGAAAGCGGTGGCGCGCGCATCGATATCGCGCACGCTGACGCGGCCCGACCCCAACGCGCTGCTGCCCGGTGCGAGCTTCGTCCAGCCGTCCGCGGACGTCGGCACGCTCGGCAACAGCGCGCTCGATCCGTACATCTCGACCAATATCGATCTCGGCTTCGAATATTATACGGGCGGCGAGGGTGTGATCGCGGTTGCGGCGTTCCGCAAATCGATCACCGGTTTCACGGTGAACGGGCTGACCACGGTGCCCTTCTCGTTCCTCGCGCCCTACGGCATCACCTTCGCCACGCTGACCCAGGCGCAGCAGGCGGCGCTGATCGCGCGCGGTCAGCCGCTGGGCCTGGCGCCCGAGCAGGTGCCGATCCAGATCCAGCAGCAGGTCAATTCGGACGGCAAGCTCAAGGTCAACGGCCTGGAGTTCCAGATCACCCAGCCGCTCGATTTCCTGACCGAATATGTCGGCGTGCGCGGCTTTGGCGTGCAGGGCAACCTGACGCTGATCGACCAGAAGGGCGAAGGCGCGGGTGCGCCGGCGGTTGCGCTTGGCGTGGCGCCGACCACCTATACCGTGACCGGATATTATGAAGGGAATGGCATCTCGAGCCGGCTGACCTACACCTATAACGAGGGCTCGCAGAATTCCGGAAACAACCAGAACGGTATCCAGGCGGCCGCGATTTTCGGCCGGAGCTATGGTCAGCTCGATTTCTCGGGCAATGTCGATCTCGCCGAGATATTCAAGAACGATTATCTGCCGACCGTGGTGCTCAACGTGATCAACATCACAAAGACGGCGCAGAGCAGCTACTTCCAGTTCGAAAACGCAACCTTCAACGAATATAATCCTGGACGTACCGTATTGATCGGCATCCGCGGCCGTTTCTGACCAGTTCGATGGAACAAGGCGAGAGGGGAGGATGCGATAATCAGCTTGCCCGAACCCCGGCCCCTCGCCGAGCGCGGACGGATCGATCCTGACACCTATCTGCGCGAGGTCGCGGGCGCCTATCGGCCCGTCGTCCTGCGCGGACAGGTCAGCGACTGGCCGGCGGTGTCGGCCTCCCGCCAGGGCGCCGGGACGATGGCGGCGTATATGGCGGGATTCGATAATGGTCGGCCTGCGGAAGTAATGATCGGGCCGCCTGCGATTGCCGGGCGATTCTTTTATCGCCCGGCGATGGATGGCTTCAACTTTCGGCGCGAACAGGTGCCGATCGCGCGGCTGACGGCCGAGCTGTTGCGCGTTGCCGACCTGCCCGATGCGCCAGCGCTCTATGCAGGCGCGGCGGCGGCGGACGAACATCTTCCCGGCTGGGCGCGCGCGAACCCGCTGGGCTTGCCGATCGATCCGGCCCAGGCGCGGGTCTGGCTCGGCAACGCGACGCATGTATCGACCCATTATGATGTGTCGGACAACATCGCCTGCGTCGTGGCCGGCAAACGGCGCTTCACCCTGTTTCCGCCCGAACAGCTGGTCAATCTCTATGTCGGGCCGCTTGATCATACGCTGGCCGGGCAGCCCGTGAGCATGGTCGATATCGATGCGCCCGATCTCGATCGCTATCCGCGGTTCGCCGAGGCGATGGCGCATGCCCTGGTGGCGGAACTGGAGCCGGGCGACGCCATCTTCATTCCCTCGCTATGGTGGCACAATGTCCGCGCGAACGGACCGTTCAACGTCCTGGTCAACTATTGGCGCGATGCCGATCCGGCCGAATCGCCCTTCACCGCGTTTGTCCATGCGCTGCTGAGCATTCGCGATCTGCCGCAGGGCGAACGCGATGCCTGGCGCGTCTGGTTCGAGCAATTCGTGTTCGGCGAAGCGGCTGCGGATGCCGCGGCGCATCTGCCCGAAGAAGCGCGCGGCATACTTGCCGAGGCGACCCCGGCGCGCAGCCGGCGGATCAGGGAGTTTCTGATCCGCGGGCTTTCGCAGCGCTGACCAGACCGGCGACGAAATCGGCGTGCTGCGGCATTGAATCCGCGATCGATGCGATGCCGGCGCGCATGGCCATCATCGCTGCTATCACGCGGCCTTCGTCCAGCGAAGCGGTAACCGGATCGAAGGCGCGCGGAACAACATGCTGGCCCAGCAGCACCGCGACCCAACTGGGCACCGAGAACAGATCGTCGTCGTAGCGGAACAGCCGTCCCTTTTCGGCGAACAGCGCGATCTTGCCGGCAAGGCTGTCGGGGACGTCCATGCGCCTGACATGGTCCCAGAAGGGTTCCCCGTGGCGCTGGTTGGCCTTGTAGTGGAGGATGACGAAATCGCGCACCGCATCGAACTGCGCGATCATCAGGCGGTTATATTCGTCGCGCTCGACTGCCGCGACCGGCTTGTCGGGGAATAGCGCGATCAGCTTGCTGATGCCCGACTGGATCAGATGGATGCTGGTCGATTCAAGCGGTTCGATGAAGCCCGCCGACAATCCCAGCGCGACGACATTGCCCTGCCACATGCGTTCGCGCCGGCCGGTGATGAAGCGCAGCCGGCGCGGCGTATCGGCGGCCGGCGCGTCGAGATTGGCCAGCAGCAGCGCCTCGGCCGTATCGTCGTCCATGAAGCCGCTCGAATAGACATGGCCGTTGCCCGTGCGATGCTGCAGCGGGATGCGCCATTGCCAGCCGGCCGGACGCGCGGTCGCGCGGGTCAGCGGCATCAGCGGATCGCGGCGCTCGCACGGCACCGCGACGGCGCGGTTACAGGGCAGCCAGTGGCTCCAGTCGTGATAGGGCACACCCATCGCCTCGCCCAGCAAGAGACTGCGGAAGCCCGAGCAATCGACGAACAGATCGCCCGTCACGCGGCGTCCGTCATCGAGCAGCACAGCGGCGACATCGCCGTCGGCATCCTGCTCGACCGATCCGATCCGCCCCTCGATCCGATCGACCCCGCGCTGCTCGGCGAAGGTGCGGAGGAAAGCGGCATAGGCGGCGGCGTCGAAATGATAGGCATAGGACAAGCCCGACAGCGGCGACCGTGGATCGCCGCGCGGCCGGTCGAACCGTACGCGTCGTGCGGCGGCCGCCGATATCCAATAATTCTCGAGCGGTCCGACGCCATCCGCTGTGCGGTGACGCAGCCAGAGCTGATGAAAGGCGAGGCCGTCGAAATCGCGCCCGAGCGCTCCGAAGGGGTGGACATAGCGATCGTCCGGCCGGCCCCAACCGTGGAATTCGATGCCCAGCTTGAAGGTCGCATGGGTGGCGGCGAGGAACGCGGCTTCGTCGATGCCGAGCATCGCGTTGAAGGCCAGGATCGGCGGAATCGTGGCCTCGCCGACCCCGATTATGCCGATCGCATCGGATTCGACGAGCGTGATGCGGCGCCGGCCATCGTCCAGCATGTGCGCGGCCGCGGCGGCGCACATCCAGCCCGCGGTTCCGCCGCCGACGATGACGATATGGCGAATCGGATGTTGCTGGCCGGTCATTCTCTCGATAGCGCTATCATCAAGCTGCGGCTGGCGGGAAGGCGAATGTCGTCAATGTCGACTGCGCACGCTTGACAACCACGCAAGACGGATCGATGGTAGCGCTATCAGAAAATCACGATATGGGCGGGGGCTGAGCTTGAAACGCAATCTGGGAGCGGACATGCTGCCCGACGATGTATCGTCGGCGTTGCTGGTCGGGCGCGTTGCGTTGCCTGCGGGGCCGACGCCGGTGATCGTGCGCGGCGGGATGGTTCATGACGTTTCCGAAGCCGCCGCCACGGTGGCCGATCTGCTCGACCGGCGTGACATCGCGCGCGTCGATGGCCCGGTGATCTGCCCGGTCGATGCGCTGACATCCGATGGCGGCGAAGGGCCGTGGATTCTCTCGCCGATCGACCTGCAATGCGTCAAGGCGGCGGGGGTGACCTTCGCTGTCTCGGCGATCGAGCGGGTGATCGAGGAACGCGCTCGCGGCGATGCCGGAAAGGCGGCCGAGGTGCGCGGTGATCTGGAAGCGCGCGTCGGCAGCGGCATCCGTTCGGTCAAGCCCGGCAGCGAAGAGGCCATGCGGCTAAAGGCGGCGCTGATCGAGGCCGGGATGTGGTCGCAATATCTTGAGGTCGCGATCGGCCCCGATGCGGAGGTGTTCACCAAGGCGCCGGTGTTGTCGACGGTCGGTTGGGGGGCGGAGATCGGCATCAGATCCGATTCCACCTGGAACAATCCGGAGCCGGAGATCGTCATCGTCGTCAACGCGCAGGGAGAACCGGTCGGTGCGACGCTGGGCAACGACGTCAACCTGCGCGATTTCGAAGGGCGCAGCGCGCTGCTGCTGGGCAAGGCGAAGGACAACAACGCCTCGTGCGCGCTCGGCCCGTTCGTGCGGGTCTTCGATGGCGGCTATACGATGGACGATGTGCGGTCGGCGGAGCTGGACCTGCGCATCGAAGGGCCGGAGGGCTATGTGCTCAACGGACGCAGCGCGATGGACCAGATCAGCCGCGATCCGGAGGAACTGGTGCGCCAGACCTTGAGCGAGCATCAATATCCCGATGGCTTCGCCCTGTTCCTCGGCACCTTGTTCGCGCCGGTGCAGGACCGCGACGAACCAGGCCGCGGCTTCACCCACAAGACCGGCGATATTGTCGTCATCTCGACCCCGCGGCTGGGCGCATTGCTGAACCGCGTCACCACATCGAAGGCGGCCGCACCGTGGGCGTTCGGTATTCGCGACCTGATCGCGAACCTGTCAGAACGCGGGTTGATCGGCAAAGGAGCATCACATTGACCGAAACTCTCACCCATTTCATCGGCGGCGAAGCCGTGTCGGGCGAGCTGACCGGCACCAGCACCAATCCGTCCAACACCGACGAGGTGATCGCCCGCTATCCGCAGGGCGGCGCAGGCGAGGTCGATGCGGCGGTGGCGGCGGCCAAGTCCGCGTTCCCCGCCTGGGCGGATGCCTCGCCCGAAATACGGTCCGACCTGCTGGACAAAACCGGCACGCTCATCATGGAGCGGGCGAAGGACCTTGGCCGGCTGCTGGCGCGCGAGGAGGGCAAGACGCTCGCCGAGGGCACGGGCGAAGTGATGCGCGCCGCGCGCATCTTCAAATATTTCGCCGGGGAGGCGCTGCGCCGCCACGGCCAGGCGCTCGAATCGACCCGGCCGGGGATCGACGTGACGACGCACCGCGAGGCGGTCGGCGTGTTCGGGCTGATCACGCCGTGGAATTTCCCGATCGCGATCCCGGCATGGAAGGCGGCGCCCGCGCTCGCCTTCGGCAATACCGTGGTGCTCAAGCCCGCCAGCCCGACTCCGACGATCGCGCATGCGCTCGCGGCGATCATCCACGAGGCAGGCGCGCCCGCGGGTGTGTTCAACCTGATCCTGGGGGAAGGTGGGATGGGATCGGCGCTGGTCGGGCACGCGGATGTCGCGGGCATCAGCTTCACCGGATCGCAGGGCGTCGGCGCGCGCGTGGCGGAAACCGTTGTCAAGCGCCAGGCGCGCGTGCAGATGGAGATGGGCGGCAAGAACCCGCTGGTGATCCTCGATGACGCCGATCTCGACAAGGCGGTGGCGATCGCGCTCGATGGCGGCTTCTTCCAGACCGGCCAGCGCTGCACTGCATCGTCGCGGGTGATCGTGATGGACGGCATCCATGATCGCTTCGTCGCCGCGCTGGCGGCGCGTGCGAAGGGGCTGAAGGTAGGCGATGCGCTCGCCGCCGACACGCAGATCGGCCCGGCGGTGAGCCAGAGCCAGTTCGATCAGAACCGCAGCTATGTCGAGATAGCCGCAGGTGAGGGCGGACGGCTGGTGACCGGCGGCGATGCATTGAGCCTGGCCACCCCCGGCTTCTACATGTCCCCCGCGCTGATCGCCGACACCGATCCCGATATGCGGATCAATACCGAGGAGGTGTTCGGCCCCGTCGTCTCGACCGTGCGGGTCAAGAGCTACGAGGAAGCCTTGGAGATCGCCAATCGCGGCGATTTCGGGCTGTCGGCGGGCATCGTCACCAATTCGCTCGACAAGGCGCGGCATTTCCGGCGCGCGGTGAAGGCGGGGATGGTGATGGTCAACCTGCCGACCGCGGGCGTGGACTATCATGTGCCGTTCGGCGGCACCCGCAAATCGAGTTACGGCGCGCGCGAGCAGGGCTTCGCCGCAGTGGAGTTCTATACCCAGATGAAGACCGTCTATGTCGGAGGCTGATCCCTCGTCCGTTACCCAGGATGCAGGGCTGCGGGCGATCTATCCCAGTCTGGCGGGCAAGCGCGTGCTCGTCACCGGCGGCGGATCGGGCATCGGCGCGGGGATCGTCGAAGGGTTCGCGGTGCAGGGCGCCGACCTGACCTTCTTCGACATCGCCGATTCGGATTCGCACGCGCTGGTCGAACGACTGAAGGCCGATCATCGCAAGGCCTGCTTCGAACATGTCGATCTGACCGACATCACCACTCTGCAGGCGATGATCGGCCGGCTGATCGAACGATCGGGCGCGTTCGACATCCTGGTCAACAACGCCGCCAATGACGATCGCCATTCGATCGACGAGATCACCGAAGCCTATTGGGACGATCGGCTGAGCGTGAACCTGAAGCATATGTTCTTCTGCGCGCAGGCCGTTATTCCGGCGATGCGCGCGAAGGGGGCGGGGGTGATCGTCAATCTCGGCTCGATCTCGTGGCATCTCGGGCTCAACGACCTGACGCTCTACCAGACGTGCAAGGCGGCGATCGAAGGGCTGACCCGCAGCCTGGCGCGCGATCTCGGCAGGGACGGCATCCGCGCCACTTGCGTCATCCCCGGCAATGTCCGCACGCCGCGCCAGCTCAAATGGTACACCCCGGAGGGCGAGGCGGAGATCGTCGCAGCGCAGTGTCTGCCAGGGCGGTTGGCGCCCGACGACATCGCGGCGATGGTGATGTTCCTCGCCTCAGACGATGCGCGGCTGATCACCGGCCACAGCTATTTCGTGGACGCGGGCTGGCGCTGATGGCGGTGCAGCGGAGCGAACCGGCCAGCGTCTGGTCGCTGGGCGCACCGCTGCTGGAAGGCCCGGTCTGGGTCGCGCGCGATGCCGCCTTGTGGTTCGTCGATATCAAGTCGCACCGCATCCACCGGTTCGATCCGGCGGGCGGCGACAAGGCGAGCTGGGACGCGCCCGCGCAGGTCGGTTTTTCACTGCCGGCGACGGGGGATCGTTTCGTCGCCGGGTTGCAGACCGGCTTGGCGATGTTCGATCCCGCCGATGGCAGCTTTACGCCGCTGATCGATCCGGAGCCGGATATGCCGGGTAACCGTCTGAACGACGGTGTGGTCGATCCCGCCGGACGGCTGTGGTTCGGGACCATGGACGATGCCGAGGAGGCGGATACCGGCCACATCTATCGCCTGGAGGATGATGGCCTTTGCCGCGCGGTGACGCCGCCCGTGTCGATCACCAACGGCCCTGCCGTCAGCCCCGACGGGGGGACACTCTACCATGTCGATACGCTTGGCGGGATCATCCATGCCTGCACGCTGGCGCCCGACGGCGAGATCGCCGGCACGCGCATCTTTGCGCAGATCGCAAGCGAGGACGGCTATCCAGATGGGCCGTCGGTCGATGCCGAGGGTTGCGTGTGGATCGGACTCTATAATGGCTGGGCGGCGCGGCGTTACGCACCCTCGGGCGAGCTGCTGGAGGTGGTGCGCTTCCCGGTGAGCGCGGTCACCAAGATCGCGTTCGGAGGGCCGGGTCTGAAGACCGCCTATGCCACCACCGCCGCCAAGCACCTCAACGCTGAACAGCGGGAGGGGGAACCGCTGGCCGGTGACCTGTTCGCCTTCGAGGTGGATGTTCCGGGCGTGCCGGGCGTCGAGGTCGCGCTCGGCCTCTGAACCTCAATGATTGTGGCGCGGTGTCTCTTCGGAGGTGCCGCGATATTTGACCGCCATTTCGAGTACGCCGCCGGTCGATAGCTGGCCGGTCTTTTCGCGGTAGAGTTCCTCCCACGGCGTCTTGCTGACGGGTATCGGGGGCGCGGGCTCGGTCTTGCGGCGGGCGATCTCTTCGTCTGCGACCAGCGCGTCGCACGCGCCGCGGTTCAGGTCGATGCGGATGGTGTCGCCGGTGCGGAGCCAGGCGAGGCCGCCTCCCGCAGTACTTTCGGGCGAGGCGTTGAGGATCGAGGGGCTGTCCGACGTGCCCGACTGGCGGCCGTCGCCCAGGGTGGGCAGGCTCATGACGCCGCGCCTGAGCAGCGCGTCCGGCGGCTGCATGTTGACCACCTCGGCGGAACCCGGCCAGCCGAGCGGGCCGGAGCCGCGGATGACGAGGATGCAGTTCTCGTCGATGGCGAGCGCGGGATCGTTGATCCGGTGATGATAGTCGTCCGACCCGTCGAACACGATCGCGCGGACCTCGAAAACGCCCTCGCGGCCCGGTGCGGACAGATATCGCGCGCGGAATTCGGGCGAGATCACACTGGTCTTCATGATCGCGAAATCGAACAGATTGCCTTTGAGGACGAGAAAGCCGGCGCTCTCTCGCAGTGGTGCCTCATAGGGGAAAATCACCTCGCGATCGGTCGTCACGCGGCCGGCGACATTTTCGGAAATGCTGCGCCCGGTGATCGTTAGCGCCGAGCCGTCGATCTTCCCCGCTTGCAGCAATTCGTGCAGCACGGCGGGCACGCCGCCGGCGCGGTGGAAACGTTCACCGAGATATTTACCCGCCGGCTGCATGTTGACCAGCAGCGGCAGATCATAGGCCGCCATCCAGTCCTCCGCCGTGATCTCCACCCCGGCGTGGCGCGCCATGGCGACGATGTGCGGCTGGGCATTGGACGATCCGCCGATCGCCGTAGTCAGCGCGACCGCGTTGAGGAAGGCGGTGCGCGTCAGGATGCGCGAGGGGCGCAGATCGTCATAGGCGATCTCCACCGCGCGGCGCCCGGTTTCGTAGGCGATCTGCCCGCGCTCGCGATAGGGTGCGGGGATCGCCGCGCAGCCGGGCAGCGACAGGCCCAGCCCCTCGGCGATGGCGTTCATCGTCGATGCCGTGCCCATCGTGTTGCAATGCCCGGCGGACGGAGCGGAGGCGGTGGCGGCGTCGAGGAACTCGTCCTCGGTGATGTCGCCCGCGCCCAGCGCGCGACGCGCGCGCCAGATGACCGTGCCCGATCCGACCAGCTCGCCGTCATGCCAGCCGTCGAGCATCGGCCCGCCCGACAGCACGATCGCGGGGATGTCGACGGTGGAGGCGGCCATCACCTGCGCCGGCGTGGTCTTGTCGCAGCCGGTGGTGAGGACGACCGCGTCGATCGGATAGCCGTTCAATATCTCGACCAGGCCGAGATAGGCGAGGTTGCGGTCGAGCGCCGCCGTGGGTCGCCGGCAATTCTCGAAGATCGGATGGACCGGAAATTCCATTGGGATGCCGCCCGCGTCGCGGATGCCGTCGCGCGCGCGCTTCGCCAGATCGAGATGGATGCGGTTGCACGGGGACAGGTCCGATCCCGATTGGGCGATGCCGATGATCGGCTTGCCCGATCGCAGCTCGTCGGGCGTCAGGCCGTAGTTCATGAAGCGCTCCAGATAGAGCGCGGTCATGTCGCTGCGGCCCGGCGCTGCGAACCATTCGCGCGAACGGAACGGGCGCTTGGGCGGCCGCATCAGCCCTCCATGGCCTCGAGTTCCTTGCCCTTGGTCTCGTGGATGAACTTGCTGACCAGGAAGAAGCTGATCACGGCGGCCACCGCGTAGAAGCTGTAGCTGACCGCCAGCCCCAGCCCCGCCGCCATCAGCGGGAAGCTCTGCGCGATCAGATAGTTGGAGAACCACTGGGCGAAGCCGCACACCGCCAGCGCCGATCCGCGGATCTGGTTGGGGAACATCTCGCCCAGCATCACCCACATGATCGGGCCCCAGCTGACGTTGAAGAAGATGACGTAGAGATTGGCGGCGATCAGCGCGACGGTGCCGAGCGACGCCGACAGCTGCAGATTGCCGTTCGCATCGAGCGTGCCGTTGGCGAAGACATAGACCAATGCGAACAGCGTCGCCGCCATGCCCGCCGATCCGATCAGCAGCAGCGGCTTGCGTCCGATCCGGTCGACCAGCGCGATGGTGACGAAGCACGCCGCGATCGAGACCAGGCCCGACACGATGTTGATCTGCAGCGATTGGTCCTCGGTGAAGCCGGCCAGCTGCCACAGCGTCGCGCCATAATAGAAGATCACGTTGATGCCGACGAGCTGCTGGAACACCGCGAGCAGCAGCCCCGCCCACACGATCGGGCGGACGCCGCCCTTCACCGGATCCATGATATCGGACAGGCGTGGGCGGTGATCGGCGCTGAAGCTCTCGCGGATCTCGACGAGCTTCGCTTCGGCTTCGGTGCTGCCGAACAATCTGGTGAGCACCGAGCGCGCGTCTTCCGTGCGGCCCTTCGACACCAGAAACCGGGGGCTTTCGGGAATGAAGAGCAATGCGACCAGGAACACCGCGGCGGGGATCGCCTGCATCAGGTACATCCAGCGCCACGCCTCGATCCCGGCCCAGAATGCGGAGGTCGAGGCGCCCGCGCTCGCCGCGAGGAAGTAATTGACGACGAACGCGGCGGTCAGGCCGGTGATGATCATGATCTGCTGGACCGTCGTCATCCGCCCGCGGATGTTCGCCGGCGCGACCTCGGAGATATAGGCCGGCGACAGCACGCTGGCGGCGCCCACGGCCATGCCGCCGGCGATCCGCGCGACGACGAATAGCCACTGCATGTGCGCGAAACCCTGCACCAGCGCGCCGATCAGGAACAGCACCGCGGCCAGCATCATCACGTTGCGACGGCCCATCACATCGGCCAGCCGTCCCGCCAGGAAGGCGCCGATAAAACAGCCGATCAACAATGAGCCGACGGTGAAGCCGAGTCCGGCGTCGCTTAACCCGAACGCCGCCTTCAGGCCCGGCTGCGTGCCGTTCACGGCGCCGCTGTCATAGCCGAACAGCAATCCGCCGATGGTGGCGACCGCCACGATCGCGGCGATGAAGCCCATATTGACGCGGCCCGCTGTGCCTTCGCTCATTCGCTGATCCCCTCAATGGCCGGCATGTTGCCGGTCCGATCATTGTTAGCGGTAACTATGGCCCTATTCGGGAGAGGATTGCAAGCGGCCAGATTTGCCCCGGCCGCTCCCCCCGGACGGGGAGGTTCCCGGCGGCGGACCCGCGGATTCGCGCACGATCAATTCATGGTCGAGCACGCGTTCCTCCACAGCGCCGTCGGGCGAAACGCGGTTGCGCAAGCGGGCGAGCAGCAGCGTGATCGCCGCTTCGGCCATCTGTGCGATCGGCTGGCGCACCGTCGTCAGTTCGGGCCAGATGCTGGTGGCGAGCGAGGTGTCGTCGAATCCGACCACGCTGATATCCTCGGGTATGCGCAGGCCGCGGCGGTGCGCCACGCCGACCGTGGCGGCCGCCATATCGTCGTTGCTGGCGAAGATGGCCGTGGGGCGGGGTTCGCGCGCCAGCAGCCGTTCGGCGGCGACCAGGCCCGATCGGAAGGTGAAATAACCCTGTTCGATCGCCGCGCCCGTGGAATCGATTCCGGCCTCCTCCAATGCGTGGACGAAGCCGCGATGCCGTTCGGCGCTGGCGACCTGGTTGGGGTGGCCGCGAATGAAGGCGATGTCGCGGTGGCCGAGGTCGATCAGGTGGCGCGTCATTGTCGCAGCGCCCTCGAAATCGTCGATACGGACGTTGAGGCTGCCCGGCGGGGGCGCCCCCATCGCCACCGACACCCACGGGATCTCGGCCGCCGCCAGCTCTGCCTGGACCGGCGCCGATTCGGACAGCGGCGGCGGCAGGATGACGCCCTGCACCTCGGTCTGAGCGAACAGGCGGGTCGCCTCGGCCTGCTCGTCGGCGCTTTCGCCCTCGCACGCCTCCAGCACCAGATGGCAGCCTGCGCGCCGCGCGCCCGCCAGCGCGCCGATCAGGAACTGGCTGAGATAGACCGCGCTGGGGTTGGAATAGAGCAGGCCGATCTGCGTCGCCTCGCCCGCCGCCAGGTTGCG